>ENA-UOYA01000669-UOYA01000669.1-activated-sludge-metagenome-genome-assembly--contig:-NODE-669-length-41072-cov-10.088134_pt1 | contig 41072 bp, 77 predicted proteins | sample MGYA00238163_ERZ764804 | MGnify/ENA primary metagenome ERZ764804 (study PRJEB28919, sample SAMN05720223) | activated sludge metagenome | isolation source: Anaerobic digester | place: Hong Kong...
CAATAAGAGAGAGATTAAGATTAAGAATATTGTCTAATGGAGTTATGATATCATTCTCAATAAGAAAAATGAGGTTGAATAGAAGAATCCCCTAAATAGTATGTCTTTTGTTGAAGTATTTGATTTTTCAGATACTCTTGAACTAAGACAGAATTCACCTTCTTTTGGATATTGGTTACAATTATTTCATAAAAACAAAAGACAAAGAGTAGATAGATCTATCATTAAAAGAGTATTGTATGACACTATTAGATAGATTTTTTGTTAGTAAATATAGAGTTCTTGGAAAATATGTAGGAAGAAGAAGAATTTCATTTATTCCACCTAATAAAACATATATTGTATATAGATATTATAAGGACGAACGATTACAAAGTGAGTATATAGAACAATGTGACTTTAAAAGGGAGAGACATATAATAAAAAAATTATTATTTGATGACATTAATAGATAAAGTAGTATCTACTAAAACTAGTTTTTTCTCTACTAGTGTAGGAGGTTACTTTGGTAGATATGGTATTACATACATATCAGGAAATAGGCATAATATTAACTATATATAGATATAAACTTAAGAAAGGTGGAAGGAGAACTTTATATATACATAAAACTAAGTTTAGTAAGAATAGACATTTAATAAAAAGATTGCTATTTCAATGACACTAAAAGATAAATTAACATTAAGAGATAATTATTTATCTAGAAATGGATGTACTATGTATGTATTAATTGATGATTATAATACTGTTATATGTTGGAAAGGTAAAGATGTAGTTATTAGTAGAATTTTGTCATATAAAGACTATCATAAACAAAGACATATAATAAAGAAAATACTATCAATATGAATGCAGAGTTCAGAATATCTAAATATTCTAGGTCTTTTCTATTATCTAGAAGTATAAGATGTGAAAAGATAACAGTTAATAAGTGTGATTCACATCCTCTATTATGGATAATACTAAGAAAAAGTCATCCAGAAAAACATATTAATTCTTGGACTTTTGTTAGAAGATTCAATAAAGATAAGGTAGATAGATCTGTAGTAAAGAGAATAATAGCTTATAGAAGATGACATTATATAGAAAAATAAGATATAGAAATTTAGGAAAATCTATAACACTTAAGAGAAGAGTTTGTAGTATAGATACAATGTATATTAGTTTAATATCAGATAGTATTTCATTATATAATCATTCTTCATTTAGATTTTTAGATGATGAAGACTCAAAAGATATTCATAAAAGAGTACTATTTAAAAGATTGATAGCAAATATATGAATGATATTGTAAATAATGTGAGTAAGAACCTTCCAAGTAGATTTTATGTTGTTAGGAGAAGAATATTTTTAGATGGAGTAGTGTATAGAGCTATAGATACTTGGGGTAGTAATCTAAGTTTAGATAGAGGAGTACTTACTTCTGGAAAAGTATATGTAGATTACAAAATATTAACTAATGATGTTTATTTTTCCATTAGAAAAAATAGACATATTTTTAAAAAAATGATAGCATCAATATGAATATATATACGAGAATAAGACATAATGTAGATATTCAGGGAGAAATGAGAGTATATAATAATAAAGTATTCATATTTTTTAGTGGTGATATTATAAACATAAGGAATGGTTATCTATCATACTCAATTAAAAGGTCACAATATAATAGACCAGATAGATATATACTTAAGAAAATATTATACTTTAATAGATGAAAATAAGAAATATATTACTTAATAAATGTGTAATAAACTTTAATCAAGTTTCTATAAATGAATACATGAAGAGTAAAATGCTACTAACTAGGTATAAAAATTATGATGGAACATGGTTTCAACTCTATCATAAAGTTATTGTACTTCGTGATAAAAGTCTTACTAAAGATAGACATATATATAAAAATTCTCATCTTATGAAGATAAATAATAAGATTTACAATAGAGTTATACTTAATCAGGGTATTACTAAAAGACCTTTACGTTCATTTACAGATTTAAAGAGATATATAAGATTATCAGGAAAAGTATTTGATGCTGTAGATTGTTATGTAGGAAGTGCAGTTATATCACTAGATAACAATGATGAATATAAAGATATATATAAATATAAGCTTCTACTTGACAGAAGTGTCATGAAGAGAGTTATTACAAATATATGAAGATAAATATAAAGATATATGGTAAATTAATAAGTAGTAAAAATGAGAAAGGTTTATATAATAGAAAAGTACATCTTAATCGGTTTATAAAATGTGGGAAGGCTGTATTTACTATGGTAGATTATTACGGAAGTGATCCTATTATATCTATAGATAATAATAGTCATTATATAGATGTACATAGAATTGGAAATCTTTATAGTGATAGAAGTATCATTAAAAGAATTATTGCAAATATATGAAAATAGAAGAGAGAATACACTTAGCGTATGATGTAAGCTATACAACTTTTGTATATGTTAAGATGAGAGGTCTTCATATATGGATAAGTAAATATACTATATCATTACGTAAGAGTGCTCTACAAATGTTTGATGATGAAAAAGTGGATAGAAGTATACTAAAGAGAATTTTATTGTTAAAATAATAATATGAAAAAGCAAACAGTTTATATACCTGTAACAATATATGAAAATCATAATACAGGTATTATTGTAAAACATATTCATAGTGGGCATAAGTATCCTGTTAATAAGGAAACAGGATATTTTTTCACAGAAGAACAACTAAATGAATTGTTATCTAATGTGATAAAAGATACATTGGATACTGCTTCTGAAAAAGCTGAAATAGAATTTACTAGTAATCCATATGATCCAGAAGATAATAGTCAATGTGTTAATAATAAATCAATCCTAAACACATTTGAAGAAACCTACAAAAAACATAAGGTATGAAATTAATTAAAAACTTAATCAATGAAATCCAATAAAATAATTCCTATTGTATTTTTTATGATAGTGACAGTATTATTTATGGCAATGTCCTATGATGTTGGTTATGTAAATGGAATTAAAAGGAAAGGAAGATATGTTAAACAAGTAAAGATAGATACTGTTTATAAGTGGATACCTGAAAAATAATAAATATGGAAGTTGTAATATTAATATTGGTATGCCCAATATGGGGACTTTTTGGAATTGTTAAAGATCATGATGATAGTACTATGCTACAAACTCTTATATTAACTGGTCCATTGGGAGTTATTGCGTTTATCATAGCAATATTTATTATTGCCTTTAATGAAAAAGTGATTCCATATTTTCTTAATATAAAGGAGATACTTTATGATAGTTAACATAATTATAGTCACTTTATTATGGATTTTAATAGGACTAATTATATGTCTTACGTTAGATATTATATTTAGTGTAAGAGTAACTAACACATTATTTATCATATTTTTGTTTCCATTGTATGTTCTTATATGTTTATTAAGAATACTTAACAAAAATTCATTTCCTTATATTAAAAACATCAAAAAAATATGGAAACAATAGTTATTATATTGATTATAATACTTATATCCGCTTTATGGATGATATTTGGAATTACTTGTACAAAAATAGGTGATAGAGGAGAGGTTCCAAATATTTTTATATTATTTCTATATACTGGTCCTATTCCATGTATTGTATTAATCTCAGGATTTATATGGTATCGTATTATTAAACATATAAAACCCTATGTAAAGAATATTTCTACTATTTTTAAACAATAAAACGATGAAGTCATGAATGATGGAGTTTTGGTTACACCACCAGTAAAAAAGGTGAAAAAAGGTAAGGGAGCAACTCAGAGAAGAGAAAGAGCTCTTAAGAGATTAGAGGAATCTCTCAATGAAGATGAGAAACTCATCAAAACTCTTGAGAGAACAATCTCCGATAACTCTAAAATTCTTCCTAAGAAAGAACAGATAATCAGTGATTTAATTATCAAAAGATTGCCTGTTTTTCAGCAAAAGGAAGACTTGGAGACACTTAAGAGTATTATAGAAGCAGATAAGATATCTCTTCAGAAAACAGTACTGTCAGTAAGAAGGAAGGAAAAAGAAATGGAAACATTAAAAAGTCGTATATGAGTGTAAAACTTAATCAATTATCTGAGAGACAAAAATTCCGTGTTGCTCATGGATATACCAAAAGAATTGCAAATATCATGAAGAGAGATGGTATTACCTCTATAGAGGAGTATAGAGAGAGACGCAATGAGAGAAAGAGGAAAATTAAACATGAGATGGAGAAGAAACGGTCTATTTCTCGTGCCAATCGTTCCTCTAAAACAAAATCTTTCAAGAAAGGTAAGAAATGATAGCTGGATTAATTCTCTTTCTTCTTTTGATTGCAATATATTCTATATCACCTAAAGCAAACGGATATAATATAGATAATTATACTTGGACAAGGGAACAAGAGGAGTCTATAGTAATATTATTATCATATTATGATATAGAATATGTTGTAGATTGGTGCGTAATCAATTATAATTGGACTGAAGAAAAAGCAAACAATATTATTTTATTTATTAAAAATAGATAGGTATGGGATTTGAATTTAATAATACATTTATTACACCGAAGTATAAATGTGTAAATGATTATAAATCATTTATTATACCTCTAAATTCTTCATTTGGATTATTTCCTTCTGACAATATGTTAAAGAGTTATATAAAGGATTATACAGAAGAATCTGGTTATTTTAAAATTGCTATCTTAACTGATTCTCATGAAGTAATTGATGTTCCCTGTGTAATTGAGTTCTCTCTTAATGAGATTATACAATTTAACAAAAAATCATATTTGTGTGTCAACGCCTTAAAGAAAGGAAATACGTACTATCCTATAGTAATTAGTACCGAAAATATTGAAGGTGCTTCTAAAATATCCAATCCAGAAATGGAAGGTGCACATAAAAATTTTAAGAATAATCTTTATCTTCTTGAAGATTTCAACAGTAAAAAATTTTTGTTTAAATCAATAAGTGAATTATGAATATAGTAAAATCAGGCTCTGACTTTAAGGTATTTAAAGATATAACAATACTTAGTGATTTTCCTGTAGGATATTATGAGTTAGATTGGAATATCTTTGGAGATGTCTATTTGAAGAGTAGTTCAGAATTAATCATTCCACCAAAGTTATATGATGTTGGTGATGAAGTAATGATAAAACAAGTCTTAAAGAGTTTTACAGAAGGTAATAGAAACGTAGGCGTTTCTTTAACTGGATATAAAGGTCAAGGAAAAACTGTTACAGCTAAGAGAATAGCAATATCATGTAAATTACCTGTTATTAAGATAACAAAGTTGGTTCCTAAAAGAGTAGATTTTATATCATTCTTAGCATCAATTGAACAGGATATCTGTATGTACATTGATGAATTTGAGAAAATATTCTCATCTAAAATGGATAAGGATAGTGAATATCATGATCAAACTTCCTTCCTCCAACTCATGGATGGTAATATGACTAACAAATACAAGAAGTTATTTATTCTTACTAGTAATGATGGAATAAATGAATATCTTGAGAATCGTCCATCACGTGTTCGTTATAATAAGAGATACAACTATATTGATCAAAGAACATTTGATATGATAGTTGATGATAAGTTATTATATAAAGAACATGAGGAAGATTTACGTAAAAATTTATCTCTCATCGACTGTACTATTGATATGTTAATTACTATTATAGAGGAAATTAACAATCACAATGTTCCGTACTCTGCATTTAAACCATTCTTTAATCATAAACCAAGAAAGATCAGTTATAGCCGTAGTATAAGAGAAGCTGATGGATCATGGAAATATATTGATAGTATCAAAATTGATTATTTATTGGATAGAAGTGTTCACTATATTAATCATGAGAGAATTTTTGATATTATTGAAGCAAGTGATACAGAGTTTACTTATACTGTAAAGGAAGATAAGTATGATAAGGATGATGAGTTTATAGGTACTACAACAAAAATGTATCGTCTTACTCAGGCTATTGATACTTCTTTAACTCTTTAAAACTATTTATATGGCTACAAAAGTATGGACATATACTCCTTCTCCAAAGTGGAGATCTAACATATATATCAATAATGATAGTATGTTAGTACATGGTATTAAAACTGCTAAGAGGGTTTATGAGAAGACAATACAACATAATAGAATGCGTATTGTAGATGAATTACAGTGTTTCTATGGTAGAAAAAATGTAGTATTTCTAGATAAGCATGTGAGTGATATATTGTTTAAGATAAATCATCTTAAGACAGAGACAGGTAAGACATGTGAGGAGATATCCCAGGATATTCGTAATTACTTGGGTAAAGAATGTACATTTTTTGTAGAGGTTGGCCAAAGGAAATTTCCTGTAAAATTGGATAATATTCTTCAGGCTTATAAAATGATAGGTGATAGGAGAGATATAACTGATGTTAAAAAAACTCTTATTAATGAACAATTTAATTCTTAAGGATTTATCTACCGCTGCGGTAGAATATTATAACACAATCAAAAGAGAAAAGTATAATTATCTAGATGCAAAAGGTATTTTATTTAATTCTATAAGGAGAAATAATTATAATTTACTTCAATCTGTAAGTTATAAGTCATTTACATTTGATAGCTTCCTTATTGAACTTAATACATTAAATAATCATGTATTAACACTAGCTCTTAAGAAATATTCAGTTCCTGGAGATAAAGAAATCAGGAAGGATTTTTTTGGAATTCCTTTATCGGAAGTAAGAAAAATCTTTGGATGGGATAGCTATGAATTATATAACATATCTATATGCATGCAGGTAAGAAATACAAAAGGTCTAATTTTTTAAATTATTGAAATGGAACAAACACAGTCTGGAAAAGAATTGCCAAAGTTAGATAAGAATTTTGGAATTCTGCTTACTATTCTTAAGGGAGATGACAAATTCTTCAAAAAAACTAAAGTTAGCAATGATGATTTATCAGCTATTGCTGATGAGTTAGCAAGAGAAGAAAAAGAAGCTGCCATTAAGAGAGTAAAAGAAAAAATCATAAACCTTATTAAGAGAAAGAAGGAATATGATAATCTTGTTAAAACTGAGAGAGCTAAGTTTGAGAAATCAATCGAAGAGAAGGCTAAGGAATTTAACAAAGAAATGAGTGAACTTCTTAGTGAAGTTAACGATGTAAAGGCCATAGAGGACTCTTACATTAAGACGTTATCCGCTTTATCTGAAGAGAAACCAAAAGAAAAAGAATCTGAATAAATCACACACATATGAAAGTTACAATTGAAGAAAAAACGTACAAACTGGAGTGGAAGTATGATAGAAGAAGTAATCCTGACCAGGTATCTCTTTTATTAAAATCTTCTAATGGATCTCCTATTAGAGAGGTATCCATCTGTAAAGAAGGTGGTAGCAGTGTATCTGAAGCAAGATACTTTGCCTTTCGTAAGCTGGTAAATGAGATGTATCCTAAAGTACAACCAACTGCAAAATTGAAGAACTCTTCTGGCAGATTTGTTTGTATGGATTACACTCAGGAAGAACTTGAGTTGAAGAACAAGAGAAAGGAAATGAGAAGACTTTGGTGGAATATGTTTCTTACCAGAAAGCCTCGTATTACTAAATCTAAAGTAAGAAAGGCTTTGTCCTTCCTTACACCAAAAGAATTACAGAAAGTACTTGATGTACTTAATGTAAGTGAAAAACTTATTGTTAATCAAGAAACAGTAGCATAATGGAAGAATTAAAACCAGGTGCAGAGGAGGCACCTAAATCAACTACTCCTTCAGTCACATCAGGTGACTTTGATGAGAAATCAGCCTCAGATATTCTTGCTGGTATGGATGGTGCGTTTGCAGCATCTGTACAACGTAATAACAAACAAATCAGAGCTGATAGAGGTCTGATGATTGTTGAGGAATCAAAGCTTATACATAAAAGAGCTATTGAGGATACTGAATCAAAGATTACTCGTCTTAAGAGACAGTTAATTGCTTTGACTGATATCTCTCCTACAAGTAGAGATTCTCTTAACTTTAATGATTTTGATGCCAATAAATTTGTCTCTGACTCACTTGAGTTACGCCTTCAAATACGTAACGAGAAGGTAAAATTGGCAGAGTATCAGAAAGAGTTTAACAGACTCTATGGTATGACATATCATAAAATAGAGGAGGTAGCATAATGGGAGCTGATTCATATAGTCACAGTAGTCGTAGTATACGTGCTGCTGATGCTGGATATTATACTAAATCAAGAGAAGAAATATTTACTTCACATAAAGTTCCTGCTGATATGGCAGTAATGGGATTGGGAGTAAGAGAATGTTTTGATAGTAGTGTACATCCATATAGCATCCCTATTATCATAGCTCTTGATATTACAGGAAGTATGGGTAAAATTCCTCATCAATTGGTACAAGATGGATTACCTAAAATGATATCTCTTCTTCATGAGAAGGGAATCATGGATGCAGCAGTTTGTTTTGTTGCTGTTGGTGATCATAAAAGTGATAGAGGAATTCTCCAGGTTGGTCAATTTGAGAGTGGTGATGAGAAGTTGGATCATTGGTTAACGAGTGTTTGGTTAGAGGGTAATGGTGGAGGAAATGGCGGTGAAAGCTACTTTCTTCCTTGGTATTTTGCTGCCAAACATACTCATACTCATGCTTGGGAAAAGAGAAATCAAAAAGGTTTTCTCTTTACTATAGGTGATGAGAGATGTCATGATACAATTTCAGCAGAACAAATGCATTCTTTAACAGGAGGAAGTTATGAGGGTACACTTACTAGTAAAGAGATCCTTGAACAAGCTAAAGAAAAGTGGAATGTATTCCATCTTAATTTAAGCAACTCTACACAGAGAGTTCCTGGAGAAATGAGAGAGGAAAGTGTACAACTTCATTGGAAGAGTATCTTAGGAGATGATGCCATATATGTTAAGGATTTTCATGATATTCCTACTGTAATTGCTGAAAAAATAGTTTCTTACCTTGTTAAACCTTCTCACAAGGTAACAGAAGAAACCTCTATAGAGGTAAAAGAGGAGAAGAAGGATGATAAACAAGATATCATCTTATGATTTCAATTGTGATAGGTGCTGGTTGGGGAGATGAAGGAAAAGGAAATGTAGTTTCCCATCTCTCTAAAAAGCCAAACAGTATAGTTGTCCGCTTTAATGGTGGACATCAAGCTGCACACAATGTAATTAAAGATGGAGTAAGTCATATTTTTCAATCATTTGGTAGTGGCACTCTTAATGGGTGCCCTACCTATATTTCTAAGTATTGTACAGTACATTTAGCTAGAATGGCTAAAGAGTACGAGGTGCTTCTTAGTAAAAAAGTAAAACCAAAACTGTATATTGACGCTTTAGCTAAAATAACAACTCCTATGGATGTAGCATATAATAGAGTTGTTGAAACAATAAAGAGACATGGAAGCGTTGGTGTAGGTGTGGGAGCAACACTTAAGAGAAATAATGAAACTCCATATAAGTTATATATGTGTGATTTATGGAATTTACCCCATTATAGAAGGAGATACGAGGCTATAAAGAATTATTACTTATCTTTGCCTATTATTTCACAAAATAATAGAATGTATGAGGAATTCTTAGTATCTGAGGAATCTTCATTTGTTGTTAGGCATGATATATTCGAAATAGTTGAAAATGACAGTCTATTAAGTGATTATGAGAATGTTATTTATGAGGGGGCTCAAGGTATCCTTCTTGATATGGATCATGGTATATTCCCTAATGTAACTTATGGAAATACAACAAGTAAAAATGCATGGGAAATTATAGGAAACTCTTTTGTAGATAAAGAAGTTTACTATGTTAGTAGATGTTATCAGACACGTCATGGAAACGGATGGATGTCTGATGAGAGAAACTTAGTTTTAGAGAACTGTAGAGAAACTAATGTTAAAAGTGATTGGCAAGGTCCATTTAGAGTAGGAAATCTTGATTATGGATTAGTTAGCCACTCTATACGTACTGACAAGTTATACCACCAGTTCAATACTAACAATCATGTTGTATTTACATGCTGTGATCAAATTAATTTTACACTTCAGAGAGATAGACTTCCATCTTTTATAGATGATATCTATATGGTCTCTTCTCCTGATTTTTCTAAATTTGTAAAAACAAATCGTCATGATTAAAGATTTAAAAGAAACAAAGAAACAAGAACAGAAAGGTTTTATTGGACCTGTAACTGAAGCACAAAAGCTACTTGCTTATGATGAGACTGAAGATAAACGTATCCTTAGAGATGCTTTTCCTAATGGTGTACCAAGTCGTGTACTTGGCCAGGAAGAAAAACTCACAGAAATGGAGCACTATGATGCTCTTTTTGGAGGAGATACGTACACAGAAGAGCAAATCAAACAGGTTGCTATTCGTTATCGTCTTCGTTTCCTTCGTGCCAAATACTATGTTGGAACAGTAGATGGAGAATTTGCTCCTAAAATAAGAGCATTTTCTAAAGAGCATAAAGTAGAAATTACAGCTGGAGCTCTCCAGAATAACTTCTATATTCTTGCTCCTACAGAAATGTTCTCTCTCAATAAGAAGAAGTATGTAACAAAAGCTGAGTTAAGAGCTATGGCTGATCCTGCTATCTTCTATAATTGTGGAGATGGTTTCTACAAGATGGTACACAGCTGGGGAGAAGACTTAACAGTTGCTCGTTTCATTGAAGGATGGAGATGGAAAAACTATCGTAATCACTTCCTTAGTAATGCAGCTATGCTCTTTGTTGCATTCATGATACTGATAGGATTAGTTCTTACTACCTATCCTATTATGTCAACATCTTTATCAATTGTATTGTCAGTACTTACTGCAGCAGCAATTGGTAAAACTGATGAGGGACATGTGATTGAAGAGTATTTCAGTGAACACAATTGGAACAGTATTGATAAAATTTCAGAATAATTGATATGAGAAAATTTATAATTCCTCTGCTCTTTGCAATGTGCATAGGAGCAGGTATGCTTGGTTACTCAACTGCAAGTTATTTTGCATTAGATGAGAGACTTTCATCAGAAAAGAAGGATATAGTAGTACCTACAGATAGAGTTCCTTCTGATTTCCTTATTAAGTATCCTTCATCACAGTTTACTCGTAAAGCTGTTGTGATAAGAAAAAAACAGAGACATTTTCCCTATAATAGGGTTATATATGATACTGTTTATGAGGATAATCAAATCTACTACAAGCCTCTGTAAATTTTGACAACACATATGACAACTACGAAGAAAAGCGGAACAATTAAGACAGAATCTATTATTGGAACAGCAGCTGTGCGTTTAGAGGCAGCTACAAAAAGTTTGGCTGATGCCTACGTGCAAGTTGAGAAACTTACAAAGATGGTTGAAGATCAGACTCTTAAGTCTACTGACTTAGAAGTAAAAATAAGTCAACTAGATACTGATTACAATAATAAGAAAGCTCAAAAAGAGCTTGAACTGGACTTAAGCTTCCGAGCTAAAGAAGAAGAGTACGTAGACAGGTATTTAGCTGTTAATGGTATGATTAAGGTTAGCAATGCATCGTATCTACAACTGAGAAAGGAGTACGAAAATCTTAAACAAGATTATAAGAATGAAATAGCTTCTGAGACAGGTAAAATACGCACTGAAATGACTAAAGATTTTGATAGCAAGATGTCAATTAAAGAATCTGAATTCAAAATGAAGGAAGCAGAGAACAATGCTAGAATCAGTGAATTGCAGGGAAGATTGGATGCCGCACTTCAAAGTGTTGATATGTGGAGAAGTCAACTTGAAGCTGAGAGAAATGCCTCTGTAGAGAGAGCAAAAGCATCAGCTATAGGAACGGTATCTATTGCACCGACTAAGTAATAGGATAATTGGCCCTCAGAAATGGGGGCCTTTTTCTCTTAATGGTTAATATTGGTTCGATTCCAATAAAGAGAGCATATGGTAGAAAAAGATTATATTCAATATATAAAATTACATAAAAAACTAACATCTTTAGGTAAAAGAAGGAAAGATGGTCTTTATCTAATTAAGAATATACTTACATTTAATATAATAAATAAAGAAAATAGACTTATAGAAGTGTATAGAAAAGGCATTAAAAGTTTAAAGAACAAAAGAAGAAATAATGAGAGTAATAATGAAGAAATATCTTCAATATTCAAAGATATTTAAGAGAATGAATGGATTAAGAAAGGAAAAGAAACCAAAAGTATTACCTTTAAAATTTTTTAATGAGGTAAATATAAATGATTCAGTTTTAAGATTATATAAAGATATAGTTAAGAAGAAGAGAAAGAATTAGAGTAATGACCAAGAGTTTTTTTGATGAGAGTACGTAGTAGCAACTGGAAATCTTCAAATTATAAAAGCTCTTATAATTCTAATAAATAAGGAGGTTAGCTACACCTCCTTTATTTTATGAAAAAACATATATTAAAAACTAGAAAAATCTTACTTAGGTTAAATAAAAATAGAGAATCTATTATTAATACTATATTTCATATGAGTAATAGAGGATATAACACTGAAGAACTTTGTTCTAGAATTATTGCAAAGAAAAAGAAAGAAATAAAGAGAAGAAGAAGATGATACCATTACGTAAGTATAAATTAAAATATATTAGAAGTATAAGAAGAAGAGATGATATAGATACAGTTGAAACATCTATTGAAAATAAAAAATCTAAGTTATATAGACTAATTATTTCACCTGATAGTAATTTTTGGAAAGATTATTACCTAAAATTTAGTTTAGAAAGACTTAAAAGAAGAGAAAAACTCAGGAGAAGATGTCCATAAGAAAATGGGATAAACAAGTAATAAAATTTTTAAAAAGTAATAAACTTAAGCAGATAGGTATGTTTAGGGATAGGAAGTATTATATATATCTCTACAATAAAGGAATTACAACTATATCATTTAAACATAGTTTGATAGATGCATGTAAATCATTAAAAAATAAGAAAAGAATATGCCTTTAGAAATTATTGCGTCCATGATATTTTTTATAACAATACTTATATTGATAGGTATAATGAGACATAAAGATAATATGAAAAGATATGCAGAAAAGAAGGACTCTATCTAATTATATAAATACAGATGTCTATCCTACTAAAAGTGAGATAGATAGTTTATATAATAAGAGAAAGAAAATGTATAAGAAGGCAAGAAAAACAGTTGCCTCTTATAGATCAGTACGTTTAGCCTTAAAAATGGAGGCAATTAAAAGACTTGATAGGACTATTGTTATTACAGATGATATGCTAAGGAAAATATTTCCTGAATTATATCTATTTCATCCCTCTAAAATAGAGAAGAATGAGGTAGTTGATTTAACACTAATTGATAGGAAGTTTGTGTATGAATGGTTCCCCAAAAATGATACATTTACCAGACTTATGGTACTAGATTTTTGTATTCAAATTTCAAAAGATGAAATATACTAAGATATATATTGAAGCATTTCTTGAGTATAATAAGAACTATTTTAAGGATGAGGGTAAAAATCCTATTTTTCATATTCTTTCACTAGATAAACATAATGACATATCTGTAAAGGAGTGTGGAATAGGTCAGATGATGGGAGAAGGAAGAAAGTTAACAAAGAGAGAATTAACTGTTGACTGTCTAGATCCTAAGTTATTAGCATTTGTTGCATTTGGTAAAAAAAGAGTTATTAAGAAGGATGATCCAGAAATAATAGAGAAATTACTTGAGATAGATCCTGAAGATCATTCAGCAATGTCTGATTTTGTGCACTCAATTAAACCTGGCCAATATGGAGCAAAAGATATAAATGTTATCATCTGTATGTTATATGAAAAAGGGAAAGAACATCCAATTCTTCATGTAACAGAAATAGATAAAGAAGTATCTATTAATGAGAAAGGAGAAATAGTTGAGAATACTGTATTTAATAGTTCCTTCCAACCTGAAGGAGGAGATATGAAAGAGGATCCAAATATCAGAAGTATTGTAGATTATATATTTGATGATAAATAATAAGATCTTAGAGATGTTAAATAGTGAAGATGAGGGACTATTCAACTTAGGTTTAGAGCTAGTAAAAGCTGAGAGATCAAACATAAGAGGAAAAAGGAATAAGAAGAAAAAAGTGTACCTACTGCCTATTTATCTCTTTTTATCTAAAAGTTCCCGTTCTATTGTTCCATTTAGAAATTCTATATTTGGAGGATGTTATCTATCAAAGAAAGACTTAATAGTAAAGTGTATAAATAGTATGTCAGATGAGGTACTATTAAAATTACATAGAAGAGTTTTTGAGAATAGATTTATGTGTAGTAACCCAACATTTGAATCAAAATATATTTCTTTATTAGAAAACTATCACAGATGTAGAATTCGTATACGTAATATACAAAAGATTGAATGTAATATACAAAAGATTGAACCTTATAGTTCAAGAGTTGATATGTTAATAGAGTTTGATAAGAGAGACTTAATTATGCTAGGTCTCTCTAAACCTATCATTTTTTCAGATGAACCACGATCAAATATTAAAGGAGTATATACTGAATCAAGATGAGAACATTATATAAGAAGAATAAAAAAGGACAGACACAAGTATGGAAGGTTATAGTAAAAGATAATACTGTATGTACAGTAGAGGGAATAAAGGGAGGAAAAATGACAACCTCTCTTCCTACTATATGTACAGAAAAAAATATTGGTAGGAGCAACTATGTTAGTGCAAAGAAGCAAGCTAAACTAGAGGCTGAAAGAAGATGGAAGAAGAAGATTGATGAAGGATATGGTATTTCTTTAAAGGTAAGTGGGAGAAAATATTTCCAACCAATGCTAGCAGAAGAGTATCATAAGCATATGGATAAACTGGATTTTGATAAAGGTGTATATGTTCAACCTAAATTAGATGGGCTAAGGTGTGATAATAAAGACAATAAATGTACATCTAGAAATGGAAATGAATTTGATAGTGTTCCACACTTACATCAGAATAAGTGGCATTTAGATGGAGAACTGTATAATCACATCTATAAAGATAACTTTAATGAGATACTATCTCTCTTAAGAAAAAAGAAAGATTTAGATGAGGAATTTCTTAAAAAAACTAAACAATACATGAAGATGTATGTTTACGATTATCCTCAATATAGTGATCTTCCTTTCTCTGAGAGATATGAGAAATTAAAAACAGAAGTTTTTAATAAAAACAGAGATCATCTAGTATTAGTTCCTACATATAGAGTATATAATCATGAAGATATTAAAATGTATCATGATAAATTTATCAAAGAAGGATATGAGGGAACTATAATAAGATTGGATGGTATACCATACGAAAATTGTCGTACAACACAACTTCTTAAATATAAGGATTTTACTGATTCAGAATTTAAGATTGTTGGATATATTGAAGGAAAGGGAAATAGAACTGGAACGATAGGAAAATTTATACTCGAATTAGATGATAATTCAGGTAATACTTTTAAATGTAATGTGAAAGGTGATTTCAAGTACTTAAAACAAATATGGGAAAATGTAGATAGTTATGTTGGTAAGACAGCTACTGTAAAGTACCATAAGAGAACTCCTGCTAATGTGCCTAAATGGGGGTATATAGTAAAGATAGCAAGAGAAGATTATGAATAACAACATTACAAAAGATTAAAATGATGTCAGTAAAAGTAGAAAAATTAGAAGTTATAACAGATGATACAGTAGAAGAAAAGGCTACAGAAGTTAAACCTCCAAGAAAATCCAGAAAAAGATCAGTTAAGAAAGATAATGGATATCTTATTTTAGATGGTTATTTTAGAGTAGAGGAGGGTATATTCAGTATTGTCAAGAGAAATATTGAGAAGAGAAAAAATACCTTACTTTTGGGCCCAACTGGTGTAGGTAAAACAGAACTGGTAGCAGCAATATGTAAAGAGATGAAATTACCTCTTACCATATTTGATATGGGTACAATGAAGGATCCAGTATCATCTTTACTTGGTAGTCATACTATTAAAGTAATAGATGATCACACTGTAAGTACATTTTCTCCCTCTCGTTTCTCACAAGTAATACAAAAACCTGGTGTTATTTTACTTGATGAGTTAAATAGAGCTGATATAGAGGCAAACAACTTATTGTTTCCCTGTACTGACTTCAGGAGACAATTACCTATGGAGTATTGTTTTGATGACTGTGAACCTATTAATGTTCATCCTGAGTGTACATTTATAGCTACAGCTAATACAGGTAGTCAGTATACAGGTACTCATAAGTTGGATAAGGCTCTTATTAATCGTTTTATAGTATTAGAGATGGATCCTCTCCCAAAAGATGTAACAAAATCTCTAATTAAGAGTTCCTACAGTGAACTTAGTATTGATAAGATTGATATGATTGTTGATACTTATTTCTCCATCAATAAAGAACATGATGATTTTAAGATACAGTTTAATTTATCCTTGAGACAACTTAAGGAAATTGCTGATATGGTAGAGGATGGTTTCACAATATACGATTCATTCTTCTCAATATGTAAAGGTATTGGAAGTAAAGAAGGATTAAAATCAATCGAGAGCATTGTTAATAAAACTAAAACAATAGCTTAATGAAGAGTTTGTCAGAATGGGAATCCTCCTACTTTGGGGGATTCTCAAAACTGTTATATGATTTTCCTTATATAAGAAAAAAGATATACCCAACATATCAGCAAAATACAACCAAGAAGAATAAGTTATATACCTATTCTTTTGAGAAGCTTCACTCGATATTTGAGTTATCCATTAAGGAAAATAAATTAGTGCCAAATTATTTATATGATGGTGAAATAGTAAAATTGGAAGGTAAATCCTATTATAAGGTAAATAATACTCAAAAAGAACATATAATACATACTCTTATATCATTAAATTTAGAGCTATCTCCTCTATTTGAATTCTATAGAGAAGAACTAGTAGAGAGTAGTATATATTACCCAATGGATGATGATGGAAGGGCATTTTCATATTTTTACTCTTCTTCTAGTAGCTCCTCAAAAGTACCAGAAAGAGAATATACTTCTCATGAAGGTTACAATAGGGCTATGGATTATTTTGAGGATTTAGAGAAATCTGATTTTGGTAGGTATTCATCTAGTATTCTGGATAACTCTGATTTGATAAAGAAAACTAAGTTTAAGATAGAGAAAAAGTCTCTACTTCCTACTAAATATAATTCAGAGGAAAAGAAGAATGCTAAGTTTTTAGTAAATCTCTTAGATATAAATTTCTCTCCTAAGAAAGATATTGTTAGGAATTTGAAGAGAGGAATGATTACTTCTCATAAGATTGCATCAGTTAAAGCAGGTTATATGAAGATATATCAGAGAAAGGAAATGAATGTGTCCACTCGTCCTTTTTCTGTATGTATATTAATGGATGAGAGTGGAAGTATGGGAAGCTATGATAGAAGATATGAACACTATAAAGAAGGAGGTGGTAAATTTAATAATTATACTCACCAACACTCTTTAGTAAAGAGTTTATATTTAGCATTCTCAGAGATTCTTCCTCCAGATAAATTATTTATATATGGACATACTGGATCAGACTCTCCTGATATATACGTGTATAATGATCCCTATAATAAAGATTTTGAGTACTTGATAGATGGACAAAAATGTAGATCTTGTTCACAAAATTATGATGGTCCTGTTATAGATGCTATATATAATAAAGTAAGATCTTTTACAAATGATAGTATCTTATTCTTAAGTATATCTGATGGAGAACCTGCAGGACATCAATATGGAGGTTCTAAGGATCTTGAGGATATGAAGAGGGTTATAGAGAAATGTAGGAGAGATAACTTTGTTACTGTAGGTATTGGTATAAATTATCATAGAGTAAAGGATATCTATTCTTACTCATCTATAGTAAGAGATATGAAGGATGCACCTTCAATTATTAGTAATATTATTAATATTGCTGTAAAAACAGAATTTAAAGATCAGTAATACGAAGAAAGCTTGTAGTGCTAAGACAGTGTGTGATAGCCAGCTAAGTATTACGTTTCAGGACCTCCGTAAAGGGGGGTCCTTTTTTATTGGGGGATACTGAAATTGGTACACAGATAGAGAACGCCAACTCTCTATGGGAAAGCTAAGCTAAGGCTAAATGCAACTACCTGGTGGTTCGAGCCCATCTCCCTCAGCATGACATAATGACAGTTAGACTGTCAGAAAAGGTTTGTATATTTGCATTATGAAGATAACTACAACTAAGGATGTTAAAATTGGAGTGTTTGATATAGAAACACTACGTGAGATGTTTGATATAGGTGTGTATGATCCTGACAGTGGTGAATGGAGAGAATTTGAGATAAGTAAGAGAAAGAATGAGTTGTATCAATTCATTAAGTATTATACTAGTAAACCTCATGATTATTGGGTTTCCTTTAATGGAAATAACTTTGATATGCAGGTTTTAGAGTATATTAAGGAAAATTATCAGAATTGGTTTGATTTATCTAATTTAGAGATATGTAGCAAGATAGCTGATTTTGCACATAAAAGAATTGATGATCAGAACTATAATATTTCTCCTCCATATGAAGAAGATAAGTTTACTATTCCTAGTATAGATTTATTTAAGATACATCATTTTGATAATAAAGCTAAAATGACATCATTAAAATGGTGTGCATTTATGATGAATATGGATGTAGAGGAAATGCCTATTCATCATGATAGTGTAGGATTAACAAATGAAGATTTAGATAATATACAGGAATATAGGAGAAATGACGTAATTGTCACTTTAGGTCTATTATACTTAACACTTGGACAAGTTGATAAGGTAATTGAATTAAATGGAGGCTATCCTATTGATGAGCTATATGATGACTATAATGGTAAAAACATGATAGAAAGTCGTATAGACGTTGAGAAGGAAACTGGAATGAAGTGTTTGAACTGGAGTGATGTTAAAATTGGTGAGGAATGGAATAAGAAGGATTATTTAGAGTTAGAGAACTTACCATCAGATAAACGTTTAACATCAAATAAGATAGTTCATCCTTATGGTAAGAAATTCAAGGAATTCTTTCCTCCAACAATGTCCTTCAAAACTAATAAATTTAATGATTTTGTAAAGAGTTTTGGAGAGGAATATGTAAAGAATGAGAAACAAGAATTTCAACTTACTGTAGGTAGAACTACATATACTATTGCTAAAGGAGGATTACATAGTACTGAACAACATAGATTAATAATTGTACCTAAAGGGTATATTTATAGAGATATAGATGTAGGTAGTCAGTATCCAAATAGTATATATAAGATGAGGATAAAACCTCCTCATTTATCTGATAATATTCTTATTCAATTTAATGGAAAGATAGATAGAAGGTTGTCATATAAAAAATTATCTCAGGAATATGAGAAGAAGGGTGAGAAGGAATTAGCTAGAACATACTCCTCCATACAGGAGATGTTGAAATTGTGTCTTAATGGTGGTTATTATGGTAAGTTAGGACAAAGTGGTAGTTTTTTAGAGTATCCAGAAGGATTGCTTAAAGTATGTATAGGTAATCAGATAGAAATATTGATGCTTATAGAGATGATGGAAGAAGCTGGATTTAGTGTATTATCAGGAAACACTGATGGTATAACTGTAATGTATCCTGAAAAGGATGAGGAAAAATTCCTATCAATATGTAGTGAATGGGAAATAAAGGTAGGAAATGATAGAATGGGTAAATTAGAACATACTATATTTACCAAAGTTTGGCAGGAAAGTGTAAATCACTATTTTGCTATAAAAGATAATGGAAAGATAAAGAAGAAGGGTAGATTTGCAACTGACTTTAAATTAAATAAGAATAAGAGTGCTCGTATTATTAAATTAGCACTTGAGAAATACTTTAAAGATGGAGTATCTCCTATAGAGTATATTCCTACACACTCTCATATTCATGATTTCTGTATATGTAAGAAGGCAAGTAGAAATTTACACTATGAAGAAATAATAAACGAGGAAAATATAATAATACATAAAAAAATGGTTAGGTATTATGTCTCTAATGAGGGTAATATATTTAAGAAGAGAGGTTTTGATTATGATAGTAAACCTGTCGATAGTTTTTGTGAGGCTGAGAATAAAAGATTCTATTGGATGGGCCTACCAAAACTAAAATATTTCAATAAAAACGAGAGAAAGGAAAATTATAATATAGACTATAGTTATTATATATTAAAAACATTAATGATTATAGATGAAATAGAGAAAACAGATAAGTCTGCAAGATATGCAGATTCATTTAAAACAACACAATTTTCATTATTTTTATGAAGGTATCAAAAATAAAGGAATTCTTATTCCTCAATAAGCTAATTAGTCATCTAGCTGTAATATATATTATAGCTAGAGTTTCATGTTTTATAATATTTTCTATAAAATATGGGTATATACATTGGGATCCTGTTGCTCCAATTGAAAAAGTAACTATTGGATTAGTCTCTATTATATCTTTATTTTTCATGATTACGTTATTTTGGCAAATTGCTAATATGTTAATTATGTTTGGTGAAATATTAAAAAATAGCTTAGATGATGAAGACAGAGATCAGCAAGGAAATAATTAAGAAGTTTGGAGAAAACCATACTATATGTATAGTAGTTGAATTACCATCTGAAGATGATCCTTTATTTGGAGTTTATACTTACAAAGGTGATGTATTTGTCATCAATGATTGTATAGATGGAGAATTTGAGGAATTAGATGATGATATACAGAGTGAAATATGGAGACAAATCTCTATAGGTAAATATCAGTTAAATGAATCATTTCAATAAATATGGTAGAAGTAATAAGTGTATTTAGAGTAGAAGATTTAAAGAATAAGAAAAATTACGAGTATGAAGTAAGTGGAAGTGGTCAAGAGGCTATCTCTCTACTTAGAAAGAGTTTTGGATTTTTTACAAAATTTGTTTTGTTAGGATTTAAAATTAATGGTAATTTTACAGAAATTGAAGCATGATAGAAATGGAGAAATACGAAGAAGTTTTAAGTAGTGGTCTATTATTAGATCACTATTTTCTTCTTTGTAGGTTGAAGAATAAAAAAACAATCCTCTCAACTAAAAGAGTTAAAGGATTTATAAACTTATTGAACAAGAAAGGATATTTAGATGGAGAAGATCTTACTGAAAAAGCAATAGATCTAATTCAAAATTGTGGAGATGATTTAGAGGAAAAAGTAGAGAATGAAACACGTTCTATAAGTGAATTCTCAACCTCTCTATATTCAGATTGTCAAAATCTGTTATTTGAGTTGGTAGGAAAGAAACAAATGATAGCCAAAATGGCTGGTCAGAGGAAGGGATATTCATTTCTTCCAAATGAAGTAGATTTTAATAAACGTCTACAAAAAGTTATACGTTTATATAAATTAGAGGATCTAGATAAGATAAAGAAAACTATATTAAATCATATTAAAAAGTGTAATGAAGAAGGACATTGGTTTCCTATAATGCATTATTATATAATAAAGGATAGTTACTCTCAATTAGTAACTGACTATAATAATGATGACGAGGAAATAACAAATGTTGTTAGCAGCCAGAAATTTGTTTAATGAAATCAATCCATCAAGTAGCACAAGAAACTTTAAATTATATTAAAGATAGAAAGGATGGAAAAATTACATCTCTTAAAACTGGATATGGAAAGTTAGATAGATGTATGATAGATGGGATAGAGTGGGGATCAACAATAACTATTGGTGGTCGTCCATCTGTGGGAAAGAGTGCATTTTCAGATTGTTTAATTGATGGCTGTCTACAAAATAATAAGGATTTTGAAATTTTAGATTTTAACTGGGAATTATCAGCTCGTGTTATAATGTTAAGAAGATTGTCAGCTTCTATGAAGAGGACATATAAAAACATTATCTCAGCTGATGGAAAATTATCAGATCTAGATATAAGTAATATAGAGACTATTCTTCAACAGAAGTCATCTCTTCCTATTACATATGCAGAAGAACCTTTATCTGTTAAAGAATTTGGTGAAACTGTTAGAAATTTTATAGCTAGGAGTAAGTATGGTAAGGTTTTAGTGCGTATAGATCACACATTATTAGCTAAACAGACACAATCTAGCCAAGTACAAATGTTGCTAGATTTAATGATGGAAGCTAATTCTATTAAGAAGAATGGCAATGTAATATTTATGTTTCTCACACAAATGAATAGAGAATTTGAGGATAGACAGGTGGATGGTACAGATCAATCATTTCCAAGACAATCGGATGTGTATGGTGGAGATGCTGCTGCTATGTTTAGTGAAACTATCATACTATTAAATAAACCATCAAAGTATGGAGTAAGAATGTATGGTAAGAGAAGAGGAGATAAGAGTATATTAGCTGAGGAACATGATTTATTTGCTCATATAGTAAAGAATAGAAATAGTGAAGGTGATTTTATATTGCACTATAAAGAAGATTTTAAGAATATGTCAATAAAAGAAATGTAATATGATGTGGTATTTTATAGTAGGGCTCGTATACTGGGCAATTAATATTTTTGTTAGGAAGTTACATGAGAAAAATGAACATGGAGAAGGCTGGTTTTTAGTTCCTTTTTGGGTCTTCCTATGGCCAATTTGCATGATACTATTAGTAGCTAGTGCATTTTCTATAGAGAAAAAGGAAGAACATCCTAAATTTTAATGTTAAGAGACGAGAGACAAAGAGAATTTGCAGATAAATACCTTTCTTCATGGGGAAATGGTATATTATATTTATGTCCTAGATTTGGTAAATGTAGAACATCTATATTAATATTAGAGGAGTTAGAGAAGAGAAAGGGAAGTAAATTAAATATTTTGATATCTTATCCCAATATAGCTATAAAGAAAAGTTGGGAAGAAGAATTTGAGAAAATGGGATATCAGTGTACAGTTACATATAGTACACATTTGTCTCTCGATAAACATGTAAAAGAGTATGATATAGTAATTGTAGATGAAATACATATGCTATCTGAAAATCAGATAATGTCACTACAATCTATATCAACTAAAAATGATAGGATTTTAGGATTAACTGGAACAATGTCCTATTGGACACAGAAAAATCTAGAGAAAAAATTAGGTCTTGATGTAATAGCATATTATCCTATGGATAAGGCAATAGAGGAAGGGGTAGTAACTGATTATCAGATTAATGTTTTGTTAGTTGATTTAGATAACAAAGTAATACAGAAATTCAATAACAAGAGTACAACTGAATATAAACGCTTTAAAGGACTATCTTTCTTAATTGATAAGATGGAGGAAGAGAGAAAGGAAACTTTCTATCTTAGACTTGCTAGAATGCGTATTATTCAAAATAGTTTAGCTAAATTGAATGCAACTAAACTACTATTAAAACATTTCTCTGATGATAGAGTTCTTACCTTCTGTGGTCAGATTTCAATAGCTGAGCAATTGCCACCCTGTTTTCATAGTAAAAGTAAAGATAGGGAGATTTTATCTCAATTTATGGAAGGGTACTACAAACATATGACTGTTGTAAAGATTGGTAATATGGGATCTACATATAAACCATTAAATAAAGTTGTAATAAACTATTTTGACAGCAATAGTGAAAACTTAGCTCAAAAAATAAATAGATGCATGGGTATGGAGTATGATAATCCTAATAAGAAAGCAGAAATATGGATGATTTGTAGTAAAGAGGAGGTTGAGAAAAGATGGCTTAGTAAGTCACTTGAATTTTTTGATAAGAAAAAAATAAGGTATTATGAAACAGGAGATATTGGTAAAATTATTTAACGAGACTCCTCTTACTACTGATGAAATTCTTTATGTTAGTAATAATCTTAAAGAAGGTGAAACATTAGCAAGTGAAGCTCGTGAATACGATCATTCAAGTACTAGTGTATTTGAAGCATGTGGATTAAATGATACTGAAGTAGAGTATTATAAAGAAAAGGTAGGAGAAATAATGGATAGCTGTAAGGATGATGAAGGAAGAGGTCCTATTTCATTATTTGTAGAGAGAGTAGAGAAAGCAGTAATGCTTGATCCATTAATGTTAAGAATGGTAATAGCTACATATGTTAAAACATCTATAGCAAGAAGTGTATTCGAGAAAGGAATAAAAGAAACTTTAGGTGATGTACTTGGATTGAAGAAAGATGATAGTGAAGAAGATAAGAAAATATCTGACGACTTTAAGAAATCCATTGGAAAACTTAGAGACATTTTTAAGAAAAAAGGAAATTCTGAAGAATAATGACGTTAAAAGAAAGATTGGAACAAAAATTTGTTTTTGTAGAAGATGTTGCTAGGGTACTGGAGTTAGGACATATGACAGGAAAGAATGTATTTATGTATGGAAAGGGAGGTCACGCAAAAAGTGAAATAATAAAGGAATTCTTAAACTATATTGATCCACATCAATCATCATCTTTTATACAGGCTTGTGGTGAAGGTTTAACTGAGGAGAAATTATTTGGTGGTATTGATGTAGCTAAATTTCATAAAACTGGTGAAATAGAGTATTTAGTTAATAATTCCTTTATGAATTATGAGTATGTTGTGTTTGAAGAATTATTGGATAGTAGGATGAATGTATTACTATCACTTAAAGATATCTTAACATCTGGTTATTTCCGTCAAGGAAGTCAACTATTTAAGATAAAGACAAAGATGGTAATATGTTTAACAAATCGTACTAAACAAGAGGTTTCTGAAGATGATTCAATTAAAGCTCTTTTAGAGAGATTTCCTTTAGAGGTAAAAGTTGAGTGGAATAGTTATGCAGAATCTGACTATAGTCTTATGTTTAGAAAAGTTCTTAATGATGATGTTACAAAAGTCGCTAAGATATGTTCTCTTATAAATGAGAATGGTGATTTTATTAGTCCAAGAACTGCAGTTCATATGGCACAAATATACTTAAAAACATCCAATATATCTGATCTAAAGTACTTTGGTATGTCTAATGACATAGTAAAGAAGATGGAGAAAGAAGAGAGAATAGTATTATTGACTTCTCGTATAGAAGATATAAGTAAAAGGAGTGTTCATATATATGAAGATGAGAATATGTCAAATAAAGATAAGTATCATAGATTAAATGGTTTACTATCTGAATTGAATGTTCCATCATACCCAGATGAGTTGGTTACTTCATATAGATCTACTAAAGAGAATATCTCTTCTTATATTAATACTATAAAGGATAAAATTTTAAATGAAAGTCTTTCATGAAAAGGTTCATCAACAAGCATAAAAACATAGATGAAATTGAAGATGAAGATATAGAAGATATTCTTAGTAAAAATAACTTAGCTGGTAAAATAAATAAGGAGCGTTATAGAGATTTCTATAATGCTCTTTCTTCTATTTACCTAGATGGAGATTATGAGAAAAACAAAGATATAGACTATGATTACTTTGGGTGTAAGAGTAAAAAGGATATAAATGTAATTGATGAGCTAAAGAGAAAAGAATATTCTTTTTTAAATAAAATATCTAAGGAAAATATCTCAGAAAAGTTAATATCTACATCAGCATTAGCTCTCTCGTATAAATTTGAAAAGTCAATATATGGAGGAGTAGAGAAAGATCCAGGTGATCCTAACTCTACTTTAAAGAATATAATGTCTTTCTATGAGGATGAAGATTTAATGAATTTGTTTGATAATCCAAAAGTAGATGATTTTCTATCTTTAGATCAAGATATGCTAAAATATATAGCTTTATTATCTAATAAGAAAGCTTTTATTAAAAAGTCAAAGATCAAGGAAGAGGATCCAGCAGGAAATGATATTAAATATCGTCCAATTACAGATTATTCTGAATTAACATCTGCTTCTTTAGTTGATTTAACTATGCCAAATGCATTAAGAAAAATTCTTAATAAAGATGTCTATGTTAAAAAACGCTTTTCTTCTGTACAAAAATCTCAAAATCTAATGATATTACTAGATAATTCTGGTAGTATGGATGAAGGAATAAAGAAATCTATGTGCAAGGCAATTATTAAATTAAAGCTTAGGGATATTAATGAAAATAATATCTATTTCTCTACATTTGAGAAACATGTACATGGATTCATGAAGATGACTAAAGATGATGATTTTGAGAGCTTATGGAATAGAAAAATAGTAAGATTTAATATGGGTGGAACTGAAGTATCTGATGTCATTAAGGAAACCATAAAAATGATAAAATCTCGTTCATTAAATACTAGTGTGGATACAGTAAAAATTCCATTATCTGATGAGCACTTTGAGATACTTGTCATAAATGATGGTGAGGATAAAATAGATGAGAGTTATCATCCTGACATCAAGATACATGCATTAACATTGGTTAAAAAAAATGAAGGTTTAAACAGACTTTCATTAAGAAGTGGTGGAACTTATTTTTGGCTAAAAGAAAAATAAATCTTATCTTTGCTGTAAATTTTAAGCATGGATATAGTATTTCCAGAGGCTCCACATGAGCCTAACAGTGATGTAAGTAGTATTATTTTATTCGGAAAGGAAAAGTGTGGTAAGACTACCTCACTCTCAAAGTTAAAGAATTGTTTAATAATTGATACGGAGTATGGTAGCTTAAATGTTCCAGCTTTGTCAATTACTCCTCCAGAGGATAACGGTCCTGTTGGAAAGATGAATTGGCTAAGACGAGTTGGAAATAAGCTAATTGAAGATGGGAGAAAATATGATTATGTAGCAATTGATACTTTAAGTGAAGTAAATGATTGGGCTGAGTGGAGTGGAACATTCAAATATATGAATAGTCTACAGGGCTCATCTTTTAATAGAGTAAGAGATGCTAAAGGAGTGCCAATTAAGAATGGTCCCTTTCTTGAATTTACTGATATTAATTACCAATCAGTACACTCTATTCCAGAAGGATATGGATATAGGTGGAGTAGAGATGAAGTAATGGATATATTTAATTTGTTTAAAAATGCAGCAAAGAAGTGTGTAATCTTTGTTTGCCACGTAGAAGATAAGTATATCCCAACAAAGGATAATACTGAAATGGTTATGCCACGTCAATTAGCTTTGACTGGAGCACTAAGGAATATTTTACCCAGAAAAGTGGGTGCGATAGGTTACGTCTATAATGATAAAGGTGTAGTAAAGGTAAATTTTGCAGGTACGGATGATAAGTTGGGCGGAGCAAGAGCTCAACATTTGATTGGATATAATGATGTGTTAGATTGGAGTAAGATTTTTATAGACTAAAAAATTTAAATTATGATTAAAACAAGTACTGTTCCACAACAAAAAAGACATGTTGGTTTAACTAATGTTAGGGTAAGAGCTATCAACCCTACCCGTTCACAACTTAATAAGTTGTATGGAAAAGAAGATAGTGAAGATGATAGGGAATTTATATATAAAACTGCTGATAGACAAGGAAGTGATAGAATACGTCTGAATATTTGGTTATATTCAGAAGATTTAGATAAGTATGTCATGCATACTATTGGTATTGTAAATAGACCAAAAACTTCTAGTGATGGTACTAAATTTCAGTATATAAATAGTACATGTAATACTACTTGGGTAGAAAAAGAAGAAGATTTACCTGAATGGTTTACTCATTTTACTGATAAAGAAGGTAATAAAACAGCTAAAAAGGATTATCGTGTAGCCTTTATAGGTGAGGAAGAACTAGCTATCTTCTTACGTTCATGGTTAAAGATGAAGTGGTTTCATAGTGAAACATATGTAATGCCTTCTATTGAATCATTAATGAATGAAGACTATAGTGAATTACAGGATTTGATAGATAGTCCTTATGATAAAGGATTTACTGCACTATTAGGTGTACGTGTAGATCAGAATGATAATGAAAAAGACTATCAATCTATCTATGGTAAATCCTTTCTTCCATATAACTTTAAAGATTATGTAGAAACAGGAAAGTTTCCATCTACATATGATCAATCTACTTGGACTAGATTTGAGAAAGAAGTTAAAGGAGAATATGGATTTAATGGAAGTTACTTTGAGTTAGTTCCAGTAACTGAATATGATCGGAGCAAGGATTTGGCACGTTCTACAACTACTAAAGTAGGAGTAACATCTACAAATTCTAAGTACTAAGATTAATAATATAATAATGTTAAAAAGGAGGGACTGGGTAAAACCACCCTCCTTTATTTTTTATGACAAAATCTCAAGTAGATAGAATAGTTAGTTTAATGGATTCTGGAGAATTCAATAACTTAGTTATTGGGTATAGTATGTTTATAGGTAATATAAAGAGTATATCAAAGCTTGCAAAAAAGAAAAAATTATCCTTTGTTATAAAATTGAAGGGAGACAAATTTTATTTTGCATATATCTATAATAAAAAATGTTATACTTGGTATACTTTTTCTAGAGAATTACATGAGACAAACTTAAACAGAGTATTCTGTAAATCATCTATACCCTATATACTTCAGTTAATAAGAAAGTACTTAAGAGAATGATAAAAGGAAAAGTTGATATTAATTTTAAAGCTGATGATATCTTCTCTCTTACTAATAATGGATATGATATTTTTATTAAGTATCTTGGAAGAGTTGGAATAATGAATAGACCCTGGGGAAGAAGAGAAAGAAAATTATCTTTTGGTGTATTTCAGAAAGACGGAATGTGGTTCTGGAAGGATTTAGCCAAAGAAGAAAGTGGAAATGCAATACAATTTGTTCAAAGATATTATTCTTTAAGGTATAGTGATGCTATTGAGAAAATAGTATCTGATTTTGGATTATCTAATCTTAAAATTGAGTATAGTAAGCCTATTTTACTTCCTCCTAGAGAAAAAGAATATTCTATAATAAAATTTTCTGCTCGTCCATTTAATAAATATGATAAAGAATTTTGGGGATGTGTAGGTATAACTGAAGAATACTTTAATAGCTTTGATTACTGGGCAGTAAAAGAGGCTATGATAAATGGAAAAAGAATACCAATTAGAGAAGATGAGAAAGTATATGCTTATTATATAAAACAGATAGATAGAGTAAAATTATATTTTCCAGAAAGACTAGAGAGAAGATTTATTACTAATATTCCATATAGTTATATTCCATTACCAGAAGAGAAGGTTGATAAGTTATATATATGTAAGAGTAATAAAGATATGTTAGTTACGTCTTTAACAGGAGTTCATACTACATATGTTCAGTCTGAGAGTTCTTATTTATTTAAAAAAAATATTGTTGATAAAGTAGAAGAGAAAGCTACATCTCCTATAATATTTTTTGGAAGTGATGATGATGGTATGACTAAATCTGAAAAGATCTGTAATAATACTGGATGGAGCAGGGTATATACACCTATAGAATTATTACCTGATAATGATTCTTATTTGATAGTTAAAAAATACGGAATTGAAAGTTTAAAACAAATACTATGACTAGAAATGAGTTAGTAGATATTCTACACAAAGAATTTAAGGAAATGATGACAGCTCTTATAAATCCTGTTGTAAGAGATTTAAAGGAGGCTGCCAAAGGATTAACATGTGATAGTGGAGGAAGATATTCACAGAAAGAGTGGAATTGGAGTACTGAAAATGAGGATTATTATCTTCATAACATGCATGTTGAGATTCTTGATACTGAATATTGTTTAGACAACGATGATGACGTAAACTACTTCAATGGTAATATATTGATAATTAATGACTTAAATAAAAGTTTAAGTGATAATATTATTAATATACAAGAATATGAAAGAATAAAAAGTATGATTCTTTCTGCTGATGATGAAGTTGTTGAGGTTGGAGTAAATTTAGTTCTCTCTATGAGAGAAAAAAGATTTAATAATGGTGCAAGAACTAGTTGATAAAATAGAGGAACTCTTTAGTAAGAAACCTGATGGACGAAAGAAAAAGGATTACGAAGAGTGGAAGAATGAATTAAATCCTCTTATAAAGAAATTAAACAAGATAGTAAAATTTAAAATGTACGATGAGTTATGATAAAATCTGAAACAGTAGTAATAAAAGATTTAGTTGATGAAGATTTAACTAAACTAAGTAAAAATTTTATTTTTGGTGATCTTTATTATAAGATTGATAAAGAAGATTATGAAATAAGTGTTTTTTCTGATGCTCACTTTAACAAGAATCCTCCATCTGATGAGTACGAACTAAACAAACCAGTAAGAAAGGATTCCGTATCGATTACAGATGATAGTAAAGTATTTGCATCTCAAATTTATCATGTAAGTTCTTCAGAATTCTTAAAGCCAAAAGATTTTGCGTGTAAAGTTGCAATATCTAATATTAATCAGATATATAAGAAAAAACTCATAGATAAAGAGGAGAAGGATAGAGTAATATCTATGTTAAGTGGTGATAATGCAACATCAAAGATAGGTTTGGATTTATATATTAAAATGTTTAGAAAACACTTAAAATGAAAAAACTAGAGTATAATGAGTTCGAACCATTATTTGGTAAATGGGCTCCTCTTTTTAGAAATTTCATAGAAGGAGAGGAGATGTTTGATATATATCAAACACTTAAAAATTCTAAAGAAACAATTGTTCCTAAATCTGATGACACATTTAATGCATTTAAGAAAAGTAAACCAGAAGATATTAAAGTAATATGGTATCTTCAGGATCCTTATCCTAGAGCATATAAAAATGGAGTATTTCAGGCTACAGGTATTGCAATGGATTGTAGTAATAGTCCAGATGGAAGATTACAACCATCTTTAGAAAAATTTTATGAAACAGCTGAGAGAGAAACTGAAATGCCTGTACAAAGAAGTACTTCGTTGGAATATCTTCTTGAACAAGGAGTTTTATTATTAAATACTGGATTAACCTGTAAACTTCTTAAGTCTGGTAGTCATACTAATCTTTGGTTACCTTTTCATAAGTATTTTCTTGAAACAGTAATGAGGAGCAATACTGGAATGGTATATGTACTAAGTGGAGATGAAAGTCAAAAGGTATTGCCCTATATAAATCCACTTGGTAACTTTATATTAAAAACTTCTCATCCAGCAAATGCTGCTCATAATAAAATAGATTGGGATTCTGGAAACATCTTTAATAAGATAAATAATTATCTTAGAGGAAATAAGAAGGAACCAGTTTATTGGGATAGAGATTTATGGGAAAAAATTAAAGATTTACCATTTTAATGGAATATTTTTCTTCAGATTTTCATTTAGGTCATACTAATGTAATTAGATATGATAACCGTCCATTTTTAAATATCCATTTAATGAATGAGACAATACTATCTAACTTAGAAGCTCTATTAAAAAAGGGTGATAAACTATTTTATCTTGGTGATTTTTGCCTATCAGGTATGAAGAATGCTAATGAATTCTTATCTAGAATAAGAAATACTCAAGCTGATTTATTCTTTATACGAGGTAATCATGATTCCAGAGAAATTAGGATATTATATGATAAATATGGAAGTTACTTAGGTGAACAAAAAACAATAAGTGTTCAGAAACAGGTAATTGTTCTGAATCATTATAGGATGGATGTATGGGATAGGAGTCATTATGGAAGCTGGCACCTACATGGTCACAGTCATCATGGCTTACCTGAAAGAAAGGATAAATATATAATTGATGTTGGGTGTAATGGATGGGAGTATAAACCTCTATCCTTTACTCAAATTAGTGATTTGATGGGAAAGAAGGAATATGTAAAACAACATCATCATGGAGATAAAAATAGTTCAGACAATATATAAAGATAAAAGATTAACAATTGATGAATTTACAAAACTGAGTAGGAAAGAGCAACTAGATATATGGTATAGTTCTGCTGTATATGATAAAATAGATTTAAATAAACATACTTTTAAGAAGATAGATAATGATTCTAAATTAGGATATTATTTATATGAAGAAAGATTAGCTATAGGAAGTCATGGAAACTTCTATAAGTTTATTAAGTTAGTTGATTATGTTGTATATAATAAATTAACAAAAAAGGTAAGTTTACATAAATCTAGGTTAGATTATACAGCACTATTTGATTTTTTTATAGATGATTATATAAAGAAAGATTATGTACCTCTCTTTAAGATAATTAATGGTAATTATCTTACTAAAACATTAATTAAAAAAATCATTGAGAAAAAGATTAATAATATAGAGGATTTATTAAAATATCATAAATCTTATACATGTAAGAGTAAAGATGTTGATATATCTCATCTATATGATTTAGTTGCACACTGTAGATACTCAGCATTTGGTTTATATAAATGTATCGAAGATCCTGAAAATATTAAGGAAGAAATGGAAAAAGCAGTTGATATAGATAGAGAAATACTGCAATCTAGTCTTTTTTACTCTGATCCACTATCAATAAATCCAGAGTATTATAAATTAATTCCTTTTAAGATAAAGGCTTCTGATATTATTAATGTAAACGTTAAATATGATGAATTCAAAAGAAATTATGAGAGTGAGGGAGTTGATTAACTCCAAGGATAAATCTCTTAATACTATAGGAATACAATTGTTAAGTGAGATGAGTGATTGTGAGGAAAAGGAAGAACTATTTAAGATATGTCTACAGAAACATCTTAAGTCAGAGTTTTTAATAATTATGAAGGATTATATTTTAAAAAAGAATTTAAATGATTAAAACACAAATGGAAATTTCAGAAAGAATTGTCACAATGTTAAGTAGTGAGAAGGAAGAAGATAGGGTGATTGCTATACAAGCACTACAATCAGAACATCCACTCGTATGGGCTGCTTTAACAGGATATACTGGATTAGCACATGGTAGAGATAAAGCAGTTGATGGAAAGAAATTACTAGCTGCCATACATAAATCAAAGGATTATAGTTTAGGTAGCAATGTTAGATATAAAGGATTAAGAGAATCCCCATTAATGGTAGTAATCAATATATCTGCTAGTGAATTTACCTCAGCTGCCAAACTTAAGAGCTATGCTATTATGTTAGAGTGTAAATATTTCAATAAAAGTTCTCAAACTTTTGTTACTATAACAGATAGACTAGAGTGCTTTGAACCAATTAAACCAAATCAAGATGGATCATTACAAGTCGCTGAATTCCTTAATATTTAATATGTTATGTGGTAGTGAACACTTTTTCTATGGATTATTTCTTGCAGAGATGAATAAAGAATTTGACAAGGATTTTCCTGGGATTGGTATCTACAAACATAAAGATGCAAATGTTTTAACCTTAAAAATAGGTGAAAAATTTTGGGAAACATGTTGTAAATCAGATGAAGAGAGAAAGAATGCTCTTATTCATGAGTGTGAACATGTTGCTAGAGAACACGTATATGATGCATCAACCTCAATGTATCCAGAGAAAAAAGTAGCAAGCTTAGCTATGGATTTATCTATAAATCAATATCTAGGAAAAATGCCTACAGAGGATGCTAAAGGTAAGAGATGTAATGTTCGTCTAGAAGAAATGTCAGAACTTAAGCTTAAGCCATTTGAGAGTAGTATGTATTACTATGGAGAAATGAGAGCGGCTAAGGAAAGAAAGGAACAAAGTAAAGGAAAATCTGATAGCAAAAATCCAGATAGTAAACCAGGTAATAAAGATGGTACTTCTGGAAGTGGAGCTTTGGATAAAATCCTTGAAGATATGGAAGGAGAAGGTAGTGACTGGCATGAAGGTTGGGAAGATGTTAATAAAGGAATGAGTGATCAAGAAAGAGAATTATCTAAGAGAGAAACTCAAGATATGCTTGCTCGTTTAGCTGAAGAAACTGAGAAGAGTAGAGGTACTGTTCCAGCATACCTAGCAAATGCAATAAAAGATAGAATGAAGAATGATCCTCCTGTTGTTAGTTGGAGAACTCTATTTAATCGTTTTGTTGGTAGTACTATGACAACTGAAGTATATCAGACTAGAAAACGTCTAAACTTTCGTTTTGAGGATGCACCTAATAACCGCTATAAAAATAAGATACGTATTGTAGTAGGTTTAGATACATCAGGAAGTGTAAGTAATGAAGAATTACAGGAATTTTTTGGTCAAGTACGTCATATGTGGAAAGCTGGAGTAAAGATAGATGTTTGTTTATGGGATGCTTCATGTGAGGATCCTTATGAATATAAAGGTGAACAAACATTTAGACGTACAAAAGCAGGTGGTACTATGGCATCATGTTTTATTGATTATGTTAATAAACATAAGAATAAGTATAATTGGAGTTGTGCTATCACATTAACAGATGGTTATATTGAACATAATCCATCTCGTTCTTCTGTTCCTATGTTATGGGTATTAACTAAGAATGGTAGTGATTCATTTGAACATCATGCTAGAAAAATAAAACTTAACTAATGATTATTAATGCAGGAGATAAGTATACTCAATCTATGTTTGAGGACATGATAAAAAGATCAACTACTGATCCTCTTTCACCTCTTTATCCAGGTACAATTAGTACTTCTACTGGTGTTGGTACTATGACATTTCCTCCAGGCTTTTATGGAGAAACTAAAGTAGACAAATTAGCAAAACATCTTGATGAACAAATAAAGAGAGCTATTGAGAATGATAAGGATATAATTGATACAAAACAAAAAATCAATGATATTCAATCACAAATCAATAAATTAGAAGAAACAAAAAGATTGTTTAATGAGAGTTTAGCTAAGCAAACAGAGGATAAAGAAAAGGAAATAATAGATAAATTATTTCAATATGACGGAGATAGAGATTCAGAGTAAAATGAACGAACTGAATAGGATATCAAGTATGATATGTAGTAATGATGATAGTATGTTTAGTGTTGGAGAACAGTTATTAATATGCTTCTTAAAGAAGTATAATCCAACTAATTATATTGTTAGTACTCCGTGTAAGTCTGATGAGATTTATTCATATCGTAGAATACGTAGAGGAACTTATATTACATTGATTGCTGAGATATCTTTTAAGTTAGGTAAAGAGATGGGAAGTTTATATGAGCAAAAAAGAAAAGGATCCTGAATTAGAAAAAATAGAGAATCTTATTTCTTCACCTAGTTCTGAAAATAGAATGGTAGGAATTCAACTGTTAATTTCTCAAAAATTTAAAGTTCCTGATGATTATTATTATATTAAAGAAAAAATATATGATATCAAAGATGAGAAGGAAAGAGATAAATACAGAGCTTTGGCAGTTGAGAAATATTTAACCCTATTAGCAGAACAAGATGAAGATTGATGAAGTAGTATCAATGTGCAATTCACATGATAAAGGAATAAGATTGGTAGGAAGTCAATTACTGTGTGTAAAATTAGATGAAAAGTATAAGAAGAAGCATGATTATTCTTCTCTTAAACGATTTGTCTACATGAATATACATTTTTCAGACAGTAGACTTTACGTTAGAAAGCATATTCAAAACACACACTTACAAAAGTTAAAAAAGAAGAAAAATGGCTAAGAAACAAAAAACGGAATTGAATTCCCTGAAAATTAAAGAACTGTTAAAGTATTTTATTAATAATAATCTGGCTTTAGCAGATGAAGGAAAACCTCCAGTAGCATTAGAGATTGAGGGTATGCCTGGTACAGCAAAGACATCAGTTGTTAAACAGGTGTCACAAGAGTTTGGGCACCACTATGTGCGTTTGAATGTGAGTGAAATTGAGGTTCCTGACTTGATTGGATTACCTATTTATGAGTATGAGATCAAGAAAGGTAAAGATACAGAATGGGTAACAGATAAAGTATTAAATCATTATATTGCTGACGGTTGGGCTGCTACCTCAGCAAATCGTACATCTTACAGTAAACCTTCCTGGATTCATGGTAAGGAAGATAAGCCTGTAATTCTTGTTTTGGATGACTTTAACAGATGTACCCCAATGATGGCTAATGCTACGATGACATTGATTGATGAACAGAAGTATGTTAGCTGGAGTCTTCCTAAAGGTTCTACTATTGTACTAACATGTAATCCTTCTGATCAGGATTTTCTTGTTCAACAAGAAGATAGTGCTCAGCAAACAAGACGTTTGAAGGTACGTATGAAAGCTGATGTTAATATCTGGGCAAGTGAATTTGCTGAAGGATATGGTGTTGATAGCAGATGTATTAATTTCATGTTAAAGCATCCTGAAATCATTGAGGGAAGTACACCATCTAAAACAGATGATGGTCAGGTTATGAGTAAAGGTAACTTACGTATTTGGACTAAGTATTTTGATAGTATCAAAACTATCAAGGATTTCTCTAAAGAAATTGACTTGGTTATGAATTTGGGTAGTGGATCACTTCCTGAAGAGCATGTACTCATGTTTGCAACCTTTATTAAAAATGGACTGGATAAATTGCCTAGTCCTGATGAATTGTTGAAGAAGGATATTAAGTGGAGCCTTCAACAATTGAAGGACAATATTAGAGAAGGAAAAGATAAGAGACAGGATATTGCTGCTATCTTAACTAAACGTTTGTTAAACTACTCTATTGTTAATGAGAAGAATTTTACAAACGATATGGTAGAGAGTTATGCAGAAATGATGGAGAGCGGATTCTTGTCTTCTGACCTGGTTCTCTTATCTTTAAGAAAACTTGTAGGATTATCTAAGTTTAAGACTCTTATCTTAAAGCGTCCTAAACTTCAGAAAATGCTTGTTTCCTAATTAGATTTAAGGGGGTGAAATTCCCCCTTTTTTATTATGATTGAAAAAATAGATGGAGTTTTAGCGGTACCAGATGCTTATTGGAGAGGTAGAGATAATGAGAGTTTTATCTTTAATAGAAAGAATGGAGTAAAGTTATCAGCGCAAGGAACATCAAAATCATGGAATGGAACAGTTAAATATGATGTATATGCATTTGATAATGTTAAAGTTATAGATAAAGAAAAAATTAGTGATTTTAAGAAAACTTTAGCTGATAATGTGATAGATCCATCTTCTATAAAGAAGGTATATATTACTGAATATAGTACTTTTGGCAAGAGAAGTTTGGGAGGATTATTAAAGGATAAGGGATTAAAGATTGTTAGAGATATAAATAAAGCAGATGCAATTTTTCTAAATACTACTTTATTTTTAAGTCATATTGAGAGACTTATGTCTTCAATGGATGAATTAAGTACAGATGGTACATATACTGTCTCATCCAGATGTTTCTACTATTTAAATGGTGTATATAATCAAACTAATGATAAAAGATTAAAAAAATCTATAATCTATAGTGAGTACCAAAATAAAGAAAAAGTAGACGAAGTTGTAAAGATAATAGAGAGTATATCTCTAGGAAAACCAACATGTTATTTTAAGGAAGATTTTTCTCACTCTAATGTAAGAATTGATTTAGAGAATTTCAAGAATATTAGATCATTAATTACATCTCATGATGTATCAAATATAAATTTAGCTCTTAAATTATTGGCGTGTATAGATACATCTGATGAGAAATATATCCAATTATTGTTATCATTTAGAGATTATAGTGTTCTTCATAGGATTATTAATATTGCTAATAGAAATGTGGATAACCGTAAGTTAGTTGAGTATATGAATAAATCCATGTCCTCCAACAATAAAGGTATATCATTAGCATTAAAGATATTAGATGAGGATCCAGATGATCAAATAGCTGATTATTTTATAAATAGTGAATTAAAGAGAGAATATAATATAGAACTAAAGAGAAAAATAAAGTTGGAATAATGCGAAAATCTATGTACCTTTGTGAAAATTATTAATTATGCCAACAATATCTAGAAAAAAGGCTTTGTCTTTAATTAAAGAGAGCAAAGGAAGGTTTTTTACAGTAGTTTTTGTGAAGAAGAATGGGAAAGATAGGGTGATGAACTGTAAGTTTATGCCCATTCAGGATAATGAGGAGATAGGGTATATAAAGGTGAAGGATGTTTCTTTAGGTAGAAAATGTACATCCTGTATTAGGAGTGTGAATATACAGACTCTTAAGTCACTAAAAATAAATGGAAAAGAATACAAAATTTAATATAGGAGGAGGAGAAATCCTCCCTTTTTTTATGAATGTAGAAGCATTAGTCCCATTTAGTTTTGTTAGAAAAACTTGGTTAGCAGAGAGAGTTGAGAAAGGTGAGGATTTAGGAATTAGATATGAAGGAGGTCAATATAATGGATATGTAATAGTACATAAAGATCATCCATATTATGGAATAGACTATGATTTTATATCTGTTAGTGTTCATGGAGGACTAACTTTTGGTGAAAGTTGTAAGAAATTTGATATACCTGAATTACCAGATTCATATAAAAATGAAGATTATTGGATTTTTGGATTTGATACTATGCATTATGGAGATACTTGGGAACGTTGGACAAAAGAAGCTGTAGAGAAAGAAACTGCAAGGTTAGTTGAACAATTTTTTATGGCAGCTGTTAAAAAAGCACGTGAAATAAAATAATTCCCTATATTTGCAGTAATGAAGACTAAGAGAAAAACTGCAACAAAGAAGATAAAGAAACCTAATCTTCCAAAAGAAGGTAAATATAATAATCTGGAATATGAGAGTTTCTGTGAGTTATCACTGTTATTTTTCTGTGAAGAACTAAAGAGAAAAGGCTATATTAAGAAGGTAGAGAGATCTCCTTCCTATATATTGGCTGAACCTACTGTATCTTCTTATACAGAAAAACAGAAAAAAGGTAGTAAAACAGTCTCCCAAAACATTCAGCAGGGAGTTACTTATACTCCAGATTATGATATTTACTTTACTGAAAAAGCTATTGGGAAAGTAGTTTGGATACTAGGGAGTAATAGTAAGTATAATAAAGATCTCCTTATAGGACAGAAGATTGGAGATGAAATTAGAGTTTGCTGTGAAGTAAAACCTGATTTTTCAAGAAATTCTACAACTCCAAAGAGTGTTCAATCTATGAAGTGGTTATATCAGAGACATGGCATATTTGTAAATTTATTCCGTCCAAATAACATATTTGAGAGATTGTTTACTCCAGAAAAGTATCTTCTTACTGAAAGAGGTACAATAAGAAGATTAAAATTTATACCTAAAAGTTTAGATAAGTTTTTATCAGAAAAGTAGTATCTTTGCTTCAAATTATAAGCAATGATACATTCAGTTACTCCCTATAGGGAGATTAAGGCGTTAAATTCATCAATGATTCGTTTATTTGATGATAGTCCTATTAAATTCTATGAGGAATTTATAATGGGAAAAAAGAAGGTTGAAAGTCCATCAGTTTCTCTTTTAATAGGAGATCTGGTGGATTTTTATTTATTAGAGTGTAGTGGTAAGGAAGAAGTTTTTGTAAAAAGATTTGATGATAAGTATGCTCTATATGAGGAAGAAAAAAAGACAGGACAGGTATTTACGTTAGCAGATCAACTATTTTCTATTACTAAAGATTGTGTAGATAGTACAGGTAAGATAACATTATCCTTTAATACACGTTTTTCTGAAGCTTTTAAGAGAGTAAAGGCAATGAAAAAATATAATGGAAAGGATATGGATTATGCATTAGAGGATTTTAATGACAATGCATCAGGTTACTTTGCTACATTAATGGAAAATATAACTAAACAAACTGTAGATATATCTCTTGTAGATAAGAGTAAAAGAATAGCTGAAATAGTTAAGAATGATGTGTTTACTAGAGATATATTTAATGAAGAATTAATAAAGAAAGTAGTAGTTCAGTGGAAATTAAAGGGAATATCATGTAAGTCTGAGATAGATATGATATCTATTGATCATGAGAGTAAAACTATTCAGTTATATGATTTGAAGACAACATATGATAATGAAAACTTTGAGTATTCCTATATTAAAAATAAATACTATATACAAGCTTCTTTTTACTACTTGGCTTTAGAGGAATGGAAAAAGCAAGAAGGATTAGATGATTATACAGTATTACCTATGAAATTTGTAGTTGCAGATACCTCATCTGTACATAGAAGACCAATTGTTATTAATACAGATGAAACAGATCTACAAAATGGATTGAATGGATTTTACATAAACGGAGTAAAGTATAAGGGTGTCTATGAGTTAGTAGATGATATTAGCTGGGCATCTAAAATGGATATTTGGAATTGCAGTAGAGAACTTATAAAAAATAAAGGTAAACAAAAATTACACATAAAATACGACTGATATGAACGATTATATTGAACAAGATGAACCATTGGATTTAGAGGAAAGAACAGATAAGGTTTCTTTTGATAAATGGATACAGTATCCAGATGGAAGAGTTTATCCATCTCAATCTGCTACTATGCTTAATAAACTAACTAGTGGTTTATATAAAGCTATTTTTGATAGAGATAAGGGAATGGATTATCTAATAAAATTATCCATTAAGACAGATGATTTGTTGGATTTAGGAAATTCTGATGCTGATATGATCTTTAATGAGTGTAAACAGTTTTGGAATAGTAAAGATATATATGAACACTATAAATTTGTTCATAAGAGAGGTATATTAATGATGGGAGCTCCTGGTACAGGTAAAACTTCTATTATAAATAAATCTCTTCAGTGGTTTCTTGAAAATATTAAAGGAGTTGCTATATTGATAACAAATGAAGATGAATTGGCTAGCTATTGTCGTATACATAAAACTGTATTTCGTTCAATAGAAACTGATCGTCCTATGACTGTTATTATGGAAGATATAGATAACTATATAGGAGATTCATATAATGTGAGTAAAATACTTAACATATTAGATGGCTTTGATCAAGTTGGTAGCGTAATGCATATTGCTACTACTAATTCTCCTGAAAAACTTCCAACTACTTTAACTGAAAGACCTGGTAGGTTTGATATAAAATTAGAGATATCTAATCCAAATCATAAAGAAAGAAAGAAATATATATTAGAGAAAATTCCAACATTAACCCAAGATGAACTTAAAAATTGGATTGATGTTACTCAAGATATGAGTATGGCCTATTTAGGTGAAATGGTAAAGCAATATCTTATCTATAAATTACCATTTGATAAGATAAAAGATAATATACGTAAATTTGATGAAGTTGCTGAAAGTTCTCATCAATTTAATAAGAGAAGAAAAGCTATTGGTTTTAGCAATGGCTAAAGTGGGGTTTCATGCCCTAATATCATGTAGCTCA
>ENA-UOYA01000670-UOYA01000670.1-activated-sludge-metagenome-genome-assembly--contig:-NODE-670-length-41051-cov-20.810250_pt1 | contig 41051 bp, 36 predicted proteins | sample MGYA00238163_ERZ764804 | MGnify/ENA primary metagenome ERZ764804 (study PRJEB28919, sample SAMN05720223) | activated sludge metagenome | isolation source: Anaerobic digester | place: Hong Kong...
TGCGTATAGTTAAATAACTATACGCTATTCTTTACCAATATTCCTTCATGATTATTCAACTTCTTAGCTGTACATCTTTCGAGATTCCTGCAGTATCAATTAAGCTTCTGCTGTGTTAGGCCCGTAATTATCAGCAGTGAATAACCTTGCACGTGACTTTCTGATGAAGGCATAAGATACAATGAAAGTGATTGCTTCAGTCAAAGGTGTTGTAAGCCATATACCTGTATCTCCCAAAAAAACAGGCAAAACGAAAATCAGTATATTTATCAATATCAGGCTCCTGAGAGCAGATATCAGCATGGAGGTCTTTGCATCACCCAAGGATGTGAAGTAGGCTGAAGCAACCATGTTAAAACCGTTTATGAAGAATGCAATGGAATATATTTTTATACCATAGTTGGCAATCTTCATAAGCTCAGTATTTTCATGAGAAAATACTCTTACTATTTCTTCCGTTGCTCCGAAGGATAATACAAACGCAACTGCCCCCACAAGCAATACTGCTTTTATTCCGATGGCCAGAATGCGGAATATGTTTTCTCTGTCCTTAGCACCGAAGCTGTAGCTGATAAGGGGATGTACTCCCTGCATTATCCCGGTAATCACCATGTATTGCAGGAGGGATATATACCCCACTATTGTATACGCAGCTACTCCATTAACCCCTATGCTGCGTATGATTACCAGATTGAACAGGAAGGTTGTAATTGATATGGATATCTGACCTACAAACTCTGAAGAACCATTGAAGATAATGCTTTTGAAATCCTCAATGTCGAAGGTTATTCTGCAGTACTTGAAAACAGACTTTCCTCCGGCAAAGTAAAACATGCCCAGCACAAATGCAACGATTACAGAGATGCCTGTTGCCAGTGCAGCCCCTTTCATACCGTAATCCAGCCTCATTATGAATAAATAGTCCAAGACAATATTCAAAGTGTTTGCTATAATACTGAATACCAGCGAAAGCTGCGGTTTGCCCTCACCCCTGATAAACATCATTACAGTTATGTTCATCATAATGAAAATGTAGAAATACGACATTATGCCTAAATAGTCCCTGACATAAGGCAGAAGCTCCTCTCCGGCATTAAGGAATCCGATTACCTCATCCCTGAAAACAATCAGTACAACTGATGCAATTAAGTTTACCGCGGCATTCAGCACAATTGTAAATGTGAACCGCTTGTCCGCCTGAGGTTTATTCCCGCCTCCCAGACTGTGCATTGCAAGAGTCAAACCCCCTACACCCACCATAATAGTAATTCCAAACAGCAAATACAGCACCGGAATAGTGAGGTTAACAGCCGCCAGGCCCTTTCCGCCCAACTTCCATCCGATGAACATTCCATCAACCACTGTTATGCATGAGGTGAGAAGCATGGCTAATACACATGGAATGGAATACTGCAAAAAGGTTTTTAAGAGGTTGGATTTATTAATATTTGCATTCATTTATAACTCCCCTTTCTTTTTCGCATTTCCATTCTACACACATATTAAATTAAAAACTTCTGAATTTGTGCTGTTATACAATCGGTATGCATATATCTATGTGCATTCTTCTTTCTTCATCAAGGGAAGACTTGTATACTTCAAGGGGAAGCCTGTTATCTATGTTAAAATTACTGTATGGAAGCCATAAGGAAAATATCTCGTTGAAAGCCTTGTTCAGATTCTCCAGCCGATCATAAAAATCATAGCAGGCATACAGCCCCGACTCCAGCTTATGTACGTTGGTGCCTTTTGCAGCATCTACAGTAACGCACATATCATACATGCAATTGTCCTCATCCGTTACAAGAGGATCATCGTAGGATATCCCTATGAATAATGTGCCCTCCTTAATCAGATGCTGCTTCTCGGCGTCACTGCAAAAATCATCCCATGCTTTGGCCAAATCATAATAATTGCCTATATACCTTTCATATTCGAGCAGCATTGGAGGCAGCTGCCTTATTGTTATCTTTGAAGCTATTTGACGGAAAAAGTCCTCTTGCTTTTCCATCCTGGAAATATGCTCCACAGTGGCCTTATAAGTGTCTTTGGGGGCAATAGTGCTGTTTTTGCGAAAGTCTGAGGCACTGATACCAAAATACTCTTTAAAGGCAACAGCAAAATTCGATGGGCTGTAACCGGCCTCAAGAGCTATTTCGGTAATTGCCTTCTTTTTGTTTGTCCTGAGTTTAAAAGCAGCATTCTCCAGCTTCATCCTTTTTATGAACGAGTATACGCTTTCATTAACAATAGATCTGAATATCCGGTTGAAATAGTATTTCGAAAAGCAGCAGTGGCTTGCTATATCTTCAGCCGTAATGTTCTTATCTACATTAAAGTGAATATAGTTAATCGCCTGATTTACAATTTGGCTGTAACTGTTTTCATTCATTTAACCATCCCCCTTTCCTAGTGACATATTCTACCACAACTTTTTATTTCATTCCACCACTATCGGGAAAACCGTAATCATGAAAATGATGAATATCGCTCCTGGAAAGAAAATTAAAAATTATAACAGAAGCTGGCATATGCACAATATTTGTTCATATATTTACTAATAAAAGTGTACAAGGAGATGGTGGTATTAAAAGGTTCATAATTGAATTTGGAATGGGAATGGATTTCCATGGACAGGATGTCAACAGGGCAGCAGAGAAGGCGGTAAATGACGCAATATCCAGAAGCTGCCTGTGCGGCCTGAAGGAAGTGCTCGACTTGAAAAATCTGCAGGAGGACATATCCGTATGTGTAACCTTGGCAGTAACAAAGCCGGAAGAAATTGACGAGGAGAGAATCAAAAAATGCCTGCCGGTAGGGAGAAAACTTGTCAGAGCAGTAAGCGGAGGCCTTAAGGTACCCGGATTGTTTATGTCGGAATTCGGAGATATTGACGACAGTATCGAGGCAGCCCTTGCTTGTGTAGAAGTAACCATTAATAACTGATAGGGAGGGTTTGTATTGAATCTTGAAAACAGCAGAATTATTGACATGTATAAAACAATGTTAAGGATTAGAAAATTTGAAGAAAAAGCAATGAATCTCTTTGCTGAAGGAAAAATCCCGGGTTTTGTTCATTTGTATATCGGGGAGGAAGCTGTGGCAACCGGTGTATCTGCAAATCTGGATACCAATGATTACATAACCAGCACTCATCGTGGCCACGGGCATATAATCGCAAAGGGCGGGGATTTGAAGTACATGATGGCGGAACTCTTCGGAAAAGCGACAGGCTATTGCAAAGGTAAAGGCGGCTCAATGCATATCGCGGATGCAACGAGAGGAATACTGGGTGCAAACGGCATAGTCGGCGCCGGGCAGAATATAGCAGTAGGTGCGGGTCTATCGGCAAAATACAAAGGAACAGGGCAGGTTTGTGCTTGCTTCTTCGGAGATGGTTCCACTAACCAGGGGACATTCCATGAGTCCCTTAATTTGGCAAGCATCTGGAAGCTTCCCGTAGTATTTATATGTGAAAACAATATGTACGGAATATCTATGAGCCAAAGCAGGCATCAGGCAATTCAGGATGTTTCGGACAGGGCGGTTGCATATAATATTCCCGGCGTAACAGTTGACGGAAATGATGTTTTTGCTGTTTATGAAGCTGCAAATGAGGCTGTAAAAAGGGCAAGATCTATGCAGGGGCCTACATTGATAGAATGCAAAACCTACAGGCACAGAGGCCACTTTGAAGGAGACCCTGCAATATATAAGCCTGAGGAAGAACAGAAGGAATGGCTTGCAAAGGATCCGATCAAAAGGATGGAAAGCTTTATTGTTGAAAATAAAATCCTGACCGAAGAAGAAATAGATGAGATTAACGAGGAAATAAAGAGAGAAATACAGGATGCAGTAGAATTTGCAGAGAGCAGCCCTGAGCCGGCAATCGATTCTGTTGTTGAAGATATATACACCGATATAGTAGAGGAGGTAAACCTGGTATGAGAAGGATGACTTATGCTGAAGCCATAAGAGATGCAATGAGAATCAAGATGGAGGAGGATCCGAACGTCTTTATACTGGGAGAGGATGTAGGGAGATTCGGAGGATGCTTTGGAGTAACCGGCACACTATACGATGAATTTGGTGAAGACAGGGTCAGGGATACACCTATTTCCGAAGGTGCAATAATCGGATGTGCGGTCGGCGCTGCAGCAACAGGCCTCAGACCAATAGCTGAATTAATGTTTATTGATTTTGTGACTGTCGGAATGGATCAGCTTATTAACCAGGCAGCCAAGATGAGATATATGTTTGGCGGGAAAATAACAGTACCCATGGTAGTCAGACTTCCTGCCGGAGCCGGATTCCAGGCTGCAGCTCAGCATTCCCAATCTCTTGAGGCCTGGCTCACCCATGTCCCCGGTCTGAAGGTGGTATACCCTTCCACCCCTCAGGACGCTTTCGGGCTTATGTTGAGTTCCGTGGAGGATGATAATCCGGTGGTATTTATTGAGCATAAGATGCTATATGGCGTATCCGGTGATGTAGATGATGAAATAAAGAAAATTCCGTTAGGTACAGCTGATATAAAAAGAGAAGGTGAAGACGTCACTGTTATAGCAACAGGCAAGATGGTTCATGAAGCATTAGCGGCAGCAGAAGAGCTGGCAAAGGAAGGAATAGAGGTTGAAGTTGTAGATCCGAGAACCCTGTATCCGCTGGATAAAAAGACTATTTTCGACTCAATAAGAAAGACAAATAAGGCCGTTGTGGTAACGGAAGAAACAAAGAGAGGCGGGTACGCAGGGGAAATATCAGCAATGATCTCAGAAGAAATATTTGATTCCCTGGATGCACCGGTACTCAGACTGGGGGCATTAAATTCCCCGGTTCCGTTTTCTCCGAAGCTGGAGCAGCATATGCTCCCAAATTCCGCAGATATAATAAAAGGCATTAAGAAACTGGTTTAAAATACAGGGGTAACAGTAGTTACCCCTTTTTAGAGGTGGGCGGTTTATGACCAGCATCGGCATTATTGCAAATCCTGCTTCAGGTAAGGATATAAGAAGATTAGTATCCCATGCTACAGTAATAGATAACTATGAGAAGGTCAATATTGTAGAAAGAATAGTTTTGGGAGCACAGGGCTGCGGGGTTGATGAAGTATACATCATGGCTGATACTTTCCAAATAGGTAACAGAGTGATGGATAATCTTGCTGCGTCAAAGGAGCTTAAAGCAAATATCAGGCTGATAGATATCAAGCTCAACGGAAATGTGTCGGATACAATAGCTACTGCAAAAATTATGGAAGATATGAAAGTCGGCTGTATAGTAGCTCTTGGGGGAGACGGTACAAACCGGGCCATTGCAAAGTCCATAGATAAGATACCTTTGATATCCCTTTCCACCGGAACCAACAATGTATATCCCGACATGATGGAAGGTACTGCCGCCGGTATGGCAGCTGCTGTTGCAGCCTCCGATAGTTTTGATATTTGCCGTACATTCCAAAGAGATAAAAGGATAGAAGTGTTCAAGAACGGCATATTTACTGATATTGCCTTGATAGACGCAGTAATATGCAAAGATTTATATGTCGGATCCAAAGCAATCTGGAATGTGGAGGATATGATAAAAGTTATCGTATCCAGGGCACATCCCGCATCCATCGGGTTCTCTTCATTGGTAGGCTGCATGATGACTATAAAAGAAGGCGATGATTACGGAGCTTCAGTTGATTTGAACTGCTCCGGAAAAACCGTAATCGTTCCTATTGCTGCAGGAATGCTTAAAAAAGTAAATGCGGGTAATTTAACCAGGTTGAATTTAAATGAAGAGTATTATTACAAAACTACCGGAGGAGGTATTATAGCCGTTGACGGAGAAAGGGAAGTGCCTTTCAAGGAAGGGGATGAATTTATATTCAAGGTCACAAGGAACGGCCCTTATCATGTGGATGTCAAAAGAACCTTGGAAATTGCTCAGGAGAATGGTTTTTTCATAATCAGCGGTGAGGAGGTATGTTAATGGCAAAGTACATAACTATGCCTAAATTGGGATTGACCATGAAGGAAGGAAAGCTCACAAAATGGTATGTGGCAGAAGGTATGGAATTTAAAACGGGAGATGCTCTGTATGCTTTGGAAACAGATAAGCTTGCCAATGATATTGAAGCAGCGGAAAACGGATTTATGATAAAGCATCTCCTTCAGGAAGGTGAAAATGCTCCATGTCTCACTCCCGTAGCAATAATCGGAAATATGAATGAGGATATATCTGAGCTTCTAAAAGCCTCAGGAAAGGAAGAAATAGCCGAAGAACCGAAGGAAAGTAAAAAATCAGGCAGAATCATTGCTTCCCCGGCAGCTAAAAGACTGGCTTCCGAAAGGGGCATTAAAATAGAAGATATTATAGGCTCAGGCCCGGATGGAAGGATTACCGTAGATGATGTTGAGGCTTATGGAAGTACCGGCAAAGCAAAAAAATCAACACCTATGGCAAGCAAAATTGCTGATAAATATAATGTTTCCATTGATGAAATCAATAAGAGCGGAAGAATCACAAAGCAGGATGTTCTTGATCATGTATCCAAGGAAAAAGAGACAAGAATGCCCATGACTGCCATGAGAAAGATCATTGCAGCCCGGATGACCGAAAGCTGGCATACATCTCCCGTGGTACATTATAATATCAGGGTTGATATGACAAACATAAAGAAAATGAAGGACGAACTGAAAAGTGAAATCAATCTTACATACACGGATATTTTAGTTAAGATAACTTCAAAGGCTCTTCTGGATTTTCCATTATTGAACTCATCTGTTGAAGGTGAGGAAATAGTATTGAGAAGCTATGTAAATATGGGAGTCGCTGTTGCATTGGAGGAGGGGCTAATAGTACCGGTAGTGAAAAATGCCCATTTGAAGGGTTTGAAGGAAATATCAGGGGAGATAAGGGATCTGGCTGAAAAGGCCAGGAATAACGGGCTTAGTATGAACGATATAGAAGGCGGAACCTTTACAATAACAAACATAGGAATGTTCGGAGTAGAAAGCTTTACACCGATTATAAACCAGCCGGAGGTTGCAATACTTGGTATCACTGCAATTGTGGATACTGTAGTAAACGAGGGTTCCGGTTTTGTGACAAAGCCATTGATGAATCTGTCCCTGACAGCAGATCACAGAGCGGTAGACGGTGCGGTTGCGGCCGGTTTTCTCTCCCATTTAAAGAAAATGATTGAAAAACCTTCAATGCTGCTGCTTTAGGGGGGAAATCATGAAAGCAATTGTTATCGGCGGAGGCCCCGGCGGTTATGTCTGTGCCATAAGCTTAGCCCGGCATGGTGCCGAAGTGGTTTTAATAGAAAAGGATAAAATCGGAGGAACCTGTTTGAATGCCGGCTGCATTCCTGCAAAAGTATTACTGCACACTGCAGTATTATATAAAATGCTGAAGGAAGAGCCCGGGGAACTCGGACTTGAAATCGAAGGCCTGAAGCTTACATGGGAAAAACTCCAGAAAAGGAAGGATCTCATAATATCACAGCTGACATATGGTGTAGAAAACATATTAAAATCAGAGGGAGTAAAGGTTATCAACGGCTCAGGAAGGTTTACAGGCAAAAATGAAATTGAGGTTGTAAATAAAAATGGAGAAAAGGAAATCCTGTTTTTTGATAAGGCGGTAGTAGCTACCGGCTCCAGGCCTGCAAGGATTCCTATACCGGGTATGGATCTGGACGGAGTAGTCAGCAGCACAGAAGCGCTGTCATTTGAAAAAATACCGGAAAGCCTGTGTATAGTAGGCGGCGGCATAATTGGGGCAGAATTGGCAAATGTCTACTCCAATCTGGGCTCAAAGGTTGTAATTGTTGAAATGCTTCCTGACATAATCGCAAATATGGACAAAGATATTGCAGCCTGCCTGGAGCTTCAGCTTGAGACTGACGGTGTAAGGATAATGAAGGGGGCTATGGTCGAAAAAATCGAAAAGGACGGCAGATGGCTGAAGGTAAGCATAGATACTGTTTATGGAAAAGAATATCTGGAAGCTGAAAAAGTCCTGGTTGCCGTGGGAAGGAGCCCGGTGACGGATAACCTGGGCCTGGATGAGATTGGGGTAAAGCTGAACAAAAATTTTATAGCTGTGGACAAGAATTTTAGAACCAGTAACCCGGACATTTATGCCATCGGGGATGTGAAAGGCGGAGCAATGCTTGCCCATATTGCGTCAGTGGAAGGCATATATGTATCTGAACACATTATGGGAAAACACTCTGATATAGACTTTAGAACCGTTCCATATTGCGTATATACAAAACCTCAGCTTGCAGCAGTCGGAATCACTGAAAAGGATGCATCCGCAAGAGGGTATAAGGTCAAGACCGGCATATTTCCCTTTTATGCAAACAGTAAGGCTTTGATAACGGGAGAAACAAACGGTATGGCCAAGCTTGTACTGGATTCCGAAACTGACGAGATATTGGGGCTCCATTTAGCCGGAGGCCAGGCGGTGGAGATGATTGGAGAAGGTGCTTTAGCAATAAGGCTTGAGGCTACAGTTGATGAGATACTGACAACAATACACGCACATCCCACATTATCGGAAGCAATACAGGAAGCAGCCCATGCAGCAAAAGGGCAGGCTCTGCATCTTCCCAATACATAAATCAATTAAGAACCGCCTCCGCTTAAGCAGAGGCGGCCTTGTTATCTTCTGACTTTGCCTCTCGGAGCCAGGAGCATTAAGCTGTTAAACAGCACAAAAATACTGCCAAGCCCACCCAGGCACATTATGGCAAAATCCAGAGAGTACCTGTCTCCAAGTAGCCCCACGAGAGGAAAAACCGTAATCATGAAGAAGCTGAATATCATGCTTGAAAAAGAGAGTATAGTAGCACGGTTTTCACTGGGTATCATCTTGTTTATATAGTCGCTCATGGCTATATACACTATCTCTTCCGTAATTGTAAGCAGTATAAAGAAAATGAAGTGGTAAGGGCTAAGCGCTATGCCCCATAAGCACGCCACTGTGACAAAAGGTATAATAAGCAGTATTCCCTGTTCCTTTATCACTCTCACAATCCTGTGAACCCAGGATGCGGTCAAGGCTGCAGCAACAAACGAAGCAGCGTATACAACCCCTATTATTGCCTCGCTATAGCCCTCTCCTTTCAAAAAGTTCTGTAAATAGAAGAATATACAAGTGCAAAAGGTAAGTATTATTTCTGTGAAAACTATGAGAGACACTATCCTGGGATTGTTTTTTACCACTCTCAAGCTTTCCTTAAGCTGATTTAAAAATATATTTCTCCCCTTTTGTTCTTCTTTGTTTCTGCCTATGGTCGGCTCCTTGAAACTGAAGGACTGCAATACAGCAGCCGCTCCTATGATAATTGTTATTGCAAAAGCTATATTATAGCTCTTCGTGGCCATATAACCACCGACCAGGAATGAGACCACCCCCGCAGCCTGGTAAAAAACCTCCTTGCTGCCGGATATTTTCATATACATGTCCTCTTCACCGATTTCTTTAAGTGAATCATATATAAGAGCATCCCCGGCTCCTGACTCGAGATTGAAGGATAGAGCAGTGAACACAAAGGATATTGCAAACCACAGGAAGCCATCGGCAGCAAGCAGGATTACAACGCTGACCAGGGACAGCACCCTTCCCAGTATCCTGCTTATCCTCCTTCCGAAAATATCAGCGACAGCTCCGGTGGGAACCTCCATCAGAAAAGAGGTTATGTGGAATATCATCTCCAGAAGGCCCAATTGTGTGAGGCTCATACCTTTACCTGCAAGGTATATCATCCATATTCCCCTGGTCAGGTCAATGTTCTGAAGCAATGTATATATATAGTTTTTGTTAATGTTATTCTTTAATTGAATATCATAATTCATAATAATCTTCTCCTTAAACGCAAAAAACCCCTAAGTAAAAACCTTACTCAGGGGCTATAGCAATATATTATTATCAGTAAAGTTTTGGCTTATTGGTTTACATAATATTCGATTTTGGGTATACTTCTCCCTTGTACCCCAAAATCACCTGTAATTGCATGAGCATAAGCCAGATATTCAATTATGCTGAAACTAAAGTTGCTCATTCTGCACCTCTATCTTTATGAATCCGAACAATGAAATTATTGTAATATATTTTGCTGCCCGAATCAAGAGTTTCTTATCATAATTCTTCTCCGGGAAGCTATTTGCGGCATACCAGTTTATTTCCCGGTCCCTTTTCCTGCTGCCGTTTTTCCTTGGGGAGGATCCATCACTTTCCCCCTGGAGATTATCTTTTCACATATTCGTATTTTGAGATCCCTTTCACATTTTCTTAAGAAAGGAACCTCTCTTTCTGTAACAATAGAGACTACCATGCCGGGCTCCCCCATCCTGCCTGTTCTTCCTGCCCTGTGCAAATATCCTTTGGGGTCTTCCGGCAGGTCCAGGTTGAATATATGGGTTACGCCTTTTATATCCAACCCTCTGGCAGCTATATCGGAGGCGACCAGAAGCTTTATGTCTCCCTTCCTGAAGCCCTCCAATGCTTTTTTCCGTTCTTCCTTCGCTGAGCTGCCGGATATATCACAAGCGCTGAGATGATGATACTTAAGCTTTGCAGCCGTCAGCTGCAGTTCCTCGCTCTTATTAATAAATACTATGGCTCTTTCAGGCTTGATTGACGCCGCCAGCTTCCGGAGAACCTCAATCTTATCCCTTTTCTCAGTCACCAGGTATATATGCCGGATATCCGGACTTATTTTCCCTCTGTCTTCAATTCGGACTACCTGAGGGTCCTTCATAAGCTCCCTTACGGTACTCAAGGTTTTTTCACCTATGGTAGCGGAAAAAATCATAAGCTGCCTGTCCCGTAAGGTGGTTTTTATAACCTCTCTGACAGTTCCCAAATTGTGCTCATCAAGCATTCTGTCTCCCTCATCAATGACTATGGTCCTTACCGTCTGGGCATTGATTTTTCTCCTTTTTATAAGCTCCAGCACCCTTCCTGCAGAACCAATGATTATATTGGGCTTCTCTCTCAGCTTTTCTATCTGCCGGGTGATGTTCACTTCTCCGATAACGGCTGCGGAAGTAACAGCAATGCCTGAGTTTGCAGACAGCAGCTTTGCCTGATTTTCTATCTGCATCACCAGCTCATGAGTCGGTTCCAATACTATTGCCTGGTTCTCTCTTTTGCCGGCATCCACCCTTTGAAAAATAGGAAGCAGAAATGCCAGTGTCTTCCCGCTTCCTGTAGGTGACTGCCCGACTATATCCTTGTTTTCCAAGGCTAATTGAATGGTATCGGCCTGTATTGGTGTCGGTTCCGTAATCCCCTGCTTTTTCAAGCCCTCAACCAGCCGCTCATCCAGTCCCAGTTCATCAAAAGTATTAATCATATACATCCCCTGTTTTCGTTATTTCATAATCAATTCTACCGGACAGTGGTCCGATCCCAGTACCTCCGTATGAATATCCGCACTGACCAGTCTATCAGCCAGCCTTTCAGAAACACAAAAATAGTCTATGCGCCAACCGGCGTTATTAGCTCTTGCATTGAAGCGGTATGACCACCAGGAGTAAACCCCCGCCCTGTCAGGATAGAAATACCTATAGGTATCTATAAAACCCGCTCCCAAAAATTCGCTGAACTTGTTCCTTTCCTCATCGGTGAATCCTGCATTTCTCCTGTTGCTTCCCGGATTCTTCAAATCTATTTCCCTATGCGCAACATTCATATCCCCGCAAATCACAACAGGCTTCTTCCCGTCCAATCCCTTTATGTAACTCCTGAATTCATCCTCCCATTGCATTCTGTAGTCCAGCCTTGCCAGTTCCTCCTGGGAGTTAGGGGTATATACAGTAACAATATACATATCATCATATTCAAGAGTAATTACTCTTCCTTCCTTGTCATGCTCTTCCTTGCCTATTCCGCAAGTAAAGCTCAGCGGCTCGGCTTTGCTGAAAACGGCAACCCCTGAATAGCCCTTCTTCTCAGCATAATTCCAATACTGATGATAGCCGGGAGTTTTCAGATCCACCTGCCCTGCCTGCAGCTTACTCTCCTGGATACAGAAAACATCAGCATCCACCTCTCTGAAGTATTCCAAAAAGCCCTTTTGTATACAGGCTCTAAGACCATTTACATTCCATGAAATCAGCTTCATATTATATCCCTCCGGGCAATTTTATATACATCATAGCTTATTTTAACATTTGTTGGACAGTGTGGCAACTCGGCAGGAATTGTAACATCCCTCATACTGCTGCATATTGTGTATTGGGACAAACCGTTATGTCCGGGATATTACAGCGAAAGGGGGGATACTATAATGCCAATGGTAACTTTCGGCTCAAAAAAAGAAAAGAATAATATACAGCAGACAGAATCTTCATATAAATACGAATACATCGAGGAGACTCAGACCCATAATCATGAATTCCTGGGAAGTACAATGCTTCCTTCACAAGACGTGGAAGCACATAACCACAGATTTGCAGGAGTCACCAGTGAAGTGATATTTGTTCCCGGAGGACATGTGCACACCTTCATGACCGATACGGACTTCTTCTTAGGTCATATACACGGGGTAGGAGGAATAACAGGTCTTCAAGTTCCGGTCGGCGGCGGCAAGCATGTTCACTTCGCCAGTGATACGACTACCTTTGACGCCTGCCACGATCATGATTTTCAATTTGCCACACTTATTGAAAACCCGCTTGCATAACTTAGCTAAGGGACGGTATAAAGCCGTCCCTAATTCATATCTGTTCCTTGCCATACAAGTCAATCTTCATACTCAGTATGTCTGCCAATCCTACAAACTCACAGCCTACAAAGTACCCATCGTCGAGCTTTTCCATACGTACGATTTTTAATACGGCGTAGAAATACTTATCCGGTGCCAATTGTATTTTGGCATCAAAGTAGTAGTTTAAAGGCAGTTCATGATTGCAAAAGAACCCTATGCCTGACTTTGATATGTTCCTTACTTCTATGCTTTCGTTTACATCATGAATCAATTCATAATCCTGCTTGAAGAGTGAAGATATTTCTAATTCAAGCGTAATGCTGAATCTTTCATGTCTTCTTCTTTCTACCATAGCTTAGCTCCTCCCCGGTTTAGGATCTTGCGCTGCCTAAAATCTGTATACCCTTTTTATCCTGATCCTCTATCCCCGATATTACCTTATCCAAGTACGAAACCACCTGTTTTGATAATTCTTCCGCTTTGTTACACCATTCCTGAGCCTCGGATTTGTTTTTCGCCTTTACAGCTTCTGTTGCCCTATGCCCATAATTATGGAGCTCAGTATGTATACTGTCAATAGCTTTCCAATCATCTTTTACCGACGGATGGTTTATATATATGGAATTGTAAAAATGCCCGAAAGCACATTTAGTTCCATTTGTCTGTATGGGGTAGGTCCTCATTTCAATCACAATACGTCTAAGATTATCCACCCAATTCTTATGCGCTTCTTTGGCCTTGCTCAGGTTTTGCAGCAATTCCTGATTGCTCATTGAGTTTTTGCTTCCAAGGAGTGCATTCATCATTTCTTTTACAATTCCGGATAATGCGTCATCTATCTTGGATATCTTCTTTGCCTGCTCTGCACTCTCCATTGCGTTCTGTGTTATTTCCTGAGTCATCTGACTAAGCTTTTCCGCATCCTGGCTTGAGGCTTCCATTGCTTTATTAATTTCACCGGCTGCAATTCTGATACCCTCCATAGAATCATTAATTACTTTAATATCCCCTATTGTTGAGTTAAGCATATTTACATTTTCTCCGATTGTATCGGTAATAATATCCAGCTTACGGCTCATTTCATAAGTAGAGCTTACCGTATTGTCCATACTCTGCTTGCCGGATAAGGCTGCGCTCTGAATATTATTAACAAAAGCATTCATCCCTTCCAGGCTCTTCTTTGTATCATCTGCAAGTTTTCTGATTTCTTGGGCTACAACCGAAAATCCCCTCCCGTGCTCGCCGGCTCTTGCCGCTTCAATGGATGCATTAAGTGCCAAAAGATTAGTCTGGTCTGCTATAGCCCTGACATCATTCACTATATTATTAACTTTGTTTGCCATCTCAACCAACTGCTGAATCTGTGTGCTCATGATATTTGCATCATTCATTACATTATTCTTCAGCTCATTTACTTCTTGTATCTGAGACAGGCTTTGATTGTTCCTTGAAATTAAAACCTCTGATGCTGCAGCCAGCTGTGATAATGTATCCGAGGTGCTGCTTACACTTTCATTTACCTGATTCATACTTGCTGTTGTCTGCTGGACTATTGCAAGGTTTGACTCACTCAGCACGGACATCTCATTTGAAAAGTCAATGAGATTATAGGAACTATGAGACATGTTCACATCAAAGCTGCTTAAATCTGCTGTTATTGACAGCATTTGCTTAGCTGCTGAGGACATTTTCCTTTCGCTGTCCAAGAGCTTATTAAAATACTTCAGAACATTTAAATGAATCGGATATCCTACCTCAGGCTCTTGTGTTTCAGATCCTTCAAGCCTCTTTTCAACATAGTTAAGAATACATATTGCTTCATTACAAGGTTTATTTGCAGCTTTTCCAAACATTTAATGTCCTCCTTATGCTATTGTGTAAATTACATTCAATAAAAGCATTTTGATTTCGCTTTGTAATATGTAATAATACTTATTGTAACATAATAAATATAAAAATAGTATTCTTTGATTACTTTTTATTTCCACAAAAATATAAGTATGTGAAATACAATTAATGTTTTACTTATGTCAAATGCTATTGTATATTATAGTATGGAAACACTTTATATCTGGTAATCTGATACAGTTGAGGAGAGATATTTATGGAAAAAATGACATGTACTATTTCAAGAGGACTCCGTGCTCCTATTATCAGGCAGGGAGACAATATAACGGATATTGTCGTGAATACTGTATTAAAAGCTTCAGAATCAGAAGGCTTCAGCATCAATGACAGTGATATTGTTGCTGTTACTGAATCAGTGGTTGCCCGAGCTCAGGGTAACTTTGCAACAATAGATGATATAGCAGAAGACATTAAATTAAAATTCGGAAACGATACAATCGGAGTAATATTCCCAATCATGAGCCGTAACCGGTTTGCCATATGCCTTAAGGGCATTGCAAAAGGGGCAGGGAAAGTGGTACTGATGTTCAGTTATCCCACCGATGAAGTGGGAAATCAACTGATAGATATTGATACCTTCAGCGAAAAGAACCTGAATCCCTGGTCGGATGTATTGACGGAGAGTGATTTTCGCCGATACTTCGGATACAGCAGGCATGCTTTTACCGGTGTTGATTATATTGAATATTATAAATCCATAATCACTGAACAAGGCACTGAGTGTGAAATAATATTCTCCAACGACCCCTTAACCATCCTCAAACATACGAAAAATGTACTCTGCTGCGATATCCACACAAGAGCCAGGACAAAAAGAATACTGAAGGAAAACGGCGGAGAAAAGGTATACGGCCTGGATGACATTATGTCTTCACCCGTTGGCGGCAGCGGCTTCAATGAAGTATACGGCCTGCTCGGTTCAAACAAATCAACGGAAAACAGCGTAAAGCTCTTTCCCCGCGACTGCCAGCCTATAGTTGAAAATATTCAAGCAATGCTGAAAGAAAAGACAGGCAGGACAGTGGAGGTTATGATTTATGGAGATGGGGCTTTTAAGGATCCGGTGTGCAAGATTTGGGAGCTTGCCGACCCTGTAGTATCCCCTGCATATACCTCAGGACTGGAAGGGACGCCTAATGAAATAAAATTGAAGTATATTGCTGATAATAACTTTGCTCATTTAAAAGGAGAAGAATTAAAAAATGCCGTATCTGAATACATTAGGTGCAAGGGCTCAAACCTGGTAGGCTGTATGGAGGCACAGGGCACCACTCCCAGAAGGCTTACCGATCTGATAGGCTCCCTCTGCGACCTGACCTCAGGCAGCGGGGACAAGGGTACACCTGTTGTGTATATTCAGGGCTACTTCGATAATTATGTAAAATGCTGACGAAGTACATTGGCATATAACAAAGAAAGAACAGTAATGTATAGTCAAAGTATGCTTATACGTGACTATATATTACTGTTTTCACTTTTATTTGTCAGCAATCCCGGCCTATTCAAAATAAACCTTTCTTGCAAAATCAATATTCCCATTTTGACGTGCCTGCTTTCTGGCATTATTGTTCAAATAAGCTGCCATAGGCCGGTATAAAAGTTTCGGAATATTAAACATTATAAGCTTTTGAGAATCAGTGTCAATCTTTTCTCCCTTAAGTATATTATCCAAAGCGAGTTTGAAACCCAAGGTGATTTTTTCTCCCTTTTTACCCAGTTCCTCCAGAAAAGCCCCGTTTATCAACGGCCCGCCTCCAAAGGCAAGACCCCCAAGCCATCTCATTTCAGTTTCTTCAGCAAATAGCCTGCAGCTGTTCAGCAGAGGCTCTATTCTGGTTATATCCGGGAATCCGCACTGCCCTACAGCGAAAAAATCCTTGCCCTTCAAGGCATCCTGATACTCATCTGCAAGCTTTTCAAGAAGCCATATGTCATGATAGGGAAGAGTATCTGCATATAATGGTGAGATAACTGCTATTATATCGCTTTTTATTATCAGCTCCTTCAGGGACTCAAAATCCTCCTTCCCGTCAAAGTAGTCAATTGCATGTATGATTTCAGCTGTATTCCCCGAAGCCTCCGCAAGCATTCCTATTGTCCTTGAAAAACTGTAGGATGTTCCTTTCTTTCTTGGGCTTCCGTTTATTAAGACCAGTCTTTTTGCGTCCATAATCAGCATACCTCCCTTATAAGACTGCTTATTTCCTGTTTTATTTTCTCTCCATCTCCGGATGGCTTCAATATAAGGGTGCGATATTCTGATTGCATGTTAAAGGCATTATTTTCCACAAGCCTATTGAAACAGTCTTCCCTGTCCTTTGAATCTCCGTCGTATACTCCTATACCGACTATGAATTTGCTGCCATAACGCATAGGATGGAGCAGATGCCCCTGTTTTACCATATACGAAGGAAGACCCAGGGTCATAAACTTATCCACAATTTTCTTGAGAGCTGACGCATATCCCCCGAATCTTACAGGGGTAAGCATTATAAATGTGCTGCATCTTGCAATTGCTCTTAATACTTCATGGGAGTCATCCTGAATTACGCATTTGCCCGGAGACTTGAATCCGCAGGCTCCGCATGACCTGCAGGGCATTATATTCATATTCTTAAGCTTAAAGCTTATCATTTCATGTCCGGCATCCGTAAGTTTCTCCTCCAATGTGCTGGAGATATTGTTTTTATCATCCATGGCGTCAAGTATTACTATAGACATTTTGATCCTCCTCAGCAGCCACAGCATTGTCAATGGATTTTTATACTATACTTTCTTCCCAGCAATCAGGGTGGTCTATTCCCAGCAGGGTTGTTACAGTTGCGGCAATATTTGCAAGCCCGAAGTTCCCTTCCTTTATTTCGTGCCTTTGCATTTTGTCGTAGATTATAAAAGGAACCGGATTGAGTGTATGACTGGTTTTTGCCTTTGCAGTGCCCCCCTTGGTTTTTTCCAGCATCTCATCTGCGTTGCCATGATCGGCCGTAATAATGATTATGGCCTGGGCTTCATCCACTGCTTTTATAACCCTTGCAAGGCAAAGGTCAACGGCTTCCACTGCTATTCTGGTGGCATTAAAGCTGCCGGTATGGCCAACCATATCCCCATTTGGGTAATTAGCTCTTAAGAATTCATACTTGCCGGATTTCAAGGCCTCAATAAGTTTATCCGTAACTTCTGCAGCCTTCATCCAGGGACGTTCATCAAAGGATACCCTGTCTGAAGGTATCTCCTCAAAATCCTCAAGCTCATCGTCAAACTTCTCGGTTCTGTTGCCGTTCCAGAAGTATGTAACATGCCCGTACTTCTGTGTTTCAGATACGGCATACTGCTTTATGCCGTACTTAACCAGATGCTCGGATAATGTATTCTTTATATCAGGAGGTGAAACCAGGAAATTCTTAGGCAGCTTCAAATCGCCATCATACTGAAGCATGCCGCAGAACATAACCTTGGGGTACCTGCCTCTTTCGAACTTGTCAAAATCCTCATAGTCAAAGGCCATGCTTATTTCTAACGCCCTGTCTCCTCTGAAATTAAACAGCACGACACTGTCTCCGTCATTGATAGTACCTATCGGGATACCGTTTTCCGCAATTACAAACGGAGGCAGATCCTGGTCAATTACCCCGGGGAGTTCCTCCCTATATGTGCATATTGCTTCACTGGCAGAACCAAACTGCCTGCCCTTGCCCCATACATGAGTATCCCAGCCAAGCTTTACCATATCCCAGTTTGCCTCATATCTGTCCATGGTAATCTTCATTCTTCCGCCGCCGCTGGCTATTCTTCCGTCAAAGCTGCCGTCATTCAGCTCCTTGAACAGCTTTTCAACCTGCTCCACATAATCCAGCGCCGATGTTGCCAATACATCCCTGCCATCAAGCAGGGCATGGATCCTCACCTTTTTGATTTTGTCCTCCTTGGCTCTGATAATCATTGATTTCAGATGGGCAATATTTGAATGCACATTACCATCTGACAGTAGTCCGATAAAATGCAAGGCAGAGCCATTAGCAATACAATTTCCGGCTATCTTGCGCCATGTATCGGAATTGTACATTTTCCCATTCTCTATTGACTCATTTACCAGCTTGGCCCCCTGGCTGAAAATCTGTCCGCTGCCCAAAGCATTATGACCTACCTCGGAGTTTCCCATATCCTCATCAGAGGGGAGGCCAACGGCCGTGCCGTGGGCTTTTATCAATGTATACGGACTGTGATTCATAAGCATATCAAGAGTCGGTGTATTTGCAGCCTTCACTGCATTGCCCTTTTCCTCTTCATTTATTCCTATGCCATCCATAACAACCAATACAACAGGTCTCTTACTCATCCGATCCACTCCGTCCTTTTCAGTAAATCGGGACAGTCAGGAACTGTCCCATACTTACGGTAATTATATTAATTTTCCCCTGTACTGTCAATAAAATATACAGAATAGCAGCATTCTTAAGTAAGACAAGGGTCGAAAGCAAAGCAACGAAAGATAACAAAAGATGCGGCGCTTAAAATAATCGGTATTCCGGTAATCAATCCTAGTAAGCTTTATTTACTATGTATTCTAAAACCAAGCCGGCAATTTCTTGTACTCTGGCCCCATTAACTGCTTTTATCGTGTCATGAGGACTGTGATATCCATACGATAAATCCATGTTTATAAGGCATACTGCCGGCACGCCGTAATTATCAAAAACTGCATGATCACTGGCGCCCTCATATTCCTTTATATAAGAAATACCAAGGTTATCTGCGCATTCTGTCAAGTCATCCCTGAGACTGCTGTCGCTTTTTGAAGAAGCTATAGCTATTGTAAGCGGTACATTCGCAGCAGATCCCACCATGTCAAGATTAATCATTACGGCTTTTTCCAGGGGTCTGACGGGATTCTTACAATAATATCGAGCTCCGCATAGGCCGCTCTCTTCCCCATTCAGAGCAATAAACAGGATAGATTGCTTTGGCTGTATCCTGCTTTCTTTTATGATTCTTGCAAGCTCCATCATAACTGCAGTACCCGATGCATTGTCCAATGCTCCCGGATTGTAACTGCCGTTCATATTGTCGCCAACATGATCAAAATGTGCACCAATTATTATATGATTATCTTTCAGCTCCGGATCACTTCCGGGTATCAGCCCTATAACATTAGCCGCGGTATTGCGGAGGTTAATTTCGGAATTACAACTGAATTTCAGTTTTTTGCCATTCTTCATACCCTCCTCCAGCTTGGAAAAAGTGTCACTATCAACAAAGATAAAAGGTTTATACTCCTTTGATGTCATCCATGTGTCAAATAGTGGTCTTATTTTCAGATAATTATAGCCAAGATCATTCTCAGATAAATCAAATTCGCTTATAACAAGACTGGCACCGAACATTTCTGCTAAATCTGCCGGGTTATTCTGGCTGTTAAGTAAATTGTAATACTCCCATGGCAGCAGTAAAGCCTTTTCTGTAAGCTCATCGTTGTGCAGCCGCAGCATCCCATAGTCTTCAATCAGGCACATGGAAACTTCCATATCCAGTGCATCAGTATCACTGGACAATCTGCGCAGAACAAAGTTATCCGGATATTTAAAATCATTTATTACCTTTCCATCCTCATCAATAACCTGCAGCACAGGCTTACCTGATAATATTATAGAAGGCTGAACATATGACTGCATATACATATCCAACCCCTCAGGATTTTCAAGGCCGATTTTTTTAAAATAATCCGCTATATATTGAGCAGCCATACTGTTCTCTTTGGTTCCGGTCAGCCTTCCCCTGTATTTTTCAGAGGTAAGCTCATTAATAATACTCATCAGATTCTCTTGCTGAATGTTTTCTTTTCCCAAACCTGCTGCTTCAATATCAGTTTCCCCGGCATTCTCTTGTGTGCATCCCGTCATTATAGTGAAAATCAATAATAAAGTGACTGTAAGGCTGATAAGTCTCCTATTCATTTTATTCAATTTAACCCCCCACATTATATAATCAATCTGTTTAAATTTTAGCATAGGTTTCCTTATATGTATATTTTTATCACTTTTTTTAACATGGCAAGTAAACAGTTCTTAAATACTGATAAAACAAATGACAAGATGCTGTATAGTCATATATGTAAGAGACAGTATATTCTGACACAGTAAATAAGTCCGAAATGGTTAAACTATTAAGGGTTGAACAAATGCAGACATGGAGGTTAGTTCCATGACTTTACTGTTTATACTATTACTGCTGCTTCTGTTTTTTATTTTCTTATTATTCACCGTGTCATCAAGAATCAATCTAAGCTATGACTCTGCTAAATCAGATATGCACCTGACATTGAGGTGGCTTCATCCTCTGCTGAGGTCGGTAATAGTTAGGGAAGGCAGCGGGTTTCTTATACGAGTATATCTTCTAAACAAAAGGATTTTGACAAAACTGATAAAACCAAAACAATACACCAACAGAAAAGGCAATATTCTCAGAAGCCTCAAGCCAACCGAAATTCATGTGAATACTCAATATGGATTCCGGGATCCTTTTGTTACAGGCCTTGCCTGCAGCACAGTGAGCGCGGTTTCACGGTTCTTAAATGTAGCATCCTTATATCAAAAACCGGACTTTATGGCAAACAGCAACTATATCAATTTGAATGCCAATGCTAAGCTCAACCTGGGCTACTCGCTGATGAAGCTCATATGAAAAACAGTATTGTCAAAGGAGGAAAATCCATGGAAGTTAATAATTCTCTAACCCAGAATATTGATACGTTGTTCTCAAATATTGAAACCTTTACTCAGAATGAAGGATTGCTGGGAAAACCCGTTTCTCAAGGAGATAAGACTTTAATTCCTATTATCTCCGTTACAATCGGATATGGAGGCGGTAATACTTCCGGCAAAATGTCCGGAGGGGCTGCAGGCTCAAACCAGGGAACCAGCAATGCAGGAATGGATGCTCTGGGCCTTGGTGCCAGAATCAGTACCGATGCTTTGGCACTGGTAGATGGTGAAAATGTCTCCATTCTGCCTGTCAACGCCAATCCGGGCAATATGAGCCAATTGATAAATCAGCTGCCTCAGATAATGGGTAAAGGGCAAAACAACCAGCAGCAGAATCAGCAGCAAAGCTCATAATGAAAGGCCCCACGGCAAATATTGCCGTGAGGCCTCAATTTCCTTGATGATCAATAAGAACTGACAGTCAGCCCGCTTATAGCCTCAATGACCTTTCCCTCCGGCATTGGCTTGCTGAACAGATACCCTTGGACCTTATCACACTTATGCTTGATAAGATAATCCAACTGCTCCTTTGTTTCAACACCTTCCGCCACTACACTCAGTCCCATGGTCCTTCCCAGCTTTACAATAAGATTTGTCAGGGATTTATGTTTACTATCGGACTCTATGGTATCAATAAATGATTTATCTATTTTCAGAGTGGATATCGGCAGCTGCTTTAAATAGTTAAGAGAGGAATATCCCTTTCCAAAGTCATCCAATGCAATTTTTATTCCCCGGTCCTTCAGAAGCTTGAGCTTCCCTACCAATGCATCACAGGATTCCATCAATACTGATTCCGTAATTTCAAGTTCAAGATACTCCGGATTCAAGCCGGCATAATCAAGTATCTCAGTTACTTTGTTAACGAAATCATCCTGAAGCAGCTGGACCATGGAAATATTGACGGATACGGAGAGCTTATCATGGCCTTGCCTGTGCAGCCCTTTCAGGTACATGCAGGCACTTTTCAACACCCAATCTCCTATAGGAATAATCATATGTGTATCTTCAGCAACATTGATGAATTTAAGGGGGCTTACATGCCCAAGCTCAGGGTTTTTCCATCTTATCAGTGCTTCCAGGCCTGATACCCTGTTTTGGGCAATATCCCACTGGGGCTGGTAAAACAATTCAAATTCGTTGTTAAACAATGCTGCTCTCAAATGCTTCTCTATGTTTACTCTCTCTGATACTGCTTCATTCATGGTTCTGTCATAGAAAACTATTCTGTCTTTCCCTGTTTCTTTTGCCTTATTTAATGCAATATCTGCATTTTTCAGAAGTTCATCCAAACTGTCTCCATTTTCCGGATACATTGAAATACCTATACTTATTGTAATGAATAATTTACTGCCGTTAACATCAAGTGGGGTCTTAAAGCCCTGCAGCACCCTGTCTGCCAGCCTTTCAACCAAGGATGCCTCCTCATAGCCCTCCAAGGCTATTACAAATCCATCGCCGTCAAGTCTGTATACGGTAGAACCCACTCCAACCAAGCCTTCAAGACGAGAACTGACTTTAATCAGCACTTGATCGCCGAAGCTATGTCCCATTGTATCATTTATGTACTTAAAATTATCAATATCAGCAATAAGAATTGCAATCTTCATGCTGTCATTTGAACTGACAAGCTCATCAACACGCTTTATAAGTGAAGCTCTATTCCTGACTCCCGTAATCTGGTCATGGTATGCAAGGTGTTCCAGTTCCATATTTGCTTCACTCAGGTTCTGACAGCTGTCATAAAGCTTTCCCTCAGCAACCTTTAACCTCTTAAGTGAAGAACTGATTAAAACAAAGATCAGTATCCCTGAAACCAGTACATAAAGCCAACCTTTTATCATACTTATCCTGGTTATGGCTGCATTATCCGCCACAAGCAATCCCAGCAGCTTATCCGATAAAAGTATCCACAAAGCCCCTATAAGCATATAAGTAAGTGCTATTCTTAATGATATCTGATTGGATTCCGGCTCATCATTGCCAGTCAATTTTTCAATACCTTCGCGTATTTTTTCATTTTTATATGCGACCATTAGTTCCTCCTATGATTACAAATATTACATCAATGGATTCCTTAATTTATATTATTCTTTCAGAATTTTCTCAACCTGCTGTCCCAGCCTGTTCAGATTTTCTTTGGCTATATAGGCGCAGCACCCCTTTTCCATTGCTTTCTTTATATCAATCTCTTGAATATGCTCCGAGACAATCACAAAGGGTGCCAGGCTTCCTGATTGGTTTCTTATATCAATTGCCTGAAGTGCATCAAAGCCCGGCATATTATTATCGCTTAGTATAATATCCCAATTCTTATCCTTAAGGGCTTCCCGCATAGTTTTACTGCTTGAAGCAATTTTATACCGAACATTAAATCCCGCTTTTCTTAGTACTCTTATATTTAAATCCGCTGAATAGTATGAGTCTTCCACTACCAATACATCTATTTCCTTCATATTTATCTCCTATTCATAAAAATAAGGATAATCAGTATTACAGTATAATAATACAAAATTATCCTTATTGCATGAATAAAAATTCTTAGGTTTATACCCCGAAATTTTTCGGGTATTTTTGGTTTTCCCCGGCCATGCCCTGACGATATTCGTTGGGCGTAAGACATGTATATTTTTTAAACAGCCTGCTGAAATACTCAATATCCTTAAACCCTAAAAGCTCTGCAACTTCATATGTCTTTAACCTTCCGTCCCCGACAAGCTTTTTTGCCCTTTCCATTTTTACAATAGTCAGATACTCTATGAAGGATAGGCCTGTCTTCTGCTTAAAAACCTCACTGATATAGGATTTGTTCATAAAGAGGGAATCGGATACTGCACTCAGCGATATATTCCGGTCAATATTCTCCAGTACGTAACTGCATACCTGACTTATAATCCCGTTATCCTCCGTGCCGTGTTTCAGTCTTGCAATCAAGCCGGAGATTCTCCCGATAGCCGAGACAAATCTGTTTTTTATTGAATCCGGATCATTTGCTCCGGAAAAATCAATGGCTCTTATAGCATTAATATCCGCATATTTGTCCAGCCATTTGCAGCTTGCTGATAGTTTATTGGTTATTTCAAGCATTATGCTGTTTAGCAGGCTTTTCACCTTAATCAAATCATGATTCAGATTTATATATACTATTTCAAATATATTTCCTGCATTTTCAACAGTCTTTGTATGTCCGGCTTTTATGGCATCAATAAGCTGGCTGACCTCCGACTGCGGGAAAAACACATCCACCTTTTCCACCAGCTTTTGCTCCAGCTGTATGATTCTTTGCTCCTCAATCCTTTTCCCGGATATATATTCCTTTGCTCTTTGAAGCAGTTTTTCCAATTCTTCTTCTGCCACCGGCTTGGTTATATAGTCAAAAGCTCCCAATACCAATCCTTGTCTGGCATAAACGAAATCACTGTAATCGCTAAGCAGTACAACACAGGGGCAAAGCTTTCTCTCTGCTATTTCCTTAAGAAGCTCAATACCGTCTACTTTAGGCATCCTTATGTCTGTAATAACCATATCGAACTTGCTTCTCTCGAGCTTTTCCAACGCCTCATGCCCGTTACATGCTTCATCGGAGATGACAAAGCCTGTTTTGTCACCCCACAGCTTCAGCCTTTTCAGCTCTCTTCTTACAATATCCATATCATCTACAATCATTATCTGAAGCATGCATTCCACCTCTTTCAACAGGCAATGTAAAATATACCGTTGCCCCTTGCCCCATGCTGCCTTTCATCCAAACCCGGCCTCCGTGCTTCTGTATGATCTTCTTTACCGTAACAAGCCCTATACCGCTTCCTTCAAACTCATCTTTTGTGTGGAGCCTCTGAAATATGCCGAACAGCTTCCCGGAGTATTCCATATCAAATCCAACCCCATTGTCACTGACATGGAAAATGTATTCTCCCTCATTAATTGTGCAGCCAACTTCGATAATAGCCTGGTCTTTGAATTTTGTAAACTTTACTGCATTGGACAGTATATTGTACAGTACTTGCTTAAACAGCACTTTGTCGGCAAAAACAACAGGTAGTTCCGATACCACCTTTAGTTCGATATTTCTGTCCGAATTGACTGATAACAATTCATTAATTATTGACTTGAACAATTTCCCTGAGTCAACACTTTCCTTTACTATTTCAGTCTTAGATGTAGTTGAGTATTCAAGCAGCTTGCTTATCATTTCTATCATATCCAGACTGATATTCCTTATATTATGTATCATCTCCACCGTTTCCTCGCCCGGCCCCGATTCCAGATCCTCAAGTACAAACCTGCTGTAGCCTTCTATGGCTCTGAGGGGTGATTTCAAATCATGGGATACTGTATATGTAAAAGCTTCAAGCTCGTTTACCGCGCTCTGCAGCTCGTCAGTTCTCTCTGCAACCTTCTGCTCCAGTTCTTCATTGAGCATAGTAATTTCATTGATTGCCTGCTTGTATCGGGTAATATTTTCAAATATTGCCCCAACTTCGTTGTCTGATATCTTAAATGCATTGGTCAGATAATACTTATTCTCCTGTTCATAGTAGGTCTCAAAATGTTCAGGCTTCCCGGTCAGCAAAATTCTATTGTATATGTGAAGATTCTTATTGGGATAATCATATACCTCCATCCATGTCTTTCCGATTATTTCAGCAGCATTCAGCCCTGTATGGAACTCAAACCCCGGATTTACCTTAAGAAAGCGTATATCGGACATTTTCCCATTCTTGTCAATGACCGGTTCAAATACAAAAAAAGCGTTCATCATTTTTTCGAATAGTAAAAAGTATCTTTTCTCACTGGTTATCAGGCTGTGCTGAACCCTTTCAAGTTCTTCAAGCTGATGTTTCAGCTTATCGTCCGATGCTGCCTGCTCTTCATTCTTATTCTGCAGCTCACTCTTTATCCTGCTGATTTTTTTTATTTGGAATGTAAGTATGATAATGGATATAATAAGAAGCGAAATTATAGCCCCTATCGTTATTATGATGTTTTTATATTCTATGTAATTCACAGATACGCAACAAATGAAACCAGTCTCCCGGCTAGCCCATGACAAGCCCTTATGATATGAATTGAAGAACAGCTGACATACTTTAAGACACATATCAAACATGCTGTCAACCTACTTTCTGCATGCTTTTTTCTATTATACCTTAAATCGATACAATATGACAATATAGGAACTTTATGCCACCACCCTGTTTCCCGGATACAATACTTATGATATGATTAAGACATAAACAAGAAAGGAGATGAATTTATGGTAAGAATTAAAGTAGGAGATACTGCACCGGATTTTTCCCTGAAGGATAACAAGGAGCAGATAATACGCTTATCTGATTTCAGAGGAAAAAAAGTGCTGCTTTCATGGCATCCTCTTGCCTGGACATCCGTTTGCACCGATCAGATGAGGTCCCTGGAGGTCAATTGGGAGAAATTCCAGAGCCTCAATACCGTACCCCTTGGTCTCAGTGTGGACCCAGTACCTTCAAAAAAAGCCTGGAGCGCAGTAATTGCCATTGATAACGTCAGTCTTCCTTCCGATTTCTGGCCCCATGGGCAGGTTGCCCGGGATTACGGCATTTTTATAGAAAAAAAAGGAATATCAGAGCGTGCAAATATTATTATAGATGAAAACGGAATAGTCAGATGGGTTAAAGTATATCCTATCAGCCAGCTGCCGGACATTAATGAAGTTCTGGAGGTATTGTCCGGAATGTAACAAAAGGCCCCGCGGCATATAATGCCGTGGGGCCTGAATATTGCTTCAAAAGAGTTTCTTTAATATATTGACTTCCGATGCTTTTTCTCTCAGTTCATTCAGCTGAGGCACTATTCTTTTGAAGTGCTCTGAAGCCATATGCTTATTCAATGCCTCCTCGCTTTCCCATTCTTCAATTATAATCATAACTTTAGGATCTCTCATATCCTGAAAGAGCTCATATTTTATGCAGCCTTCCTCTACAACAGTCTTTTCCACCAGTTCTTCAGACAGCTCTAAAATCCTGTCAAGCTTGTCCGGTTTTGCAAAGCTTTTTGCAACTACTTTAATCATTTCAAATTTCCTCCTATCATATAACCTCTATCCTGTTTTTGATCCTAATCATATTATACTATAATAATTACTATTTTATATGTCTTCTTTATATGTCCGAAAAATCATGGTGTTGGGATCTGATATACAAGTTGAATTTGATTTCCTGAAGGATATAAGAGTACATATAAATTTTATATAACTATCATATTTGTCCAACCACTTTCATATTTTTTAGGGATGACATAAGTGTTACTCAAAAATTATATGAGCGGAGGGATAAAATGATAAGAGCATTAAGAACTTTGATTGCATTATGTCTAATTTTAAGCTTAATGCTGTCCGTGTCCTTGAATGCATTTGCAGAAATTGTGGATATAAGAGGCCATTGGGCAGAAAGCATGATTGAAAATACTGTTAACAGGGGAATATTGACAGGTTATCCGGATGGAACTTTCAAACCAGATAATCCAATGACTCAAGCAGAATTTTTTGCACTTGTGAACAGGAGCTTTGGTTTTGATAAAACAGCAGTGTATGAGTATTTAAGCGTGTCCGCCGACAAGTGGTATGCAAATGAATATAAAAAGGCTAAAGCTCAGGGTTATCTTGATTTGCTTGAGGATAGCATGGTGATGCCGGAAGAGCCAATAAGCAGGCAAATGGTAAGTGCAATACTCGGAAAGGTATTGAAATTGCACCCCGATGAAAGCATTGCTAATGGATTCAGTGATTTCGCGCACTTTGAACCTTGGGCAAAAGGTTTGTCAGGTGCTGTTGCAGGTTTTGGATATATGAATGGATACCAGGACAATACATTCAGACCGAAAACAAACATCTCAAGGGCGGAAGTCTCTACGATATTACACAGAGTAATCGGAGAATTGTATGATAAAGCAGGTATTTACGGCGATGAACAGACTATAACAAGAATAAAAGGGAATGTAACCATTATCAATCCTGGCATAACATTAAAAAATATGGTAATCGAAGGAAACCTATATTTAACTGAAGGAATTGGCGATGGTACAGTTATACTTGATCGTATTACGGTAACGGGAACAACAACTATCAGTGGAGGCAAAAAAGGCATATTCCTCAGGGATTCATCTTTAGGAGAAGTAGTCATCAGCACCTATGACGACTCAGGTATATATCTTGCCGCACAAGGCGGCTCAAAGGTTGGAGCTGTAAGAGTGCAAACGGCTGCAAAGTTAGAAGAGACAGATTTGACAGGATCAGGCTTCGGTGAGGTTATACTGTCTGCTCCGGACAGCGGAATTGTTGAGCTGGCAGGAGATTTTGAAAGGGTTGAGATTAAGGAGGCCTTATCCAATATATCTGTTTTAGGGGGAACGATAAAGTTATTGGAGGTTAATGGAAAGGATACTGCTATTAAGATTGATAAATCGGTCAGGATAGAGACCCTGACCATCAATCAGCCCGCCAAAATAACTGGAGATTGCTATATCGGAACAGCAAATATCAATTCGAGTAATGTATCTGTAGACGCAAGACCAAGAATCGTAAATACTGCAACCGGATTAATCAATGTTTACTGTACCGCTTATAAAGCCGCTAAAAGTACATCCGGAGGTGGAGGTGGAGGCGGCGGTGGCCGTAGTGGCGGCGGTGGCAGCGGTGGCGGCGGTGGCGGCACTATTTCGGTTACATTGAAGAGTGTAGAATCATTAGGTACAAAAACTGTAGATAATGGTACCGCCAAAGCAGATATCGGCCTCCCAGCCAGTGTAGGAATAGTATTAAGCGACGGAAGAAACGAAAGCGCAGATGTAACCTGGGATGATGGTCTGCCGGCTTATGACGGGGGCAAAGCAGGGACATATGTTTTCTTAGGGACATTGAAAATGCCCGCCGGAGTAACGAATACAAAAGGCTTAAAAGCAAGGATGGATGTAATTGTAAGAGAACCTGCAACGGTTGAAGAAATTATAGTAATAGGAGTGGAGACCTTTGATAATATTCAGGTTCCACGCGGCACTGAAAAGTCAGTAGTGGAAGCTGTTTATCTTCCGGAGCAGGCGGAAGTTACGTTGAATATCGGTGATCCGCGGGATATGTATATAGACTGGGATATTGAAGGTTCGGATTATGACGGAGAATTTGACGGGTTATATATGTTTTCGGGTGACCTTATATTGCATGATGACGTGACCAATCCGCATAATAAGAAGGCAACAGTGGGAGTGATTGTAGGAGAGCCTGAAGAAATTGAAGTATGGGTAACGGAGGTTGATTCAATACCGGATATAAATGTTGAATACGGAACCGATATAGGCAGTATCGATCTTAAGGGTATTATAGGAATCAAGCTTAGCGACAACACTGAAATGGAAGTAGGTGTGGAGTGGTATACCGAAGGATATAACGGGGATATACCCGGGACATATGTAATAGAGGGAGTGCTGGAGCTGCCTGATTATGTATTGAACCATAGCGACATGAAAGCCAGCGTCAGGATAATTGTAGCAAAAGCTATTGTAATGAGCGTGGAAGAAATAGATGATATAAATGTGTATACGGGAAAGGATTATATTGCACTGCCGCAAACGGTCGCCGTAACCCTTGGAGATTCTTCGACCATCCAGGTTCCAGTTGTTTGGGATTCGGGCATCCCGGATTACGATAAATATACAGCAGCGGATTATGAATTCACAGGAACTCTTATACTTCCCGATTATGCTGAGAATCCATCAGGAATTGAAGCAAAGGCAACGGTTACGGTTAAACCTTCAGACTTTTTGGGAACTACATTATATCCGGTAGAAGATATAACGGAATTTCAGCAATCTGTTACTGCAGCAGTTGATATTGATTATAGCAATATGCTTTATGGGAACGCTTCAATAAAGCTGGCGCCGCTGGCTCCGGTGGCGGTAGATAATAATATATCATGCTACTCGGTAATAACAAACGATATTTCCAGTTTCTCACTAGGTTCCATGGAAAATATCGAATTCAGTCTATATGTACCGGATACTTCCCCGCCTGAATATTTCCTTGTAAAGTTTTACACCGATGAATGGCATTGTGTATTTTATGAAAACGGAATAGGAAAATATGAATTAACACCCGGTTGGAACAAAATTCGCCGGACCAAGGAGGACTTTGAACTGGTAGACAGCATCGGAACTGCAACTAATGGATCCATGACGCTGAAAAGAAGCAGGAATATGCCTGATGAGTGGATTGAAATGAATCAAAGTATTGACCGTCTGAACAAGGTAATCAGTGAACAGAAGAAATCCTCTGCAATGGATATAAATCGGTTAATGGAAGCTGATATCACATACTCATGGAATGACATCACCGCAATGGAAATATATGTTGCCTTTAAGAATGATACGGAACCAGTTGTAAATATTGACAGGATATCTTACAACGTATCAGGCACACCCAAAATACTCTTTACCTTCGACGATGGGTGGCGGGATGTTATGATACATGGCAAACCCATTCTTGATGATAAGGGCTTCAAGGCTACAACCTGGGTAAACAAAGAGGCGGCAACAGAGTATGCCCATGATGATGCTAACAAAAACTTCTGGTTCATGGATGAAACAGAGCTTGAAGACATATATGAAGATGGATGGGATATCGGGAACCATACAGTCACTCATCCAGATGAAACGTCTGAACCTAGTGAAGTAGAGTGGCCCAATGAATATTTGGAAAATCGCGATTGGATACTTGGAAAGGGCTGGGAAAGAGGAGCTAATCATGTTTGTTACCCCTCAGGCATCTATAATGACGAGATTATCAGCATACTGGATGAGATTGATGCACAAACTGCAAGAACTACTGTATATGGCATCCAGCCTACACCGGCACCCAATTTGTATATGCTCAAGTGCATAAATGTAAGCATAAAAGCTGATATTCCCTTGATTAAAAGTGAGATTGACAAAGCTGTTTCCACAGGTTCATCATTATTTTTCATGTTCCACCGGGTCGAACCGGTACCGGAAGTAAGTGATGTCCCTGATGAAGACGATTCTGATTATGGTAAATTAGCTGTATCTGTGGAAAATTTCACCGAAATTGTAGACTATATTTACAGCTATGTACAACAAAATAAGCTTGATGTCGTAACTATAAGCCAATGGTATGAAAACTATTTAGGAATGTATCCGTAAGAAGCCGCTCAGAAGGAAGAAAAGATATGGGTAAGGCCCGGAATAGGCTTTACCCAATGCCTTCTCTTTATATGGGTTTGGATTGTGAAAGGGGCAAATTATTGTATGAAACATAAGCTGTTGTCTTGGGGCATCTTTTCTGCTGCACTTTGTTTTTGTACGGTACAGGCGATCATTCCGCTGCCGAAGGGTAATAATTATTATGTCTCTGTTTCAGGCTATGACAATAATACAGGTACACTGAAGGCTCCCTTCAGGAGTGTACAAAAAGGGTGTGATGTACTAAAACCCGGGGACACTTTGTACATTAGGGCAGGAGAGTATCATGAGAAAATTGAGATAAATTCTACGGGTACAGAAGGTGAATATATTACAGTCCAGCCCTATGGGAATGAACGGGTCATTTTGAACGGGGAAGGCAATAGTAAGAGAAGTAATATCATCCACATAAAGGACAAGAGCTACATTAGAATAAAGGGGCTGGAGCTTCGGAACAGCCGGGACGGCGATACACCTTCCGGAATTATGATCGAAGGCTTTGGAAGAGGAATTGAAATTCTAAGCAATAAGATATACTCTATCGAATCAGATAGTAATTCCCACGGTATCGCTGTATATGGGCGAAACAGCTATATTCCCATTCAAGGGATTAAGATAGAAGGGAACGAGATTTATAACTGCAGACTGGGCTCAAGTGAGTCTTTAGTTGTGAATGGAAATGTGGAGGATTTTAGAATCTGCGGAAATATCATTCATGATAACAATAATATCGGAATTGACTGCATAGGCTTTGAGAAGACCGCTGTATTGAACGACCAGCCGCGATCCGGCCTGATTGCCGGAAATACTGTTTATAATATCAGTAGTGCAAATAATCCGGTATATGAAGGGGATGCCTGTGCCGGCGGGATATATGTGGACGGAGGGAAAGATATCATTATAGAAAGGAATAGGGTATATGACTGCGATATAGGTATTGAGGTTGCATCAGAACATTATAATAAAGCAGCAGCCAATATTTTGGTACGCAGTAATCTAATATATTCCAGCCATTTATATGGACTTTCCCTGGGGGGCGCATCCGGAGGCAACGGTTATGCGGAGAATTGCCACTTTATATGCAACACTCTATATGATAACCAAATAGGAATAAATATGCAAAAATCCAGGTATAACAAAATAATCAGCAATATAGTTTACGATACGGGGACTTTACTTGAGGGGCCTCTGGGCTCAAACATCCTAAGCTGCAATGTCTTTTATTCTCCTGACGGAAATCCTTACAAGCTGCCCGGCTTTAAAGACCCTAAGTTTAAAGATCCTGTCCATAAGGATTTTGAGCTGAGCAAGGATTCACCCGCCATTGACGCAGGGGATCCATTATATTTGTGCTATGGAGGTGAAATGGATATTCTGAATAAGCCGAGAGTATCAAATGGAAGGATAGACTGTGGTGCCTTTGAGTATGAAGAAGAGTAATCAGGTTCTATTAATCTGTTCCTTGCACAATAGTGACCTGATTTAAGCTATAACGTCCATCAGGTCTTTTGCCGGCGATGGCAAGATCAATAGAAGGCTTGCCTGTATCAGGATCCAGAATAGCTGCACAAAGGGTATAATTACCTTCTTTTAGGTCCGGCGGAATGTAAAGGGAAGCATCAACAGTTTTCTTGCCCGGCAGCCAGCTGCGGATATCCTCCGATAGTATTGAGCTAAAAACAATATTTGAATCGGAATCCGATAAGCTTAGTTCTACAGGCCATGAAAAATAAAACGGAGCAACACCCTTGTTCTTCCATACCATTCTTACAGGCAGAATATTTCCACTTTCAACCCTTCGAGGATGCTTTACCGAGTATAAGACAAATCTATAACCCATGGTTTTAATTGCAAGTTCATAATTGCTTTGCAGTTCTGAACCTAAAGGATAATAAGCAGGACAAGAAGGTCCCAGCCAGCTGGTATGGCTGTCCCGGATTTGTTTCAAGGTTTTATTGATATGCTTCTTTTCAAAGCAGCCCATTCCGGGGGGTACTGCTATTTCTCCGCCTGAGGGTGCATATTTCCAGAAATCCGGCATTGCGGGCTGAACTGTTCCTGTAAGATAATCGCGATAACCATTATTTATGTTTCTGATGAAGTAATCCCAGGTCTGTATCGAGTCACCAAAAGAGTCATTATAGAGTCCGATTTTATTCTCTTTAGCTATAGCAAAGGGCCGCCTCATAACTATCTTTTTGTTGGTAAAGTACTGCAGATAATGTTCCACGTACTGGTCACTAACATCAATAGGAGGGAAAGGAATGGGGAAAGGCTGATCCTGCTTGGTATGCCATTCACCCCAATGGCCAAGGCTTCCCAGGGCTATTATCGGAATCTGGGGATTATTGTTATATCGTGCAGCAAGTGCACAAATAAGCTTCTTATGGTATGAAATGAGTGTTGGGTTGCTATAATTGGGGCTGAAGCCTTTACCATAGTCCAGGTCATACCATGTGCCATCTTCATTTATTTCCGAAAGCAGCCAGTCGGGGATATCCAGATGTTTCTCTTTGCCGGGGAAATCCATGTTTAGTCTTAAGATGATACGGACATTATTATCTTTCCAATAATTAAATCTGTATTTTTTCTCAAAGTCATCAAAAGCATATTCCCCTTTTTCCGGTTCCAGTTCGCACCAAGTCGTATTAATATAAACAAGACTATGTGGCTGTTCATAGGGGCCGCCCTCAGCACTTGGAGCCCATCCCTTATATGGATTGTTCAAAACATCTGCAGATTCGGGGGGATAGTATAATTCACCTGTGACAAGTATTCGCGCTGCATGAATCATCAATAGTGGTGAAATGATAAAAGACATAATAGAAACTATTATGAATTTGGTTTTTTTACTAGTCATTATATCAGAACCTTTCCTCATAAAAATAATTAGCTGCAGTACACACATTGATTGAATAAGAGAGAAAATACCAAAGAATAAAAATTTACGTTAAGCAGGAATAATATATAAGAAAATTGGAAAGATGATTTTTACAAAGATAAATTATCAATTGTATATTCAATCATAAATATATATTCAATTATAAATATATCAATTATTTAGAAATATAGAACATAAATGGACAATGCATTTCATTAACTTATAAGATTAGTCGAGTGAAATCGGGTTCGGATTTTATAGTATACAAGTTATAGATGTTTAGTGTAAAACATGCAGTTACCAGGTTCTAAAATAATTTAATCTACATATTCTTAGGAAATGAGAGTGTATTAATAAATTATTAAAGGTACATGGCATTCATACTAATTTACGATAAAGGTGAGGTGTTACTGTGAATGTTCTGATAACCGGAGGTTATGGCTTTATTGGTTCTCATGTCGCGGAAGAATTCTATAAGGAAGGCTATCGCATTTTTATTATAGACAACTTATCCAGCGGCAATTCAAGAAATATAAGATTCAAGCATTCTTTTTACAAATTAGATATAAAAGATGATAAGTGCCGGGAAGTATTTAAGAACAACAAATTTGATGTTGTTATACATCTTGCAGCCCAAATAAATGTAACGAACTCTCTTGAGGATCCTTACTCGGATGCTTCATCGAATATATTAGGGTTAATAAATATGCTTAAATTGTCTGCTCAGTACGGTGTCAAAAAGTTTGTTTTTGCTTCTTCTGCAGCTGTTTACGGAAATAATGGAAAAATCCCTTTAAAGGAAGACGCTGCTATTAATCCGCTTTCCCCATATGGTATAAGCAAGGCTGCCGGAGAGTTATACTGCAAAAAATGGAATGAGCTTTATGGCTTGAATACAGTTTGTCTCAGGTTTTCCAACGTCTACGGTCCAAGACAGAGTACTACCGGAGAAGGAGGAGTTGTATCCATTTTCATGGAAAGAGCAGCCATGGAAAAGGAATTAGTTGTATTTGGAGACGGAAATCAAACCAGAGACTTTATATATGTGAAAGATGTAGCCGGTGCTATTTTCAAATCAGTTAAGAAGAATGCTGCCGGAGTATTAAATCTATCAACTCAATCAGAAACAAGTATTAATGAATTAATAGAAGAATTGAGATGCTTAAAGCCCATCAAAGGGATATGCTATAAGGGTATTAGAGAAGGTGATATCAAGAATTCCTGCTTGGATAATACAAAGATAAAGCAGGAATTGGATTGGGAGCCCAGATATTCAATGACAGAAGGCTTGAAAAGTACATATGAATGGTATGAAAACTATTACAGAAATATTAGAAAACATAAGGCGAACCAGGAAGGTTCAACTGCAAGTACTCCGGTTTTAAAAAGGATTACAGGCTTGATAAAGAAGTCAGGGTTATTATCTTGGACAGAGAATCTGGTACTTTTTATTCTGACCTGCTGTATGACCATTATTGCACAAAACGCTTCCAATTATTATCTTTTGGACTATAAACTCATTTATATTGTTTTAGTTGGGATTATATACGGAATAAGGCAGGCTGTGTTGTCTTCTTTATTATCTTGCGGTCTATATATCTATTTATACATAGAGGAAGGAAGAGATATTGTCTCTTTATTTAATGATACCAACAGTATGCTGCAGCTTTCCTTTTACTTATTGATAGGAATGATCATCGGATATGTAATCGACAGCAAGAATAATGAACTGCAGGGTAAAGATAATAAATTGAAATCTCTAGATGAAAAACTCACATTTTTAGATAAAATTCATAATGAAACCCTGCTGCTTAAGGATGAACTATGTGAACAAATCATCAATACCGAAAACAGCTATGGGAAGGTTTGCTCCATGGTTGAAAAACTGAATAGCCTGAATCCCGAAGAGGTATTGATTAATGGTGTCTCAGTTTTGGAAAACATGATGAAATCAGATAAGGTTGCTATATATGTCTTATCCTATTCAAGAAATATTGCTGTTCTTGCTGCAAAATCCGAAAATAAGGATTTCAATGTACCGGGAATTGTAAAGATAAGAGAGCAGGAAGATATCTACAGGGTAATTAAGACAAAAGATATTTTTATAAATAGAGAATGGCTTCCTTCTTTACCTATAATGACTGCGCCTATATCAGATCAAGAAAATATAGTGGCGGTAGCCTGTATTTATAATGTTGAGTTTGAGAACCTCACTCTTCACAGGCAAAACTTACTTAGAGTAGCTGCAAATTTAATTTCTTATGCTTTGACAAATGCTTACAAATATGCAGATATAGTACAGGATAACTATATTGGCTATCCCTCGGCTGTTGAAACAGGCAGCTATATATTGAAGCAAAATCAATAGTAAGTATTAGTATCTTATATTGACAATATCCGGAGCGGAGGTTTTATAATGACCTTTTTCATAATTTCCTATTTGCTTATTAGTTTAGCTTACTTCTCATATTGGTATGGAAAAAACAGACAGGAGAGCATTTACAAGATTTCCATGGTATTGGTGCTGCCGATTTTGGGTTATATTTTGTTTTTCTTACTTTGGCTCGGAAGAATTATTGGAAAGAGCAGCGGTGCTCCAAACTTTATGAGTGATATTAATATTGAAAAGGCAGTAAATGATACAGCAAAAGGATTTGAAGGGGAAAGGGCATTGAATCTGGTACCTATGGAGGAGGCATTAATACTTAATGATAATAGCATAAAAAGAAGGCTTCTCTTGGATATACTGAAAAACGATGCTAAAAAGAATTCATATCTACTGAAGAAAGCTTTAAAAAGTGAAGATACTGAGACTTCGCACTATGCTGCTACCGGAATAATGGAGATAAAACACAGATTATTACAGTCGATTCAAGAATGTGATCGAAAATATAAGGAAAATCAAGATAAAGATTCTTTGATCTCCTATGCGTATGCTCTAAAAGCCTATCAGGATTGTGCTTTAGAAGACGAAGTAAATGAGAAAAGAAACAGATCAATATACCAGAACATTCTGGAAGAACTCTTAGAATTTTATACGCAGGAGGAAGACTTTTATATTGATAAGATCAACTATGAAATAGAGAAAGGAGATTTTGATTATGCAGCTTTTTACTGCAAAAAGTTCTTGGATGCACATAAGCAGAGTGAGAAGCCCTATTTGATGTATTTAAAATTATTTTATTCATCTTGTGATAAAAAAAATTTCGATCATACTTTACAATCTCTGCAGGATTTACAAGTCAGCCGCTCTTCAATTACTTGGGATATAAAAAGTTTTTGGACGGAGGTTCACATTTAAATGAAGTACAAGATAGATATGCTAATGATAATGACTGTTATTTTGATATTTGGTATAGCAATACAAGCTTTGCGTATGGGCTTAGTTCCCGCTTTACAATTCATAAAATAAGCAAAAGCTTTATTATGGCAGGTGAGAATATGAAAATTTGTATAATAGCAGAAGGCAGTTACCCTTATGTTACCGGAGGAGTTTCCAGCTGGACACAAATGCTTATTTCATGGATGAGTGAATATCAGTTCATTATATATGCAATTGGTGCAAAGGCAAAGGATAGAGGTAAGTTTTGCTACCAGATGCCGGATAATGTAATTGGGTTAAAAGAAATATTTATGGATGAAGCCTTTGACCACAAGGCGAAATGGGGTAAGAGGCTGGGAATGAAAAAGCATGAGAAGGAAGCCTTGGAAAATCTTCTCGTTGGAGAGAATCCAAATTGGGAGGATTTATTCTCCCTTTTCAAAGAGAACAGGCTGCATTCCATAGAGGAGTTTCTCACCAGCAAGGATTTCTTTGATATTCTGGAAGTTGTATATAAAAAGAAATATTGGAAAACCCCCTTTGCTGATTTCTATTGGACATTCAGATCTATGGTCTGCCCGTTGCTGTTCATCATTAAACAGGGTGTTCCTGAGGCGGATATTTACCATAGTGTATCTGCAGGATATTCGGGTATACTGGGGAGCCTTGGGAAGAGTATATATAAGAAACCCTTCATTATGACAGAACATGGAATTTACACCAGGGAAAGAGAGGAAGAAATTATAAAATCTGATTGGATAAAGAGCTGCTTTAAAGATATTTGGATTGAGTATTTTCATAGTATATCAAAATGCGCTTACGATCATGCTGACAAAGTAATTACCCTTTTCAACAGAAATAAGGAAATTCAAATTGAGCTTGGTTGTAACGAAAATAAGATAGAGATCATTCCAAATGGTATCCAGCTGGATACCTATTCGGGCTTATTGCATGAGAGTATAGAGGAAGACTACATAAATGTAGGTGCAGTTGTAAGGGTTGTGCCTATAAAGGATATAAAAACCATGATAAAAGGATTTTCCATTGCAAAGAAAAAATATGAGAAAATAAGGTTTTATGTCATGGGGCCCCTTGAAGAAGATATGCAATACTATAAAGAATGTGAGCAGTTAGTTGAGAATCTGGCACTTAAGGATATTATTTTTACCGGAAAGGTCAATATCGCAGACTATATTGGAAAGATGGATATTTTGGTATTGAGCAGTATAAGTGAAGGACAGCCTTTGGCAATTTTGGAGGGAATGGCAAGCAGCAAGCCATTTATTGCAACAGATGTTGGAAGCTGCAGAGATTTACTTTACGGAAACGGAGATAACTATGGGGAAGCGGGGCTAATTGTACCTGTGATGGAATCTGAAAAGATTGGTCAAGCAATTGTACAGCTATGCAAGGATAAGGAATTAAGAACTTCTATGGGAAGAAGTGCTTTTAAACGAGTCGCAGAATTTTACTCTAAGGAAAGATTTGTTACAGCATATAAAGAAGTCTATAGTTCATATGGAGGTTAAGCTTATGGCCGGAATAGGGTTCGAATTAAAGAAGTTGTTCAATGGCAAAGGCTTGATTCAAGGTATAAGAGCTTGTTTCCTTTCCATGCTTGTTGCCATAGGACCTACATTACTTTGTATACTTATGATGACAGTATTACAGAAGCTTTTATATAATTGGGGAGCCTCTGTTTTGCAAAGAGAACTCTTTATGGCGACTGTAATTTATTCATTTACATTTTCTTTGATTCTGACCAGTGCATTTACTATGATCTTATCAAGGTATATATCAGATAAAATATATAAAAAGGAATATAAAGATATTCTTCCTTCCTTAAAAGGCGCTATAACCGTATGTATTCTTATAGGATGTATTATCGGTATTGCATTTTACTGGCGGTCACCCTTGAACTTGTTATTTAAATTGGCAGCATATACCCTTTTTATAGAACTGAATATTTTATGGCTTCAAACGCTATATGTATCAGCACTCAAAGATTATATGAAGCTGGTTAAAGGTTTTTTTACCGGTGTTTCCTTTGTCTTCTTATTTTCATATATTTTAGTAAATCTGATGAATATAGATGCAGTTACAGGAGTACTTGCATCGATAGATATAGGTTTCTTCATCATTATACTTTTTTTTGCAAACGGCATACAAAGTTTTTTCTGTCATGAGAGCAGGAAATTTTTCGATTTCCTGGAGTACTTCGATCGATATCCGTCACTGTTTTTTATAGGTATTTTTTATGCATTTGGTTTGTATGTTCATAATTTCCTGTTCTGGGCAAGCGGATATAGAACAATACTATATGACACTTACATTTTTGCACCGTTTTATGATGTGCCGGCCTTCTGGGCTTTTTTGACCGTTACTCCGGCAATGGTTATTTTTGTTGTATCATTTGAAACATCTTTTTATGAGAAGTGTAAGGTCTATTATAATGCAATTTGCAATGGTGGTCTTATAGAGGATATCGACCAATTGCAAAATGAGATGATAGATGTGGTATCCCGTAATCTAAGGAATATAATGGGTATTCAACTGCTTTTTACTATTTTCTTCCTGGATATCGGAATGATTTTTTTACCTTTGGCAGGTTTGGAGAATAAATGCATTGATATATTCAACGTACTTGTAATAGGAAACTATGCTTTTATCATTATGTTCATATGTTTTACTGTTCTGTTATACTTTGATGACAGAAAAGGTGCTTTGATGATAGTATGTTTTTTCATTCTTGCTAATGCTCAATTAACAAGAATGACAATTTTAATGGGTGAAAACTATTATGGATTAGGTTTTATGACAGCAGCTTTTCTATCATTGGCAATAGGGTTCGCAAGGCTTAATCACTTTTTAAACAATATTCGTTATTTCATTTTTTGTTCACAGCCCATAACGCAGCATAATAGTGATAAATTGTTTACATGGATCTCCAGAAAATTAAATAAACTATTGAATGACAGTTAAAAACCCCTTGACAGCCATGCTGTCAAGGGGCAAAATATCAACCTTATATAATAGTGATATTTTCTGCCTGAGGCCCTTTGGGTCCGTTTGTTACGTCATAAGATACTTTCTGTCCTTCCTGAAGTGACTTGTAACCCTCTGCATTTATCTGGGAAAAATGCGCAAAGACATCCGTGCCATCTTCTCCTGTAATAAATCCATAACCTTTTTCACCATTGAACCATTTTACTGTACCAACCATTCTTGTGTACCTCCAAA
>ENA-UOYA01000672-UOYA01000672.1-activated-sludge-metagenome-genome-assembly--contig:-NODE-672-length-40977-cov-8.051048_pt1 | contig 40977 bp, 34 predicted proteins | sample MGYA00238163_ERZ764804 | MGnify/ENA primary metagenome ERZ764804 (study PRJEB28919, sample SAMN05720223) | activated sludge metagenome | isolation source: Anaerobic digester | place: Hong Kong...
TCTACTGTCTTGTATGCAATCAGATATTTTGTATCCACAGCTCCACCGAACCACTCATAAGCATCGTCGCCACCAAAACTAGTTTGAACATGATGGATAGTTGTTCCTTTCCCAACTCCAGCTAAAGTCAAGCTATTCAATTCATTATTCGGTTGGAAAGCAATACCTGCATATTCGATTCTTACATAAGTTAGGATACCCGAATTGTCATTATCATTTGTGCCTCCATAAACAGATAAAGCTGGGTCGCAACCACCTTCCAATAAACATTCCCCACTTGGGCAATTAACTTTTGCTGCTCCCAATAATGCGATTCCTCCCCAATCTCCAATTGCTCTTTCGCCAGCAGGTTTTGCAGAAGTGAATACAATGGGTTGTTTTTCAGTTCCTTGTGCAATTAGTTTTGACCCTCTAGTGATAACTAAAGCACTTGGTTCACCTTTAACAATAGTTCCAGGCTCAATAGTTAATGTTGCATTGTTTTTGACATACAGACAGGAATTTCCTTTCAAAAGGTAAATATTGTTGTTTTTCCAAGTTGTATTTGAAGAAATGTCTTCTGTAATCGTAACAATATTTTGTGAATAAGAAAATTGAAGAGCAAAAAAGCTCGAGAGGAATAGTAAATAAATTCTTTTCATTTTTAAAATTTTTCTCAAATTTCTAAAGCTAATGTTAAGTCAATGTAAAATAAGTATTAAGTTAATGTTAAATATTAAAATTTAAATAATTGAATTTCAATAAAATAAAGAAAGCAGAGCCAAACTTTATTGACCCTGCTTTTATATTTGGTGCAATTAATAATAGCCGAAGCTATTATCAAAATTCTTATTAAAACTTGTATGAAAAACTCAGTGAGTAATTTGTTCCAAACTTTTGATCTATTATCTTAGTATCTCCAGTATCGAACTTTTTTGTATTATTTTGATCTTGATAGAAAATAGAGTTGTTATTCAAAATATCTTGAATATTCAATTTGATTTCTCCATTTTTAAATAATTTTTTGGCAACTTGGAAATCCAAAACATTTCTTGGTGCTTCATAAGTATCAAGATACTTGTTGGAGCCAACTAACCAGATTCTTCTTCCTATCTTATTGAATAACAATGTGGTAGAAAAACCATTTTTTGTGTTTGTATAATTCAGTCCGCTATTAATTAAATATGGTGATTGTCCTTGCAATTGGCGATTCGCACCATTCAAAGCCGAAGAGGCATCCACACTGACATCCACTTTTGAATAGATGTAGGATAAATTCCCATAAAATGAAAAGTTCTTAAATAATTCATGAATGATACCTAGATTCACTCGATATTCTATTTCTGATCCCAAATTGGTTGCAGTAGTTGCATTTTTAAAATTGAAATTTCTAGTACCAGCACCCAATGTTTCGTAGAATTGCTCTATTGGATTATTGAACTTTTTATAAAAACCTGTGATTGAAAAGGATTGATTATTGGTTAAAAATAATTCGTATCTCAAATCAAAATTCGTAATTTTTGTTCGAACTAAATTTGGATCGCCAACTATAGATGCCGAAACATTAAAATCATAAAATGAGAACGGTGCTAATTCTCTAAAGTTTGGTCTGCAAACAGTTTGTGATAATGATGCTCTCAAATTTGATTGATCATTCAAAGCATATATTAGATTGGCAGATGGTAAGAAATCAGTTATTTCTTTACTAAAATCTATTTTTGTTCCACCATAACTCGATGTAGATAGTTTTTGAACGAAATGCTCTAAACGTACTCCACCTACTAATTTTAATTTTTTCATCAAATGTTGCTCTACCATAATGAAACCTCCACTAAGCTCAGAACCAGCACTATAGCTATCGTTAGGGTTTGTCGATTCTTTCAAAACAAATCCTTTTTCATTAATATTTTCTGGAGCTAACAATTGATCAATTGGTAATAGCTCTAAATTTTGAGTATAATCATACTTTATCGATCTGGTATAGCCAAAAACTCTTGCATCAAAATTCCTATTTTTAATTTCTCCAAATGTTCCAATTTTCAATTTGCTTTCAAGATTAAATATTTTATAAGGAATTGAAACTTCAACATTAGCTGTGTACATTTTTTCGTGTTGGTTGCTATAGAATCTTCCAGCATAGTTTGGCGAAGGTGCTCCAATAGGAATATAGGCAATGAAAGGATCAATCGTTTCTGCATCTAAGTTTTTGAAATAAGTCATTCTTCTGTATGATGGCGTATTTTTTTGAATATCACTTATCGTCAAGCCCCATTTTAATTTTAAGCCATTTGCATTCAGAGCATGATCTCCCAAAAGTTGGCTATTCCACAACTTTGTTGAATTATAAAGCATTGAATAACTTTGATTTATTCGCTCTTGCTCCAAATCTCTACCATTTCTTGATATGAATTGATCTTCACCTTGAATACTCATTAAATTATTGAAAACCAACTTGTTGTTATCATTTAGCTTCATTGCAAAATTCAACATTCCACCAATTTGAACATTATTTTTGGTTTGAACATCATTGAAATTATATAATCTACTCGTATCGATATTGTAATCCCCTCTATTCACATTAATGATTCTTCTTGTATTCGAATAAGATAAAGAACCGATCATCCCAAAATCCTTACCCAACACTTTCATATTTTTTCCACCAGACAATTGATAATTACTGGATGGAGCAAATGAGTTGAAATTGTTAATTTTCCAATCGTTCGGCATTAATTTTGAAACATCATACTTTTGTGTAGAATTTAATCCAGCTTTAGTAATTCCCACTGGTAATGCTCTAGTCGAATTGTCATAACCCAACCAATCTGTTTTCCCAGTAGTATAGAATTGATAATTTTTGAAAGTTGAAACTGAATTTATAGTGGCTCCAAGAGTTAATTGAATAAAGTCTTCTTCAGGTACTTCCTTTGTATTTACTGATATAATTCCACCAGCAAATTCACCAGGCAAATCGGGAGTTGCAGTTTTATAAATAATTAAATTCGAAATAATATTAGATGGAAACAAGTCGAAAGAGAATGCTCTTTTATCTGGCTCGGTGGAAGGAAGAGCTTGACCATTTAATTGTGAAGTGTTGTATCGGTCAGCTAAGCCTCTGATAATCACAAATTTATTATCTTGAATGCTCGTCCCACTCACTCTTTTCAAAATATCACTTGATGTTCTGTCTGGAGATTTTTTGAAATCTTCATTCGAAATTCCAGATAGCATACTGCTGTTTTTTTGTTGGAGCATTGATAATGCCGATACGGATTGACGATCCGCTTTTCCGACGATCATAACGCCTTCCAAAACTTTTGTATCCAAATCCATTTGAAAATCAAACGTGGAATTTTTGGACTCAGAAATAGTAATGGTTGTAGAAATTTCTTTGTAGCCAATGTAGGAACAAACGATTGTATAATTTCCTGATTTCACATTTTCAATAATGAAATTTCCATCAAAATCTGATGTAGAACCAGTTAAAGTTTCTTTGATTAATACAGAAGCACCTATCAATGGCTCTTTACTTTCTTTATCAACAATTTTTCCAGAAATATTTGATTGGGAGAATGTAAAAAATGGTAAAAAAAGTAAGTTTGTTAAAATAAGAAAATTTTTCATGCACTAAATTTTGTGCAAAGAAACTAAGCCAATGTTAAGCGAATATTAATTGAATATTAAGTTAAGGTTAAGAAAATATTTTTAAATATAATTTTTAATAACTTAAAACTTTGTTATCTATAAACTTAATTCCAAAATTTCTATTTATTATTTTTAACATTAATTTTAGTATTATAATTTCTAAAAACATAATATATTATACTCAAATTATTATAATTCAATCATTTATAAAATAATTTATGGAAAACAATACTTTAAAAGAAAGTTATGGTACTTTATCTGAAACGGTGAATGGCTTGGTACAAGATGGTTATTCCCTCGATTTTAATATTCAAGAAGATTGCATAATTTGTCATCGATCTAATCTTTCGTTATCTCCAGAGGAATTTCAAATTGATAAAGTTTACCGCTTTGAAGGCGATTCAGATCCTGAATATCAGGCTATTGTATATGCGATCTCTTCAATTAAAGGTGGCGAAAAAGGCGTCCTCGTCAACGGCTATGGCATTTCTGCTGATATTATTTCTTCTAAGTTGATAGAGAAGTTAAGTGTTCATTAGAGATATTTTCAGTATTATTACTGTTATATAAAATGAAGTAAATTATTGATAATCAATAAATATTGTAATTTGTTGATTTATTATTTTATTTGAAAGCAAAGACCAACGCCAATTGATGGGCTACCAAATGAAGGTTTTATGGTAGGCTTAATTTTTATTGACAAATCATCAGAAATATCGAACGATTTTAGGTGTGCATCTACGAATGCATCTACACTGATGGCAGCATAAGAAACAAAAGCCCATAAATAGCTCTGTTCCAGATAGTAACGATATTGATCCCTGTAGAATTTTATACTTGTATCCGAAAGATTTGGATAATTTACTGGCTTTTCCTTTTTTAGTATTAATAAATAATCTGATTGTAATTTTCGGTAAGTTTTTGTATTATCAATAATTAAATAGGAAAATGTTCCTACCAAACCAGCAACTATTGGAAGTTTCCAATATCTTTTATTATAAGCTTGCCCAGCTCCTGGCAATATAACTGATAATAATAAGGCTTTCTTTGGAGAAGGGTAGGGAGCAGTCCAAAAATTGGTTTTCTTACACTTTTTTATTCCAACACTATCTTTTTTGATTCCATTTGTATCCAATTGGGTTGAAAGAAGCAAGGTGTCTTTTTGTGCAATCATAATAATTACCCAAAATATCATTAAAAAAAAAGTGAGGCAATATTTCATTAATGCAGAATTTTAATTGTCTCCATCTATAACGTCTAATAATCGATTTAATTCGTTATCAGAGGCGAATTTTATTAAAATTTCACCCACTCCACTGCCTTTGAGTTTCAGATTTACTTTTGTTCCTAGTTTATGGCTCAGTTCATCCTGAATATTTCTATATATGTCGGGCAAAGCGTTGCTGTTTTTTAGTTTGCTTTTATTCCCTTTCTGTTCGTTGTATTTTCGAATTAAATCTTCTACGGCTCTCACAGAAAGTTCTTCTTTAGTGATTTGCCTGAATAACATCAATTGCAAAGCAATATCATTTACGCCAACTAAAGCCCTTGCATGACCCATACTGATACGATTGAGCTTGATTGCTTGTTGAATTTCTGGGTTGAGTTTCAAGAGTCGAAGATAATTGGTGATGGTACTTCTTTTTTTGCCGACTCTATCCGACATGCTTTCATGAGTTATATTGCATTCATCCACAAGCCTTTGATAAGTGATAGCTATTTCAATTGCATTAAGATCCTCTCTTTGGATATTTTCAACCAAAGCCATTTCAAGCATGCCTTGATCGTCAGCAATACGGATATAGGCTGGTATTTCAGTCAACCCTGCTAATCGAGCAGCTCTAGTTCTTCGTTCTCCTGAGATCAATTGATATTGCCTGTCATTCAATCTTCTGACGGTGATAGGCTGAATCAAGCCATAAGTCTTAATCGAATCCGACAGTTCGGATAAAGCATCGTCGTCAAAATCTTTCCTTGGTTGGAAAGGATTTACCTCAACAGCTGCAACTGGAATCATAGCTACACTACTGCTCAGTTCTCTTACGACTTCTTCAGGATTGTCCTTGATTTCTTCATCAATATTATTCAATAATGCTCTGATGCCTTTCCCTAACTCGAAATTTCCCTTTTTTTTGCTCACTTATCTATAAAAATTAATATTGGATGAAATGGATTAAACACTAGCTTTTTTTGCTGTTGCTGACTTTTTTACTTTCTTATTTCGCTTCAAAAATTCTTGTGCAAGATTCAAAAAGTTGGTAGTCCCTTTGCATGCTGCATCATACATTAAAACAGGTTGGTGCATATTCGGTGCCTCAGCTATTCGGCTATTTCTATGAATGACAGTTTCATAAACGTAGTCTTTGATATTAGTTTTCACTTCATTCATCACTAAGTTTGCCAATCTCAATCGAGCATCAAACATTGATAACAATATACCTTCAATTTCAAGCTCTGGATTGAGTTGTTTTTTCACCAAATTAATAGTGTTTTTCAATTTGCTTAATCCTTCTAATGAGAAAATTTCGCACTGTACAGGAATCAACACACTATTTGCAGCAGTTAATGCATTTACTGTTACCAATCCTAAAGAGGGTTGGCAATCGATGATCATAAAATCGTATAAATCTTGAACGGGTTCTAATAAGTCTCGAAGAATAAATTCTCTTCGCATTTTGCTCACCAACTCCATTTCTGCACCTACTAGATCGATATGTGCAGGCAAGACATCCAGATTAGGTGTTTCACTTGAGATAATTACTTCAGCAACAGGCACATTGCTCACCAGACAATCATAAATAGTATAATCGTCATCATTTGTAAAAACCCCAACGCCACTTGATGCATTTGCCTGAGGATCAGCATCTATTAATAAAACTTTATAATCTAAAATTGCTAAACAAGCAGACAAATTAATTGCTGTAGTAGTTTTGCCAACTCCACCTTTTTGATTTGCGATGGTGATAACTTTTGCCATATAATTTTAATATCAATTATTTATAAATGTACCCTGTGGGAATATAATTTACTTAAAAACAATATATTATGTATTAGGGTTTAAATTTGAACCGCAAAATTAAGGTTTTTTTACATTTCTTTACTTAATATATTGGAATAAACATTATCTAATAATTTTTCATCTACTAAATTGGGCAATGTTACTTTTAATGATGGATTTGCAGACATAGCTCTCTTGATTGCAAATATTGCCTCTTTATTTCGAGCCCAACTCCTCCTTGAAATTCCATTATTGACATCCCAGAAAAGCATTGATTTCAAATTTTCTTCAGCAACTTCGGTGCCATCGAGAACCATTCCGAACCCACCATTTATTACTTCTCCCCATCCAACGCCACCCCCATTATGTATGGATACCCAGGTTGCTCCTCTGAAAGAATCACCAATGACATTTTGAATAGCCATATCCGAAGTGAATCTACTTCCATCATAAATATTTGAAGTTTCTCTAAATGGAGAATCTGTACCAGACACATCATGATGGTCACGCCCCAGCACAACTGGACCTTTCAATTCACCAGAGCGAATTGCATCATTAAATGCTTTTGCAATCTGAATTCTTCCATCAGCATCGGCATATAGAATTCTTGACTTAGAGCCAACAACAGGAATATTTTTGTCGGCATTTTCTATCCAAATAATATTATCATTGAGTTGTCCTTTTATTTCTTCTGGTGCATCCAACAGCATGTTTTTCAATATATTAGCTGCTATTTCATCCGTTTTGTCCAAATCTGATTTTAAGCCAGATGCACATACCCAGCGGAAAGGACCAAAGCCATAATCAAAACATAAAGGTCCCATTATATCTTCTACATAAGATGGATATTTATAGATTTTTCTATCTTTATTTTTCCAAATGTCAGCATCAGCATCGCCAGCTTCTTTCAGAAAAGCATTGCCATAATCCCAAAAGTAAGTGCCTTTTTCGGCTAATTTGTTGATGGCATTTACATGTCTTTTCAATGTTTTTTGAATCTCTTGTCTGAACAATGTTTTATCCGATAATAATAAATCCTTTGCCTCTTCAAAGGTATAACCACAAGGAGTGTAGCCACAGTCATCAATATTATGTAGTGAGGTTTGATCGGATACTAATTCTATAAATAATTCTTTTTCAACAAGACATTCTAATAAATCTACAATATTGCCATGATAAATCAATGCAATAGCCACCTTATTTTGTTTGGAGTAAATCATTTTTTGGAATAACAAACCCAAGTCAGTAAATACGTTTTCTTTCAAGATGTAACCATCGGTTATTCTCTGTTGTACAGCATCAGAATCAGTTTCTGCAATCACTCCTACACAGCCCGTAATGACAGCTGCAAGAGCTTGAGCTCCCGACATTCCACCTAACCCAGATGTGACGTAGATTTTTCCACTTAGGTTATCATTTCCTAAGCCCATTTTTCTGCCTGCATTGAGCAGTGTGATCGTTGTGCCATGCACAATTCCTTGAGGACCAATATACATAAATGACCCTGCAGTCATTTGCCCATATTGTGTTACACCTAAAGCATTATATTTATTCCAATCCTCTTTTTTGGAATAATTGGGTATCATCATTCCGTTTGTAACCACCACTCTAGGTGCTTTTGGATGAGAGGGAAATAAACCCATAGGATGACCGGAATATAAAACTAAAGTTTGATTGTTGGTCATTGTTGCTAAATATTGCATTGTAAGCAGATATTGAGCCCAATTCTGAAAAACTGCACCATTACCACCATACGTTATTAGTTCTTCAGGATGTTTTGCAATTTTTGGATCCAAATTATTTTGTATCATCAACATGATAGCTGCCGCTTGCTCAGATTGATATGGATATTCTTTGACAGGTCGGGAATACATTTCATAATCGGGCATATATCTATACATATAGATTCTACCAAATTCCATCAACTCATTCGAAAATTCTGTTGCTAAAATTTCGTGAAATTTTTCATCAAAATACCTCAAGCTATTCTGGATAGCAAGTTTTAATTCAAAAGCATCTAATAATCCAATAATATTCCTTTTGGGAGCATGGCTAACATCAGTGGAACGACTCTTGTATGCTGGTAATTCTTTTGGTATTCCGCTTAAAATTGCTGTTTTGAAATCCATGAAAAAAATTTTAGTGTACAAAGATAATTTATCCTAAAGTTATAAAAAGAAAAATTGATTATTTTGTATAAAAAATTAAATATCAACTATTTATAAAATTGTATTTTCATGTAATAATTGAGAATTGATTATATTTCATTTTATTATTTTGAAAAATTTCAAAAAAAATTAAAAATGTTTTGGAAAATTAAATTTTTGCAATATCTTTGACGTGACCTTAGTATTTTTTTTTTAATTTAAACCAAATGTTAACGATGAAACAACCTCCTTCTTAAAGGGTGTATGCTTATATACCTATTTCCCAATTAATTAATTTTTCCTTACTTCTTTTATTAAACCAAATGAAATGGCTCGTTTCGCAACTCCAGGTGTTTACATCAAAGAGAAAAATGCCTTTGGCTACTCTGTTGTACAAACACCTACAGCAATACCATGCTTTATCGGATACACCGAGAAGGCTACAAGAGGAAGAGATTCTCTCTTGAATAAACCTACTAGAGTCACCTCTATGAAAGAATTTGTAAACCTTTTTGGAGGAGGACCTAAAACAACTTTTTCAGTCAAAGCAAAAGGCGACAATGATTATGAACTCAAAGTAGATAAAAATACTCAGTTCAATACTTACAATAGCATTAGATTATTCTATGCTAATGGTGGTGGCACTTGCTATGTAATTTCTGTTGGAGATTACAATAGTCCGATCAACCCTAAAGATTTGAACAACCCCGAAACAGGGGGTGGTTTGACTGCTTTATTAACGGAGCAAGAGCCGAGTATGGTAGTCGTTCCGGATGCAACATTATTAGATAAAGGTAGCTGTTATGGTCTTTACCAAGAAGTTCTCAGACATTGTGGTGCAGACACAAAATCGAGATTTGCTATTTTAGATGTCTATGATGGTTACAAAGAAAGAACTTTTGACGAAAATGACATTGTAAACCAATTCAGAATGGGTGTCGGTAATAATTTCTTAGCTTTTGGGGCTGGTTATTATCCTAATCTCATCACTACTATTTATAATAGCTACGATTTCACTTATAAAAACATAAGTAATGTAGCCGATTTTTGTAAAATATTAGTGAGAGAAGCCGAAATTCGATTTTTAGACGGCGCATCTTTAACAAAGCCAACAGCACCTGCAAAACCAGAAGGTGCAGCTACTGATGAAGATAAAAAGAAACCTACACCTCCACCATCTCCTAATGCAAATGCAGGCTTAGATGAAAGAATGGTGAAGAAATTCGAAACCGTCAGAGATGAAATCGACAAGATGAAAGATCCAAAAGCAGATACAGTAGTGATTGATCAGAACCTTAGAGCTTTGAGCCCAATATATCGATCTGCTTTGGATAAGATGAAAGATGAGCTCAATGTAATGTCTCCAAGTGGAGCTATTGCTGGAGTATATGCCCTTGTTGATAATAATATTGGCGTTCACAAAGCACCTGCAAATGTAAGTGTAAGTGCTGTGGTCGGACCATGTATCGGTATTACAAGTGAAGCTCAAGAAGATTTGAATTTGCCAATAAGTGGAAAAGCAGTAAATGCAATTCGAGGATTTATGGGTAAAGGAACATTGATTTGGGGTGCTAGAACTTTGGATGGAAACAGCCAAGATTGGCGATATATCAACGTTCGACGAACGATGATTATGATAGAGCAATCTGTTAAATATGCTGTAGAAAACTATGTTTTCGAGCCAAATACACAGCAGACTTGGATAAAAGTGAAAGCTACAATTGATAATTTTTTAACGAATTTATGGAGAGATGGTGCATTAGTAGGTCCTTCGCCATCTGCAGCATTTAATGTTTCTTTAGGTCTAGGAGTAACAATGACTCCGGTAGATATTTTGGATGGAATCATGAGAGTATCCGTCAAAGTGGCTATATCAAGACCTGCAGAATTCATTGAAATCACTTTCGAGCAGAAAATGCAAGAAGCTGGTTCAACTGAAGGACTTGTTTAATTAATTATTCATTAACCCATTTAATTTATTAAATTATGGCAGATTTTGAAGGGCAATGGCCCGTAGCGAAATACCATTTTCGTGTAACCATTGATGGAGAGCAAATTAGCTTTCAAGAGGTTTCTGGACTAGAAGCTTCAACTGATGTTATTGAATATCGACACGGTGATAGTGAAGTATTCAGTAAAATAAAGCAAGCTGGATTAGTGAAAACTACAAATCTTGTTTTGAAAAAAGGTGTTTTTGATTCAGATAGCAGGTTGGTGGATTTGTTTCAAAAAATTTACGACAAACAGTATTATTCTGAAGAAGGCGAAAGGATGGATATCGTAGTAGAATTGTTGAATGAAACTGGCGATACAGTGATGACATGGAATATAGAAAAAGCTTTCCCAATAAAATTAACTGGAACTAATTTGAAATCTGATGCAAATGAAGTATCTATCGAAACGATAGAATTTGCATACGAAGGTATCAAAACAGAAGTATAGTAATTGTGTTTATGCTTTGGGTGCAGCTTTTCGTTGCACCCATATTTTCAATATCATGTTAATCTATTTGCATCTTATTAACTAATTTGAAATTATCATTATTCTTATGAATGAGCAAAATCAATATTCAATACAAATTCTTTCAGAAAAATTGAAGACGTATTGTCCAGATTATAAAGTAAGTACAAGTACAAATGGAGTAAAATTAATAAAAGGAATGCAGAAGACTTCTGTAGTCCTTTCAAACAATACTTTCAATATTAAATCGACAAACTTAATGCTTTATATATATGGTGCAAGTTTAATTGTTATCATATTATGTATTGGTTGGTTGATGGGTAAACGTAAGGATGATATTTTTTTTATGATGCCCAGCATTATCGGAATCATAGCATTATTCATATTGATTTACAATATTTTAAGAGAATCGAGTAATATAAATTTAAGAATTTCTAACCTAATGAAAATGTAATAATATGTCAGATTATCCAGTAGCAGTATATCATTTTAAGGTTACAATAGATGGCACTGAGATTGCTTTTAGCGAAGTAAATGGATTGAACCAAGAGGCTCAACATTTGGAATATCGACATGGTAATTCTAAAGAATTTGTCACTGAGAAAAGAATTGGAATGATAAAAACTGCTGAAATCTCCATGAAAAAAGGGATTACGAAAGGTGGTGGGAAGGTGCTAGATAAATTCAAGAAAATTTACCATGGTGAAGATTATGGTTCGCAAGGAAAACCTATTCCTTTATCTATCCAATTATTAGATGAAAAAGGGAGTACTGTTTGCACATGGTCTGTTCCTAAAGCTGTCCCGACAAAAATGGAAGGACCACAATTAAAATCGGATGGAAATACTATTGCTTTAGAGGGAATATCATTTCAGCATGAAGGTATTGAACTTAGCTTCTAAATAAATTATATTATGTCAGATTTTCCAGTTGGTTCATTTTATTTTTCTGTGGATTATGGTGGGGAGTATCCATTTCAAGAAGTTTCAGGAATTGGTGCTGAATATGATTTGGATGAAGTAGTGAATGGAATACAAAATGGATCTATGATGAAAGTACCTAAAAAGATTAAGTATGCTCCCTTAGTTTTAAAAAAAGGTATAATTAATGCTGATCAATTTAAGAGTTTGTTGAATAGAATTGGCAATATTGATGAAAATTTAAAAGATAAAGTTAGTCAACAGAAAAAAGAATTGATTATAAAACTCATGGATGAAAAAGGTGGAATAGTTATGACTTTTAAAATAAAAGACGCAATTCCAATAAAATATAGTATTGGTAATTTCAATGCAAAAGAGAGTTCGATAGCAATTGAAGAATTATCATTTATTTATAAAAAAATAGAAATTTCTTAATATGCCAATCGAAATCAAAAATCTAGAAATAAGAGGAGTTGTTCAAGGCAACAATAATAATATGCATACAAAAGAAATCCTAAAAAGTGATGATCTTATTAAATTGAAATCAGATATTCTAGCCTATTGTCTAGAAAAAGTAGAAGATTTATTAAAGAAAAAAATGGAAAGATAATGCCAGGACTAAAAATTAATAGTTTTGAAAGCAAGATTAATCCTGAAAAGATTACTATTCAAAAGAAATTAAATTATGCAGATAAAAATCCTCATGATAATAAATTGCCAGTAGCAAAAAAATTCAACGGATATACACAAGAAGTTATTTCATTTGACTTAGTACTAGATGGAACAGGTATCTTTAGTTCATTTTCAGTTGCTTCTCAAATAAATGAAATTAATGCAGAATGTTATGATTATCAAAGCGGCACACATTCACCCAAAGATGTACAACTTATATTTGGTGGCATATCTATCAAATGCAAATTAGAATCGTTAAATTATGAATTTCAATTATTTGATAATTCAAATAATTGTATTAGAGCCAAAGCTTCATTTTCATTTGCCTCTCACAATACAACAGCCGATGAAGTAAATTATAATATTTCAAGCTCACCCGATATGTCGCATATAAAAACAGTGCAAGTTGGTGATGCTTTGCCCTTATTTAGTAATGAAGTTTATGATTCCTCAAAATATTATATACAATTAGCAAAAGTGAACAAACTCACTAATTTCAGAAATCTGAAGCTTGGGAGTAAAATACTTATACCACCTTTAGTAATCCAATAACATGTCAAAATCAGCTTTATTAGATCAAACAAATCATTTTCATACCGAACGAAAAATTTTCGTTGATGGCTCCGAATTACCCAATACAGTCAATTTGGACTCTATTGAGGTACACAAAGAAATTAATAGAATCACTATTGCAACTTTATATTTCTTGGTCGATAAATCATTCAGATCTAAAGAATATAAAGAAGCACAAGAAATGGATATTGCTCAATTAATGATTCCTGGTAAGACTATAGAAGTGAAGATGGGCTATAAAAGCGAATCAGTTTCTACTATTTTTAAAGGAATTATTATCAAAGTAGGTGTGAGAATTCGAGGTAGTGAATACACTATGTATGTTGTGGAATGTGCTGATAAAGCTGTAAAAATGACTCTTGACCGAAGAAATAAGTACTTCTTAAAGAAAAAAGATCACGAAATTATTAATGCAATTATTGGAACTTATGGGCTAGATAAAGAAGTGAAAGATACGAATTACTTACATAAAGAGGTAGTTCAATACAATTGTACAGATTGGGATTTTATTGTATCAAGAGCAGAATTGAATGGTAGAGTAGTAATTAATGATGAAAATAAAATTAAGATAAAAAAATTGGAAGATCCTATGCCTCCAATATCATTGAGAATTACTCAAACTGAAGATATAATAAAAGCAAATATATTAGTAAACGGAAAATCTCAACTCAAAAAAGTGAAAGCAAGTTCGTGGGATATGCAAAATCAAGAGATTATTTTTTCAGAATCATCAGAGCCTGGTGAAGGGGTTTTGAATGCCGGAGATGGTGATACGAAAGGACCGAAACTTGCCAATGATTTTTTGTCTAGAGATTACGAAATGCATATAACAGGACCTGTTGAAAAACCATTTTTAAAAGAATGGGCAAATGCAAAATTGATCAAATCAAGGTTATCAAGAGTTACTGGAACTATACAGGTGAATGGTATGTCGGATGTGAAACCAGATACAAGAATCAAAATTAAAAATATAGGAAAATCGTATGATGGTGAATGGTATATTTCGAGAGTCAGTCACGATATTCGAGAAGGTCATTGGATAACAGAACTAACTATAGGTATGCCCAATGAGTGGTTTGCAGAAGTCAAACCCAATGTCCACTCCAATCGAGCTGCAGCTATGTTGCCAGGCATAGATGGGCTTTATAATGGTGTAGTTAAAAAAATACACGACGATCCTGATGGTGATTATAGAATATTAGTGGATGTGCCAGTAATTATTGAAAGTGGAGATGGCATTTGGGCTAGATTAGCAAATTTTTATGCTACAAATAATTCCGGAGATTTCTTTTATCCCGAAGTAGGCGATGAAGTGATTTTAGGATTTTTGAACGGAGATCCACAGTATCCTATCATTTTAGGATCAGTTTATAGCAAAAAAAACGTTCCTCCATACGAACCCAATAGCGATAATGATACAAAAGCTATAGTTAGTAGAAATCAATTAAAAATTATTTTCGAAGAAATCAAAAAAAACCTCATAATCGAAACTCCAGGTGGCAGACGAATTACTCTGAGCGACGAAAAAAGCAAGATTTTGATAGAAGATCCATTTGATAACACAATTACAATGAATTCAAGTGGAATAAAAATCAAATCGGCAAGAGGAAAAATAGATATGAATGCATTTCAAGATATTGTAATGGAATCGACAACAGGAAATATAAAAGCAAAAGCATTGATGGATATTAAATTAGAAGCAACTATGAATGTTAGTATTTCTGGAATGCTTCAAGCTGAATTTAAAGGTACTGTATCAACCAGCCTTGGATCATCAGCATGCCCAATTACATCTGTGAAAGGAGTGATTGTAATGTTAAACTAATGAAAGATGGATGAATTGAAGTCGTTTTTAGGTACAGGTTGGTCATTCCCGATTGCTTTTGATGATAGGAATGGCATAAAGATGGTGTCGGATGAAGAAGATATTCGGCAGAGTATCAGTATATTACTTAATACAACTCCAGGAGAAAGAGTAACAAATCCAAATTTTGGTTGTGACTTGCATTCGAGGATTTTTAAGACCATAGATAGTCAAAACAAAGCAATAATTGATGATATTATTAGGATTGCTATCAGCAAATACGAACCCAGAATAATATTAGAAGAGCTGAATATTGATGATTCTCAAGAATTGGATGGAATTATTCTAATAGAATTAAAATATCTGATTCGGCAAGTAAATATAAGAACTAATATGGTGTTTCCTTTTTACAAATTGGAAGGCACAAATATTAAAGATGAATTTTAGAAATAAATTTTTATAAACCAAAATCTTTTGAAAACAATATGATCAATACGAAGCATAATGATAGTTTGGTCTATTTTGGATATGGTGCCTCACAGCCAAATAGGTTGCTGAATGCTTTGTTGCCAGATTATGTAAATATTGATGATCGAAAGCTACAAGACCTTTTAGCTTTTGTAGCAAATTTTGCAAAAAACTTAAGATATTATGATAAACTGAATCGCCCAATGGGGGAGTTTCATTATTTTTTGATCAATGACATATCAGTTTATCTCTCATTAATAATTAGCACAGACACAGATAAAATTGAAAACAAATTCAATCAAATATTAAATAATTACTATACTTCTGCTAATGTAAAAAATAGGAAGAATGAATTTATTGAAATGTGTAATCACATTTTTTCCATGATCAATACTATTGATGAATGGTTTTTACATATCAGAAAAATTAATATTCAACTTAATAAAATTGAAACAATAGTTGAGAATGAATTGCATAATATCATCATTGAAAAAACTAGAGAAAATGTTCAATATTTTAAAACTTATATTCTAGGTGGAGTTGGTAAACAAGTATTTCAAAAAAGTGATTTTGATTTTGATTTCAACGATTTGAGCGAAATATGGCGATTAGATGAAGTAGAGGGTGTAAATATATTCAAAGGCGATCAGCTTGTAGATCAATTGAATAGTGCATTAATGAAAATTAGAATGACATATCGACAAATTTTTCATTCTATTCAATATATTATTCTGAATTTTAATAAATATTTCTATAGGTCCATCAACGAAAAAAATAATCATTTCCCGCATATTGGTTTATTAATTTCATTTCTAAAGCTTTACCGATACGCCCAAATTGAGCTTAATGAAATGACTCATAGGGTTTTATATTTTTATTATAACACGGTTTTGAAGCAACAGCAAAGAGATGGGATCTGTGATCATGTTCATGTTTATTTTAATTTAGCCAACCACGTCCAAAAATATACACTCCCATCAGGCACAAGTTTGATAGCAGGAGTTAGTAAAGATGGTTCTGATATTTGTTATGAAACAATAAGAGATGTTGAACTAACTAATGCAAGCATTAAAGCACTTAAAACTTTATATGTTAGCAGATTAGACGAAGTAGATACGAGTGATTATCAAATCGTTACGGCAATGTATGCTGCTCCAATTGCAAATTCGTATGATGGCAATGGTGGTGTTTTTGATTACCCTCACCAATCATGGGCATTGTTTGGAGAAGAACAAGAGTTCAAGCCTTCTGATACAGTAAATATGAATGTTGCAGATATTGGTTTTGCTATTGCCTCGCCCATTCTTTTCCTAAAAGAAGGGGAGCGAAAAGTGAAATTAACCTTGCATTTTGACATCCAATCTACCAAATCATTTAAAAAACTATTAGTTGATATCCAAAAAAAGGAAAATCAATATAAAGAAATTCACGATCTAATTTCGTTGGAAGAAGTGTTTTATACACGAATTTTCAATCAGGGCGATAGCAAAAGGAATATCAAAATATTTTTGACTGGAGAAGACAAATGGATAAAAGTCCGACCCGACAAAATTGCAATTAAAGCTGTAGGAGATGGCGATTGGAATGTTGATCCAATGATTGAACAATCGATTTCTATTTTGAATTCATTAGAAATTTCATTTGTGATAGATCAAAGTTATCCAAGTGTAACAACAATGAATACAATAATAAATGATGAAGAATATGATAGTGAATTTCCGATATTAAAAATTTTATTAGACGATAGCAAACAGCCATTTTCATATACTTTTTTGCAGCATCTTAAAATAAAACAAATTGAAATCAATGTCGATGTAGATAGAGTAAGGCAAGTAGATATTTATAATGATTTTGGTGTTTTGGATGCCCGTCATCCTTTTTATCCTTTTGGATACCAACCAAAAATAGACTCAGCTTTTATTTTTGGCAATCAAGAAATGAATAGAAAAGCCTTGAAATCTGTGAAAATTCAATTGGATTGGAAAGACTTACCCAACACAGTTACAGCTTTCAAAAAATATTATGCTGGATATGGCATTGATATTCAGCCAAATGTGTTTAAAATTGCAGTTTCTGCATTAGTGAATGGTAGTTTTCAGCCCGAAATGTCAGATGAATCAGATTGGGTTCCATTATTTGAAATTGATGTTGCTCAAGATGCTCCAATAAACATTTCAACAATAAATTTGAATGAAATAGATTTGAAAAATCTAGGTATTTTTCCTGATTATTATTATCAAAATGCAAATACTTTTGATCAATTTACCCAAAGCGGATATTTCAAATTTGAGTTAAAATCACCAGATTTTGCATTTGGGCATGAGGTGTATCCTCAAGTTTTTTCGCAAACTCTAGTGCAAAAAATGAAGGATAATGAATCACTCGATTTTCAAATTAACCCACCATACACACCATTAATAAAGCATATTACGTTATCCTATTCTGCTCATTGTCAGTTCGATGTATTATATAATATAGATGATAATGTTCCTGAAAAATTATATCATATTCATCCATTCGGGGTGGTGAATACATATAAGTTTGGAACAAGCAGGAATGAATTTTTATTGCCAGATTATGAGGATGAAGGTCATTTATTTATAGGATTAGATAAGGTAAATGCTCCAGAATCAATTTCTATCTTATTTCAACTTAGTTCAAAAAATATTGCTACCCACAGAAATATACCAGAATTACCTAAAATAAGTTGGTCATATCTCAACAAAAATGAGCAATGGTCAAAACTTAATGATCAGCAAATTTATTGTGACACCACAGACGGATTTACTAAAACAGGAATAATTACTATTGAAATTCCTAAAGATATTTCAAATAAATCATCCATGATCTCTAAAGGACTATATTGGATTTGTGTCTCAATAAATGAAAATACAAATGTATTATGTTCTGCAATAGGAGTTTATGCTCAAGCTGTGGAGGCAGTTAGGAATGAAAAGTATTTAGAAGAATATATAGAGCCTCTAAAACCCTTTATTATTAATCAATTTCTTGAACCAAAGTCGGAAATTAAACTCATTGTCCAACCCTTCGAATCTTTTCATGGTAGGAGAATTGAAAATAGAAATGACTTTTTTGCAAGGGTTAGTGAACGACTACGACACAAACAAAGAGCGGTAACACATTGGGATTATGAAAGAATTATTTTAGAGCAATTTGCAGACGTACAACAAGTTAAGTGCTTGAGTGCATTGTCTAATCCAATAGAAGATTTAGAAGCTAAAGAAAAAATATTTATTAATATAGAGGAAGAAGAAGCATATATTCAAGGAATAAATGATAAAGAGGGAGTTTTATTGGTAGTAGTGCCAAAAATGAGCCATTATTTTCATGAACAGACACCAAATTTTAATTTAAAAATGCTCAAGCAAATTGAGGATTTTTTGATGAATAATTCCACACCTTTTGTATCATTAAAGGTTAGGAATCCAATCTATGAGTTTGTCAGAATAATTGCAAATGTTAAATTTAATACCAATGAAAACCAATCTGGACTATTGCTCAAACAATTATATAAAGATATTCAAAAATTTATAACTCCTTGGTTCTTTGATAGTAATATTCCAATTGCTATTGGAGGGTATATCAGCGAAATGTCAATTAAGGATTATATAAAGACTTTGTCCTATGTTCAGTTTGTCACTAAATTTTCAATGTTACATATTATTGAAGAGGATGGTGTATTCAAAGTGCAAGATACAGCAGAAGAAACTGAATTCGTCCCAATCATTCAAGCAAGACCTTGGGGTATATTAATTGCAGATACAGATCACGAAATCGAAATTATATACAGAGAAGAGGAGGAAGTCCCTCAACGTAGAGTCAATTCCGAGTCAGTTATTCGATTTCAGAATAGAGTAAATATCTTAGGAGGACAGAAATACGTAAAGATCAAAAATCCCTACTTGAAACGCCAAAAACAAACCGAAAAAACAGATATTATCTATACAGTAAATTTCAAAATTTAACAAAATAATGGCACAACATTCTAGAACAGAGCTATATAAAATCTATAAAGGAGGATTTCACGATAAAGCATTTGAACATTTGGTGGATTCTTCTTTAAATATCAAAGATGATGGAATTGATGTAAGCAACGAATTCGGATTATCTATTACTCCTCGAGGTAGTTCAAGAAAATTATTAAGTTTTTTTGAAAAGATTAGTGATAGGACTTCACCGATGTGGAGCATGAGTTATGAAGATAAAAAAGATATGCAAGGAATTAATTTTCAAGAAGCTGGAGTGTCGAGATTGTTTTTACAAAATGGCGGAAATATTGGTGTAAACAATGCAAACCCAAATTTTGAATTCGATGTAAACGGTTTGGTTGCTGCAAAAGGTTATGTTGGTTCATTTGCAAAAGGTACTTGTTATGCCGATGGAAAGTGGCACACCATCACAGCATTGAGAGATATTGATAGTTGCCAGGCATACGAAATTTTTGCACATATTAACGATGAGGGGGATAGAAGATTTGCTTTGACACAGGGCTTATTATTAATATCACATGGAACGAAAGGTCATGTGGTGAAAATGAGAAGCATAGAAGCTGGGAGTAGTTGGCTATGGGGAAAGATTTTTAATAGAATAAAATTGAGATGGGTAATAGATGATGTTCATACCACACCTGATAAGCCAAAATTTATGGCTCAAATAAAATCTAGAACACATTATGGGATGAAAGATGGAAAGCCCAAAAGTATTTTTTATCGAATTTCGAAAATGTGGGATAAAGACTTTGAGATGGAATCTGTAAATCGAGTTTGGAAAAATTATCACGATCAGCTTGATGATCAAACATTAGAGGCACCTCCGCCGCCGCCACCATCTATATATCGCCCAACTACAAAACAGGCAGATAGTCAGTCAGTTAAAATACCTTCATTCAGGAAAAGCAATGTGACAATTACAAAAAAAAATGATTAATACAGATGGAATCTTTTACTGTGCAATTGACTTTAGATGAGATTAATTTGATATTCAAAGCTCTTGGTGAAAGACCATTTCACGAAGTATTCGAACTCATTGGCAACATTAATGAACAAGTAAATCATCAAATAAAAAACAGTCAAAACCAAGAACATCAAATCGAAAATGAGCAGCCAGGATCCAATAAAAATCAATAAAAATGATGCACTCCCTCATGGAATGGATTTTCTGAAATTGAAAAAAGAGGGAATAGAATTAGCACAAGAATTATCTGGTGATATTTGGACAGATTATAACGAACATGATCCTGGAGTAACTATTTTAGAAAATCAAGTTTATGCTTTAACAGAGTTATCTTATAAAACATCATTTCCTGTTGAAGATTACTTTTTCAGCAACCCCAACATTACAAAAGATACAGACCATTTATTTTATCCTTTACAGAATATTATGGTCAGTAGTCCATTAACCCCAAAAGATTATAGAAAACTCATTATTGACCAAATCGCTGAAGTAAGAAATGCTTGGGTGATACCTAAAACACAATCGGATGTTGGGTTTGATATGAAAGGATTGTATCAAATTTATTTGCAGATAGATGAAAGTGTCGATCAGCAAACTGTTGTAAATGAAGTATTTGAACTGTTAGCTGCAAACCGGAATCTTGGCGAAGATTTCGAAAAACCAAAAATCCTTGAGTCCAAAAAGATTGTAATACAAGCTAATGTACAAATACAATCCGATTTAATTGGCGAAGTTATTCTAGCAAATATTTTGCTTAAACTCTCAGAATTGCTTAATCCGACCATTAGTTTTTTTACAATGGAAGAATTAGTTCAGATGGGCTATGCTTATGAAGAAATATTTCAAGGACCATTACCCAAAAATGGATTTATTACTGATAAAGATTTAGAGAAATCGGATATTGGTCAAATAAATAAATTGTACAGATCAAAAATTGTGCAATCAATCACACAGGTTGATGGAGTAATGGCAGTGATGAATATGGATGTTCTGGTGGATAATGTATTGATTAATAGTGAATTAATCATGTTAGAAAATCAAACATTTCCACAATTAGATATTGAAAATATTTTGAGCAAAAGTGATAATATTTCATTAATAGTCGGTGATATTCCTTATTCTTTAGACTTGGATTTGGTAACTTATACTTTAGACTTGCTTCAATCGAAAGAAAAACAGAGCCATAAAAGATGGTTGGATTTCAAAGTATATGAGCAAAGTTCTGAAAGAAGAAGTGACGATATTTCATATTATTATTCAATTCAAAATACATTCCCATTAGTTTATGGTATTGGCGAATTTGGAGTTGCATTAAAACCAAATATGGATGAATATAGTGCCTATGCAAAGCAACTGAAAGCATATATTTCTCCTATGGATCAGGTAATGGCAAATTTTTTAACACAATTAACCAATGTTCCAAAATTGTTATCAATTGACAGAAATATTGAAAAAACATATTTCAGCCAGTTGGTTACCAATGCCTCAGATATGGATAAAATAAATATGTATCCACCTGATCAGCAGTCTAATAATTTGGAAAATCTAGTTGGAGAATTTGATAACTATTTATATAGGAGAAATCGGTTTTTAGATCATTTATTGGCAAGATTTGGAGAAGAATTTCTTTCGGAAGCATATCATTCTATTCACAGGGAATCTACTTCAATTTCAAAAGATGATTTTTCGAAAGCTACAATAGATGCCAAGATGAAATTTCTAGAAAATTATGTCGATATAAGTAGCAATAGATCAAAAGGTTATAATTATATGAAATCCTATTTTGATAATGAAAATACTTCAGTATTAAAGAAAAAAGTTTCTTTAATGTTCAATATTCAAGAATATGGTACTAAAAGATTAGGAAATAACAGCCTTGATACCTCCACAAAAACTAAACAATCAAATTATAAGATAGGCAATGCTTCTTCATTTACGTTTTGCTCCAATCAAGAAAACGTTATCGCTGAAGCATTGGCTTATGGTACTAGCAGACTACATTATGATATACAACTCATTGAAAAAGAACGATATGAGATTTATTTTGTACACCCAATAAACAAAGAGAAATATGCTATATATCAAGGAAAAAGTTTGTTGGAATGCGAAGAGGCATTAAAAAAATTATTACAAAAATTCAAACAAATCAATCAAGACTCTGAAGGATTTCATTTAATTGAACACGTATTATTGAGACCACAATACAATGGAAATCAATTAGTTCTAACCAATAAAATCAATCAATTATTATTTGCAAAAGCTGATATTACAACTAATGATTGGGAAAAGCAATTATTACAATTTGGAGCTGAAAAGATAAATTACAAAGCAAATAAAGTTGATCAAGGTTTTTTCGTGCAACTAATTGATAATAAGAGTAATGTAATTGCTGAAAGCAGAGAATTAGCTACAAAAAAAATTGCAGAATCATCAATTGTTGAATGTATAAAGACCATTTCAAAGGCTAAAACTGACCCAATAGCTTCAAAATTAGATATTATTAATGAAGCATTAATTGCAGTGGGAGTTAATCAGTCAATCGACCCTTATTCATTGAAAATCAGTGTAATAATTCCAAATTGGTCAGGAAGATTTTTGCAAGATAAAATGAGAACAATTTTTGAAAATATTGTCAGATTGAATTCGCCAGCACATTTGTCAATTGATTTTTATTGGTTATCACCTCAGCAAATGTTAGATTTTGAAACACTATATTTCAATTGGTTGGATTTGAAATTTAGTGAAAAATCAAGCCCGTCAATTGACCATGCTGCCTATAAATTGTCTATTTGGTTAAGAAGTACTGCCAAACCGAACAATAAAGAATTGAAAAATGAATTGAATAAATTAAATGAAAAAGGGTGATTGCTAAAAGTCTTCATACTATTGATAAGTTAGTTGCAAAACCAACTTTCAAGAATTGCACAATTCAAGATTCAGAGAATGGTATGAATATAATTAGCTTACAAATAAGACTTAATCTACAATATGAACTTGAAAAATATTTTGATGAAAATGTGCCATTTAACTACAATTTGAAGATTGATAACTTAATCATTGATTTGGCAGAAATAAGATTAGAGGATTTAGAAAAAAAATATGTTCCAATGGTAATGGAACAAGTCAAGGCTAAATTTGGAAAAATCGTTGATGAGAATTTTAAAAATATATCTGATTGTGAATATGAATTGATGATTGAAATTCAAAATAATAGTTTATATTTTGTAAATAACAAAACGAATATTATAAAAAAAAACATATACTATAATTCACAATATTCTCATGATTCTATTAATATTTCTTCCAAACAAATAGCATTAGAAAATAGACCTGAAGCATTAATTATAGAAAATATTGCCGAAATCGATATTAAAAAAAATGATTTTCGGTATAATCCAATTGAAGTTCCAAGCATTAAAATTACAGATCTGGAATTAGTAATTCATTACTTGAAATTTGGAAGCTTACCTTATGGATTTATTACTAATTCAGTATTTGATTTTCAAAAAACATTGAAGAATCTAATCGATTTTTATCCAAAACAATTTTCTGATGCGATTCAAAGATCAGATAATCAAAAATATATATATGATAGATTATTGAATTTGGATAAAAATATATTAGAGAAAATTCAAATAAATAAATTGTTATTGGATGAAGAATTTTTAGATAATTTTCACGAAGTTGATTTAAATTATGGCTCAATTCAAAATGAGGATGAAAGAAATGTATATGCTTTAATTTATTTTTTGAATAATGGATTCCTTCCTTGGTGGTCAACAGAAAAAAAACTGAATATTGTAATTTCAAAAGTTATTGATAGCAATCCGAACTTTAATATCTTCAAATATAATTCACAAGTAATAAAACATTTGAATTTGATATTAGACACACTTTCAAATGACATTGTGAAGAAAATAGTGCAAGTTGAATACAAATCAAACTATTCAATTATAGAGAATCATAGAATGGTTCTTTCATTTTGGTTACAAAATAATAATAACAAGAATTTAAGTAAGGACCAAATAGACAAACTAGCATGGAGTGTTATTTTTCAATATATAATTGAGTATCCCTTGTTTGATAATTATGATTTTATATTATTCACAATTAAAGATATTACGAGTCAAATTAATATTGACCCCAATCAATTCATAACTGATATTGTAAATATTAGAGAACAATCTGATAATTCAATAATAAAGGATTGGATCGATCATATAATTAATATTATTGAGATAAAATCAATTGAAAATGAATCAAATATATCTAATTTGTACTTTTCAAAACAAATAACTGATTCAATAAATTCTAAAAGGAGTTTCAAGTATTTATTAGAATTATTAGAAAGTGAGCCTCAAAGATTTAATGAAATAAAAGAATATTTTTCTAAATATCAATTATTTCAAATATTGGATGATGAAAATAATAATCACAGTATTATTTTTAACGACATTTTCAAACATTTTGAAAGAAAGGGCTTTGATTTACAATCTACGTTATTACAAAATTATAGAAGTATTGGAATTGAAAATATTGATTTTTCAGTATTCGAAGAAAAGATTACTTACGAAATTAAGAAAGAAAATCTTACAATTCAAGAAGAATTAATAATTAATAAATTTTATGATATTAAAAATGAAATAGATAATTTATTAAATATTAAACCACAGATAAACAATGAATTAAGTAATGATATTAATACATTTTTATCAATTTTAAAAATTTATGAAACAGAAGATTTACTTTATGTAGATAATATTTCATTAAACCAATCAAAAAATATTGAAGATTTTATTCTTCAAGTAAAATTATATATTAAATATTTTTTAATATATAATGAGTGTCCTTGGTGGATGTTCGATTCTAGTTTGAAAAATTTTGATAGTGCAATTAAAATACTTTTTGAATATCATAAAGTTGAGACTTTTGAATACATAAAATTTATTTTTCAAGAAAACCCCAATAAAAAGCAAATTGCAGAAAATTTTGTAAAAAACTTGTCAGATGATAATTATAGTAATTTATTATTAATTGATAATGAAAATATTAGTGAAGGAATAAATTTTATTATTAATTTCAATAAAATATTTATAGAAGATAAATTTTATATTTTCCAATTACTTTTCCAAAAAAAATATGATGATAAGTATATTTTGATTTTGGATTGGCTACAAAAATTTGATCTAATTTGGTTTGAAAATCATCAGTCTGATTTTGAAAACTCAATTTTTATAAATGAATTTAATGATGTTTTCATTAACAAAAAGAGTCATCAAGTTGAATCTGAAATTTTGGAAAATCAAGGTGACTCAATTGATATTGAAGATACAATTAATGAAAAGCAGATAGATTTATTTGTATTATTCTTACAGAAAGGGTTTATTCCAATTGAAAAATATTTGCAAAATCAATCGGAGTTTGAATCTTTGATGATGAAAGTAATATTATTATTTCCAGAAAAATTTCGATATTCAATAAACCGAGTTGGTCGGCATATTATTGCTGAAATTCTTCCTTTTCAATATTTTACATCTGAATTTCAACAATTTATACTTCAATTTCTTGATTCAAGCAATTTCAAAATAATAGATAATTGGTCAAATATATTCGAAAAATCAAATTTAATTGATGTCAATATAATTAATAATTTCAAGTTTGTTTTTATTAGAGATTTAGCCCCTGAAAAGCTACATATTGAAATATTCCTTAAAGAATTAATCCAGTTTTCTATTAGGTCTAGAATGATATTAGGTAACAATTTGGTTGTTAATTTAATCGATTATTTTGAAAATATTCCAGGTGAATTAAATACAGATATAGTTCTAAAAGAATTAAAAAAGATAGAAAATCAGACGGTTAAGCATAAGGCATTATTTTCTGAAATTGATAAACAAAATAATATTGATGAAAAATTACCAATTCAACAATCTATTTTCATACGAAATGCAGGTCTAATTTTGCTATGGCCCTTTTTTATACATTATTTCAAGTTCAATAAATTGGTTGATGAAAATAACCTTTTTTTAAGTGAAGATCATGCCAAAAGAGCTGTTCATCTTTTGCAATATTTAGTGAATAGGAGTTCGGATTCGCCTGAAATTGATCTTGTATTCAATAAAATATTATGTGGTTTGCCAATTAATAGTATCATTCCAAGAAATATAGAAATGTCTGATAAAGAAATAGATATAGCAGAAAGCTTACTTATAGCATGCATTAAACAATGGGATGCTCTTAAAAATACTACTCCAGATGGATTGAGAAATTCCTTTTTGATCAGAGATGGTTTTCTTACAGTTGATTCTGAAAAAAATTGGACAGTAAAAGTGGAAGGTAAAGCATGGGATATACTATTAACAAAGCTAAATTGGGGATTAAGCATGGTGAAATTATCTTGGATGAAAGGATTTATTTATATTGAATGGAAAAAAGGTGCAATTTAATATGAGAGAAAGATCTGTCGATATATTACCTTATATTTTAAATGCAACAGTTTTGCAAAAAGAAATTTTATGGCTTAATCAAATTATAGATACTAGAATTAAATTGTACTTTCAACAAGATTGTAATTATAAAAGTATAGAAGAAATCTATCCTCCAATATTGAAAGGTAATTCTGTTTATGAACAAACAATTCGAAAATTTAATTTTAGCTTTGAAGAAAGAGTGGTTATTTTAACGGCACTTGCACCACATATTTGTCCTCAATTATTAGATATTTTTTTCATCAAAAATGAAACATATAACCGATCATTTACTGAATTCGGCGGTATTAAAGGGAACAAACATATTGGATTTTTGCCAACTGGAGAAACTGTAGCATTTATTTTATGTGGAAACAATTTGGTAGAAAGATTCAAAATTAATCAAATATTTAGTTCAAATCATTTCTTTAGCAAACAGAAAATGATACATTTAGATGCTGAAAATGCTAACAATGAACCATTATTAAGTGGTTTGCTTTCAATTTCAAAGGAATATCTAACTTATTTTACTTCTGGCAATGATTTTGAACCAAAATTTAATAATGAATTTCCTGCTCAAAAAATATCGACGAACCTTGATTGGGATGATTTAGTTTTGGATGAAATAATTATTGAAGAAATCCATGAAATTCAAAAATGGATAAAATACCAGAAAACACTAATGGACGATTGGGGTTTGAAAAAATTAGTAAAGCCAGGTTTTAGAAGTTTGTTTTATGGTCCACCTGGCACTGGTAAATCTCTAACTGCATCATTATTAGGTAAATCGTCAATGATGGATGTTTATAGAATTGATTTATCAAAAGTGGTTTCGAAATATATAGGCGAAACTGAAAAAAACTTATCTAATATATTTGATTTAGCAGAGAACAAAGATTGGATTTTATTTTTTGATGAAGCTGATGCATTGTTTGGTAAAAGAACAAATGCATCTGACTCAAAAGATCGATATGCAAATCAGGAAGTAGCTTATTTATTGCAAAGGATAGAAGATTTCCCAGGGATCGTGATTCTTGCAACAAACCTTAAATCAAACCTTGATGAAGCTTTTGCAAGAAGGTTCCAATCTATGATTTATTTTTCTATGCCAAGGCCTGAGCACCGTTTGAAATTGTGGGAAAAAGCATTTGAACGTTGCAAACTATCAGATGATGTTAACCTTTGGAAGATTTCAACTGATCATGAACTGGCAGGTGGTTCGATCATAAATGTTTTAAGATATTGCTCATTATTAGCAATAGAAAGAGCAATTCCAGAAATTAAACAAATAGATATTATCAATGGTATTAAAAAAGAACTTAGAAAAGAAGGAAAAACGATGTAAGTGACTAACAGACAATAATATATAAAGTGAAATTGCACTAAAATTACTGTATATAATTGTTCGTCCTAAGTATATCTTTTACTTTTTTTATTGATAAATTGGTTATATTAGCAATGATAGGTAAAGATATACCATTTTTAAATGCATTAATTACAACTTTTTCTTGTTCATTTATTGCACCTTTTTCCAGTCCTTTCTCCAGTCCTTTTTCAATCCCTAAGTTATATAAATAATCTTTTTCTATTTCAATAGTTATTGGCATTTCTGTACTTATTTTATATGTTATATCATCAATATGTCGAAGGCGAGATAAAATTAATAATTGTTTCATAAATTTAGATAAGTCCAAATTAGATTTTGAAACTTTTTTTAACCGCTCTATTAATGAACGTAAAATATCTTCGCTTTGTTCCTTTGAATAATTACTCAAAACTGCCAATAATATAACTTCAGGAACTTGAGATTTTAGTAATTCGTTAGTGTCAATATCGTGTAAATTTAAAACTTCAAAACCTGAAAAAATTTCACCTTCATCTAACTTCGATTTAATTTCAATTTTTTGTATCCCCAAATATATCAATAAATGCTTGATAGGAATTTTTCTTTTTCTAAATGCAATACCATGATATTCTGCCATTCTGTATATCATTTGCTTATCATGGGTTGATTGAAATTCAACATGGAGCATAAAATGTTCGCCATTAACAGATTTTACTTCATAAAATAAATCCATTTCCCTTTCAATAGTTGATTGGAATTTTCTTTAATTTGCTTGAACTGATGGATTTCAATACCTAATTTTTGTGCTATTAATGGTAAGAAGATGCTTTCCGCATTTTCCTTAAATATCTTGTCGTAAGGATTACTTTCTCTTTTTGGATTCATATTGCAAATTATAAATTTCAATTTGAATCAAATTTAAAATGAATAATATAAAATAAATCATTTATTTTGCACTTATACGATAAATTCTTACGTTATATCGTTTTTTACAATTATGAAAATTTTACAAATAATTTTTTTCATATTAATATCAAATGTATTATTTGGGCAATCAACTGATATTGAAATGCTTAATAATCGGATCAATCAACTATCCGATAGCTTGACCGCAGAAAAAAAAATTGTTAAATATGTAGATGGTGGACAGGAATTAAGCTTTGGTGTTGTGGACGATTCAATTGTAACTTTAAGAAAAAGTGCATTTGAAAAGCTTGAACAAATTTTAAATATTTATATTAATAATCCTATTACATTCTATACTTTTCCTGAAGAAGCTAATGCTATAAAAGTAATTTACCCTAAAGATAGCACATTTCGAATTATTACTTGGATTGCTCAATTTAGCAATAATGAATATCAATATGGCGGTGCTATTCAATTCAAAGAAAATAGAAAACCAATTATATTAGAACCGACATTAGAAGAAGAGGATTTTGAGTTAGCTACATTTGATGCAAATAACTGGTTGCCAGCATTGTATTATAATATTCACGAATTCAAAAAAGATGGTGAAAGCTATTATTTGTTATTCGGATATGATGGTTATCGCCAATATTCCCATCGAAAATGGATAGATGTGCTTTATTTTGACGACAAAGGCAATCCCAAATTTGGAGAAAATGTATTTGTTTTCGAAAACGAACAAAAGTCCAAAATAAAAAGATTGGTTCTAGAATATGCAGCTGAAATAAATATTAAATTAAACTTTAATGATGAAGAGAATTTGGTAATGTACGATCATCTCATACCAATGAAAAGTAGGTATGTAAACGAAGAAGTCTTTGTTCCTGACGGCTCTTATGAAGGTTTTAAGTTAAAAAGAGGGAAATGGAATCATATTGATAAAATTAAAACTTTAATTATGGATGAAGCACCTCGAGATCATCCAGTTTTAGATGCAAGAAAAAATAGAAATATTATTGGACAGTAGCAAAAATTAAGTTATTAGCTAGTTCGAGAACAATTTTAAATTGCTCATTTTCAGTCAAATATGAATTATCGATTTCTTTAGCATCTTCTGCTTTTCTCAATGGACTATCTAGCCTAGTTGAATCTATAAAATCTCTATGGTTCAGATTATTTTCTATTTCTTGCCTACTAATATTTAATCCTTTTGATAACAATTCTTGGTATCTTCTTTCAATTCTAATTTCTTTTTGAGCGGTCAAGAAAATTTTTAATTCAGCATCTGGGAAAACAACTGTCCCAATATCTCTACCATCCATTACAATACCTTTCCGAAGTCCCATTAATTTTTGTTGTTTCACCATTGCTTTTCTTACAGCAGAAATTGCCGACACTTCACTCACCCAATTTGATACTTCCAACCCTCTTATTTCAGTTTCAATATCTATATTATTCAAAAAAACATGATTTTCACCATTCACATTTTCAAAATGTATATTGATATTATTTAAAGCAACCTGAATTAATGTAATATCTTGAATATCAATATTATTAGAAATGAAATAAAAAGTAACAGCTCTATACATAGCACCTGTATCTATATAGCCATAACTCAATTTTTTACTTAAAGCTTTAGCCAATGTACTCTTGCCACAGGAAGAAAATCCATCAATTGCAATAATTATTTTTTTCAAAATAAAGATTTTACACAAAAATAAACAAAACAATAAAATTGATTCTATTTCATAAGAAAATAAAATGTAGCATTTTTACCTCTATCACTTATCCAACCCTTAATGGAATCAATTTTTTGCATTTCTGAATACTTACTTATGTTTTCATCGTCAGCAAGATAAATTCTTTTATTTTGTACGGTTGTATCTAATTGATAATCAATATTTTTTCTTTGTAAATATACTACAATTCCAGGAATTTCAAAATTTTTAGTGAAATATATTTTTGGTTCAAATTGTTGATGGTTTGCAAATTTTTCTGCTATCACATTTGTAAAATGCCTATCTTTTTCTAAGAAAAAAATATTTAAACTTAAAATAAAAATTATTATTAATCCCAAACCAGAATATACATAATGTAATGAATTTGGAATAAATAATACCAAAATTATTGTTATGAATATTAATATTAATGACCATTGTAAACCATTGGCTATCATTTCATTAGGTAAATTTTTTGGGAGAAAATATCCAATTGATATTGCTATAAGAATTAGCACAGGTAAAACCCAATTTTTTTTATTTGATTCATATAAGTATCGCCCTAATCCTATGCTCAATATTGGATATGCTGCAAGTGAATAGGATGGTAACTTACTGGGCAAAAGTTCATATAAAAACCAAGAACCAGGTAAGGCAAATAAAAACAATAAAGTGATCGGTTCTTTTTGCTTCAATCTATTCCACCATAATAAAATACTATCCAATAAGAAGGGGGAAAATATAAAAAATGATGCTAAAAATAATATTGAAAAGTACCCAATTGGACCAGTTTGTCCAAATACTGTCCCTGAAGTTCTTTTTAAAACATACCAATCTAAAAGCCAAGTTAAAAAATCGTCCCTCCCGATTAAGTGTATTTTATATAACCAAATTAATATCGGAATTAACGATGGGGTCAAATAAAATATCGATTTTAATGTAAATATTCGATCTTTGAAAAATATTATTTGCATCCCAATCAAACTGCCCATCATTATTACTATAGGAGGACCTTTTGTAAGTAATGCTAAGCTTATTGAAATATTAGAAAGTACTATCCAAACCCACTTTTTTTCAGTAACCCATAAGATATATAGCAAGACACTTGCTCCTTCAAAAAGTAACAATAAACCATCTGTAAAAGCTATTTTACCATAAATTATTGGAAATAGCCCTGTCATAAATACGATGGATGAAATAATCGCAATGTCTTTGTTAAGCAGTCTTTTAGCTAGAAAATGAATAATGAAAACTAATGAAATTAGTGCTAAATTTGTTGGCAATCTAGTTGCAAAATCATTTTCTCCAAATATTTTATAACTTAATGCAATTGTCCAAAAATGTAGCGGTGTTTTTCGATGTTGATCGCTCCAAATAAAATTTGGTATTAGATAATCTCCAGTTCTATTCATCGTTTGAGCAAATCCAGAATATGCAGCTTCGTCCTGCTCCCAAAGTGTCATTTCATTATTTTTGAAAAATAGAATCCCAGAAAAAATGAACAAACAGATATATAAATGCTTTAAACTAGGCATGATTCAATTTCAATAATATTTTTTTTGATATTTGTACATATCTCATCTAATGGCAAATCATTTGCATCCGACCCAAATGGATTTTCTATTTCTTCTGCGATTAATTCCAAACTTGCCAATACATATAAAACGAATGGAACAAGGATAACGCAATACCAACCAATGGAAAAGACCAGCCCAAAAGGCATAGTCATAATATAAAAGAATATGAATTTTTTAATAAATGAACTATATGAAAATGGAATTGGGGTGTTTTTTATCCTTTCGCAAGCTCCACAAATCTCACTATATGACTTTATTTCATCACTCATGATTCTCATGTCCATATCGCTGAGTTTCCCATCTTTATTTAAAATAAATAGTTTGTTTACAAGAAGTTGAGTGGTAAGATTAGGGATGTGATGGTTAGTAATTATTGGAATTTTTTCAATAAAATAAGATTTATTTTCAAAATCTTCAAAATTTTTCACTCTTCGTAAATGATTTCTTATCGCAAAAGGAAGATCTTTCAATATATTTAAAATGAACTTTTTTTCTTCAGATGGAATATCTTGAAGTAGATAATTTAATTTTGTAGCCAAACTTCTACTATAATTTGTCAAACTTCCCCAAGTTCTTCTACCTTCCCACCATCTTTCATAAGCAGTGTTTGTCCTGAAAACCAATAACATAGATAATGCAAAACCCAGTATTGAATGTAATACAGATGTATTCTTCAAAAAAGAGTTATCATCTAATTTCAAATGATAGATTTCGAACCAAGCTACAAATGCACAATAAATTCCAACACTGATCATCAATGGGAATAGCATTTGAAAAGTATCGGATTTTGGAAATTTGAAAATTATAGTGAACCACTCTTTTGGATTGTATTTGACCATTAAAAAATTATTTTTTGCAAATTTCTAAAAACTTTGTTCTATTTCAGTAAAATAAATCTGGTAATAATATTTTTTTTAGATATTTGTTTCAATTAATGAATTATGTCAAACGATTCTTCTATAATATTTGGAAAACATCCAGTTATCGATGCTATTAATCATGGAATTGCTATCGAAAAAGTAATACTATTAGAAGGAACTAGGGGAGAGGTGGAGAAAGAAATGCGGTATTTATGCCGAGATAAGGGTATTCCTATGACTTTTGCACCTCGAGAAAGAATGAATAAATTGGCTTCAGGAGCTAATCATCAAGGCATTCTAGCTGTTCAATCCAATGTTTTTTATTATGAATTAAATGATATTATTCAAGGTGTATATGAAAAAAGTGAGGTACCATTAATTTTATTAATGGATAATATTACTGATGTTCGGAATTTAGGAGCAATTGCAAGATCGGCAGAAGTGTTTGGTGCTCATGCAATTGTGGTGCCACAGCAAGGAGGGGCATTGATCAATGGAGAAGCAATTAAATCTTCTGCTGGAGCATTGAATATTATTCCAATTTGTAGAGTAAAAAGTATCCATGCTGCTGCTACAATATTAGCAGAGTCAGGAATTATGTTGTTTGGAGGCGACTTGAAAGCCAAAAAATATTTGCACCAATTGGATCTGACCCAACCCTGTGCCTTTCTGATGGGGTCTGAAGGTAGAGGTTTACATCCTTCTTTACTCAAACTATTGGATGATCGATTTATCATTCCACAATATGGTAGCACTGATTCTTTGAATGTTTCTGTTTCAGCAGGGCTGATGCTGTATGAAACAATAAGACAAAGGAATTTTGGGTAAAAAAAATTTATTATAGATTTTGAATAAAAATTGGAAAATTACGTTCAAGATTAAGTGTAAAAAACAATAATTAATTAATAAAATATTGCTATGTTAAAATCATTAAAATTGGTATTATTAGGATTATTTGTCTTTATAATATCTGTTTCGAATGCACAAATCACTAGAAAAACAACACCAAAAGAAAAGAAAGCAAAAACAGAAAAATTGTTTGATGAAAGCGGTGGATTTAAGCACCGACTTTGGTATGGTGGCGGCTTCAATCTTGGTTTTAATCAAGGAAATAGTTCAAGTAGTTTTCAATTTGGTCTTTCGCCAATGGTTGGTTATAAAATTACAGATAAGTTCTCCGTTGGTCCAAGAGTATCAATAGATTATATATATTTCAAAGGGACTACTGTCGATTTTACTGTGAAAAAAACTAACCTAATAAATTATAGTATTGGTGCTTTTACTAGGTATAAAATTTTTCAAGGAATATTTGCACATTTGGAATACGATTTTGAAAGTTTTAATCAAATTGGATATGATATAAATACTGGATTAATCGCATTAGATGCAAATAATAATATTTATAAAGAGAGGACATCAAGATCTAATTTCTTGCCAGGACTTGGATATAATTCAGGAGGGTTATTTTCAATGGATTTAATGGTATTATATAATTATCAAAATGGACAAGATACAAATAATGCAAATTTATTACCTTTTGATTTTAGATTAGGTTTTACCTATAAGTTCTAATAAATAACCCCAAAACACTTAAATTCTACCAATAGCAGCATTTCTGAGCCTTTTCAAAAAAGGAGAGGCAAAAATAAAATCTTGCAAAATCTGATTTTGGCTATTCAGCACTTCATCGCGGTGTCCATTCCAAGCTAATTCTCCATTATGTAATAAAAGTATATTATCACCGATTTCCATCACGGAGTTCATATCATGAGTATTGATTATTGTCGTAATATCATTTTCAACTGTAATGCTCTTGATCAACTCATCAATTAATATAGATGTTTTCGGGTCTAGACCAGAATTTGGCTCATCACAAAATAAATATTTAGGATTCAATACAATAGCTCTCGCTATCCCAACTCTTTTTTGCATCCCTCCACTGAGTTCTGAAGGGTATTTTAAATTCGAGCCTTGCAAACCCACTCTTTCCAAACAAAAATTGACTCGATTCTCTTTTTCTTGTTTTGTCATTGTCGAAAACATATCCAAAGGGAATCTAACATTCTGTTCGACTGACATTGAATCGAATAAAGCTGATCCTTGGAAAAGCATCCCCACTTTTTGACGAATTGCTTTTGTTTGATTCTTATCTAATTGTGAAAAGTTGACATCATCATACCAAATATTTCCGCTATCTGGAGAAAAAAGACCAACCAATATTTTTAACAATACAGTTTTTCCAGCACCACTTCTACCAATTATTAAATTTGTCTGTCCATCATGGAAAGTGCAGGAAATTCCTTTGAGAACTTTCTGATCCCCAAAGGATTTTACTATATTTTCAGCTCTAATCATTTGTTTCGATAGGGTGGATCATTGGTAAATTAATCCATTTTCCTTCTATACTACTGATGCTTCCTATTCCTAACACACCACCATCTGCTCTAGCAATATGTTTTGCAAATGATAGAAAATTATGATAAAGTTCAGCAGCAAAGTGCTGGTCTAACTTGTTTAAAATTGGATTCAGATTTGACAATTCACTACTTAAAATAGTGCTTCGGGCATCGGTATCTGTGGGTAAATGCTTCAATATATCCTGAAAACGCAATAAATAATGATCGTCAATTTTTGCAAAATATTCATTTATTGCATCTAAATTACCATGTTTTCCATGAGGTTTGAAAGCTCTAATATGGGATAATTTTGCTCCCCAATTTATTTCTTCTTCTTTGATTTCGCCATCAGCTCCTGCAATTAAAATACCAATTCTTGGTAATGCATCAATTAACTCCTGTACTTCTGACTCATTCAGAACTGAAAGAATTTTACCTAACATAATATTATCTATTGTATTTATTTTTTCGAAAAACTGTGCAAAGATAACCAATTATTATTTCAAAAAATAAATTGTTTAAATTTATCTTTATCCAAAATTTTTAGAATTGGATCATCTTAAAGTTAAATCAGAACCTGCTCAAACTCCATTGATGCAGCAATATTACAGCTTGAAAGCAAAATATCCTGATGCAATTTTGCTCTATAGAGTTGGTGATTTCTACGAAACTTTTGGTGAAGATGCAATTAAAACTGCAGCTGCACTTGGTATTATTCTTTCCAACAGAAATAATGGTGGCAGCCAAGTTGAATTAGCAGGATTTCCTTATCATTCTTTGGATGTTTATCTTCCGAAATTAGTCAGAGCTGGTTATAGAGTAGCATTATGCGAACAACTTGAGAAGCCCTCTCCTCAAAAGAAAATCGTAAAAAGAGGAATCACTGAAGTGGTTACTCCTGGTATTAAAATAGATGATAATTTACTCGAAAATGATAGCAATAATTATCTTTCAGCAGTTTATTGGTCAAATCAAAAAGTTGGAATTTCTTTTTTAGATATTTCTACTGGTGAATTTATGGTGGCTGAGGGAGAATGGAGTTATATTGACAAATTATTACAAAGTTTTAATCCCTCTGAAGTATTAGTTCCTAAAAATTTTAAGAAATTTTGGCAAGAAAAATATCAAGAAACCTACTATTTATATTGCCTTGAAGATTGGATTTTTACTGAAGAATTTGCTTTACCAAAGCTTTTAAAACACTTTGAAGTCAATTCTTTGAAGGGTTTTGGTATTGATATGCTACAAATAGCTCCAATAACAGCAGGAGCATTAATGCATTATCTGTCTTCAACCGAAAATGATAATTTGCAACATATATTATCCATAAGTCGATTGCAAGAAGACCAATTTGTATGGATGGATAGATTTACGATTAGAAACCTTGAACTGATCCAACCGCTCCACGAAAATGGCAAATCTCTTTTGGATATCATCGATTTTACTTGCACACCAATGGGGTCGAGATTGTTGAAAAAATGGATTGTTTTTCCATTAACCAGCCAGAAAAATATTGAAAACCGACAATCCTCGGTATCGTATTTGTTTGAAAAACAAGATATTGCAGAATATTTAGTAAAAAATATAAAAGAAATTGGTGATTTAGAAAGATTGATATCGAAAGTCCCACTTGGGAAAATTAATCCTAGAGAAGTTGCTCATATTCAAAGATCTCTGAAAATTATTCAAGATATTCAAAAGCAATTTTTGCTATCAAGCCAACCATTTTTAAAACAAGTTGCTGATCGACTCAATCCTTGCCCAATTTTGCAAGAATTTATTGCAAAAATGTTGAATGAATTTCCGCCAACATTGCTGAATAAAGGAAATGTAATTGCTGATGGATGTAATGAAGAGTTGGATGAACTACGATATTTGATTAAAAATAGCAAAGAAATTCTTGCAAATATCCAACAAAAAGAAGCGGAAAGGACAGGAATTGATAACTTGAAAATTGGTTTTAATAACGTATTTGGTTATTACCTAGAAGTGACCAATAAACACAAAGACAAGTTTGATATTCCAATTGATTGGGTCAGAAAGCAGACTTTATCTAATGGAGAAAGATATATTACTGAAGAACTCAAAGAGTTGGAAATTAAGATATTATCCGCAGAAGATAAAATCGCAACTATAGAAGAAAAAATATATAAGGAACTTACGGATCATGTGGCTCAATATATAGAACCAATACAACAAAATGCTCACCTTATTTCGCAAATGGATTGCCTCTTGTCATTTGCTTTGGCAGCTAAGAAGAATAAGTATGTTCGACCAAATATAAATGATTCCGTTAGTTTAGATATCAAAGGAGGTCGTCATCCAGTTATCGAACATCAGTTGCCTATTGGTGAGCAATATATTACGAATGATGTCTATTTAGATACTGATGTTCAACAAATTATGATGATTACTGGTCCCAATATGGCAGGAAAATCTGCTTTGTTACGTCAGACTGCTTTAATTTGTTTGATGGCTCAAATGGGGTCATTTGTGCCTGTTGATGCAGCCGATATTGGGATATTGGATAAAGTGTTTACAAGGGTAGGGGCTTCAGATAATATTTCTTCAGGCGAATCGACCTTTATGGTAGAAATGAACGAAACAGCTAGTATTTTGAATAATATTTCAAATAGAAGTTTAATTCTTTTGGATGAAATTGGGAGAGGTACGAGTACTTATGATGGAATCAGCATTGCATGGTCTATAGCTGAATTCTTACATGATAATCATTTTGCCAAACCCAAAACACTTTTTGCCACTCATTATCACGAATTGAATGAACTCGAATTTGAATTGGAAAGGGTAAAAAATTATCATATTTCAACCAAAGAAGTTGGAAATAAAGTAATTTTTTTAAGAAAATTAGTTTTAGGCGGCTCTGAACATAGTTTTGGAATTCATGTTGCAAAAATGGCAGGAATGCCCAAAGTTGTAGTAGATAGAGCAAATGATTTATTAAAAGAATTAGAAAATTCTCATAATTCTTCAGAAAATAATTCCAAAGAAAAATTGAAGGGGAAATTGAAAAATGTAACAAAAACGATACCTATGCAATTGAATATTTTTGAGTCAACTGACCCTAAAATGTTAAATGCAATAGAAATTTTGAAAAATTTGGACCTAGATGGAATGACTCCAATAGATTGTTTGATGAAATTACACGAAATAAAAAAGTTAATTGATTGAAAATCAACAATTAATTGTTTTAGATTGCTTTTATTTATTTGTGACAAAATAATTGATTATAATTTATCTTATTTGCAGTCAATTGTATTGTTGTATTCGTTATTTTCAAAAATAAAATTTAAAAATTAATTTTTTCATAAACTTTTTATCATATATATTTGTCGAAATTTTTTTTCACACAATTAAGTAATTAAAAGTCACCTATGAAAAAGTTGAAACTTGGCATCTTTGCCCTCTCAATTATCTCCCTTTTAAATTCCTGTAAAAATGACCAAAAAAATACAAACGACAGAGGTTATGAAGAGGTTAACCTCGCTAATAAAATGGAAGTAATTCCTGATCAATTTATTATTGTTTTTAAAAACAGTTTTATATTACCTACATCATTAAAATTGAATAAAGCATCTTCAAGAGAAGAATCTTCTATTATCAATGAGAATTACAAAAGAGAAAATTTATTCAAAATTGACGACTTACTATTAAGTTATGGAATTGATCCATCAGCAGTAATGGAATATTATACTGATGCTTTATCTGGTGTTGCTTTAAGAGTGACTGAAGATCAAGTTAGTCGAATTCGTTACGACAGAAATGTTGCTTTTGTGGAGCAAGATAAAATAATTACTTTGCCAAACGATGTTATAGAAAGCGAAGAAGAAGGAGGGTTAAGAGCTCAAACAACTCCTTGTGGAATTACAAATGCTGGTGGTTCTGCTGATGGTTCTGCTTCCACAAAATGGATTTGGATAGTAGATACCGGAATAGATTTGACTCACCCTGATTTGAATGTAGAGACGAATACTGCCTATGCAAAATCATTTGTTGGTGGTTCTCCAAATGATTGTCATGGTCATGGCACTCATTGTGCAGGTATTGCAGCTGCAAAAAATAATACTATTGGGGTGATTGGAGTATCAGCTGGGGCAAGAGTAGTACCAGTGAGAGTATTGAATTGTCAAGGTTCTGGTCAGACTTCAGGAATATTAGCAGGATTGAATCACGTTGCTGCAAATGACGAGCCTGGTGATGTTATTAATATGAGTTTGGGTGGATACTGGGGTAGCAATTGTGCAACTGGATCAAGCTATGTAACTGCTATTACAAATTTGGGCAATGCTGGTACTAGAGTATGTGTGGCTGGTGGAAATAGTGCAGATAATGCAGCATTATACACTCCTGCATGTATCAATGGTACTAATGTTTATACCGTTGCTGCAATGGATTGTGCTAAAGCATGGGCATCTTATTCAAATTATGGGATTCCTCCAACAGATTGGATTGCAACTGGAAGTAGTGTTTATTCTACATACAAAAACGGAGGCTATGCAACATTGAGTGGTACTTCTATGGCAACCCCACATGTTGCTGGAATAGTGCATTCTCGTCAAGCTGATCCACTTCAGAATGGTTCAGTGATAAAAAATGGCGTAACCTATAAAATTGCAGTTCGACAATAACGAATGTTTTCAACTATATAGAATATTTTGACCTGGGCGATTATAAGATTGCTCAGGTCTTTTTTATTTAGATAATAAATGATGGATAAATTTTGTAATTTTGTTTGAAAGTTTTAAACTATTTGAAAAGTAATGAATTAAATATGTTGGTTAATTTATTTCAAATTAAGTTTAGATATTAAAATATAAATTATATGAAAAAAGTTATTTTTATTGTTATTGCTATTATTCTAAGCAATTTCAAATCGGAGGCTCAACCCTTTACTTTGCCCAAATTAAATTATGAATTTAAAGCTTTAGAGCCCTATATTGATGCTCAAACAATGGAGATCCATCATGATAAACACCATCAAGCTTATGTAACTAACTTAAATAAAGCAATAGTTGGCACAAAAGCAGAATCTTTAAAAATCGAAGACATTTTG
>ENA-UOYA01000677-UOYA01000677.1-activated-sludge-metagenome-genome-assembly--contig:-NODE-677-length-40845-cov-31.780338_pt1 | contig 40845 bp, 30 predicted proteins | sample MGYA00238163_ERZ764804 | MGnify/ENA primary metagenome ERZ764804 (study PRJEB28919, sample SAMN05720223) | activated sludge metagenome | isolation source: Anaerobic digester | place: Hong Kong...
CACAGAGCTGATTCGCGTTTCCACCTGGAGGGCCTGGCCGGGCGGGCTGGCAGCGGCGTTGTTGGGATTGTTGACAGCCTGGATGAGCCAACACATCCCATCCAAACCTTTTTTGTTTTTGCAGAGGAGTTCATACGAATGAAAGTCAACCGATTTTTAAACCTCATTTGTATCCTGGCGCTGATCTTGGGGGCAGTGCTAAGCGTCACCTCACCTGCCCAAGCAGCAAGCGGGCCCAAGGGCGAATGGGCCGGCAACACGGCGGGCAGCGATGAAGATATTTCCTACGAAAGCTATGGCTGGATCAACAGCAGTCGCAACCGTGTCTATCCCTACGCATACGACACAGCATATACGATTGTGCAAGACGCATACATGAAGGCTTTCACCACGGGCACGGATTTGGGCAGCTGCACCCTATACTACGCCGAAGACAGCGTCACCTGGCCGAGCAGCTGGACCACCATCAGCGGCAGCATCAGCACGGTCAGCGGCAGTAACAACGACCGCTGCACCTTCACCTTCAACCCGCCCAGTGACAACACAGCCTATATGTTCTATATCGTGTATGTCTATGGCACTTACACCTGGTATGGCTTCCCTGGCGCCAGCACCACCGTCCCCATCTTCACCACCGCGCCTTCGTCGCCAACCCAAACCTACAAGCTGCGCCGCAACCCGCCCACCCCCTACCAAACAATGCGCATTGACGGCCTGACCGGTGATTGGGACAGCACACAATTCGTCGGCAGCGATGGCAGCAGCGCCAATTTCTATGTCACCTGGGATGCAAGCAACCTCTTCATCCGCATCAGCGGCGGCTTTGGCAATAGCGACCGCCTCAACATCGGCATAGATACCAACCCCGGCACAAACGACCTGAGCGGCAGCAACGTGACCAACGGTTTTGCCAAAGCACAATTTGCCGGCTACCTGACGCCGGACTTCGTCATTCAATCTACCGGCACCACCAACCTGGATAAATACACGCGCAGCGGCAGCAGTTGGGGCAGCGCCACCAGCATCTACGCCGCAGGCGCCAACCTGAGCCGACCGGGCAGCACCGCCGAATTTCGCATTCCGCGCAGCGAAATCGGCAACCCGGCTTCGGTGGCACTCTACTTCTGGCTGGCCAACAGTTCAGATAACATGTATACCTGCTTTGGCGTGGACCGTCCTAACTGCAACACAAGCAGCGATGTGCGCCTGCGCAGTGCCCTGGTCTTTGATAGCCTGGGCAGCGGCACCGCCCCAGCCAGCGCCCAACGCACCGATTACAACGCCTCAGAGACGCGCACCCTGGGCAGCGATAGCGTCAGCGGCATCCGCCATTTCTATGCCTCCAACGGCACAACGACGATGTATGGCGGCAACACGGCCATCAGTGGCAACCTGACGATTGCGCCTCAGGGCACCCTGTTGCTCAACCCCAGCTACACCTGGAGCGTGGCCGGCAACGTCATAGACAACGGCAGCCTGAGCAATTGGGGCAACCTCAGCCTCAACGGCAACGGGGCGCAAACCATCAGCGGCAGCGGCACCTTCCAGGTTGGCAAGCTGACGCTGGAAGGCGGCAACACCAAGAGCCTCAGCCGCAGCATAACCGTCGTCGAAGTTGATATCAAGCCTTCGACCACGTTCTCTGCCAACAACAACACCATCACGCTCGATGGCAGCAAGGGCGGCAGCGCCAACGTTAACCCCATCTTCCGCAACAACGGCGTCTTCAACGCCGGCAACGGCACCGTCGCCTTTCGGGGCAGCAGCACCGGCAACGGGGCCAACAACTTCAACGGCAAGGTGCTTGGCAGCAGCAACACCTTTTTCTACAACGTGACGCTGACCTGTACCAACAACGCCCCTGAAGTGTTCGGGGTGGATTTTCGCGACCAAAAAACCGGCGCACAAAGTCGGGCAACGATTGGCTATCGTCTGCAATTGAACAGGGGCACCTTTGTGGCTGACGAGGAAGACTGCGGTGAGGTGTGCACCGGCACATTGGATGGCACGCCCATTTATGGGGCCAATTCGACCCTGGAATACAACGCCAACGGCAACTTCAACAGTGCCGCCGAGTGGAAGGCACCGGCAAGCTACACCTGCGGCGCAACCCCCGGCGTGCCCTATCATGTTTTGATTGCCAAAGATGTCACCTTGAACCTGGCGGCAGCTTACGACACACCGGGTAACCCGGACGGCGAATATGCCGCCAACCCCAACAAGGCCTTGTGCGGCAATTTGACCATCGAGACCGTTGGGGCATTGTTGAGCACAGGCGGCACGCTCTCCCTGCAAGGCAACTGGATCAACAACGGCGGCTTTACGCACAACAACGGCACGGTCAGCTTCATCGGCAGCACCGAGCAACAAATTTCGGGCAGCAGCCCAACCAACTTCTATACGCTCTACAACCGCACAGCTGTCGGCAACCTGGTGCTGAATGACCTTTCAACCAACGGCGCCTCGGCACAACGTTTTTACAACTATGGCATCTACCGCCGCAGCTGGACGCCGATCACCGGGCAATCGAATTCATTTGGCCTGGCAAAATTGACCATCGCGATTGATTCGGTCAGCGGCAGTTCACCCTCCATTCAGGTAGACCGCATTGATCAGGATAGCAGTCACAAGACCGGCTCCTGGCCAACGTGGGGCGTGGGCAATGGCATCTATTGGGAGGTTACCCCAACCAATATCACCGCCGTGCAGGCAGACCTCAGCGCCCCCACAACCGCCGGGGATGGTACGGGGCTGCTGACCGGTACAGCAAGCGCCATCGGTGGCCCCACCTTTACCGAAAACGCCAACTCCAAGTTGTGCAAATATACCGGTGGCGGGGGCGGCGGCTGGGATTGCCGCAACAATGACACAACCCTGAATGACACCGTCAGCTTCTATGATGCAACGAGCTTCTCACAATGGGCGCTCGGCAAAGATGCCGGCCCAACCGCGGTTGAGCTGCTCAACCTGAGCGCACAAAGCGGCCTGGAACGTCCCTGGGCGTTGCCGGCCCTGGCTGGGCTGAGCCTGCTCGTGCTGATTGCAGTCGCTGTGCTGCGCCGCCGGGCGTAACGCAGCAAAACGACCGTTTGGGCGGGCGCCTTGTGCGCCCGCCCTTTTGTTTGCTCAGACCATATCAATCCAGTCCAATTCAATATCACAATTGCCAAAGGCATGTTTGAGGAATTCTTGCCGATCGGAGGATAGACTTTGCACAACAATGCGCAGCGAAAAACTGCCATCCGGACGGGTGTCGTTGACCGAACGGATGATGTTGCCGCCCGCTTCGGAAACGAGGCCCGCCAGACGTGCCAACACCCCCGGACGGTTCGAGCGATTGGTGCCAGAAATCTCAATCGTCGTCCAGTTCAATCCAGCACACGAAATGCCGACCTCGGTGAGCAGCTGATCCAATTCCAACAGGCGCATTGCCCCACCGCCCAGGGCAACATACAAATCCTCCAAACTGCTGCAACCGGCCTGCTCTAGCAAATTATCGAACTTATCAGGTTCAAGCGCATCCACATCCTCCAGGTTGAGAATGCCATGCCGGGCCAGCAAAGCACGCATTTGCTGACGGCCCTCTTCGGCCATGCGCTTGAGACTTTCGACGGCCAATACCGAACGAACGAGCCGCGCCGTGGAAGGGCTGCAAAAGCTCAGCCAGGCTTCGTTCGGGCGCAGCCGTTCCCCGCTTGTGACCACCTCAACCACATCCCCCGGCTTGACCCGATCGGAAAGTTGCGCCACCCAACCATTGACCTTGACGGCACTGATTTTATCCAGCAAGAATTCTTGCTGAATGGCAGCAACTGCGTCCAAAACGGTTGAACCCTCAGGGACAAAGCGCGCCCCTCCCGTGGGGGTGAGGATTTCAACCGGACGGTAGAGGCTAAGGTCTTTGTTGTGCTTGAGGGCATAGACAACCCCCCACAGGTTTTCGCCTTCCATATCCTCTGTGGCGATTGCGACTTCAATGGCGCCATAACCAGGCAGCCAACCGGTGACTTGCAAAGCACGGTAGCCATTCTGCGGGCAGGCAATGTAATCATCAAAGCGGTCTTGATCTAAATAGGTGCCCAGGTAGGCGTTGACATGCGCCAGCAACTGATAGCAGGCAACCGGGTTCTCATCGGCAACAATCAGCCGAAAACTGATCATGTCGTTGAGCGCCATGAAGTTGTTCAGGGAAGTTTTGCGCATACGCGCCATGCGCCGCAGCTTTTGCCAGGCCTGCCAATAACCGTTGGCGGTCACTTCCACCCGCCCTTCAATACCGGCATGTTCCATCACCCGACCCAAGTCTTCCATCGTTTTATTGATGAAGCCGAGCTGCAAGCGCGGGTCACTATCCACCCGCTGACGGACGAAGTTGAAGGTCTCGGGGTCAGCAAACGGGAAGGCCAGGTCTTCTAGCCAACGCCGCCAACGATAGCAATTGAGGATTCCGGCCAGTTTTCCGTACGCGCGAATGGCCTCGGTCGCTTTCTGACGCCGCTTGCCCTCACTCATATGTTGCAACGTGAGGATGTTATGGGTTTTATCGGCTAGTTTGACCAAAAAAACACCCGGGTCACGGAATTGCGCAATCTTGCGCAGGGTTTCCAGTTCCCGGGTGCGGCCTTCTCTGGGGGCGCTGAGCTTGGTGACGCCATCAACAATATAGGCGACTTCCTCACCCAACGGGCCAGGAAAATGCTGACGGATCAGGTCCAGGCTGCCACCGCGATCTTCGACGCTGTCATGCAATAAGGCGGCAATCGTCCAGGCCTCATTGCCGACCAGGTGATCAATGAAGTTGGCAACCCACACGCAATGGGTTTCAAAATAGGGGTCACCATTCAGGCGCAGTTGACCGGCATGGAGTTCATGCCCCCACCGAAGCGCTTCGGCAATCGCCTCGGTGCGCGGTGAAAACTCGCCGATGTTGAATTCGCGCAGGAAGTCAGGTCGAATTTCACGCACACGTCGAACGTAAACCATAGCTTAAAGTATACCTTGAAATTAAAGGAAGGCAAGGGCTTGTCGCACGCGAGCACGGCGTTCACAAGCTTGACAAAAACAAAACTTCTGTTCCAATCCCGAGTTTGTGAATGTCGTGCTACGGGCGGTGACTGATCTTTACAATTATACTCATTTTATATATAATTTGAGTATGATTGTAAAAGACGGATTATCACCCTTGGAGCGAACAAGGAAAATCCTGGCAGGTCAGAACGGCACTCTTTTGACTACCGATCTGGCTAAATTCAACATTTCCAGAACTTACCTATCCATCCTGGAGAGAAACGGCGAAATCGAAAGGGTTTCAAGAGGCGTTTACCAGGCAAAAGATGCAATTGAAGATGAATTTTTTAGCATTCAAGCCAATTGCCGCTCTGCGGTCTATTCACATGAGACAGCGCTCTACCTGCACGACTTAACAGATAGAAGTCCATTACGATATTCGCTCACGGTACCGGTCGGTTACCACTCCACCTCACTGAGCCGGGGAGGGCATAAGATATTCTACGTCAACCGAGGCATGTTCGACTTGGGAGTCATCACGCTGAAATCTCCCCACGGCAATCCGATTCGGGTAACAGGCCTGGAAAGGACGATCTGCGATATTTTACGTAGCAGAAATCGGATGGATATGCAAATCGTTTATGAGGCCCTGAAACGTTATGTAAAGCGGAACGAGAAGGATATTGATTTGCTCTATGCTTATGCAAAACGTTTCAGAGTCCAGAAAATCATCCGGCAGTATATCGAGGTTCTTTTATGAGTAAAGCAATGCAGCTAAAAGCCAAGATCAAGAATCTGGCGTCCAAATATCACGTTCCCGCTCAGGCTGTTCTCCAGAATTTCATGTTGGAGTGCTTGTTGGAGAGAATCTCAATATCGAAGTACAAAGATATGGTTGTTCTCAAGGGCGGAATGCTCATTGCATCTCTGGTTGGTATCCGCAGCAGGACGACAATGGATATGGACACAACTTTGAAAGGCTACCCCCTTTCTGAAGAGACTATTCAGACGGCGTTTGCGGATATTTGCGCTATTCAGTTGGATGATGAAGTTTCCTTTGAGTTGGGTTGTATTGAGCCTATTCGGGACGATGACGAATACGGCGGTTATCGACTGACGATCGTCGCCAGATATGAAGGGATCAATACCCCATTGAAGATGGATATCACAACGGGGGATATTATTACCCCCAGTGCTATCCGCTACACTTTTCGCTCGAATTTTGAAAATAAGGCGATTGAGGTCTGGGCTTACACCATCGAAACCATCCTGGCCGAAAAGGTCGAGACAATTTTACGCAGAAGTGTGCTCAATACCCGGCTAAGAGATTTTTATGATGTCTACATCATCATGAAAACCCAACGCCAGGCAGTCAGCCAAGAAACCTTTGTAACCGCGTTGCACGCGACTTGTGAAAAGAGAATGTCCCAGAAGGCATTGCAGGGCAAAGACGAAATCTTGCGAAACATCCAGTCGGATCCGATCATGCAACAACGTTGGGAGCGCTACTGCAAAGAGAATTACTACGCAAATGGGATCAAATTTGACGATGTCATTGGTGTGCTGTTTGAGATGATGAATTGGCATCGTCCAGCGTGACTCTACGCGCCTGCAAACAAACCGAATTTCACGCGCACGTCGAACAAAAACCATGGCTTAAACTATGCCTTGAATTTAGAGAAAGCAAGGGCTTGTCGCACGGGAGTAAGTGTGATAGAATCAGTGCGCTTTGGGAGGGATGGCCGAGCGGCCTATGGCGCCTGTCTTGAAAACAGGTGTGGGTAACACCACCGGGGGTTCGAATCCCTCTCCCTCCGCCTTGTGTAGGTACGGCGTAGGCTTAACAGCAAAGAGTAGTTTGCACCTGGGGAGGTGCCAGAGAGGCCGATTGGGCTCGCCTGCTAAGTGAGTGCTGGGAATTACCTCAGCCGTGGGTTCGAATCCCACCCTCCCCGCCTGGTTTTGATGATCGTTTCAGCCGTGTGCCCCCATTGAGGGGGTGTCATTCGTATCCCTATAGGGCATGGCTGGACGCGCTACGCCTACGCCCCCCATCAAGACTGCCATGCCCCTACCTGACATGGCTAGGCCCTTGAGGGCAGTTTTTGTTTTCAGCCGTGTGCCCCCATTGAGGGGGTGTCATTCGAATCCCTATAGGGCATGGCTGGGTGCGCTACGCCTACGCCCCCCATCAAGACCGTCCTGCCCCTACGACCACGGCAGGGCTGGATGCGCTACGCCTACGCCCCCATCAAGACCGTCCTGCCCCTACGACCACGGCATGGCTGGATGCGCTATGCCTACGTCCCCCATCAAGACCGTCCTGCCCCTACGACCATGGCAGGGGGAGACGCACCATGTTTCCAGCATCGTTGTGCTGATGGCGTAGTTTGCTTATCGCACAAGCGCCATTTACCGGTATAATAAACGCATGAGCAAGATCCAAACCCGTTACGTCTGTCAACAATGCGGTCGCACCGCGCCCAAAGCATTGGGGCGCTGCCCACAATGCGGCAGCTATGGCAGCATGGTCGAAGAAGTGCTGACGCCCGCTGCAGCACCGCAGCCGAGTCAGGCCGGACGCGGGCTGAGCAGCCGCTCGCAGCCGCGCCGCCTGAGCGAAATTAGCGGCGACCCGGAAGAGCGCTTGCGCCTGCCAATCGGTGAATTTGCGCGCGTGCTGGGCGGCGGGGTTGTGCCGGGCTCCATCGTCCTGGTCGGCGGCGACCCGGGCATTGGCAAATCCACACTGCTGCTGCAAATGGCCGTCGAAATGGCGGCAACGCAGCGCGTGCTGTATGTCTCGGGTGAGGAATCGGAACGGCAAATCAAAATGCGCGCCGTGCGCCTGCGGCGCGAGGACGATGGCAGTAGCCTGCCCATGCCCGAAGAACTCTTCCTGGTGACCGAAACCAATTTACAGACGATCCTGGAACACGTGCAGCAGGTGCAACCAGGCTTGTTGATTGTGGACTCGATCCAAACCGTTTACCTGCCAGAGATGGGTTCAAGCGCCGGTTCGGTCGGGCAGGTGCGCGAATGCGCCAACCGCCTGCGCGAGCTGGCCAAAAGCAGCGGCGTGTCCGTGTTTTTGATTGGGCACGTGACCAAAGAAGGCATGATCGCCGGGCCGCGCGTCCTGGAACATATTGTGGATACGGTGCTGTACCTGGAAGGCGATCGCTTCTTATCCTTTCGGTTGCTGCGTTCGGTGAAAAACCGTTTTGGGGCTACCTCAGAGGTGGGCGTGTTTGAAATGCGCGAGCACGGCATGGTGGAAGTGCCCAACCCCTCCGAGGCTTTTCTGGCCGAGCGCATGATCAACGCCCCCGGCTCGGCCATTGCCGTTACGATGGAAGGCACCCGCCCGATTCTGGTTGAGATTCAGGGCCTGACCAGCCCCTCAAACCTGGGCAACCCGCGCCGCACCCCCAACGGCATGGATATCAACCGCATGTTGCTGGTGACGGCTGTGTTGACGCGACGGATGGGCCTGCGCCTGGGTGAACAAGATGTGTTCGTCAACGTCGTTGGTGGGTTGCGCGTCAGCGAACCCGCGGCAGACCTGGCCATGGCCGCGGCGATCAGCGCCTCGCTGCGCGATGCACCGGTGCGTGCGGATGCCGTGTTGATTGGCGAGGTGGGGCTTTCGGGCGAACTGCGTTGGGTCGGGCAAATGAATGCCCGCCTGCGCGAGGCCGCCAAACTGGGCTTTCGGGCGGCAATTGTGCCGCGCCGCGTGCGCCGCGGCGAAGCCTGGCCCGAAGGCATTCAAATCCTGGAGGCGCGCAGCCTGCGCGAGGCGCTTGGGCTGGCCATTTTACTGGAAAAACAATCCTGAATTTTCGTCTCATCTTGACGATGCGGAGGAACCAATGTCTGACTTATTCAACCTCTTCCCCTTTTCCTGGCTTCAGGCAACACGGCGCAATCACGCCCTGGAACATGCCACCCTGCAAATTTTGGCTCGCAAGCACCCCGGTTTGCGCAGCGGCGGCTATTCGGATGGGCGCGGCTTTTGGATTGTCGGCGACCTGCGCACCGAAGACGTGTTGGAAGCAGCAGAAGAAGCGCTCGCGCGCCTCAAAGCTGGCGAAAGCGCCCTGGCCATTCACCCCTATTGCGGCACCAATTTTGCCCTCGCCGGGCTGGCAGGCGGCACAGCTGCCTGGCTGGCCATGTTACCCGGGGCGCGCACGCTGCGTCAAAAGTTCGACCGCTTCCCGTTTGTCATCCTGTTGACGACCCTGGCACTCATCCTTGCCCGTCCGCTTGGCCCGCTGGCACAGGCCTACCTGACAACCGATAGCAATCTGGGCAATTTGCGCATTCAGGAAGTCGTGCGTTACCCGCGCAAAGATATTCGCCTGCACCGCGTTCGCACCGTCTCAAGCTGAAGAGGAAGTCCCCATGCATGAATTACAACGTCTGGTGCGGCTGCACGGCAACCCTCTGATTCAAGGCACGCGCGTCACCTGGGTTTGGGAAGGCGAAACCGCCCCCTACCTGGTGGGCGACTTCAACAACTGGGATGATAGCGTCGCGCTCTTACAGCCGGTAGCCAGGGGGGTATGGAGCTATTCAACCGAGTTGCCATTGGATGCCTACATTGAATACGCTTTGCGTGCCCATCCCAACGGGCACGAACGGCTGCCCGACCCCTACAATGCCCGCCGCACGCCCAATGGCATGGGCTATCACAACTATTTTTTCTACATGCCGCAGGGCAAGCCCAGCTTGTTGGCCCGCCGCCGCCGCTCTGGGCGCGGACAATTGCTGGAGCGCGAGCTGCGCGACACAATGCTGATGGCGACACCGCGGCGCAGCATCTGGCTCTATCAACCGCCGGTGCAAGAGCCCTGCCCGCTGCTGATCGTGCTGGACGGCAAAGACTATTTGCGGCGCGCCAACCTGCCCGCCATCATCGAGAACCTGTCTGCCCCGGGCAAGATGCGCCCGGTCGCGCTGGCGCTGATTGACAATGGCGGCCCGGCGCGCGGGGTCGAATATTTGTGCAGCGAAGCAACGTTGGGTCTGCTGCTAACACAGGTGATCCCGTTGGCACAAAGCGAGTTGAATCTGCTGCCCCCCGAAAGCGGCACTTATGGCATCCTTGGCGCCTCGCTGGGCGGGCTGATGGCGCTCTATGCTGGGCTGCGCGCCCCGCATATCTTCGGGCGCGTCCTCAGCCAATCGGGCGCCTTCCTACTGCCCGGATACGAGACCCCCGTGTTTGAGCTTGTGCGCCGCCAAGCCGCCCCGACATTGCAAACCTGGCTAGACGTGGGCCGCTACGAGTCGCTTTTGCAGGCCAACCGCACGCTGCGATCCGAAATGCAAGCACGCGGCTACAACGTTGCCTATCGCGAATTCAACGCAGGTCACAATTACCCCGCCTGGCGCGACAATGTGCATCATGGCCTGATGGCGCTCTACCCCAACGAGCTATAAACTGCGCCCCTCATCCTGAAGCGCCGCACGCAGACGCACCAACACCTGATCCAAATCAAGGTTGGCGGCGCGTTGCCGGGCTGCATCCATCTGTCCTGCATCCAGATGATCCAGAAAAGACAGGGTTCGCTCGTTGCGCCATCCGGGCAACAAGCGGTCCAGGGCTGCGCTCAGTTCTACAGTCAACAGCGGTGACCTACCCATCAGCCAGTTCAAAGCGACTGGCCAAAAATTGTTCGCAAAGCGCAGATTTTCCGCCTGTTGCAACCAGTTCATCGCCTGCAACAAAGCCTGCCGACAGTCCTCATCTTGCCCCGAGAGCAAACGCAGGTAGGCCAACGTGCTCCAGGCAATCAGCAGAGCAATGCCTTCTTGCATTTGTTCAAAAATTTCAATGGCTTGCAGGGCGCGAGCGCAACTTTCCTGCAGCTGCTCGGCTTGCAGTGACTCCTCCAACCTGGGCAAGGAAATTTCAACCATATCCAACAAGCTGTAGCCCACCACGCGGGCATCACCAATCTGACGGCCCAGCTGAATGCTTTCGTTGAACAGCTGCAAGGCAGCGGCATCATCGCCCAGGTAAGCCAACACCCCGCCAAGGTGATTGAACACAAATGGCAAGCGATATTGAACGCCCAATTCGCGCAGAATCTGCACGCTTTCTTCTAAGCAATGCCGTGCCTCAGCATAGCGTTGCTGATCGCGCAAGACAACCCCCAAATAATCAAGCAGTTCCGCTACAAGGGTTGGCACATCCTGCTGTCGGGCAAGCTGTAAGGCCGTTTCAAAAAAGGTTTGGGCACGCTCCATCTGTCCCTGAAACCAGGCCAAACGCCCCAACCCGGCAACCACACGACATTCAGCCAATCCATCGCCAGACAGGCGCGCCTGGACAATACTCCGCTGAAGCAGGTCTTCGGCTACCGCATATCTGCCCCGAATCGATTCAATCGCTGACAAGAAAAACAAAGCATTCGCCATCAGCCGAGGCTGCGCAAGCGCCTCGGCCAGGTTGAGCGCTTCTTCAAGCAATGAACGCGCCGGGTCATACCGATCGAGGGCAATGAGCAATTGCGACTGCCACAAGGTCAGGTGGGCACGCAGCAAACAAGGCTCTTTCCAGGCGGTCAGGGCCGGTTCAAATGCAGCCACGCCCTCAACGGCACGGCCACTCAAAAGCCAAAATAGTGCCAAGGCTTCGCCCAGCTGAAGCAAAGCCTGCTCCTGTCGGTGTGTCTGAGCCCACTGCCAGGCTACGTGCAAATCTTCATATTGCTGTGCCAGGGTGCGCAACGCGAGGAGCTGTTGCGAGCTATTCAATGCCCTGGCAGACTGTTCAGCCAAGGCAGCGCACCAATCACAATGGCGTTTTTGCACCTGTTCGGCCTCTTTGGCATCCTGAACGAGCTTATCGGCAGCATATTGTCGAATGAGCGGGTGCAAGTCGTAACGCGTTTCCGTGTCCATTGGCCGCATGGCCCGCAAGAGCGATTTATCCATCAACCCACTCAGCTGCAACAGGGTGCAACCGGCCACTTGCTGCGCAGCCTGACGGTCAAAACTGCCCCGAAAAACGGATAGGCGGCGCAAACTTGCTTGCTCAGCTTCATCCAACAATCGCCAGGAATATTCAAACACGGCGCGCAAGCTGCGGTGCCGCTCAGGACGATCGCGCTGTGCAACTTGCAAAAAATCCAGGCTGCGCTCAATTTCAACCACAATCTCAGCCAGGCTGAGCAAGCGCGACCAGCCACAAGCCAATTCGATGGCGAGCGGCAAGCCATCAATCAGTTGGCCGATGCGCAAAGCCTGAGGGCGCTCTTGGCGTGCAAGACCTCTGCCACGGCTGCGCAACAACGCCTGTTCAAACAGACAAATGGCGCTATAGGTTTCAAATTGTGGATCGTCCACACTGTCCGGCAGGGACATGCCCTGTAGCTGAAACAGCTCTTCTTCCATGCGATTCAGGCGCTCGCGCGAGGTAACCAACAACTTGAGGCGCGGGGCGTGTTGCAAAATCTGACCGACCAGGTCACCCCCGGCAATCACATGCTCAAAGTTATCCAACACCAACAACATCTGCCGTCCAGCGAGGTAGCGTAGCAATTGCCCAAGCAGCGGTTCACGGGCATAAAAAGTAAAACGTAACGCCTCGGCAATGGCCGAAACAATTTGCCCGGCATCGGTCAGAGGGGCCAAAGGGACGAAATAGACACCATCCGCAAATTGCTCAACCTGTTCAGCTGCGACTTGCAAGGCAAGGCGAGTTTTGCCAACCCCACCGGGGCCAATCAGGGTCAGCAATCGGCAATTGGGGCGCGCCAATTGCTGCGAGAGCACCGACAGGTCAGCTGCACGGCCAACAAACGGTGTGCTTTGCGGCGGCAAGTTGTGCGGATGAGCCGAAAGCGTGCGCAACGCCGGAAAGGTTTGCAGCGGCAAATCGGGATGACGCAGTTCATAGATATGCTGCGGCTCGATCAAATCCTTGAGCAGATGGACGCCATGATCATACAAACTGGCCCCCGCTGGCAAACTTGCCTGTGCCATGGCAGCCGAAAGCAGAATCTGCCCACCCCAGGCAGCCGAGAGCAGGCGCTGTGTGCGGCTGACTTCGAGGCCAAAATAATCTTCTCCACCGTCGCGCCAGGAAGCGTGCAGATGATGCTCAGCCTCACCGAGGTGCAAAGCCAAACGAACCCGCAATTCGCCCAAGGCGCCCCAATCCTGGGCAGCAATGCGGCGTTGAATTTGCAAGGCACAGCTGAGCGCCATTTGTAATTCCGTGCCATCGCCAAAGACGGCAAAAATGCCATCGCCGGTGTGTTTGATCACCTCGCCGCCGAAGTCTTGCACCGTTTGACGCATGATCGAGTCGTGTAAGACCAACGCTGCCGCCATCTCACGGCCATATTTCTGCCACAAAATGGTTGAGCCCTCAATGTCACTGAACAGAAAAATTGGCATATCATGATTATACTCAATTTTAGCCCCAAGAACCTGCCTCTGGACTTTTCCACAGCCTTGTCAACGCATTTGCACAGATTCCTCCACAGGGCCACGGAGCTTATCCACAAATTTGGGCAGTTTATCCACAAGGCACGGAGAAAAAAGCTATTATAATAAATTACATACACAATGAACGATTCCTCCTCTCATCCCACATCGGTGCCGCGCCCGCCCTCGCTGGTGACGCGCATCGTCAACGGCCTGGTGTCGCTGACCTGGATCGGCCTGGCCCTGGCCTTCAGCCGCACGGCCAACCCGTTGGGGCGCAGCGGCCCTTTGCCCTTCAGCATCTGGCTGGTGTTGGGGGTTTTGGTGTTGCTGGCATTGCTCATCTCAGATGTGCGCCTGGCGCTTCGCAAAAGGGGCAACGCCGACGCCCTGTTGCACTGGGGCGATGCGCTGCTATGGGTGGGGTTTTTATTGGCAATCCTCTACTGGCAGGTTGACGTTCTGGCAACGCCACTGTTTGGCAGCCTGGTTTGCCTGGTTGTGGCGGTCAGTTTCGCACTTAAGGCATTGCCCAAGCAAACATTGGGCGAAAGGAAGGAAAAATGAAAACGATCTCTATCCGCCGTCTCTTGGTTTGGGGGCTGCTGACGCTTGTGCTGCTGTCATGCAACCTGTCGGCCCCCAGTCAACCAACAGTTGCGCCCTCGGTCATCACCGTCAACGCCGTGCCGCAACCCACTGAAACGCCCCCACCACCCCCCAGCCCAACAGTGCCCCCACCACCGACCGAAAGTCCAACGCCAGCGCTGCCGTTCATCGAATATCAGGGCGTGCGCTTCAGCTATAGCCCCATGATCGCCGCCAACGTCTCGGTCGAAACGGTGCCGGCCAGCCCAGAGTCCAACAATACCCCCTATTGGGACCGCTTCCCTGAGCACCTCAAATTCACCTTCAATGGCTACTTGTTGGCCAAAACCTTCCATGAGGCGCATGTTTGGGTCTATCCAGTGCAGGGGCTGCAACAAAAAAGCGAGGGCGCTACCATGGTCATTGCAGAACTGCGTCAAGTGCTGACCAACCGCCCCCAAGCGCCCGAATCGTTGCCGATGCTGCCGATCTTCAACGCGGCCCAATTGCTGCGCGTGCAGGTCAGTTATTTGCGCTTTGGCAGCGGTCAGGGCGTGCGCTACCTGAGCCAATATGCCCAATACGCCGCCCCGATCAACAACAAAGAGTTGTTCTACACTTTCCAAGGCATCACCGACGATGGACGCTACTACGTTGCCGCGGTGATGCCCATCAGTCACCCCAACCTGCCAGCGGATGCCGAAACCTTCATGCAGGGCAAGGACTGGAATCAATTCAGCGAGGTCTATCAGCCCTATGTGCAAGAAATGGCCCGCGAACTGAACGGGTTTGACGGAGAGAGCTTCAGCCCATCCTTAAGTCAGCTGGATCAGATTTTCAGCTCGCTGACGATCAACAAGTAACGCCTTTTTTCAACAAGACACGGCCATCCAGGTTTGGGATGGCCGTGTTGATTTGGATGGCAAGGCCCGCTCTTACTGGCAGCCGCCCAGGTCGTTGGAGGTCAGGCAGGGCGTTGGCTCCAGGGTCTTGGTTGCGGTCGGCGTGCGAGTGGGCGTGGCCGATTTGGTCGGCGTGAGCGTAATCGTCGGCGTGCGCGTGATCGTGCGCGTCCGCGTGATGGTGCGCGTCTGCGTGATGGTTGGCGTGCGCGTGATCGTGCGCGTTGCCGTCACCGTCGGCGAGGCGGTGCGCGTCGCTGTGTTCGTCGGCGTGTTGGCCTGCAACACCAGCGTCTGCACGATCAGGTTCGATTTCTTGAACGAATCATTATTGCGCGCCATGATCACCAGGCGATAGGTGCCATTGGTAATCTTCTGGAATGGGGCAACCGGGGTCACGCCGGAACCCTGTTCCCAGTAATCAATGTTGACCCGCTTTTGAATGCAGTTGCTGCCGCTGCGGCCAAACAAACAGATGGGCAGTTCACCAGAGGGGACGTAGCGCCAATGTACCAACTGCCCGGCGCTGTTGTAGACCAAGAACCACGTGTAGCGGATATTGGTATCGTTGCCGTTGATCACGGCGCGGACGGAGAACGAATCGGCCAGGCTGCCAATCTGCGTGGTTTGGATGCTTGGCCCCATGCGGCCGGTCATGGTGATCTGACAGGCCAACGTGGGTGCACCGGTTGGCACAATCACGTAAGACAGGCTGCCGGTCATATCCCCGCTCCAATAGAAGTTTTGCATGTCAGGCGTGGGGTTGGGCGGGGTGATGCGCATGGTAGGCGTCGGTGTACCGGGCAAAACCGGCGGGAAGGAGCTGAATTCCGGTTTAATCCAGAAGTTGAAGGTGCGCGGCGCCGGGGTTGGGGCACCATACCACCAACGGAAGTAACGGATTTGCTGCGTGCCAACGCTGCGCGGGGTGGGGAAGGTGTGCGCAATCGGGTAATTGCTGACATCCGCCGGATTATAAATGCCGCAGTTGCCGCCATCCGCATAGCAGTTGAAGATGTAACCGGAGGGGGTTGCGTGCATCTGATTATGCCAGACCGCCGAAGCACCGCCGCTGCTGCTCAGCGAGGCACCGGTCAGGAAAATGGCATAGGGGCCAATGTTCTGCACATCGGTGCGAATGCGATAGCCATCGCCCTGGAAGGCGTTGGCGTTGTCAGAGTAATTGCCGTAATACAACTTCTCTGTGCTGACAACTGCCAACAGATCGCAGCTTGCCGGCGGCGTTGGGCTGGGGGTCGAAGTTGGTCCCGGGGTAACGCGCAGCAAATATTCCTGAGCAATGACAACCGGCGTACCCTCAGGCGAGATGCCCGGGCCACTCCAGGCCACGCTCAGGTTATCTCCACCGGTGCCTTCCTTGTGCAGGGCATAGATGAGCACACGCTGCCCGGCCACAAGGCTCTGCGGGCCCGAACGCTGATCCGTATATTGGAACCACTGATATTGATTGGTCCACCCACCCACACGAGCAATGCGCACAGCGTTGCTGTATTGCAAGTCAGAGCTGAGCCACAACTCGCTGTTGTCATCGCTGGCAATCCAGAAGGTATACGTGCCGGTATAGGGCGCGCACAATTGAGCAATGACGCGCTGACCGTATTGATCCATGTTGTTCAGGTACGAATCAAAATCGGTGATAAAGTCATTGGTGTTGGGGTCGTTGGGGTAGCGCACATTGCCGGTCAGGTCGCTGACGGCGTTGCCCGAACCGATGCCGGTCCAGGTCTGCCGCAAGGCACCATCACCGCCACAAGGATAGGGGGTTTCGGTTGGGGTCGAGGTCAGGGTTGTGGTGGGGGTGAACGTGGGCGCCGGGGTGCGCGTCCAGGTGGCGGCAAAGCCAATGGCACCGCTCAGACCGGTGACGCGCGAGGTGCGAAACTTTTCCACCAGGCCCTCGCGCGAGGTGCTGATGCGCAAAGTTGGCCACCAACTGTTGATCAGCGGGGTAATCAGTTCATGGCGATACACCAGGGTAATGCGCACGCGGTCGCCCGGGCCGCCAGCATCATCCATAAAACGATACGTAGAGCCATCCGAGCTCACCTGCTCGCAATAGGTCAAAAAGCGATGATCTTCGCTGGTGTTGGGCGGCGGTGGGGTGTAGAAGAAATCGTTGTTATTCAACCGATAGGACAGCACGGTATTATCCGGCTGCAATTCTGCGCGGTTGCTGCAAATGCTGATGCCAAAATAGCCGGGCAAGGCAGGGTTGCCGCGGTAATCCTGACTGGGTGCCGTTGGGTTGAGGTTCGTCCAACCGTAATGCAGGTAAGAGTTTTGCCAGTTGGGGCCGTTGGAAATGTAGGTGCCAGAAACAGCCGGGTTATCGCTCCAGGCAATGCCGGTTGCACCCTGCAGCACCGTGTCGCGAATGGAGGGCAAGCGGGCGTAGTCCACCAGTTGGAAGGTAAGCTCATCCGCCGCTTCCACCGACAAACCGGCTGCCACGGGATCAATGATACAGTTGGGGTCAGCAGTGTCAGCAGTGTCTCCATCCATATTCTTGCCGTCGGCACGGTCGTAGATCAAGATCTGCGAGGCCGGAATACCGCTCGACTCGGCAATGGCATAAGCTGCGGCTTCGCAGTAGCGCCAGTTATACGCACCGGTGACGGCAAAGCGCACGCCAAAGCGGGCGCCGTTTTCCAGTGCCAGCCAGGCCTGCATGAAGCGCCCGAACTCGATGATGCCAAAGATGAGGATCAGCAAAATCGGCAACGCCAGGGCAAATTCAACCATGCCCTGTGCCGGTGAGCGGCGCACATGCTCAACAATCCGGGAGTGTGCTGCTGCTTGCCTCCAGCTCTGAATTTTTTGGCGAAACGTGTTCATAAAAAGCCTCACATTCGACGGGTTAGTTCGTCAAGCGGGTGTAAATGCGGGTAGCAATATCCTCAAAAATGGCAATCAACTCATTGCCCGAGGGTGCGTAGTAATACTGTCCACAGCTGCGGGTGGCGCCGACCGTGGCGCAGGGGTTGGTCTCGCGGTCGCCATCATCGCCCACAGCCGCAATGTAGCGCAACAACCCTTCACCGGTCGCCGCCTGCCCCAAGCCGATCACGTAAATGGCAATGTCGTTGCCAAGCGGCTCGTTCGGGTTATAGCCAGTGCTCTGCGCCGGGTTGCTATTGAGCGTCAGTGCGGTCATATCCGCCATATCCAACGCGTAATCAAGCGGGCTGTAATTGGTGCTGTTGGTCGTATCCCAAATGACGTTGCCCCAAATGCCATTCCCAGGCGGGCAAGTTGAACTGTTGGCGTCAATGCAATAGCGCGGGGCAAAGGTCAGGTCGAGGCACAACCTGCGCCAGGCCGTGGAATTGAGCCCGCCGCGGCAAAAGCCATTCGGATAATTGACCCCCTGTGATTCCGGGAAGGGGAAGCCGGTATTGGCCGTATCGCCGGGGGCAGTGCCGCCGCCACCAAAAGTATCGCTCATGTTGGCTGCGCCATCGGAGAGGAAGACGATAACCCACACCGAGCCGGAGCGGCCATTTTGGCGCAGCACGTTCGAGGCGTTGCGCAAGCCACAACCGGTGCAGGTAGAAATGCCAGCAAACGAGGGCCGCAGGTTGGGGAACAGCGACGTGACATCGCCATTGCGATCGGGGTCACGGTTGGGGTTGTTGTACCAGGCCAGAGCGGCCAAATGGTCTTCTTCGGTGTAGCGGTTTTGAAGTTCGGGAATGGGGTTGCCGTTCACATCCAGCGGGTCGTAGAAGTTGTACGCATCCAGTTTGTCATCGGCATCGCACGGCACACCGCCCCAACCATATGGATTGCGGGTAGCATCCCAACGGAATTCGTTCAGGGTGCACACATGCGCCGGGTCAGCATCGGCGCCATCGCCATCAATATCCTCCGGATTGACCGGGTTCCAACGGCCATTGCCCTTCCAGGTTGGCCAAAGCCTCTCGTAGGGGGCATCATCATGCAAGGCAATGTTATCAATCGTATCGCGCACATCGGTGCTGCACGATGATTGTGTGGTTGGGTCGCTTGGCACATATTTGCGGATGCAATCGCCCAAGGCAGCGGGCGAGCCGCTTGTGCGCGGCACCGAGTGAACAACGGCAACGGTATCAAACGTGACGATGGCCACCTGATCAAAGCCCGGATACATACGATTGACCAGCGCCTTGGCCGCGTCTTTGGCATCCAGCAAAGGCCGGCAGGGGTTGCTAGGGTTCGGCAAACCCACATTGCAGCCCGGGTAGTCATTGGGGTCGGCCGGGTCATCCGCCGCCCAGGGGTCATAATCATTGCCAACGAAGCCGGGGGTATTGATGCCCATCGATTCGGAGGTGTCAATCACAATCACCAGGTCAACCGCCGCCGCCTCTGAGGTTGCATTGGTGTGCAACGTGACGCCTTCAAAGCCAAGCAAGCCCAGGAAGTAGAAGGGAGCGCGCTGACTGGCCTCGACCCACACCAGTTTGCGAGGCGACTCATTATGATCCGTATCCGGGCAGCGGGCATAAAAAACGAGCGGCAGCAGGCCTTCATCTCGCCTCCCGTCGCCATCGGCATCGCAAATATAAACCTGCAAGTTGACCGAGCTCATATCCACATTGTTGAGCAGCAATACCTCCTGCGCGGCAAGCTGCATATTGGCGACGCTTTCGCCGCGCTTGAAGTCATTGGCAGCCGCAACCGCGGCCGAGTCCACGGCGCGCTTGAGGTTGCCATAGGTCACATACAACGAACCGGCATCAATCGCCAGGCCGACGAAGAAGACCAACGCCAGCAGAGCAACGGCGAAGATGACGATCACCTGACCGCGCCGGGCAGGCTTACGGCACGGTGGGACGCGGGGTGGCTGTTGGGGCAGCCGCGGGGAGGGGCATGAGGGTATACGCATGGATTTGAATCGGGTTTGGAACAAAAACGGTGAAAAGCGGTAGGCCAAGAACTTGCTCATGGCAGTAATACAACTCGACAGCAACGAAGCCCTTGTTGGGCGGGGCATTGGAGTCCAGCAGACTGGCAACGCGGTCAAAGGTGAAATAGGGCGTGCTGCGCACAACGTTGCCGTTGCAATCGCGCGTCCAATTGCCGTTGTGATCCACATCTGTGTCATGATCCGACAGCGCCCAGTAACCATTGTTGGTCTGACGGACGCAGTTCAAAGTGCTTGAGCGCACCTTCGGCCAAACGTCACTGACCGCGCGGTTCGAGACGGTGTAGACCGAAATGACCACGTCATCGGTCGCCGGGTTAAGGGTGATATAGGAATTAAGCCCATTACAGAAAGGATTCAACTCATTCGGGCTATCTACCTGACCATCACCATCGTCATCATGCCAACAGGTCGCGTTGTAAGGCGGAGAAAAAACGCACGCCGTATCATAGTAGAAAGAGAAGAGACCCTGCGTCGAGCAATGGCAGTCGGGGGAGGGGTTATCAAACGGGTCACGCACCGAGGCAAAGCGCGCCGCCTCGCGGGTCAGGTCGAGCACATCCAGGTAGCGGCCAATGAAGATGACCATCTCCACCACGCCCAGCAACAGCAAAAGCAACACCGGCAGCACCAGCGCCAGCTCAATGAAAGACTGCGCCCGCCGCCCGTTGGCAGGGCGTGCTTTTTGCAACAAAGCGAAAAGAGACTTCTTCAGCATAGAAAAAATTCCTTGTGCATACAATACCTTAAGCCTGAGCGCATGTCAATAAATGAAAGGCGATTGCAAGTTATCTGAAATCGCTTGCGCGCGCTTTTGTAACTGAATCACGACATTGCACAAATGTGCAAAAAATTGCACATTTTGACAGGTTGTCAACCCTCTCAAACTGTGCATAATCAAATACAGAACTTTTGTTCTATTTCCAAACCGGAGGATTGCCCGGAAATGACCCCGCTCCCTTCCACTGCCCCCGCCACCCCGCCCGAAGATGGCCTGGAAAAAGAAATCACCATCCTGCGGCAAATGCTCGCTCAGGTAGCCGCCATGTGTGATGCACAGGCCGGGACGCGCTCCCTGGCCGAGATGCTGCGCGTGCTGGACATTCTCAGCATGGCGAGCACGCGCCTGGCCACGCTGCTCAAGGCGCAGCAGGCCCTGGGGCACGATTGGGGCATGCGCTTCGAGCAGGTGCTGGCCGAGGTGATCGAAGAAGTGCGCACCCCACCCCCTCCGGCTCCGGGAGGCCGGCGCAGGGCTTCTGACCCTGCCAAACGCAGTCACGCCGCAAGGAAGCCTGAATGAAGCACGTGCAGCGCCCGGCTCCGCCCTCTGCGACCGAGCTGCCCCCGCTGCGGCAAAGCTGGCCGGCCCCCGGAAAATCTTTCGTCCTGCACCCTTTGGAAGGAGGTTGGCATGGAAATCACCCCTCAAGAGGCCCGTCTGCTGGCCGAACAAATTGCCCGCCTGGGCGACCGCATTGAAGCGCGCTTTGCACACCTTGAAACCTTGCTGGAACACCAACAGGCGTTGAACGAGGAACAGCACGCCGCCCTGGCCCGCGAACAGGCCGCCCTGGCCGCTCAGCTGCAAGATCATGAAGTGCGCCTGCGTGAAGCCCTCAGCACGGTTTCGCAGTTCAAGCTGCTCACCGGCCTGGCTTCCGGCGGGTCGGGGTTGGCCTCGCTGGCCGCCCTCTGGAAAGCCTTTGGCGGCTGAGCGATGAATCGCGTGCTGCGTCAGCTGTTGAGCGATCTGCCGACCTTCAGCGCGGCGGGCGGCCTGCGCCTGCGCAGTTATCAGGCCGAGGCTGCCGCTGCCATCCTGCGCTCCATCCTCGCGCAGCGCGGTGATACGCTGGTGGTGATGTTCCCGCGCCAATCGGGCAAGAATGAATTGCAAGCCCAACTGGAAGCTTACCTGCTCTTGCTCTTCAGCAACACGGATGTTGAGATGGTCAAGGTTTCACCGACCTGGAAGCCGCAAAGCCTGAACGCGCAACGTCGCTTGCAACGCGTGCTCGAACGACATCCCCTCACCGCCGCCTATGGCTGGCACAAAGAATCCGGCTATCTTTACCGTCTGGGACGGGCGCGCATCAGCTTCCTTTCAGCAGCCCCGGAGAGCAACATCGTCGGCGCAACAGCCAACCTGTTGCTGGAAGTGGATGAGGCGCAGGATGTTCAAATCGCCAAATTTGATAAGGAGGTTGCGCCCATGGCGGCTTCGACGAATGCGACGCGCGTGTTTTGGGGCACCGCCTGGAACGATCAGACGCTGTTGGCGCGCGAGCTGCGCGCCGCGCAGGCCGCCGAGCAGCGCGATGGCCGTCGGCGTGTCTTTCGCATCACCGCTGAGCACGTAGCCGCCGAATGCCCGCCCTATGCCGATTTTGTTGCCGCACAGGTCGCCCGTTTTGGCCGGGCGCACCCGCTCATCCGCACACAGTTTTTCTCCGAAGAAATCAGCAGTCAGACCGGCCTGTTCAACGAAGCGCGCCTGCAATTAATGCAGGGCAAGCATGCGTCACATGCACAGCCGCAAGCGGGGGCGCTGTATGCATTCACCCTCGATGTGGGCGGTGAGGATGCAGGGCTAGCCAACGGCTCAGGCGAACTGCAAAACCCGCGCCGCGACGCAACCGCGCTGACCATCTTCGCCCTCGACCAATCGCGCCTGAGCGATCCGCTGTTTGCTGCGCCCATCTATCAGGTCATGCAGCGCTTCGAATGGGTCGGCGTCCCTCATCCGCAGCTCTACGCCGCCCTGCTGAGCCTGGCGCAAACCTGGCAGCCGCGCTTCATCGTCGTAGATGCCACCGGCGTTGGTGCCGGTCTTGCCGCCTTCCTTGGGCGGGCGTTGCCGGGGCGCGTTTTGCCTTTTTTGTTCAACCCGGCCACCAAATCCAGCCTGGGGTGGCGCTTTTTGGCCATCATCGAAACCGGACGGTTCCAGGAAGCGGATCCGCAGTCTTGCAGCCCGGCCCAAAGGGCGCTGCGCGAACGCTTTTTGCAGCAAGGGTGCGCCTGCACCTTGCAAACCGATGGGCTTCAACACAGCTTGCGTTGGAGCGTGCCCGATAGCGCCCAAGACCCGGCAACCGGCCTGCCACTGCATGATGACCTGTTGCTCTCGGCGGCGTTGTGCGCCGTGCTGGAGGATCAGCCCTGGCCGCGGCCCGCCCGTCCGACGCAAATTGTGCGCGCCGCCGACCCACTCACCGCAATCGATCACGGAGGTTTTTAAGCCATGTCCCCTCGTCCATCCTGGTTCCCCGCCTGGCTCAAGGCAATTTGGGGCGAAGCTGCACACGCACAACCGCCGCAGCCGCCGCAACGGCACCGTTTCGCCGCCATCACGCCCACCTGGTCGGCAAACGCCCGGCCGGCCTATGACCGACCCGACCGCCTGACGACCCTCCGGCAGACGTTGGAAGCCTGGCGCACCAACCCGCTGGCGCGGCGGATCGTCGAGCTAACAAGCCAATATGCTGTTGGCGGTGGCATGGCGCTGCACAGCCCCGACCCGGCTGCGCACGCCTTTTTGCAAGCATGGTGGCAACATCCGCTCAACGCCCTGGGCAGCCGTCTACCCGAATGGTGCGACGAATGCACCCGCACCGGCGACCTGTTTCTGCTGCTTTCCACCGACGCAAGCGGCTTGACCTGGGTGCGCGCCCTGCCCTCTGCTGATATTGAAGCGATCGAGACCGCCCCCGGCGATGTGGAGCAAGAATTGAGCTACCGCACCCGTCCGCTGCTGACCAACGATGGCCGTTGGCTGGAAGGGCAGCACTACCCGGCAGAAAGCAGCCTGGTGAATCTGTGCGCGCCCGAACGTACCCAACCGGCCATCTTGCACCTGGCCATCAACCGTCCGTGCGGGGCTGTGTTTGGCGAATCCGATCTGGCGCCGCTGCTGAAATGGCTGGCACGCTATGCCGCTTGGCTGGAAGACCGCGCCCGCCTCAACCGCTATCGCACCGCCTTCGTTTATGTCGTCAAGGCGCAGTTTGCCAACGAGGCCGAACGGCTGGCACGGCAAGAAGCCCTGGCGGCCAACCCGCCTTCGCCCGGCAGCATCCTCGTCTGCGACGAAAGCGAAAGCTGGAGCGTGCTGACCCCGCACCTGGAGGCGCACGAATCAGCAGAAGATGGGCTGGCGCTGAAGCGCATGATTGCCGTTGGTGCAGGGCTGCCTTTGCATTTTTTGGCCGAGCCAGAAAGCAGCACGCGCACAACCGCAGAGGCCGCCGGCGGGCCGACCTATCGCCGGTTTGCCATGCGTCAACGCGCCTTTCTTGGCCTGCTAGAAGCCCTGGCACGCGCCGCGTTGCAGCGCGCTGCCGCCATCCATCCGCTTGGCAGCCCCGACCCCGCTGCCGAAGTACATGCCCGCGGTGCCGACCTTTCGACGCACGACAACCTGGCCCTGGCCCAGGCCGCGGCTGCCATCAGCACCGCCCTGCTTCCGCTCCAACAGCAAGGCCTGCTGGACAAAGACGAGCTGCTGCGCCTGCTCTACCGCTTCACCGGCGAAACACCGCCAGGCAATACCCAAGAAGCCGACCTGTAAAAACCTGCTGCAGAAAGGAGGAAAACGATGCAATCTCTTTGTATTCTGAGCGCACAAGCCAACCTGGTCTTGCACGGGCTGGGCGCGCCGGCAGCCCTGCGCAGCTGCACACGCACGCCCAACACAACCGTCAGCGCCGAAGGCTGGGTTGACGAAGAATATCGCCTGGTGCTGGAGGGCAGCCCCAACGAATTGGATCAACTGCTGCTGATGCTGGAAGACCGTTTGGGGCGCGCGGCCGCCGGGGAAGCAAGTCAACTGCAACTCGTGCCGCACCATGGCAGCCGCCCGTGGGCTTCGCCCCTGCTGGGCGGCCAAATCCGCTTTGTGGATGATGGCAGCAGCAGCCGCGGGCGCGGCTCGCAGGTCTTGCAGCTGATTCTCCGCCGCGCCGATTACTGGCAGGCCGAGCAACACGAAGCCCCCCTGAGCAACGCCTATGGCAGCGGCATCTTGGGCGGCCTGACGCTCGACAATCACAGCGACGGCAACGGACACAGCGCCTATGTCACCATCGAGCAGGGCGCGTTGGTCGGAGACCTGCCCGCACCGACCCGGCTGGAGCTCTACAACGATCGTACGCTCGCCCCGCTCCGTCAGGCCTGGCTGGGCTGCTATCAAGATTGCCGCCAAACCCCGCCCGATATCACCCTGCAAGCCGAGGGCGGGGCGCCCTTGCCGGGCGTCTCGTCCAGCGTCATCAGCGCTGCAAGCTGCTCGAATGGCTTCTTCCGCCGCCTGACCTGGACGAACAGCGGCGAGCAGGCTTTGCTGAGTTGGGCACTCCCCCCCGGGCTCTTGCAAGCGCTCAACAGCCGCGCCTTGCTGCCATTGCTGCGCCTGGCCACCCCCTGCCCCAACAACGACCTGTGGGTCAGCTGGCGCGTGCTGTGCGGCGAACAAGTGTTGATGCGCAGTGAATTGGGCCTGTTGCAAATCAACAGTAGCTTGCAACCCTTGCCGGGGCTGCGCCTGCCCCCGATTGAGCTGCCCGGCGAAAACGCCCCGGCTGGGCTGACCTTGCAGCTGATGGTGGCGCGCCTCTCGGGCGGGGCGCGTCAGCTTGACCTCGATTTTGTTGCCCTGCTGCCGCTGAATGGCTGGCGTAGCCTGCGCCCCTTGGGGGACGGGGATGGTTTGCCGCCGGGCGCCATCTGGATTGACGACGCCAATCTGAATGTGCAATGGAGCTATGCCCCGGCGCTGGGCGAGCTGATCACGCACAGCGTCCTCGGTCAGCCGATCCTCGTCTGGCCCGGACATGCACAACGCATTTACCTGCTGCACGGCGGCGCGCAGATGGATATTGGCCATCAAACCCGCCTGCGCTTGTTCTATTACCCGCGCCGCCGCGCCCTGTGAGGCTACCAATGACCCTGCCAACCCTGCTCAATACCTTGCGCATCCTTCTGGGCGACCCACACGGGCTGCGTTTTGGCGATGAATTGCTGGCAGATGCCGCCCGTTTGGCACTGGGCGAGCTCTCAAACTGCTATGGCAACCCGCTGACGCTGACCGGTTTGGATGGGGCAACGCAAACAACGCTGGATATGCTCGATGAACAGACGCTGATCTGCGGGGCAGCCGCGCACGCCCTGCGGGCACAGGCAGCAAGCCGCGCCGACCTGAGCGTGCTAAATCAGGCCAACCCGCAGGCATTGCTTGCCAGTGCCGATCACTATCAGCAAGTGTTTCAGCGCGGCCTGGCCGCCGCGGCACGGCGCAAGCGCGCCAGCGCCGGCTACGCTGTTTGGACGATTGACGTGCAAGAAGACGAAGAATAAGGAGGTGCAATGAAAGCTTTGCAACAAGTCCATGCCGGGCAGTCGGTTGTGCGTCTCAACCTGCACGGCACAAGCGCTCTTCCGCCAACAGAGCATGCCAACCTGCGCATTTTGGCCATCACCGCCGGGGTCGGCAACGGCTGGCATTTTTCGGCAGCAAGCCTGCGCAACAGCCTGCCGCACTGGGAGGGGGTGCACACCTTTGTGGACCATGCCCCGCCTGGCACACCGCGCAGCCTGCGCGACCTGGCCGGGGTCTGTGATGCCCCGCAATGGGACGAGGAGCATCAAGGCATTGTGCTGACGCTACGCCCCTTTGGGCCATGCGCCGCCCTGCTACAAACCCTGGCCGAAGACTGGCTCAACAGCCCATTGCCGCGCCCGCGCATCGGCTTTTCGGCAGATCTATCTTTTCGGGCGCAGCGCGCCGACAAGGAGGTGCTAGAAATCATCAAGGTACATTCGCTCGACCTGGTCTTCGACCCGGCCCGGGGCGGTCGTCTCATCCAACAAGAGTCATTCTCAACCCACACGGAGGAACCCGCAATGGAAGAAACCCTTTCACAATTGGAGGAAGCCAATGAACCTGTTTCCCAACCTGCCTTGCAAACGCTGTATGATTGGCTATTGGAAGCGCGTTTGCAAACGGCCCATTTGCCAGCCCCAGCTGCCGCACAATTGCGCCAACAGTTCGCTGGACGCAGCTTCACGCCGCAAGAAGTGGATCAGGCGATACAGCAAATGCAGGCCCTGAGCGCCGCCCTACAAGGCCCCGTCCGCGAGGTCAGCGGTCGGCCAGCCGCACAACGCCCGGATGGTGAGCTGAGCGGCATGATCACCGGCGAGGAACGCCTGCAAGCCGCAGTGGATGACCTGTTGGGGGCGCCGCGCGACCCGGCCTTGCGCGCTGCGCAGGTCGAGCGCCTGAGCGGTCTGCGCGAGCTTTACACCTTGCTCACCGGCGACGTGGAATTGCGCGGTCAGCCACAGCCCGAACGCACCCGCCTGGCAACAACCGCCACCCTGCCCGGGCTGGTCAAAAACGCCATGAACAAGATGATCGTGCAAACCTGGGAAGAGCTGGGCCGCGCCGGTTATCAGTGGTGGCGTCCACTGGTCACGGTGGAGCATTTTGACAGCCTGAACGACATCTCCGGCGTGCTGGTGGGCGAGATTCAGGCCCTGCCGGCTGTGGCCGAGGGCAACGACTACCCGGAGCTGAGCCTGAACGACTCGACCGAGGTCGGCACCTGGGTCAAATATGGCGGGTATCTGCCCCTCACCCTGGAACTGATTGACCGCGACGACATCTTCCGCCTGCGTCAATACCCGCGCAAACTGGCCAACGCGGCTGTGCGCAACCTCTCCGGGCTGATTGCCGGGGTGTTCAGTGCCAACGGCGGCATTGGCCCAACCCTGGCCGATGGCGGGGCGCTGTTCAACAGCACCCCGGTGACAACCCCGGGCGGACATGCCAACCTGCGCAACGCGGCCCTCTCCGCAGCAGAGTGGGAGGCAGCAAGTCAGGCCGTATACAATCAACCCATCCTCAGTGAGGGCGGGCTTGGCCCACGCCTGGCGCTGGACCCGAAATATCTGCTCGTGCCGCGCGAACTGCGCCTGACCGCCATGCGCATCCTCTACCCGGCCTTCGAGCGCGAGGCCAATTTCTTCTCCGAGAACATGCAGCGCGGCGAATTTGGCGATGTGATCACCGTGCCCGAATGGACGAATGCAACGCAATGGGCAGCTGCCTGCGATCCGCGCCTGGCCCCGGCCATTGTGGTGGGCGAGCGCTTTGGCCTCTTGCCAGAAATCTTCATCGCCGGGGACGAGAACAGCCCGGCCCTGTTTGCCGCCGACGAGGTGCGCCTCAAGGTACGCCATTTCCTGTCGGTGTTTGTGGCCGATTACCGCCCGTTGCACAAATCCAACCCCACCTAAGCAGCAGAAAGGACCCCCCAATGGCCTACCTTTCCAATGGCACTTTGCGTCAGACGGTTGCCCTGAGCACATTGCGCAGCAACTCCAGCAGCTGGCAAATCAATGTCGGCAATCACAGCTGGACGCTGGACAAAACCCCCAATACCGAAACCAGCGTTTTGCTAACAACGCTTGACCTGCCGCGTTCCTCACGGACAGCGGAAGGCACACGCCTGCTCAAGGTTGAACTGTGCTATCAAATCAGCGCCGCCGCTGCCAACACCTTCACCCCGACGCTCTACCGGCAGGCTTTGGCGCAGCACGGCGGCAGCCTGACCGTGCCGCAACCCATCCCCTTCAGCTATGATGGCGCACACGACACAAACGCCAAACGCATCAGCACCGGCCTGCACCGCATGCAATTGTTCAGCAGCGAGGCAAAATTCAACCCAACCGATGAAGTCTACTTTCTGGAGCTGAGCATACAGACCAATTCCAGCTGCGTTGTGCAGATTCTGGCGCTGCAACTGCATTATGCCCTGCGCCTTTAACTTCACTTTCAAGGAGCAAGAAAATGGATAAACTGAAACGTCTGCTTGCCTCACGGAAGTTTTGGGCGGCGTTGATTGGCCTGGCACTGATGTTGATCAAAGCCTACCGTCCCGACTTCCCCATCAGCGAAGAACCGCTGACCGGCATCGTTGCCCTGTTGGCCGCCTACATCCTCGGCACAGCGCTCGAAGATAGCGTCAGCGCGCAGCACTAACCTCGCGGGGGCATGGTGCAGGCAACAGCCCATGCCCCCTGACGGCCCACCTCACGACTGACAAGGAGAAAGGCCATGTACATCGAATTGAGCAACACCCCCATGCCCTGGAACGTGCAAGCACTGGATTGGGACGCATATGGCGGGCCGCGTCAGGCCGTGCTGCACGGCGCCCCCAACCCAAACTGGCAATCTCTGCCGGAGCTGTTGGGGCAGGCTTTGTACATCTATGCAGCGCAGGGCCGACCGGCGTGGTGGGGCTATGTCAATCAGGTGCAGGTAAACCTGGGCCGGGTGCGGTTGCGCTGGCAACTGAGCGAAATGGCCAACCGCACGGCGCGGCTGCTGCCGGTGCAAAGCGCCGCGCCCTTTGCCAACAACTGGCAGCACACGCCCTGGCAGGATGAACCGCTCAGTCAGGGGCGCTTTGGGGTGCGCGAACGCCTGCTGCCGCCGGATTCTGGCACACCGCCGACCTGGCCGCAGGTGCAATTTGCGACAAGCAATGCCACACCCGGGCTGCGCCTGATTGGCCGCGGCTGGGTCGAAACACTTGCCTGGCGCACCTGCGACCCGCTGGAACTGCGCAGCGAATTCATCCAACCCGGCGGGGAACTGCAAACCTTGCAAAGCAACCTAGCACAGGCCTTCATTGCTCAAAGCAGCGCAACGGTCACAGCTGTGTGGCTGCGCGCAGCCGCACATGCCGCAACCAGGCCGCTGTTGTGGGCCCTGTGCGCCGATGACGGCGCCGGCAGCCCCGGCGCTCCCCTGGCACAGGGCAGCCTGGCCGCGGATGGCATCAGCAGCATGGCCTGGCGACGGATGGAACTTTCTGAGCCGCTGCCGCTGGAGATCGGTCAGCCATTGTGGTTGCTGTTGGGCGGCGGCCCGCAATGGAGCATGGAGCTGAACGAAGCCGCGCTGACGACAACCGGCCCTTTGCTGCAACAATTACCGGATGGCACCTGGGCGGCGCGCCTGCCGGTTGCGCAACTGCTCTTCTCCCTCGAAACCGCCTGGAACGCGGCGCGCCTGTTGGAACAAATTGGCAACCTGGGGGGACAATTTCTTTCTGGCTGGCAGGCCGAAACCAACCCCACCCTGCGCTTCACGCCCCCAACACATTTCTTCACCTGCGGCGAGGCGTTGCAACAGTTGTGCGCTCTGGCCAATGCTCAGGCACTGATCACCCCCGAACGGGTCTTGCGCCTGCTGCCGCGCCCGGCTGGCGAAGAGCGCCTGTTGGGCGAAGACGGGCTGGTGCGCACACAAACCGGACGCTTGTTGGGGCTCGATGAAAGCCTGGCCGGCCATCCCTTGCGCCTGTGGCAAAGTCATGGGCCGCAAACCAATTGCCCCGCCGCCCGTTGGCAAGCGGGCGACCTGACGGCAAAGCCAATTTTCACAAAACTGTAATGGTAAAGGACGCCGTTTTTTGCTACAATGGGTAGCAGCTTCTGGTGTTCCACCCCATCAGAAGGAAATTTTACGGAGGTCCTGATGAAAACCCAACAACGCAAAGCGCTCCCCTCCCTGGCATGGCTGGGACGTTGGAGCGCAGTGTTCATCATTGTCTCCCTGGTGTTGACCAATGTCTCATCAGCCAGGGCAGCAGTGAACGATTTATATCTGATTTCACGCTCCACCCTCAACGAACCGGGCGACAAGCGCTCGGATCGCGCCAGTGTCATGTCCTACCTCAGCAGTGCCGACCCAATGGAACGCTCCGCGTTTGCAAGCCGCGCCACCAACCTGATTGATGGTGCCGAGGACAACGATTGCTTCCTCTTCCTGGGCAGCGAACTGTGCTTCTACGACATCTTCCTGCACGACGAAAACAACCTTGTCACCTCCAAAATCACCGGCAGCACCGTCCCCGGCCTGGATGGAGACAGCTATTACCCCACCATCTCCGAGAATGGCAACTATCTTGTCTTCCAAAGCGCCGTTGAAGACCTCGATACCCTGACCCCACCCGAAGACACAGAAACGCGCGAAACCGATATCTTCCTCGCCACGCTCGATGCCAACGGCAACGTCAACCAAATTAAGCGCGTTTCCTCAGCCTTCATCGCCCAAGATGAGCCAAACTTCGACTCGGGCTATACCCAATATGGCGTAGATGGCTTCAACTATTACCCCATCACCTACAACAACGGCGCAACCCGGCCTGACCTCTATTTTCCGCACCCGGTAGCCAGCATCTTTGTCAGCACGGATGGAGATGTCTACATTGCATACGAATCCATGGCCTCCAACCTGGTAGACCCGGATGAAATTCCGCCCGAACCACCCAACCCCCCCGGCCCGCCGCCGCACCTGCAACCCGATTATAACGGGCACGTCAAGGATATCTTTGTGCGCAAGATGTTGCCGTTTGCCTCAGACAACTTGCTGCTGACGCGCGGCTATGACCCGGTCTATCGCTATTACAGCGGCAACCCAACCGATGGCAACTCTTACCACCCCGTCTTCGCCAATGGACAGCGCTACGTTGTGTTTGTCTCTGAGGCGACCAACCTGATCCCTGGCTTTGGCCCAGGCGATTACGAAGCGCACAACCCACCGTTTGATTCGCGCGGCAATGTCTTCTGGCTGGACCGCGACTATGACAACGATGGCCTGTTGGATGAATTTGCCCAACCGGAAAACGACCCTCAGGGGCCCGGGGTGCGCTATTACCTCGTCTCGCACGACAACGGCCCCGAGCAAAAACCGGGCAACGGCCTTTCGAAGCACCCGGCAGTCTCTTATAACGTCACCAGCGAAGACATCGGCGGCGGGGTGATGCAGAACTTTGAAAATCTCAACATTGCCTTCCAATCCGATGCAAGCAACCTGGTGTCGGGCGATACGAATGGCTTTACCGACATTTTCCTCTACCGCTGGCGACGTAACATGACAACCGGCGAGGAAACCGAAGCGCTCGAACGCGTTTCGCTGCCTTCTGCCATTCAAATTCCCAAGGGCGCCGTTGCACAGTTGCCCAAACCCGGCCCAACGCGCACGCTTTCGGGCGGGCAGGTGCCGCTGGAGTGGGGCAATGCCCCAACCGATGTGCTGCTGCAAAAACCCGGTCACCTGGCCTGGTCCAACTTACAGCCGCAAGCGGTCAGCAAAGAAGCCGGCACCAATGCAGACGAAGACCCAATGTGCAACCTGGGCGGCGACCCAACGCAGGCCAATTTGGCTTCCTATGCGCCCAGCATCTCGCGCGATGGCCGCATCGTTGCTTTCCATTCCTATGCCTCCAACCTGATTGATGGCGACCGCAACTGCGCCTGCCGCTACTATTACGGCAGTGGCATTGAGGGGGTGCTGACCAAGAACTGCCCGGATGTGTATGGGCGCGACTGGCTGGCACAGCAAACCTGGCGCATGTCCGTTACCCAAGATGGCAGTGAAGCACAAGGCGACTCGGTGTGGGGCGAGTTCAACCGCAACGCTCAGTTTGTCTACTTCTCCTCCTTCGCCAACCTGGCCGGCGATGATGCCGATGGCAGCTATGCCTATATCTTGCAAGTCTTCATGCGCGATCAGGGCAACCCGCCTGGCAACCCCAACGTTCAGCCAACAAGCTGGGATTTTGGCAATCGCCATCCCTTCGAGTATGCTGAAAAGACCTTCCGCATGTTGTTCCTGGCTGACCTATACGTTGATCAGATATCGCTCGACCCGCTCTCCAATAGCCGCTTCAGCATCGTCAACGACAATTGCACAAGCCCCAACCCCTATCATAGCGGCGATAGTTGCACGTTCAAGGTTGCCTTCCAATCCGATGCAGAAATGTTTTTTTACACCGGTCAAGTCAACATCAACCTGAGCGACCCGAACCCGGGCATGCCGCCAACGCGCACGCTCAACCTGGCACTGCGCGCCAACGTCGTGCCGTGGAACCTATACCTGCCATCGCTTCAGCGCTGAAAGAACAGCGCACACTTTCACAAAACAGCCGCCGGTTGCTGTGAGGGCAACCGGCGGCCTTTTTTTCACGAAGACCGATTTAGCGCATCAACCCGGGCAAGAACAGGTGTTGGAACGGTGTTGTGCCCTGCACAAACAGAGTGAACATCGTTTGCGCGCTCAGGTTGCCATCCGAAGCGGTAACCGTGATGGGATAAATGCCAGCCTGCGGTGCGGCGCTGCTGAAAGTACGCGTGGCACTTGTGAAGGTCAACCAGGCCGGCAATGGATCGCCATTGCTCAACGTGGCCGTGTAGGTCAGCGGATCATCCTCCACGTCACCAAAGGTCGCGGCACTAAAGCTGAAGGATTGCGCCCCATCGGCCTGCTGCCAGGTTTGATTGGGGATGGGCTGCAAGACTTGCGGCGCGTCGTTGACCGGGGTGACGGTGATGGCAACCGTGCCGGTATCATTGCCGCCGCGGCCATCACTGACGGTGAAGGTGAAGCTATCATCGCCAAAGTAATTTTCCGCCGGGGTGTAGGTGAAGGCACCATCGGCGGCAACCGTCAGCGTGCCGTGTGCCGGGTCGCTGCCCTTGGCAAAGGTCAGCGGGTCGCCATCCGCATCATTGGCAGTCAATGCCGCACTGAGCGGCACATCTTCCGCCGTTTGCAGGGTCAAGTTCTGCGCGTCGGGCGGGTTGTTGCCGCCATCCATGGCGGTGCTGACCAGGGTGCTGCTGACAAAGATATTCGAGTCGCGGCGCGAGGTGACTGTCACCGTCGCCGTGTCGCTTGCCCCGGGCAAAGCGTTGGTCGGCACCTGCACGGTGACAGTAAAGGACGTGCTGCCACCATTGCCAGGGATGGAAAGCAACGCGGGAGAAGCACTGCTGGACCACTGCTGCCCACTGATTGTGACGGTGTAGGAACGCGCCGCGCTCTCGTAGTTTGTGGCCGTCAGGGTGTAGACAAGCGACTGACCGGGGGCGCCTGATTGCGCCTGAGTGGTCGGGCTAACCTGCAAAACATTGACCTGCGCCGTCAGCACGGCTTGATCAGCCTGGGCGGGGGAAGTTTGCGGGGTAGCCGTCAGCGTGACCGGGTTCGATTGCCCGCCCAATGCATCAGCCGGAATTTGCACCGTCACCGTCACCTGCGTCGTTTCGCCGCTGCCCAACACAACGCTGCTCGGTGAAACCTGTGCAGCCCAGGTGCTGCCCGAAAGCTCCAGGCTAAAGGTATCGCCAAGCGAGCCGGGGTTGGAGAGGGTAAAGGTTCCCTGCACCGTGCTGCCGGCCGGGCCGCGAGCGGTCAACGTCTTGGGAGAGAAGTAAGCCATCGAGGAAGGGGTCGAGATTGTCAAAAAGACAGCCGAAGGCGGGCCCCAATTGCCGGCTGCATCCTTGCTTTCGACAAACACGATGTGCCGCCCCGGCAAGAGACCAGCCGTATTGAGCGTAGCGGTCAGCCCCTCAATCGAGCTATTGAAGCTGCCATCGCTTGCCTGCATCGGCAGCAAGGTTGCCCCCGTCTGCCAGGAGGGCAAGTCTATGGAATAGCGTGCCTCGGCAATGGCTTGAGTCGGCTCCAGACCATTGTTGGCGCTATACCGCGTGTCGTTGGCCGTCGCCGTCAGGGTGACGGGAGTACCCGGTTGCACACTCGCCTGCGACAGGGTCAGGCTGAGCGAATCGGGGCCGGATGGCAGTTGATAGGGTCGGCGCGCCGTGCGGAAGGCATACAGCAAAGCGTTGCGGTTATCCGGCCAAATGGTGGATTCATAGCTGCTGCACTCCTCAAAGAACGCATTGCCCATCTCAAACGTATAGGCAGCCAGGCCCAATGTGCCATAGGCCCAGTCATCGCTTGTGCCGGTCGTAGCATACAAATCCACGCTTTGCTGCGGCTCATAATCGTTGAAATAGGCCAGTTTGCGCCCCAACGTGCGCAATTGAGCACTGTTGGGCGCCGGGCTATTTGTCCAGCCCCAGGGCCACAACACAAGCCCGCTGAAACTGTGCAGGGTGATGAAGGTGCCGGTCGCATCCGCCGGGGCCGGGTCGGTGTCGCCCGGGCCGCGCTGATCGGGGAACAAGCTGCGCACATAATTTTGCATGGCCGTCGTCTCTGGCTCAGAACCGGCAAAAGGCCCCTGATAGGTTTCGTCACAGGGAGAATTGCTAGCGCCCCCCCATTTGAAGGTGCTGTTGCGGTTCAGGTCCGTGCCATAATTGGGATATTGGGTGCAGCCATTGGTGTTGTTGGTGTTCTTGCGCCACTCTTGGCCCTGTTCGGCCCATTTGCGCCCATCCGGGTTGGTCATCGGCAGAATATAAATCTCGCCATAATCCAACATCCAGGTAATATCGGGATTAACGCCATAGTTCTGCAACAAATATTCGGCAAAGCGCAGCGCGGTTTCGGCAGTTGTGTACTCGCGAGCGTGAATCTCGGCCATGAGGAAGAAGCGATACTTGGACACCGTGCTTTGTTCATTGGTCAGGCGCAGCACCCACAAATCATAGCCGGCGTTGCCGCCGGGCTGCACTTTTTCCCAACTGTTGCCAATGTCATACAGTTCGACAAAGTTTGGATAGGTAGCCAACAGCGTATCGTAGGAAGCGAAACTTTCCTCGACCGTGCGATAGCAGGGATAGGAAGGGATGCCCTGCGTCTGCCCATCCAGGAATTGATTGGGTTGGCGGATGCGCTGCGTCTCGGCCCAATCCACCGACACATTGGTCTCGCCAACCTGCTGACGCAAGCGCTCCAGTTCGTAGGTGCGCACACCGGCCAGCAAAGTATGCTGCGATGGATTGACCTGCCAGATGTCAAGCCATTGTGCCAGCGCATCGAGCTGCGCTTTATCGGCATAAGAGACGTGCACAACCAGCAAGTCTTCATTGACCAGCGGCGGACGCGCCGCCACTGGGGTGGGGGTCAGGGCGCTCAGCAAGAGACAAAGCACAACCAACCCATACAAACCTGTCAAGCGAAGTTTTGGGGTCATACAATCAGCGGTTCCTTTCATCGAAAGTCAAAACTCATTGGGGTCGAAGACGACCTCTTCTTTGCCAGTTAACTTTTCCTGCACTTTGCGCGCAATCAAATCCAGGTGTGCCGGATGGGCAACGTAATCCAAATCGTCAGCCGGGACGGTCAACACCGGGCAAAGCGAAAAGCCCGCAATCCAGGTCTCATACAGGGCATTCAGCTGCCGCAAATAAACAGCCGACATGCTGCGTTCGTAGTCCCGCCCGCGCTGAGCAATGCGCTGCTGCAGGGTTTGCGGCGAGGCACGCAAATAAATCAGCAGGTCAGGCGCCGGCAGGCTATCCGCCAGGGTCAAATAAAGCGTGCGATAGGTCGTATAGTCGCGCTCAGTCAGCGCCCCTTGCAGGAACAGATTGTGAGCAAAAATCTCAGCATCCTCGTAGATGCTGCGGTCTTCGATCACCGCCTCAGCGCAGCGGGCAATTTGCTGATGAATGCGCAAGCGATGGGTGAGGAAAAAGATTTGCGAATGGAAAGCCCAACCGGACATATCACGATAAAAGTCAGCCAGGTAGGGGTTCTCCGTCACCGGCTCATAGAACGGTTGCCAGCCAAGGCGGTCGCATAGCAACCGCACAAGGGTAGACTTGCCAACGCCGATATTGCCGGCAATGGCGATGAATTTTTTAGCCATAGCGCCTCGTTTAAGCGTCTATCTCGAGGAACGGACGCGAAATTAATGCAGCTCTTATCTTACCACAAAGTGGCTTTTGTGCAACAAGTGATCAATATCCTGAATTTAATGCAACAAAGCCGCTCCAGCCGATGAGGGAGCGGCTCATTCAGCGCCCAACCCAACCCTGCCTTTCAACCATTACGGCGCAGCAGCGCGACAGACGTTACCAACAACAGCAACACAGCAAGCCCCCAGGCCACAGTCGAAACATGCGAAGGCTCTGCCGTCCAATCGGTCAGCGTCAGCATCGTTGGCCCAAAACTAATATTGCCCGGCCAGCTGATCGGGTCCGTCGGGCTTTTCGCACCCGCAACGTCATAATTGATCCAGTTGTGATCGTTGGCGTTATCAATTGCACCAAGCTGCACGTTCCAGGTCTGATTGTAATCCAGGGTTGTATTGGCCTTGAGGAAGGACCAGGAAATGGCAAAGTCCACAAAAGCGGTCGTGCCAAAATTGGTGGTGGATTGATTGTTGACGATGCGCACATAGCCATCGCCATTGGTCAGGCCAAAATCGGGCGGGGCAATTTTCTTGGCATTGTTGCCATCAATATCATCCATGCGCGTTCCGCCCCAGGTCGTGCCAATCACATTTGGCACCCCCAGTTCCAGGCCATGATTGGCCTGATCATTGCTCTGACTATCCCACATGAAGGCATAATCCACATTGGTGCCGCTATCCGGGCCATCAATCAGGATCAGAATCGTGTCGGAAAACTGCGTTACCGCGCCATCATCCACCCGAATGCGAAAACAAACGTATTGCGAATTGCTTGCCACATAAAAGCCCGGGTCGTTGCTATCCCCAACCAGGTCAATCCGTTCGTTCGCGAGGCCGTCATCCGGGTCGTTGAAAGCTGGCAACGCCGTCCAGACCGTCGGCCAGTTGGCAAATGTTCCGCCATAGCTAGAAGCAGTCTGCAAAGAGCTGGCAAGCACATCGCCCGAAGTCAGAAGGAAACCCAAGAAGAAAACGATCCCCAATCGCCACAGTCTTGTTTTCATCACAACCTCCTTCAGGATTTCGCTGCGCTTCAATCCCAACAGCAATTTATTTTCTTTACCCAGAAAATAAATGTTTCAGGTTGCTTTGATTATACAACGCCCACGGTGAAATTCAATCTTTTCTTGGCGTTCCTGTCCTTACCCTTCTTGCATCCCCACAGACTTCTATTCGTCTTCACTTCTTTGGCGTGGATGGGTAGACTGCCAGTCGCGTTGCTTTGCTTTCCTTCGCTGCGTCAAAGCCGAACGCACGGCGCGGTACACCGGACAGCGATCATACACGGCACTGAACAACAGCGCCGCACCCAACAACGCCAACACCCAGCCAGCTTGCGACACGAGCACGCTTGCCCCAAGCAACAAGACGCCCGCGCCAGAGCGCAGCAAACGGTCAAACGGACGCAGGACAGGCAACGCTGCTGCAGAGCCCTGTTCCGCGGCGGCAAAGACCGCCTCCAGGCCAACCTCATCCAACGCCCCGGTACGGCGCAAGATCACCTGACCCTGACGGGGAACGACAAGCGCCGGAACGGCCATCACGCCATAGGTGCGGGCCTGTTCCGGCTGCTCATCCACGTTGATTTTGGTCAGCTCCACCCGCCCGGCATAACGCTCCGCCACACGCTGCAAGATCGGCGCCATCTGACGGCATGGCACACACCAGGGCGCCCAGAACTCAACGACCTGCGGGCGATCTGAATCGCTCATGCGCGATTGGTGCGGAACTTGAATAGCGAATAGGCCGGGCAATAGCCCACCAGGCCGGTCAACAGCGGCAAGAAACCAAGGATCTTGAACACCCAGCCCAACGTGCCGGTCACAACACCGCCCCAGCCCAAGGCCAGCAAAACAACACCCAACACGACCCGCACAATGCGGTCCCACATCGCTTCATTGGCAGTCAGTTTCATCGTCTACTCCTTTTGTGAAATGCATTTGAGATGAATACAGATTGACTCTCTGTTGGGTTAGATACAAAAGCCTGCCAAAAGTTACAACCCCCAATTAAATACAACCGTCCTCGCCTGAGACAGGGGCGAGGACGGTGCAAATCAAGAAACGTTAATTCTAGAGCTTCGAAATGGCGCCATTCGGGCAAACATCGAAGCAAGCGCCACAATCACTGCATTTATCGGCATCAATGCGATACACGCCGTCCACTTCGGCGATGGCGCCATTGGGGCATTCGGCTTCGCAGGCACCGCAGGACAAACACAGGTCAGCATCAATCTTATGAGGCATGGCAAAACACTCCTTTTGTTGAAAAAACTGAATCGAACAACGGGCATAGGATAGCACAATCCGATAATTTTTGTCAACATACAAATTTTGCCATTTGTCACTTTTTCAGCTGTCAAGCCTCACCAAACGTCACACCCCGGCAACAAACACCGGGGTGTGCAATTTCGTCAAATCGGGCTTACCTGCAAAAGCTCAGCCGCAATTGTCAGCGTCGTTTGTTACTCGCTTTCCACGCGCAGCAGAACCGCACGCACCGCTAACCGTTGCGCATACGTGTTGTTCTTTTCATTGAAACCAGCGCAGGTAATCAACGTCAGCCAGGGCTTTTCCTCATGGCGCAGGATGGAGGCATTGTTCGGCACCACCTTTTGCGAGCTGCGCACCTGATAGATGTAGCGCTGCCCGCCGGTGTGAATGACAATGATGTCACCCCAGGCCAGCTTGTCCAGCGCATAGAACGGGCCCGGCAAGCCATCGGGACGGTAAACATGCGCCGTCAGTGCTGAATTGCCCTTCCAGGTCGGGTAGGCGCTGCCTTCCAGGTAGCCCACCTGATCGAACAACCACGTCAGATCCCACTGTCCATCACGGAACGGCACGCCCAAAATGGGAGCAGAAACACCCAGGCGTGGAATTTCGATCCAGATGTCACCCAAGGCCGTGTAGGCGTTGGCCGGTTGAACGGGCAGTTCGGTGACGATGTCCGGAGCAAAGCCCGTCTCGGGCAACTGCGGCACGGTCACTTGCGCCGCTGAAGAAACGCCGTAAATATCCACATTGGAAGCGGGGTCGTAGAAGCGTTCGTAAGAAAGGTCATTGTAATCCGACTGCGGATCGGAGAAATCACCCGGCAGGCTGGTCCAGGCCATCGTTGCCGTATTGGTAACGGTTGTGCCCGCCGGAACACTGCCCATGCGCACGCGGAACGAAATGACGCTGTTTTGACCGTTGTTGAGGAAGGTATTCCAGACCACACGCAAGGCGGGCGGGCTAGAAGCATCCAACAGAGAAGGCGGCTGCCCGCTGACATAGGTGAGCGAGCCCGGAACGTAGCTCAGCTGCGGCGGGATGATATCCCGCAAGACCACATCGTGTGCATCTTGATTGCTTGCCGCGGTATGCGCCACCGTCAGGGTGAAGGTCACCTCGCCGCCGGGCAAAACGACCGTCGGTTCAACCGTCTTGAGCAGGGTCAGATCGGGTTCAACAATCGTCACCGGGTCGGCGCCAGTTTCCAGATCGCCGCTATCCCATTGCCAGCGCACGGCGTTTTCGCGTTGCTGTCCGCGCACATTTTCCGCAGCATCCAACACCACCACCGTATAGCGCACCGTCAAGACCGCGTTTTCTGTGCCGGAGTTGGAGAGCGTGCCAAAGTTCAACACCATCTGCCGTCCCTGATCTACCACGTCCGTGCTGCCCGTCGGAACCGCGCTGAAGGTTGCCGCATTGCAGACTCCCGTCAGGCCGCCCGGTTGGCTCGTGACAACGTTGGCAGACGAAGCCGTGATGCTTACACATTCCACAAATGCCAGGCCACGGCTCAGGGTATCGGTAAGTGTCATATTGGTCAGGTTGCCCGGCGGAATGACCAGCGCCACCTGATAGGTAAGAATTTCACCAATCGCCACATTTGGATCAAGCGTCGAGGGCTCGCTTGTGCCAACCAACACCTTGACCAGGTCCGTATTCGGCAGGGTCACAACCTGATCTTCGTCTTCATCCTCGTTGTTGCCCGGGGTTGGATCCGTGCCATTGGTGCCGTCGTCTTGCACAGTCACATTGTTGAGCAGGTTTGTTTGGCCAGGCGGCACTTCCGTGAACACCTGCACCGTCACCGTGCGAGTGACCGTCTCGCCCGCCAACAGGGTAAAGGTCGGCCAGGTGACAACGCCACTGAGCTCCGTGCCACCATTGCTGGCTGAAACGAAGTTGGTCAGCGGCGGCAAGATATCCGTAATGAGCACACCGGTCGCCGTCTGATTGCCCACATTCTGAACCGTGATGGTGTAAGTCAGGGTTGCACCGGGGCCAAC
>ENA-UOYA01000680-UOYA01000680.1-activated-sludge-metagenome-genome-assembly--contig:-NODE-680-length-40798-cov-6.429153_pt1 | contig 40798 bp, 38 predicted proteins | sample MGYA00238163_ERZ764804 | MGnify/ENA primary metagenome ERZ764804 (study PRJEB28919, sample SAMN05720223) | activated sludge metagenome | isolation source: Anaerobic digester | place: Hong Kong...
TCAGGCCGTGGCCTTGGTCTCGATGTTGAGCTGGCCGGCGAGACCGGCTTTCCGATGCACCTCGATCTCGTGGTACTCGGGCATCTGGACCATCTGCATGAAGGCCGCGCGCGAGGGGTATTCCATGAGCGCTACGGCGTCCCACAGGTCCTCGACCACGCCGACCATGAGGCCGGCCACCGCGCCGGAATAGACCATCCGACCGCCCAGGGATTCGACGATCAGGCGAACCTTTGCGCCATAGCGCATGTAGGCCTCGCGGCCGGAGACCTGCTCTCCGCTCTCATAGTCTGCGTTTTCCTTGAACTTCAGCAGGTTGACCATCACGAACGGCCCGTTCTCGGGCGCGCCGAAGGTGCTTGCGACCTGGTCCGACGTGGGGAAGACGGCGTTTTCGACATTCATGGTCAGGCTCCCGTGGCGAGGCGGTCAAGCAGGGCGGCGATCTCGACGGGGCTGTCTTCCTGCAGGAAGTGGCCGCCCGGCAGGGTGACGTGGGCCTGGCCCTGGGCGCCGGCGATGCGGGCCTGGAACACGGCTTCGCCGCCGCGGGTGATCGGGTCGGCGTCGCTGAAGGCGGTGACGAAGGGCTTTTCAAACCGCTCCAGCACGGCCCAGGCCGCCTTGTTCTCGGCCACCGAGGCGTGCTCGGCGGTGATCGGCACCAGGGCGGGGAACTGGCGCGCGCCTTCCTTGTAGGACTCGTCCGGGAAGGGAGCGTCATAGGCCGCGACCTCGGCGTCGCTGAGCGTGCGGACCGTGCCGCCCTGCAGCAGGGCGCCGATGGGCAGGATCGGGGCGTTCTGGCTGAAGGCCAGCCAGGCCTGGAAGCCCTCGGTCGCCTGGCCCGCGCCGATCGGCAGACCGGTGTTGCCGGCCGCGATCGCCTTGAACCGATCAGGGAACGCCGCCGCCAGGCGAAGGCCGATGAGGCCGCCCCAGTCCTGGCAGAACAGGGTGATCCCCGTCAGGTCCATCGCCTTCAGCCAGTCGGCCGTCCAGGCCACGTGGCGCTCGTAGGTGTAATCAGCGCGCGAGGCGGGCTTGTCCGACCGGCCGAAGCCGATGAGGTCGGGCGCGATCACCCGATGGCCCTTGGCGACCAGCAGCGGGATGATCTTGCGGTAGAGATAGGCCCAGGACGGCTCGCCGTGCATCAGCAGCACCGGGTCCGCGTCGCGCGGCCCCTCGTCCACATAGTGCAGACGCAGGGTGGTCCCGTCGGCGTCGCTGATCTCGTGATATTTTGGCTCGAACGGCCAGTCGACAAGGCCTTCGAAACAGGAATCGGGCGTGCGCAGCACGTCCATGGGCGCTTCCTCCGCTTGACTTCGCCACCCGGTCGGCGAAGATATTGGCAATATACGTGTCATTAGATAAGGGCACGGTCAACCGGGGAGACGGCCATGGCGGCGAGGCAGACGTGGCGGAATGCGGCCTTGGGACTGGCGGCGATCGCCGTGGCGGTCGCGGGCGGGGCCTGGATCAAGCGCGGCGACATCGCGCTCAACGTCTTCAGAAAGGCGGTCAGCCGGAACCTGACGGGCGATCCCATCGCCCAGCTTCCGGACGGACTGCACGTCGGCCTGTGCGGCACGGGCTCGCCCCTGCCCGATCCAACTCGCAACGGCCCGTGCACGGCGGTGATCGCCGGCCAGCGCATGTTCGTCGTCGACGCCGGCGACGGGGCGGCCAAGGGCCTTACCCTGATGGGCCTGTCGCCGGCCCGGGCCGAGGCGCTGCTGCTGACCCACTTCCATTCCGACCACATCGACGGCCTGGGCGGCGTCATGCTGCAGCACTGGGGCGCCGGCGCGTCGAAGACGCCGCTGACGGTCTTCGGCCCCACGGGCGTCGAAAGCGTCGTTCAGGGGTTCGTCGAGGCCTACACGCCGGATCGCGGCTACCGCATCGCCCACCACGGTCCAACGGTGATGCCGCCCGAGGGTTTCGGCGCCGTCGCCCGTCCGTTCCCGGCCCCGCCGCCGGGCGGCGAACTGGTGCTGGTCGAGGACAAGGACCTGCGCGTCACCGCCTTCTCGGTGAACCACGCCCCCGTCGAGCCGGCCGTCGGCTACAAGTTCGTCTATAAGGGCCGCAGCGTGGTGATCAGCGGCGACACCGCCCCCTCGCCCAATGTCGAGGCGGCGGCCCGCGGCGCGGACCTGCTGGTGCACGAGGGCCTGGCGCCCAACCTGGTCGGAATCCAGCGCGACGCCGCCGAAAAGGCCGGGCGCACGAACCTGGCCAGGGTGTTCCATGACATCCCCGGCTACCACACCTCGCCCGAGGACGCGGCGCGCCTGGCCCAGCGCGCCGGCGTCAAGATGCTGGTCTTCACCCACATCGTTCCGGCCCTGCCGATGAAACCGCTCGAGAAGGCCTTCCTTGGAAAGGCTCCGTCCCTGTACAAGGGCCGGCTCGCGGTGGGCCACGACGGCGACTTCGTGAGCTTGCCCGCGGGCGGCGAGCAGATCACGCTCACGAATCGCTCGGCCATGTCCCGCTGAGCGGCCTCCAGGGGGAGCCGCTCGGTCACCAGGATCGAAGGAGGCCCGTCGTTGTCAGGCGCGACCGTCACCGCTCGAGAAGCGCAGGCTTCGCCGACTGAAGAACGCGACGGCCGCAAGCTGCGCTCGCAGGACAGCCGCGCCCGCATCGTCGCCTCGATGCTGGACCTGATCCGCGAGGGCGAAGTGTCGCCCAGCGCCGAGACGGTCGCCAGCCGGGCCAATGTCGGGCTGCGCACCGTGTTCCGGCACTTCAAGGACATGGACAGCCTCTACCGCGAGATGTCGGACGAGATCGAGCGGCAAGTCATCGCCATCCGCGACCAGCCTTTCGCCGCCGCCGACTGGCGCGGGCGCCTGATGGAGCTGATCGACCGGCGCTTCATGGTGTTCGAGCGCATCGCGCCCTTCAAGCGCGCCTCCGAAGCGGTGCGGCACCGCTCGCGCTTCATCGGCCAGGACAGTTCGCGCCTGGTCGTCGCCCTGCGCGAGATCCTCAAGCGCGTGGCGCCGCCGGCCGAGGTGGGCGATCCCCAGGTCTTCGAGGCCCTGGACCTTCTCCTCAGTTTCGAGACCTGGTCGCGCCTGCGTCGTGAACAGGGGCTGAGCCAGGAAGAGGCGTGCGACGTGCTCAAGGCCGTCGTGCGCAAGCTGACCGCCTGAAGCGCCCCTCCGAAGGTTGCCATCGCGCCCTCGGCCTGTTCAGCTTCGCCACAGGCCGGGACGACGCCGGCGGGGAGGACAGCTGATGTTGTTTCAACGCAAGGCCATGCTGCTGGCCTGGAGCGCGGTCGCCTGCGCCGCGGGCGTGCAGACCGCCGCCGCAGCGCCCACGCAAGAGGCCCGCGCCGTCGAAGGCCTGCAGGCGCCGGCCGAGATCCGCATCGATCGCTGGGGCGTACCGCACATCTACGCCGGCGGCGTCCGCGACGCCTTCTTCCTGCAGGGCTACAATGTCGCGCGGGATCGCCTGTGGCAGGTCGACCTCTGGCGCAAGCGCGGCCTGGGCCTCCTGGCGCGCGACTTCGGGCCCGACTATGTCGCGCAGGACCGCGCCGCCCGGCTGTTCCTGTATCGCGGGGACATGGACAAGGAGTGGGCGGCCTATGGCCCGGAGGCCCGAGGCTACACCGAAGCCTTCGTCGCCGGGATCAACGCCTTCGTGCGCGAGATCCGCGCCGGCCGCCGGCCGCTGCCCGAGGAATTCCGCATCGCCGGAACTACGCCCGACGAATGGAAGCCCGAGGACGTCGTGCGCATCCGCAGCCACGGCCTCACGCGCAACGCCGACACCGAGGTCCTGCGCGCGCGCATCGCCTGTGCGGCGGGGATCGACGCGATCCGTCTGCAGCGCCTGTTCGAGCCGACCTGGAGCACCAAGGTTCCAGAGGGCCTCGATCCCTGCGACGTGCCGGCCGACGTCCTGCGCGACTACGACCTCGGCACGGCGGGCGTGACGTTCAAGGCGAAGGCCGACAAGTCCGCGCGCCTGGAGTTCGAGAAGCCGCCCGCCGACGCCATCGGCTCCAACAACTGGACCGTCTCGGGGGCGCGCACCGCGACCGGTCGGCCGCTCCTGGCCAACGATCCGCATCGGGCGCACAGCGCGCCGTCGCTGCGCTACATCGTGCACCTGGAGGCGCCGGGCTTCTCGGTGATCGGGGCCGGCGAGCCGGCCCTGCCGGGCGTCTCCATCGGCCACAATGACCGCATCGCCTTCGGACTGACGATCTTCTACGTCGATCAGGAGGATCTCTACGTCTACGAGACCGACCCCGCCGATCCCGGCCGCTACCGCTACGGGGCGGGCTGGGAGCCGATGCGGACGGTGCGCGAAACCGTCGAGGTCAAAGGCGAGGCGCCGCGCGAGGTCGAGCTGCGCTTCACGAAGCATGGCCCGGTGATCTACGCCGACGCCGGTCGGCGGCGCGCCTTCGCCCTGCGCAGCGTCTGGGCCGAGCCGGGAACCTCGGCCTATTTCGGCTCGGCTCGCTACATGACCGCCCGGGACTGGCCGCAGTTCAAGGCCGCGCTGGACGGCTGGGGCGCGCCGTCGGAGAATCAGGTCTATGCCGACGTCGACGGCCACATCGGCTGGGTCGCGGCGGGAATGAGCCCGGTCCGACCAGGCTGGGACGGCCTGTTCCCGGCCCCCGGCGACGGGCGCTACGAGTGGAAGGGCTTCCTCGCGGCCGACGAGTTGCCGAGCCTGGCCGACCCGGCCCAGGGCTACATCGCCACCGCCAACCACATGAACCTGCCGCCGGACTATCCGGTCGCCGAACGCAAGCCCGGCTTCGAATGGGCCAACCCGGCCCGCTGGACGCGGATCAACGAGGTGCTGGCCGGAAATTCCAGGGTCAGCGTCGCCGACTCCATGGCCCTGCAGACCGACCCGACCAATGTCACGGCCCGGCGGATGACGGCGCTGCTCAAGGGCGTGACCGCCGACGACGCCGACGCCCGCGCCGCAATCGCGCTGCTGTCGGCCTGGGACCAGCGGTCGGCGGCGGACAGCGCCGGCGCCGCGCTCTACGAGACCTGGGTCGCCAAGCATCTCGGCAAGGCCGCGGTGGCCGCGGCCGCCCCGGCGGCGGCGCGCCCCCTCATCGGCGACGGGGACCTGGCGGCGGTCATGGCCTGGCTGGAGTCGCCCGACTCCGCCGCCGTTCGGGCCCCCGTGCTGATCGACAGCCTGCGGGCCGCTTTCGCCGAGGTTCGCGGGCGGCTTGGTCCCGATCCGGCGACCTGGCGATGGGGCGACCTGCACCAGGCCGAGTTCCGTCACGCGCTGTCGCCCCTGGGTGACGCGGCCTTCCGCCAGCGGGCGACGGCGGGGCCCGCGCCCATGGCCGGGTCGGCCAATACGCCCCTGGCCGCCTCATGGCGGGCGAGCGACTTCCGCGTCACCGCCGGGGCGTCGTTCCGCATGGTGCTGGACGTGGGCGCCTGGGACAACAGCCGCATCGTCAATACGCCGGGCCAGTCGGGGGATCCCGGCAGCCCGCACTTCAAGGACCTCTTCCCCCTCTGGGCCAAGGGCGACTATGCGCCGCTGGTTTACTCCCGCAAGGCCGTGGAAGAGGCGACCGAGACGGTGATAACGCTAACGCCCAAGTAGATTACCCGCATCAATTCAGACACGTACAAGATTAACGGCACAGTTTGGGCTTTATTTTACGGTTGACGGCCGTTCACCGCCTTTATTCGGGGTTGTGAAATCTGTGGACGAATAGCCTGACGCTAGTGGTTTCAGACCGTGGCGTGGGGGCGATGCGGGTAGTCACAATCGTAAGCCTGGGCGCGTCGGCCGTCCTTGGACTGGCGGCCCTGTTCGTCGCCAAGTCCGTGCTGCCGGCGCACACGGCCAACGCCGCCGCCGTGTCGCCGGGCGCGCCGGTAAGGGGCGAGCCCGTGGTCGTGGCCGCCAAGCCGATCGCCTACGGCGAACGGCTCGATCCGAGCCATCTGAAGATCGTGCAGTATCCGCGCGACGCCCGCCCAGAAGGCGCCTTCGCGAGCATCGCCCAGGTGATGGCCCAGGACCGAGGCGCCGCGCCGGTCGCGATCTTCCCGATGGTCGAGCGCGAGCCCGTCCTGCCCGCCAAGCTTTCGGGTCCCGGCGCCCGGGCCTCGGTCGCCGCCGAGATCGCCGACGGCATGCGGGCCTACACCATCCGGGTGACCGACGTGTCGGGCGTCGGCGGCCACGCCCTGCCCGGCGACCATGTCGACGTCGTCCTGACCCGCGAGACCAATCCCGGGGCGAGCGAAAAGGCGCTGGTCAGCCAGGTGGTGATCCAGAACGTGCGCGTCCTGGGGGTGGACCTCAACGCCGATCCGACCTCGAACAAGCCCGCCACGCCCAACACGGCGACGCTGGAGGTCAGCGTCGACGACGCGCAGAAGCTGGCGGTGGCCGGCGACCTGGGCACGCTTTCCCTGGCCCTGCGTCGCAGCGGCTCGGCCGAGATCGCGGAGGTCCGGCCCCTGGCCAGCGGACAGCTGGCCGCCCGCGCGTCGTCGCCCGTCAGAACCTATGCGCCGCGCGTCGCGGCGGCGAGCGCCCCGCCGCCCCCGCCGCGCCTCATCGCCATCGTCGAAGGAGAGGCGCAATGAGCCGCCGCACCGCCCTCTCCGCCGCGCTCTGCGCCCTTGTCGTCGCCACCGCCGGCGCCGGCTCGGCCGCCGCCGACGCCTTTCCCACCGAGGCCTCGGCCAGCCGCGTGATCCATGTGCCGAAGGACAAGTCGCTGTCGTTCCGGCTCGACGGCCCGGCCTCGCGCATCGTAGTCGCCCAGCCGAACACCGCCCAGATCGTCGCCACCACCGACCGCAGCTTCTATGTGCGCGGCAAGGCGCTGGGTTCGACCAACCTGCTCGTCTACGGCGACGGCGGACGTCTGATCGACGTGATCGACGTCCAGGTCGGCTTCGACGTCGACGCGCTGGAAGCCGATCTCTCCGCCGCCCTGCCCGGCGAGCAGATCAAGGTCCGCACCCTGGGCGAGGGCCTGCTCCTGACCGGCGAGGTGTCGAACACCTCGGTGGCCGCCCGCGCCAAGGCCCTGGCTGAAAAGGTCGCGCCCGAGGCCGTCACCTCGGCCCTGACCGTACGCGCGACCCAGCAGGTGCTGCTTGAGGTGCGGATCCTGGAGGCCGCGCGCTCGGCCCTGCAGGACATCGGCGTGAACATCGGCGCCAGCAACGACGCCCATTTCGTCTTCGCCTCGGGCACGGGCCTGCTGGGGAATTCCGCGCCGCAGGGCGCCTTGCGCATCAGCACCGGGGTCGGCGGCACGTCGCAGGTGGACGTCACGCTGCAGGCGCTGGAGGAGAAGGGCGTCCTGCGAACCCTGGCGCGACCGAATCTCGTGGCCCTGTCGGGCGAGAAGGCCAGCTTCCTGGCCGGGGGCGAATTCCCGTTTCCGGTCCCCGCCGGCCTGAATCAGGTGGGCATCGAGTTCCGGCCCTTCGGCGTCAAGCTCGGCTTCCAGCCGGTGGTCGAGGACAACGGCCTGATCCGGTTGTCCGTGAGCCCCGAGGTCAGCCAGGTGGATTCGCGCACCAGCCTGCGGATCAACGGCTACGACATGCCCAGCCTGACGGTGCGTCGCGCCGACACCACGGTGGAGCTGCACCCCGGCGAGGCCTTCGCCATCGCCGGCCTGTTCCAGCAGGACTACGCGAACGCCGTGCGCAAGCTGCCCGGCCTCGGCGATCTGCCCGTGCTGGGCGCCCTGTTCCGCTCGGCGCGCTGGAAGCGCCAGGAAACCGAGCTGGTGATCATCGTCACGCCGCGCCTGGCCACGGCGGCGGAAGCGGCGGCGCGCGCGCCGGCTCCGTTCCGCGACAGCCAGGAGCCCTCGGCCGCCGCCCTGTTCCTCTCCGGTCGCGCCCTCGACCGGATGATGGAACCTTCGGTGCGCGAAGAGGCGCCGACCCCATGAGTTCCGGACTCCTGCCTGCGTACGAGGCGCCGCGACCATGACCAACTGGAGCCTTCTCGGCCGCCGCGTGCTGGCGGTGGGCGGTGATTTCGCCGATCTGGCGCGGGGGCCGCTGTTCGGCGCGCCGCTCGAGCTGGCGGGCCCCGAGCGCCTGGCCGAGGCGGGGCCCGAAAGCGCGGAGCTGATCCTCATCGACGCCGACGCCGTCGAGGCCGGCGCCCTGGCCCAGGGGCTCGCCGCCCTGGCCGCGCGCCCGGCGTCGCCGCCCGTCCTGGTCGTCGGGCGCGGTCTTTCCGCCGGTCTGGCCCGGGCCATCCTGCACCTGCCGATCTCGGACATCCTGGAGACGCCCTTCAGCGAGGACGAGCTCCTCGGCGCGGTCTACGCCTTGCTCGACTCCGCCGCCACCCAGGCCCAGCCGGACGCCGCCACGCGGTCGCGCTGCTGGACCGTCATGGGCGCGGTCGGCGGGGCGGGCGCCACCACCCTGTCCATCGAGACGGCCTGCGCCCTGGCCCGCCGCAGCCGACGCGACCGGGCCGTCTGCCTGGTCGACCTCAACCTCGCCGACGGCGCCGCCGCGGCCTATCTCGGCGCCACGCCCGCCATGGGCCTGGCCACCTTCGGCCCGGCGGCCGAGCGGATGGACGGGGCCCTGCTGGCCGCCTTCACCACGCCCCTGGCCAGGGGCCTGGACCTGCTCGCCTGTCCGCGCGACCCCCTGGGTTTCGACTGCGTGAGCCGCGAGGCGGTGCTGCGGATCCTCGACATCGCCTGCGACGCCTATGAGCACGTGGTGGTCGACATGCCGCGCCACCGCCGCGCCTGGTCGGTCGACGTGATGTCGGGCTCCGACGAGGTGCTCGTCGTGTCCGAGCTGACCGTGCCGGCCCTGCTGGCCGCCCGGGCGCTGTGCGAGGAGATCGAGACGGCCCTGCCCGACGGGCCGCAGCCGCGTGTCGTGCTCAACCGCCTGGCTTCGCGGCTCTTCGGCGCCGCGCCCTCTCTGTCCGAGGCCGAGCGCGCGCTGGAGCGCAAGGCCGAGGGTGGGATCTCGTCGGACTGGGACGCCGCGGCCGCCTCGGTGAACCTGGGCGGGCCGATCAGCCAGCACCGCCCGAAGTCGAAGATCGTGCGCGACGTCGACGCCCTGGTCGGCCGGCTGCTCGCCCAGTCGGACCGCCGCGCGCCAATGGCGAGGAGCGCCTGATGGGCCGCTTCAACCTCGCCAGGTCGGTCGCGGCCCCCGCGCCGGAGCGTCCCGCGGCCCCGGCCGCCACGCCCGCGGCGGCGCCCCTGATCGCCCCGGACCAGCAGCTCCTCGAGATAAAGATGAAGCTGCACGGGCGGCTCATCGACGAGCTCGACCTGTCCAAGCTCGACAAGCTCGACGACGGCGAGCTGCGCCGCCAGGTGATGACCCTGGTGGCCGACTTCGCCCGCGGCGAACGCATGGTGCTGAACGCCTCGGAGCTCGAGGCCCTGGGATCCTCGGTGTTCGACGAGATGGTCGGCCTTGGGCCCATCGAGCCGCTGCTGAAGGACGAGAGCGTCAACGACATCCTGATCAACGGCCCGTTCCAGGTCTATGTCGAACGGCGCGGTGAGCTCGAGCCGACGCCGGTCAGATTCCGCGACAACGATCACCTGCTGCGCATCATCAACCGCATCGTCGCCGGGGTGGGACGCCGGATCGACGAGTCCCAGCCGATGGTCGACGCGCGCCTCGCGGACGGCAGCCGGGTCAACGCGGCCATCGCGCCGGTCGCCATCGACGGCGCCTGCGTGTCGATCCGAAAGTTTTCGAAGAAGCCCTACACCTTCGAACGGCTGGTGGAGTTCGGCGCCATGCCGGCCGCTGTCGCCGAGTTCCTGCAGGGCGCGGTCAAGGCGCGGGTGTCGACGGTGATCTCGGGCGGCACCGGCTCGGGCAAGACGACCCTCCTGAACGCCCTGTCCTCGGCGATCAGCCACAAGGAACGCCTGATCACCATCGAGGACGCCGCCGAGCTGCAGCTGCAGCAGCCGCACGTGGTGCGCATGGAGACCCGCCCCCCGAACATCGAGGGCAAGGGCGAGATCCGCCAGCGCGAGCTGGTCAAGAACGCCCTGCGCATGCGGCCCGACCGGGTGATCCTGGGCGAGGTGCGCGGCGAGGAAGCCTTCGACATGCTCCAGGCCATGAACACCGGCCACGAGGGCTCGATGGCGACGATCCACGCCAACACCCCGCGCGACGCCATCACCCGCCTGGAGCAGATGGTGGCCATGTCCGGCATGCGCCTGCCGCCTGAGGCGGTGCGCGGCCAGATCGCCTCGGCCGTCGGCATGATCGTCCAGGTCATGCGCCTGTCCGACGGCAAGCGGCGGGTGATGAGCGTGTCCGAGATCACCGGCATGGAGGGCCAGGTGGTCCAGATGCAGGAGATCTTCGCCTTCCACCGCACGCACACCGACGCCGACGGCGTGGTCCATGGCGAATTCCGCGCCTCGGGCCTGCGCCCCCGCTGCCTCGACGAGATGATGCGGCGCGGCGTCGCCTACGACACCGTCAATTTCGATCCGTCGCGCCAGCTCGGCTGATGACCGTCGACGTCCGCACCCTCTATCTGATCCTGGTGTTCGCCGCGGCCTTCTCGGCGATGCAGGCGGTGTTCGGCCTGGTCCGGGTGGCCGGCGACCGGCGCAAGGTGAACCGTCGGCTGACGATCGCCGAACGGGTGGGCGGAATATCCGAGCTCGTCATCGAACTGCGCAAGCAGCGCGGCCTGACCGCCTCGGGCGAGAAGGCCGGCCGCTGGCGCTGGCTGACCGACCTGATCGTCCGGTCCGGCGTGCCCTACAATCCCAGGACCTGGGCGCTGGTCGGGCTCGCCATTGCGGTGGGCGGGGCCCTGGTCGGCGTGGCGCTCAGCCGCAAGCTGGCCGGGGCGCCGGTCGGCGCGGTGCTGAGCCTGGCGATCGGGCCGATCGGGTTTCTGAAGTTCATGGCCGGGCGGCGGGCCAAGCAGATCAGCCTGCAGCTGCCCCAGGCGCTGGACATCATCGTGCGCAGCCTGGAGGCCGGGCATCCGGTGCCGACCGCGGTCGCCCTGGTCGGGCGCGAAATGGGCGATCCCATCGGCTCGGAGTTCGGCCTGGCGGCCGACGAGATCGCCTATGGCGCCACGCTGGAGCAGGCTGTGGCGCGGATGTCCGAGCGGTGCGAGCACCCGGACGTCGATCTCTTCGCGGCCACCGTGCGCCTGCAGGAGCGGGCCGGCGGCAATCTCACCGGCCTTCTCAAGCTCAACGCCCAGACGGTGCGCGAGCGTCACAAGATGCGGTTGAAGATCAAGGCGGCCTCATCGGAGGGGCGGGTCTCGGCCATGATCCTGACGGCGGCCCCGATCTGCGCGGCGGCCTTCATCCAGCTCACCTCGCCGCACTTCTACGGCGACGTCATCCACGAGCCTTTCATCCAGCTCGGCCTCGGCGTCCTCGGCGGCTGGATGCTGATCGGCAACCTGGTCATCCGCAAGATGATCAACATGCGGATCTGAGCGATGGACAGCGGCGCGCTCGAGCGGATGTTCTCCCTGGCGGCGGGGGTCCTGCTGGCCTTCGCGGGCGGCGGCGCCCTGCTCGTGGCGTCGGGCGAGGTACGCATGCGCGCCCAGCGCAAGGCGCGTCTTGCGGCGCGCGCGCCGGCCGCGCCGGCGGGCGGCGGCTTCCGCGCCGACGACACCTTCGGCGGGCGGCTGACCGCCGGCTTCCAACGGCTGGGCCAGCGCAGCGCGGTGAAGGACCCGGCCCAGCTGTCCATCGTGCGCGCCAAGCTGATGCGCGCCGGTTTCTTCAGCCGCGACGCGGCGGCGGTCTATCTGGGGGCCCGCGCCGCCGCCCTGGTGGCCGCCACTCTGGGAACGATCCTGATCCTGCCGGTGATCATGGGCGGCAAGGCCGGTCTGGTTCCGCTGCTCGTGGTCGGGACCCTGGCGGCGGCCGCGGTGCTCGGACCGGACCAGGTGCTGAACATGCGGCGCCGCGCGCGCGAGCTGGAATACACCGAGGGCTTCCCGGACCTGCTCGACCTCCTGGTCGCCTCGGTCGAGGCGGGCCTCAGCCTGGAGGCCGCGGTCAGCCGCGTGACCGACGAGCTGGTGCGGCGCTATCCGAACCTGGCGATCCACCTGCGCTTCCTGACGCTCGAGCTGCGGGCCGGCAAGTCACGCAAGGACGTGTGGCAGAGCTTCGCGAGCCGCCTGGGCATCGACGACGCCCGGGCGCTGGCGACCATGCTGCGCCAGGCAGAGGACATGGGCACCAGCGTGGGCGAGACCTTGACGGTGTTTTCCGCCGACATGCGCAGCAAGCGCATGCTCAGGGCGGAAGAAAAGGCTTTGGCCTTGCCCGCGAAGCTGACGGTACCGTTGATTCTATTCATCTTTCCATGCCTTCTCGGGGTGCTGCTGTTGCCGGCGATTTTCCGCCTTATGACGACGTTCGGCGCCCAATAGCGGCGCTCAAGCCCGTTTCTTGATCAGGATCCTGCCCGTCCGCCTCCCGAAGAGGCGGAATGTCGAACTCTGGCTTGCGGCCGGGAGCGAGCCTTGAGCCGTCCGCACGCCTTGGGCTCAACCGTCAGGGTCGACGCCGTCTCTCACGTCGACGGATGGGCCAGGCCCAGGGCGGAACGTCCGGGCCAACAAGGTGGATTACGATCATGAACGACGACAGCATGGCCGGTGGCCTTGCGGGCATGTCCCGCCGGATGTTCCTGGAGCGCCTGGGCGGCGTGGGCGGCACGGCGCTGCTCATGGCGGGGATGAGCGCCCTGGGCTTCGGCATCGAGTCGGCCATGGCCGCGCCGCCAACCCTGGGCGGCGGATCGGGCAAGAAGGTCGTCATCCTGGGCGCCGGCGTCGCCGGCCTGACCTCGGCCTACGAACTGTCGAAGGCCGGCTACGAGGTGACGGTGCTCGAGGCCCGCAGCTTCGCCGGCGGCCGTTGCCAGACGGCCCGCAAGGGCTTCCGACTGAAGGAGCTGGGCGGGGAGGAGCAGGTCTGCGACTTCGACGACGGGCTCTACATCAACCACGGCCCCTGGCGGATCCCGTACCACCACCAGTCGACGCTGCACTACACCAAGGAATTCGGCATCCCGCTGGAGATCGTCGTCAACGACAACGACAACTCCTACGTCCACTTCTCGAAGGGCGGGGGGCCGCTGGCGGGCAAGCCGGTGCGCAAGGGCCAGATCGCCGCCGACATCCGCGGCTACGCCGCCGAAATCCTCGCCAAGCAGGTCAAGCAGGGCGCGCTCGACCAGCAGATGACGGCCGATGACCGCGAGATGTTCATCGCCTACCTGCGCCGCGAGGGCTACCTGACCGCCGACCTCGCCTACAAGGGCACGGACGGCCGCGGCTACCTGGTGAATCCCGGTCCGGGCATGGACCCCGGACCCGGCAAGGAGTCCGAGCCCTTCGCCCTGACCGACGTGCTGCACTCCAACGCCTGGCGGGTGCTGTCCTCGGTGACCGGCTACGAGCAGCAGCGCACCATGTTCCAGCCGGTCGGCGGCATGGACCAGATCGCCAAGGGCTTCGAGAAGAAGGTCTCCCAGCTGATCAAGTACTCCTGCGTGGTCAAGCAGGTGCGCCAGGACGACAAGGGCGTCACGGTCAACTACGTCGACGCCGACGGCAAGGCGGCCACGCTCAAGGCCGACTACTGCATGTGCTGCATCCCGCTGTCGGTGCTGCGCCAGATGGACGTGGGCGTGTCGCCCAAGTTCAAGGAGGCGATCGGCGCGGTGTCCTACGCCCTCGTGGGCAAGATCGGCCTGCAGATGAAGCGCCGCTTCTGGGAGGAGGACCACCAGATCTACGGCGGTCACGTCTACACCGACGATCCGAACATCGGCACCATCTCGCTGCCCTCGACCAACTGGCAGGGGAAGAAGGGCGTGCTCCTGGGCTACTACCAGTTCGGCGGCAACGCGGCGAAGGTCAGCGCCCTGGACGTCGCCGGCCGCACAGCCCTGGCTCTTGAGGCCGGCCAGAAGGTCTTCCCGCAGTACAAGGACAGCTTCGAAACCTCGTTCGCCGCCTCGTGGCACCGCATCGAGCACAACCTCGGCGGCTGGGCGCAATGGGACGAGACCTCGCGCCGCGACGCCTATCCGGTGCTCTGTGAGCCGGACGGCCGCATCTACCTGGCGGGCGAGCACCTCTCCTACCTGACGGGATGGCAGGCGGGCGGCATCGAGTCGGCCTGGCAGCAGATCGCCAAGCTGGACAAGCGCGTCCACGCGGCGTGAGCGTTCAAGCCTAATCGGAGTAGCAGGAATGTTGCGTATCAAGACCCTGGCTCTGGCCGCCGCAGCGCTGGCGGCTTCGGCCGGGGCGGCGGCCGCCGACGGCCGTCAGACCTTCATGGACAACTGCTCGGCCTGCCACCAGCCGACCGGCAAGGGCGTGCCCGGGGCGTTCCCGGCCCTGGTCGGCAGCAAGATCGCCACGGGCCCGGCGGTGGGGGCGGCGACCATCGTCATGAACGGCAAGGGCGGCATGCCCTCGTTCCGCGACGAGCTGAGCGACAAGGAGATCTCCGAGGCCCTGACCTTCGTGCGCAGCACCTGGGGCAACAAGGCGCCGCCGGTGACCCCGGCGATCGTCGCCTCGGTGCGCGGCGGCGGCAAACGCGAAAATCCCAAGGCCGCCCTCACCGCGCACTAGGCTGATCCGCGAGGTCCCTGCGGCGACTTAGCTTTTGTCTTTGTTCACCTCGTTCGTAGAATATACGACCGGAGGTGGCGATGGACTCGGGGACGCTCGCGCACGGCACGGCGAACGGCGACGCGATTGCGGCGCGGCTCGCGCGCGCTGTCGCCCAGACCGAGCGCGCCATCGTCCTGTGCGACGTCCGCGGCCTGATCGACTGGGTCAATCCAGGCTTCGAGACCCTGACTGGGTTCGCGGGCCCTGAGGCGCGCGGCCGTTCGCCGGGCGATCTGCTCCGCGCGGAAGGCGCCGATCCGGCGACCCGCGACTTCATGGCGACGCGCGTCGCCGCGCGCGACGGCTTCCGGGTCGAGGTGCTGAACCGCACGCGCGAGGGCCGGCTCTTCTGGGCCGACCTCGACGTCCGGCCCATGTTCGACGAAGCCGGCGCCTTCGAAGGCTTCATCGGGGTGATGGCCGAGCTTCGCGGCGCCCAGACCTACGGCGAAGGCGGGGCGGCCACGCCCGCGGCGCTGCGGTCGGCGGCGCGCCTCGCCCGGGTGGGCGGCTGGGACGTCGATTTCGCTACTCGCACCGTGCGCTGGGGATCAGAGCTGCAACGTCTGCTCGGCCGGCCCGAGCAGGTCGAGCCGATGTTCGAGACCCTGACCATGTACGCGCCGGATCACCGCGAGCGCGTGCGCGAGACCCTGCAGGCCAGCATCGACAGCGGCGAGCGCTTCGACTTCGAGGCGCGCGCGATCACCGGCGACGGGCGCTTCATCTGGCTGCACGTGATGGGCGAGCCGGATTACGTCGACGGCGTCTGCGTCGCCATCCGCGGCGCCTCGCAGGATGTGACCAGCCAGCGCGAAGCCACGGAAGCGCTTCGCGAGCAGCAGCGCTTCGCCCAGGGCGTGGTCGACGGCGTGGCCGCCATGCTGATCGTCGTCGACGAGGACGGCCGCATCATCGCGGCCAACGAGGCCTTCAAGTCCGAAGGCGCTCGGTTGCGGCAGGTGGCGATCTACCCGCTGGGCGGCAATCTCTTCGAGATCGTCCAGCGACTGCCCGGCGGCCATGGCCGGACGATTGAAAAAGGAATTCGCAGCGTGCTGGAGGGCCGCCGCGAGACCTTTTCGCGCGCCTATCAAAGCGAGGCGGGCAAGTGGTTCCGGATGAGCGCCTCGCGGTTCGCCGGCGAAGGGCCGGTGCGTTGCGTGGTGACCACCGAGTCGATCGAGGACCTGAAGCGCTCGGAGCGGCGGCTGCGCCGGCTGAACGCCGTGCTGAAGACGGCGCGCGACGCGGCCGACGCCGCCAACGCCGCCAAGTCGGCCTTCCTGGCGACCATGAGCCACGAGATCCGGACGCCCCTGAACGGCGTCCTGGGCATGGCCCAGGCCATGGCGCGCGACGAGCTTCCCCCGGCTCAGCGCGAGCGGCTCGCTGTGATCCGCCATTCGGGCGAGGCGCTGCTGGTGCTGCTCAACGACCTCCTGGACCTGTCGCGGATCGAGGCGGGGCGGCTCGAGCTGGAAGACGGCGTGTTCGACACGGCGCGCCTGGTCGAGGGCGTGGTCGCGGCCTTCGCCAGCCTGGCCGCCGACAAGGGGCTGGACCTGACGTTCGAGATCGCGCCCCAGGCCCAGGGCGTCTGGGCCGGCGACGCGGCCAGGGTGCGCCAGATCCTGTTCAACCTGGTGTCCAACGCCGTGAAGTTCACGACGGCGGGGCAAGTCGCGCTGCACGTCGCCCTGCGCGACCGGACCCTGGTCTTCGCCGTGCGCGACACCGGCTGCGGCGTGCCGCCGGACCGGCTGGAAAGCCTGTTCGAGAAGTTCGTCCAGGCCGACGTCTCGACGACGCGCCGCCACGGCGGCTCGGGCCTGGGGCTGGCCATCTGCCGCGAGCTGGCCGCCCTGATGGGCGGATCAGTGACGGCCGAGAGCCAGGAAGGCCGTGGTTCGGTCTTCGTCCTGAAACTGCCGGCCCGGCCGTCGGGCGAAGCTGCGCCGGCCCGCCCCGCCGAACCGGCGCAGCTCGGCAGCCTGGAGGGTCGCGGGCTCAGGGTGCTGGCGGTGGACGACAATCCGATGAACCAGCTGGTTCTGCGCACGCTGCTCGAACAGCTTGGCGTCGAGACGCACATGGCGTCGGACGGCGCCCAGGCCCTGACCGCCTGGGGTCGCGAGACCTGGGACGTAATCCTCATGGACGTCCAGATGCCGGTCATGGACGGGCTGACGGCCACGCGCGAGATCCGCCGCCTCGAGGCGGAGACCGGCCGGGCGAGGACGCCGATCGTCGCCCTGACCGCCAACGCCATGGCCCATCATCAGGCGCAATATCTGGCGGCGGGCATGGACGCCATGACGCCCAAGCCGATCGAACTCGAACGCCTTGTCGCGACCCTGGAGCAGGTGCTGGTCTAGCGACCTCAGCGTTTGTAGAGGCGCGCCCTCAGCTTCTCAGTGCGCGGCGGCGTAGCCCGGAAGTCCTCGGCCTTGCCAAGGCGCGCATTGCAGCTCGGGCAACGGACGTCGCCGTCGAAGGGCATGTCGTCCAGCGCGATGGCCGTGCCGCACGGCTTGCACTTCCAGATTTCGCCGGACGGCTGGGGCGCCGGCGAACGCGCAGGCGCCGGCGGCGCGACGGGCGTGGGGATCGGCCGGTCCGGATTCAGCTTGAGGTGCAGGATGGGCCGACGGGGGCGCTCGGTCATGGGGTCGGGACGTGGTTTCGCTGCGTCGCTTCCACCATTTCTCTGTGTCATTCACAACCCCGGTCCCGTCGATTTCGCGCCCGGCGGCCCGGACCGCCCGCCGGAACGGCGCCGCGCGGCGCGAAGCCGGCTCACCAGACGTCGACGAAGGGCCGCTTCTTGCCGCTCCGCTGCGGATGGACCGGACACGCCTTCAGGCCGCGGACGAGCCAGGCGCGGGTCTCGGCCGGGTCGATCACCGCGTCGATCTCGACCATCGAGGCGACGTTCAGCGCCTTGCCGTTCTCGTACATGCGACCGACCAGCTTTTCGAACAACGCCTGGCGCGCGGCCGGGTCCTGTTCGGCGTCCAGCTCCTTGCGGTAGCCCAGGCGGACCGCGCCCTCCAGACCCATGGGGCCGAACTCTGCGGTGGGCCAGGCGAGCGTCATCGACGCCGCCGAGAAGTCGCCGCCGGTCATCGCCTGGGCCCCGAGGCCGTAGCCCTTGCGCAGCACCACGGCGAACAGCGGCACGGTCATGCTGGCGGCCGCGACCAGCATGCGCGAGCCGCGCCGCACCGCCGCGGTCTCCTCGCTCTTGGGCCCGACCATGAAGCCGGGCGTGTCGCACAGCGACAGCACGGGCACGTCGAAGGCGTCGCACAGCTGAAGGAACCGGCCGGCCTTTTCCGCGCCCTCCGCGTCGATGGCCCCGCCCAGGTGGCGCGGATCGTTGGCGATCAGGCCGAGGGGCCGGCCCTCGATGCGCAGGAAGCCGGTGATCATGCCGACGCCGTACCCGCCACGAAGTTCGATCCAGCTGCCCGTGTCGGCCAGGGTCTCGATCACCGGCCGCACGTCGTAGGCCCGCACGCGGTTCTCGGGGATGAGGTGGCGCAGGGCGCGCTGGTCGGCGCAGGCCCAGGTCTTGAGGGGGCCCTGGAAGACGCCGAGGATCTGCTTGGCCGCCGCAGTGGCCGCCGCCTCGTCCTCGACCAGCAAGTCGATGGCGCCGTTGGCGAACTGAACGTCCGAGGGCCCGATCTCGTCGGGCGAGAAAACCCCCAGGCCGCCGCCCTCGATCATCGCCGGGCCGCCGAGGCCGATGTTCGAATAGCGCGTGGCGATGGTCACGTCGGCGCAGCCGAAGAAGATGGCGTTGCCCGCGAAACAACGCCCAGAATTGATCGAGATGCGCGGCGCGATCCCCGACAGGCGGGCGAAGGTGGTGAAGCTGGTGGTGTCCAGCGAGGAGGCCGACATGCCGCCGTCGACATCGCCCGGACGCCCGCCGCCGCCCTCGGTGTACCAGATCACCGGCGCCTTCCAGTGCTCGGCGAACTCGAGGATCCGGTCGGTCTTCTTGTGATTGAACGCGCCCTGCGTCCCCGCGAGCACGGTGAAGTCGTAGGCGAGGCCCACGCACCGGGCCTTGTCGGCGTCGAAGTGCGCGCCGTTGACCTCGCCGACCCCGACGATGATGCCGTCGGCGGGGGTGTTCTTCTGCAGGTCGTCCAGGGTGCGGCGGCGGCGCTGGGCGGCCACGGCCATGGCGCCGACCTCGCTGAACGAGCCGGAATCGAACAGGTCGTCCAGGTTCTCGCGGGCCGTGCGCTGGCCGGTCTTGCGCCGACGGGCCACGGCGTCGGGCCGCGCCGCATCGAGCGTCAGGGCGTGACGGGCGAAGACCTCGGCGAGGTCGGGACGGACGTGGTCGAGGTCGACCGCCTTGGCCTCGACGGCGGCGTGGGCGTCGGCGCCGGGGGCGATGAACAGCACGGGCTCGCCCGCATCCAGCGTCTCGCCGGCGGCCACGTCGATGCGGCGCACCTGGCCGGCCACGGGGGCGAGCACCAGATGCTGCATCTTCATCGCCTCGAGGACGGCCACGGGCTGCCCGGCCTTGACCTCGTCGCCGACCGCGACCTCCAGCCCGACCACCGTGGCGCGCAGCGGCGCCTCGGCCGGCTGGGTTCCTTCCGGCCCCGGCGTCAGAACCCGGGCCGCGGCGGCGCCGGCCTCGGTCTCGGCGGGCGCTTCGGCGGCGAAGGTGCGCGCGCGGGCGGCCAGGGCGGCCGCATGGGCCTCGACGAAGCCGGTGGTCGCGCGGGCCTCGGCCAGTTCCGGCGCCTCAAGAATGGCGCGCAGGAGCGGCAGGTTGGTCTCGACGCCGGTGATGCGGAACTCGGCGGCGGCCCTGGCGGCCTTGGCGAGCGCCCCGGACAGGGACCCCGACGGGGTGGACACGATCACCTTGGCCACCAGGGAGTCGAAGGCCGCGCTGGTCGCATAGCCGCCGTAGCCGTAGTCGTCGACGCGCACGCCCGGCCCGGCCGGGGGCTCGTAGCGGCCGATGCGCCCGCCGGCCCCGCTGGCGATCGAGCCGTCGGCGCCCAGGGTCTCGAGGTTCACCCGGAGTTGGACGGCCCAGCCGCGCGGCGCCGGCGCGCCCTCGCCAAGGCCCAGGTCCGCCAGGGTCTCGCCGCCCGCCAGCCGAAGCTGGATCTGGACGAGATCGAGCCCCGTCACAGCCTCGGTCACCGTGTGCTCGACCTGCAGGCGGGCGTTGGCCTCGATGAAGGCGAAGGTCTCGCCGTCCTCGGCGTCGAGAAGGAACTCGAAGGTGGCCAGGCCCCTGTAGCCGGCCGCCCGCGCCATCTTCAGCGAGGCCTCCGCCAGCGCCGCCCGCACCTTGTCCGGAACGGCCGGGGCCGGCGCGATCTCGACGATCTTCTGGTGACGGCGCTGGATCGAGCATTCGCGGTCGAAGGCGGTGATCGCCTGGGCCCCGTCGGCGATGACCTGGACCTCGACATGGCGGGCGTTGCGGATCAGCCGCTCGGCATAGAGCGAGCCGTCGCCGAAGGCGGCCTCGGCCTCGCGCGCGCAGGTCTCGTAGGCGATGGTCAGATCGTCGCCGGGCTCGACCTTGCGCATGCCGCGGCCGCCGCCGCCGGCCACCGCCTTGATGATGATCGCCTCGCCCGCCGGCAGGCTGTCCCGGAAGGCGCGGATCGCCGCCAGCGAGGCCCCGCCCGGCGCGCCGGCCAGGAGCGGCGCCCCCACCTCCTGCGCCAGGGCGCGGGCCCGGGCCTTGTCGCCGAACATCTCCAGCGCCTCGGGGCTGGGCCCGACGAAGATCAGGCCGGCCTCGGCGCAGGCGCGGGCGAAGGCGGCGTTCTCGGAGAGGAAGCCGTAGCCCGGATGGATCGCGTCGCAGCCCGCGGCCCGCGCCGCCTCGATCATGCCGGCTATGTCGAGATAGGCGCGCGGCCCGGCGCCGTTCAGCGCGACGGCGGCGTCGGCGGCCTTCAGGTGGCGGGAGGCGGCGTCGTCCTGGGAATGAACCGCGACGCTGCGCAGTCCCAATTCGGCGGCGGCGCGAGCGATGCGAATCGCGATTTCCCCACGGTTGGCGATCAGCACGCTCTTGATCGGCATTCCGGCGCTTCCTCTTTTGTATCTAGTTGTCGCTTCTTCTTGTGCCGCGCTGCTGCTGACTTGAACAGTCGCGCGAAGATTAATTTCGCAACGCAACTTGTCTTTGACTGCACCGCACAACACGCTAACGTTGCGTCATGCGTACACTCACTTTCGCCCTCGCCCTTTCCCTTGTCGGGGGCGCCGCCCTCGCCGCCGAAACCGCCGACACGTTGTTCTGGGGCGGACCGATATACACGGCGCGGGACGACGCGCCCAAGGTCGAAGCGGTCGCCGTCGCCAAGGGACGGATCGTCTATGCGGGCGACCGAAAGGGGGCCCAGGCCTATCGGGGATCGCGCACCAAGGTCGTCGACCTGAAGGGCGCGGCCATGTTTCCGGGCTTCACGGACAGCCATGCGCACCTGCGCATGATCGGCGAGCGCGAGCTCAGCCTGAACCTCGAGGGCTCGACCTCAGCGGCCGACGCGATGTCGCGCCTGCGGGCCTATCTGGCGAAGTCGAGCTCGACGGGCGCCGTGGTGGGCGGCGGCTGGATCGAGACCGGCTGGCCCGAAGGCCGCTTCCTGACGCGCCAGGACATCGACGCCGTGGCGCCCGACCGCCCGGTGCTGCTGGTCCGCGCCGACGGCCACGCCCTGGTGGCCAACTCGGCGGCGTTGAAGGCAGCGGGAATCACCCGGGACACCGTCTCGCCCGAGGGCGGCGCCATTCTGAAGGACACCTCCGGCGAGCCGACCGGCATGCTGGTCGACAACGCCAAGGCGCTTGTCCAGAAGCTCCAGACCGAGCCCACGGAAGCCGACAAGCTGGTCGCCTATCGGGCGGCCTTCACGGTCGAGACCCGCTACGGCTGGACGGGCGTCCACAACATGAGCGTCGACGCGGCCGACGTGCCGATCCTCGAAGGCCTCGCCGCCAAGGGCCAGGCGCCGCTGCGCGTCTACAACTTCGTCTCGGCGTCCGAAGCGGGCGATCTCCTGAAGCAGGGCGCGCGGGCCAGCGCCGACGGGCGGGTGACCACGCGGGCCATCAAGCTGTTCTCCGATGGGGCCCTGGGTTCCCGCGGGGCCGCGCTGTTCGAGCCCTATTCCGACGCCCACGACACCCGCGGCGCCCTGGTGCTGCAGCCCGAGGAGCTCGCCGCGGTCATGAACGCGGCGATCAAGTCCGGCATTCAGATCGGCACCCACGCCATCGGCGACCGCGGCAACGCCGTCACCCTGGATCTTTATCAGGCGGTGCTCGACGCCGTGCCGCCGGCCGAGCGCAAGGTGGCCGAGCCGCGCTGGCGAATCGAGCATTCCCAGATCCTGCGCCCGGAGGATATCGGCCGCTTCGCGAAGCTCGGCGTCATCGCTTCGATGCAGCCCAGCCACGCCATCGGCGACCTGCATTTCGCGCCGGCCCGGCTGGGCGAGTCGCGCCTGTCCGGCGCCTACGCATGGAAGAGCCTGCTGCAGTCCGGCGCGGTGATCGTCGGCGGTTCGGACGCGCCGGTCGAGCGGGGCGACCCGATGATCGAGTTCTACGCCGCCGTGGCGCGAAAGGACCTCAAGGGCTTCTCCGCGCCTGACTGGAACGCCAAGGAAGCCCTGAGCCGCACCGAGGCGCTCAAGCTGTTCACCTCGGCCGCCGCCTACGGGCGCTTCGCCGAGGACGATCTCGGGACCATCGCGCCCGGCAAACGCGCCGACCTGAGCGTCTTCTCCGTCGACCTGATGACCGCGCCGGAAGCGGCGATCCCCAAGGCCAAGGCCGTCCTCACCATCGTCGACGGCCAGATCGTCTACGACGGACGCTGAGGCGTCGGCCGCAATGGCAGGCGGACGCGGCAGGTCAGGCCGCCCTCGGGCCGGTTGATCATGATCGCTTCTCCGCCGTGGGCGCGGGCGATGGAGCGCACCACGGCGAGGCCCAGGCCCATGCCCCCGGTCTCGCGGTTGCGCGAGGCTTCGCCGCGATAGAAGGGCTCGAAGACCCGTTCGAGATCGCTGGCGGGCAGGCCCGGGCCGTTGTCCGCCACATCGACCACGACCTCGTCCACCGTCGTCGACAGGGTCACCCGCACCTCGGTCGCGAACTTCAGCCCGTTGCGGATCAGGTTGTCGAACAGGCGGCGCAGCCCGACCGGATCGCCATGGACGATGGCCGTGGGTGTTTCGCCGATGCTGACGTTCCCCCCCTCCTCCGACGCGTCGTCCGCCAGGCTTTCAAGCAGCGACCCGAGGTCGAGGTCCGCGCGGACGGCCTTGACCGTCGAGTCGCGGACGAAGGCCATGGTCGCCGCCACCATGGCGTCCATCTCGTCGATCTCCCGGCCGAGGCGCGCGCGCACGTCGTCGCCGGGCGTCTCCAGCAGGAACCGCATGCGCGCAAGGGGCGTGCGCAGGTCATGGGCGACCGCCCCGACCAGGGTCGTCCGGTTCTCGATGTAGCGGCGCAGGCGATCCTGCATGCGGTTGAAGGCCTCGCCGGCCTTGCGCACTTCGGCCGGCCCCGCCACCTCGAGCTCGGCGCCGCCGGGGTCGCCGCCCAGGCGGTCCGCCGCGTCGGCGAAGCGGGCGAACGGCTCGGCCATCCAGCGCGCGTAGAACAGGGCGACCGGCACGCACAGCGCCGCGCTGACGGCGAGCAGCAGAATCAACCGTTGCTGCCAGGGCGTAGGGAAGCTTTCCCGGCTCTCCACCACCGCCCAGCGGCCGTCGGCCTGCATCACCGAGATCCGGAAAGGACCCAGGACCGGCGGGTTGGCGAACAGCCTCAGGCCGAAGGCCGCAGGACCCGGCGGCGGACCCATACCTGAAGCTCCAGCGCCGGGCTCGCCGCTTGGTACGCCCGGCGAAGGCCCCTTGTCGAACAGAGCATGATCGCGTCGCTCGTCCCGCGGCCTTGGCCCCATCATGCGCGGGGGCCCGCCACCCAGCTCGAAGAGGCCGCGCCCGCGGGCCGATTCCACCTGGATGTGGTCGACAGGCAGACTGAGGCGCGCCCCCAGGGCCTCGGCGATCATCCGCTCCAGGTTGGGCCGGCCCCGCGCGGTCGACGGCGTCGGCAGCAGCCCCACGGCCGGGCGGCTGCGAACCGACACCTTCAGCCCCGCCAGGGCGGACGGGGAACGGTCGCCCTTCAGCACACGGACGATCTCGTCGAGGCGGTACATTTCGGGACGAGGCGGCCGCACCATGAGCAGCAGGGCGGCGTTGGCGAGCTGCACCAGAAGTACAAGCGCCAGCAGCATCCCCAGCATTCGGGGAAAGAGGCCGACGCCCCGCCAGACCATGAACCGCCTCACCCGCGCGTCACCTTGGGCGCGAACATGTAGCCGGCCTTGCGGAAGGTGCGGATGAGCTCCTCGGCGCCGTCGCCCAGTTTGCGGCGAACGCGGCTGATCTGCACGTCGATGGAACGGCCGTCGGCGTCTCCCGCGCCCTGGACGGCCTCGGCCAGCTGCTCGCGCGTGAGGATGGTCTGGGGGTGGTCGAGGAAGGTCTTCAGCAGCATGAACTCGCGGTTGGCGAGGGGCGCCATGACCTGGTCGGGGCGCGTAAGGCTGCGCGAGATCGGGTCCAGCCGCCAGCCGGCGAAGGCGTAGGGGGCGTGGGTCGGCGAGCGCGCCGCCGCAGGCTCGCGCTGGCGGCGCAGCACGGCGCGCACCTGGGCGAGCAGCTCGCGGGGGCTGCAAGGCTTGGCCAGATAGGCGTCCGCCCCGAGCTCCAGCCCCACCACGCGGTCGGTCTCCTCGCCCATGGCGCTGTGCATGATGATCGCCGGCCCGTTGCGGTCGGCGAGGCGACGGCAGGCGCTGAGGCCGTCTTCGCCGGGCATCATCACGTCCAGGATGACGACCTCGATCTCGGGCTCCTCGGCGAGGATCCGATCCATCTCGGCCGCGGCCGCGGCCGTGCGCACATGGAAGCCGTGGGTCTTCAGGAAGTCGCCCAGGAGATCGCGGATGCGGGGGTCGTCGTCGACCACCAGCACCGCGCCGGCGCCGTGCGCCGATTGTCGATCGCTGTCCATGACGCTTCCTGACACCTTCGCTTGACCGAAGCGTGTCCGGTTCGTCGCCTCGTCCGGCGAACTTGTTACAATTCGTCGGATTTCGCCGAGAGGTCTACGCGGGCGGAGACCTCTCGGCCCCGCCTTGGGCTCAGATGTCGAACACCACCCCCTGGGCCAGCGGCAGGGTGCGGCCGTAGTTCACGGTGTTGGTGGCGCGGCGCATGTAGGCCTTCCAGCTGTCGGACCCGGCTTCGCGGCCGCCGCCCGTCTCCTTCTCGCCGCCGAAGGCGCCGCCGATCTCGGCGCCGGACGGGCCGATATTGACGTTGGCGATGCCGCAGTCGGAACCCTCGGCCGAGACGAACAGCTCGGCTTCGCGGACGTTCAGGGTGAAGATCGAGGACGACAGGCCCTGGGGCGCGGCGTTCTGCAGGGCGATGGCTTCGTCCAGGTCGCGGTAGCGCATGACGTAGAGGATCGGCGCGAAGGTCTCCCGCAGCACGACGGGCGCCTGGTCGGCCATCTCGACCAGGGCCGGACGGGCGTAGGCGCCGCCGCCAAGATCGACAGGCTCGCCGCCGGTCACCCGGCCGCCCGCGGCGCGCGCCTCGTCCAGGGCGGCCTGCATCGCCTTCAGCGCGTCGGGGTCGATCAGCGGCCCCACCAGCACGCCGTCGGCCCGGGGATCGCCGACCTTCACCGACCCGTAGGCGGCCTTCAGGCGCGGGACGAAGGCGTCATAGACGTCCGCGTGGACGAACAGGCGGCGCAGGGTGGTGCACCGCTGGCCGGCGGTGCCCATGGCCGCGAAGGCCACGCCGCGCAGGGTCAGGTCGAGGTCGGCCGACGGGGCGATGATCGCCGCGTTGTTGCCGCCGAGCTCCAGGAGCGCGCGGGCGAAGCGCCCGGCGAGGCGCGGCCCGACAGCCCGGCCCATGGCGGTCGAACCGGTGGCCGAGACCAGCGGGACCCTGGGATGATCGACCAGCGCCTCGCCGATCTCGCGCCCGCCGAGAATGACGGCCGAAAGGCCGGCGGGGGCGTCGGGACCGAAGCGAGCCGCGGCGCGCTCGAACAGGCCCTGGACCGCCAGGGCCGTCAGCGGCGTCTTCTCCGACGGCTTCCAGACGACCGGGTTTCCGCAGACCAGCGCCAGGGCGGCGTTCCACGACCACACCGCGACCGGGAAGTTGAAGGCCGAGATGACGCCGACGCCCCCCAGCGGGTGCCAGGTCTCCATCATGCGATGGTCGGGGCGCTCGGTGGCGATGGTCAGGCCGAAGAGCTGGCGCGAAAGACCCACCGCATAGTCGCAGATGTCGATCATCTCCTGGACCTCGCCGAGGCCTTCGGAGATCACCTTGCCGGCTTCCAGGGTGACGAGGCGGGCGAGATCGGCCTTGCAGGCGCGCAGCTCCTCGCCCAGCAGACGGACCAGCTCGCCGCGCCGCGGCGCGGGGATTCGCCGCCAGGCGAGGAAGGCCTGGTGCGCCGCCTCGATCGCCGCGTCGGCGTCCGCCGCCGTGATGTCGCGCACCTCGCCGATAAGCTCGCCGGTGATCGGCGAGCGCACCTTGCGGGCGCCGCCGAGGCGGGCGGTCGCCGGCACGCCGAGACGGTCGAGAAGCGCGGCGGCCTCCGCGGCGACGGGGGTCGTTTGGGTCATGCGAATCTCCTCGAAGGCGTCAGGCCGACTGCGCGAGCGCGTCCGCCGGGGCGTAGTAGCGGCCGAACCGATTGCTCAGCACCTTGTCCAGCGGGATCTGCTCCTGCCGCACGAAGCCCCGCTGAGGCAAGTCGCCCGCCGCCAGGAGGTCGAGCACCGCGCAGATCGCGCCCGCCGTGGTCACCTGGATGGCCGAACGCAGCACGCCGTTCACCGGCTGGCTGAAGATGCGGTTTACGTAGGTCTCCTGCATCAGGCGCCCATGACGCAGGCCGCTGACCGTGACGAAGACGATCACCACGTCCTGCATGGTCGCCGGCACGGCGTTTTCCAGGATGTCCTTCAGGAGTTCGCGCCGGTTGCGCAGGTTCAGGTCGTTGAGCAGCGCCTTCATGATCGCCGCGTGGCCCGGATAGCGGATGGTCCGGTAGTTGAGGTTGCGGACGCGGCCCTCGAGGGTGTGGCGAAGGGTGCCGAGCCCGCCGGACGTGTTGAAAGCCTCGTAGGTCACGCCGTCGAGGGCGAATTCCTCGCGCTCCTCGAGCGCGGGCACCTCGCGCAGCCGGCCGTCGACAATGGCGTCGCAAGGCTCGCAGTACTCGTTGATGACCCCGTCCGTGCTCCAGGTGAGGTTGTAGTTCAGAGCGTTGGACGGGTAGCGCGGCAGGGCGCCGACGCGCAGGCGCACGTCGTGCAGCTCGTCGAAGCGCGAGGCGAGGTCGGACGCGACGATCGAGATGAAGCCCGGGGCGAGGCCGCATTGCGGAATGAAGGCGCTGTCGGCGCCGTCGGCCAGCTCGGCGACACGGCGGCTGGAGGCGACGTCCTCGGTCAGGTCGAGATAATGGGCGCCGGCCTTGCGCGCCGCCTCGGCGATGCGGGTGGTCAGGTGGAACGGCGCAGCGTTGACGACGGCGAAGGCGCCGTCGACCGCCTCGGCCAGGGCCTCGGGGGAGTCGATCGCGACCACCTTGCCCATGACGTTGGCCCGCGGGCTCAACCCGTCCAGCTGCGAGGCCGAACCGTCGACCACGACGACGTCGTAGTCGCCGCTGCCGGCCAGCATGTCCACGATGACCGAGCCGATCTTGCCGGCCCCGACGACGACAATCCTGCGCATGGGCGCCTCCCTGCTTGAAGGCGGCAGCGTCCCCGAGCGCCTCGTCGGATTCAACTTGCGTTTCGGCGATACGAAAGGCTATTTTCGTCATATCGACGATCTTTTTTGGCGAACCGGCGAATGGACGACGTCGATCAGCACCTCCTGGCCCGTCTGCGCGAGAACGCCCGCGCGCCGGTCGCCGACCTGGCGCGGAGCCTCGGCCTGTCGCGCACCACGGTTCAGAGCCGGCTCGCGCGCCTGGAGCGTTCGGGCGTCATCGCGGGCTACGCCGTGCGATTGTCCGAGGCCGCCGAACGCGCGCAGATCCGCGCCTTCGTCATGCTGACCGTCGAGCCCAAGAAGTCGGCGGCCGTGGTCGGCGCCCTGCGTCGCCTCTCCGGAGTGCGTCGCCTGCAGTCGGTGAGCGGGCCTTTCGACCTGATCGCCGCCGTCGAAGCCCCCTCGGTCGAGCAGATGGACGCTCTGATCGACGAGATCGGCGCCCTGCACGGAGTCGAGCGCACCAATTCCTCGATCGTGCTGTCGACCAAGTTCGACCGCTGATTCCGCCGGACAAATTGTCGCACGAACAGCGGTCGCCCGCTGCGGGTAACCGTTCATCAAACGGCGAAAACCTAGGCGTTCCGCCAAGTTGCGGAATTCGTCCGAAGCTCTCCCAGGCGCGCTGATCGCGGGGCGGACCTCGAGAACGCCGGTCTGCGCCGCCGTGCTGGACCAGCGCCCAGAGGGGGGTGCGAGGCGGTGCGGTGCCCAAATTGGAGAGGGCGACCCAGCGTTGGGAAGACTTTTGAAACCAAATCGCGGCGGAAGTGGGCCGCAGCGCCGACAGGCCGGATGTCATCAGAGAGGGGTCATGGACCTGAACGTCGCTGAAGGGGAGAACAACCGATGACGGAGGACGTGATGTCCGCCGCCACCGTCGCCTTGCCGCCGGTGCTCGACCTGCAAGCCGCAGATCCGCTGCGCGCCGAACTTCTGGCGCTGCGTGGACGCCCGCTGGACCTTGACGCATCCCAGGTCAACCGGGTCGGCGGCCTTTGCCTGCAGGTGCTTCTGTCCGCCCGCAAGACCTGGGAGTCCGACGGACTCGCCTTCCAGGTCGAGCAACCGTCTGACGCCTTTGTCGAACAGGTGGCCGCTCTTGGGTCTCCTGAACTTCAATTCCAGCCCGAAGGGGGGCATCCGTGACCAAGACAATCCTCACCATCGATGACTCCCGGACCATGCGGGAGATGCTGAACCTGGCGCTCGTCCAGGCCGGCTACCGCGTGATCCAGGCTGTCGACGGCGTGGAGGGCCTCGAGGTTCTCCAGGCCGAGGGCGCCGACGTCGTGATCACCGACATCAACATGCCGCGGCTCGACGGCTTCGGCGTGATCGAGGGCGTGCGCGCCAATCCGGTCCATCGCGCGACGCCGATCCTGGTGCTGACGACGGAAAGCGACGCGACCAAGAAGGATCGCGCCCGCAAGGCGGGGGCGACCGGCTGGATCGTCAAGCCGTTCAATCCGGAAAAGCTGATCGACGCCGTCCGCCGCGTCGCCGCCTAAGACCGCTGCTTCGGAGCACGCTGTGGACCCGCTCGAGAGTATCAAGGCCACCTTCTTCCAGGAGTGCGACGAGCTCCTGACCGACGCCGAACAAGGCCTCCTCGCGCTGGAGGCCGGCGACACCGATCCTGAGACGATCAACGCCGTGTTCCGCGCCGTGCACTCGGTGAAGGGCGGCGCGGGCGCCTTCGGCCTGGAAGACCTGATCCGTTTCGCACACGTGTTCGAGACGGTGATGGACATGCTGCGCTCGGGCGAGATGCACCTCACCGACGATGTGGCCAAGACTCTCCTGCGCGCCTCCGACGTGCTGGCCGACCATGTCGAAGCGGCCCGCACCGGCGGCAAGGTCGACGAGGCGCGCTCCGCGCCGATCCTGGCCGAACTGCAGGCGCTGGCGGGGCATGAGGGCCTGGACGACGACGGCGACGGCGGCCTTGACGGCGGCGAGATCGATTTCACGCCCCTGACCCTGTCCATCGAGGAAGATGCGGCGCCCCTCGCCCCGCCGGTTCCCGAGATCCCGACCGCCCAGGTCTGGGAAGTCTACTTCCGGCCGCGCGCCGAAATGTACGCCAAGGCCAACGACACGGCCCTGGTGCTGCGCGAATTGGCCCGGCTCGGCAAGGCCGAGGTCGTGCTCGACCAGTCCGACCTGCCGACCCTGGACCACCTCGCCGCCGAACACGCCTACCTGTCCTGGACCATCCGGCTTGAGACCGAGGCCGACGAAGCCAGCATTCGCGAGGTCTTCGAGTTCGTCGAGGACGACTGCGACCTGACCATCGCGCGCGAAGGCGAAGAGCCCGCGCAGGCCGCCCCCGCCGACGACTTCGACCTGGCCGCCCTTCTGGCCAAGGCGCACGCCGCGCCGTCCGAGCCCGAAGCGCCCGCAGCCGTCGTGGAGCCGCCGCCGGCCGCGGCGGCCGAGGTGGACGTCGCCGCCCTGATCGCCCGCGCCCAGGAGGCCGCGCCGATCATCGAGGCCGCCAAGCCCGCCGAACCGCCGCGCGCGGCCACGCCCGCCGCCGCCGCCCCGCCGCCCGCGGCCGCGGCCGCCGCCGCGCCGGCCGCGCCGCCGACCGCCACCATTCGCGTCGACCTCGACCGCGTCGACCGGCTGATCAACGCCGTGGGCGAACTGGTCATCCAGCAGGCGATGCTGTCGCAGCGCGTCCTGGAGAGCGGCCTGGCCCGCTCTTCCGACGTGGCGCTCGGCCTGGAAGACCTGGAGCTCCTCACGCGGGAGATTCAGGACAGTGTGATGGCCATCCGCGCCCAGCCGGTGAAGTCCGTGTTCCAGCGCATGCCGCGCCTGGTGCGCGAGGTCGCCGACATGGTCGGCAAGCGCGTCCGCCTCGTCATGGAGGGCGAGAACACCGAGGTCGACAAGACCGTGATCGAGCGCCTGAGCGACCCGATCACCCACATGCTGCGCAACGCCATCGACCATGGGCTTGAGACGCCCGACGAGCGCCAGGAGGCCGGAAAGGGCGCCGAGGGCACCGTCAAGCTGGCCGCCCTGCACCGCGGCGGACGGATCGTCATCGAGGTCAGCGACGACGGCAAGGGCATCAACCGCAAGCGCGTGCGCGGTATCGCCGTGAACAAGGGCCTGATCGCCGAGGACGCCGTCCTGACGGACGAGGAAATCGACAACCTGATCTTCCTGCCGGGCTTCTCGACCGCCGAGACCATCTCGGACATTTCCGGCCGCGGGGTCGGCATGGACGTGGTGAAGCGCTCGATCCAGGCGCTCGGCGGCCGCATCTCCATCAGCTCCGAGCCCGGCAAGGGCTCGAAGTTCACCATGAGCCTGCCCCTCACCCTGGCGGTGCTCGACGGCATGGTGCTTTCCGCCTCGGAGCAGACCCTGGTCGCGCCCCTGAGCAACATCGTCGAGAGCCTGACCCCGCGCAGCGAGGACGTGCACTTCATCGGCGGCCAGGACGCGGTGATCCGCATCCGCGACACCTTCGTCCCGCTGATCGACGTGGGCGTGTCCCTGGGCTTCCGCGACGCGCCGATCGACCCGGCCAGCGGCGTCGCGATCCTCGTGGAGAGCGAGGGCGGCGGCAAGGCGGCCCTCGTCGTCGAGGCGATCCAGGGGCAGCGCCAGGTGGTCATCAAGAGCCTCGAAGCCAACTACCAGCAGGTGCCCGGCGTCGCCGCCGCCACCATCCTGGGCGACGGTCGCGTGGCCCTGATCCTCGACGTCGACTCGCTGGTCAGCAATTCGCGCCGCAAGGGCGGACGGCCTGAGAAGCGGATGGCCGCAGCATGACCGAGGCTGTCCTGATGGGCGCCGGAACCCGGCGCGAGCTCATCGCCTTCCGCATCGGCGACCAGGAATTCTGCGTCGACATCATGTCGGTGCGCGAAATCCGCGGCTGGACCACGGCCACGCCCCTGCCCCGCTCCCCCGCCTTCGTGAAGGGCGTGATCAACCTGCGCGGCGCGGTCCTGCCGATCGTCGACCTCGGGGCCCGGCTCGGCCTGGCCACGTCCGAGCCGACGGCCCGCCACGTGATCATGGTGGTCAAGATCGGCGAACGCACGGTCGGCCTGCTGGTCGACGCGGTGTCCGACATCATCAACCTCACCGACGACGCGGTGCAGCCGACGCCGGACGTGGCCTGCGACACCGTGCGGATGTTCGTGAAGGGCCTCTTCGCGCTCGACGGCCGCATGATCAGCCTGATCTCGCTGGATCACGTGCTGCCTGAAACGGAAGCCGAAGCCGCATGACGACCTTCACCGCGGATCCTCATCGCAGCGGGTCGAAGAACGGCCTGGTCGACGGCGAATTCCTCCTCACCGCCGAGGACTTCCGCAAGATCGCCCAGATCCTGCATTCGCACGCCGGCATCGCGCTCAGCGAGGGCAAGGCCGCGCTGGTCTATTCGCGCCTCGCCAAGCGCCTGCGCACGCTGGGACTGCGCAGCTTCCGGGAATACTGCGCCCTGGTCGAAGGCTCCGACGGCCTCGACGAGCGGCAGGCCATGATGGCCGCCCTGACGACCAACGTGACGCGCTTCTTCCGCGAGCCGCACCACTTCGACCACCTGCGCGAGCAGGTGATGCCCGAGCTCGCCGCCCGCGCCCGGGCCGGCGGTCGGGTGCGTCTGTGGTCGGCCGCGTGCTCCAACGGCCAGGAGCCCTACTCCATGGCCATCACCGTGCTGTCCGCCCTGCCCGAGGCGGCGGACCTGGACGTGCGGATCCTGGCCACCGACATCGACCCGAACATGGTCGCCGAGGGCAAGGCCGGCCTGTACCGCGAGGACGCCGTCGCCCCGATCCCGCTCGACCTGCGCCGCAAGTGGCTGGAGAAGGCCGGCGAGGGCCGCTGGTCCGTCTCCGAGCAGCTTCGGCGGCTGGTCAGCTTCCGCGAACTCAACCTGATCGGCGACTGGCCCATGCGCGGCCGGTTCGACGTCATCTTCTGCCGGAATGTCGTGATCTATTTCGATGAACCCACCCAGGAAATGATCTGGAAGCGCTTCACGCCGATGATGACGCCCGGCGCGACGCTCTACATCGGCCACTCGGAACGCGTCACGGGCCCGGCGGCCGACGTGCTCGAGACCTCCGGTCTCACGACCTATCGCCTGAGGAGGTCGTAATGACGGTCCGTGTCCTGATCGTCGACGACTCCGCGACCATGCGGAGCCTGATCGCCGCGACTCTTCGACAGGATCCCGAGATCGAGGTCCTGGGCTTCGCCAACGACCCGCTCGAGGCCCGCGAGGCCATCAAGCAGCTCAATCCCGACGTCATCACGCTGGACGTCGAGATGCCCCGCATGAATGGGTTGGAGTTCCTCGAGAAGATCATGCGCCTGCGCCCGACGCCGGTGGTGATGGTCTCGACCCTGACCCAGGCGGGCGCCGAGACGACGATCGCCGCGCTGGAGCTCGGCGCCGTCGACTGCGTCGGCAAGCCGGCGGGCGGGCAGACCGCAGCCGAGGCCTTCGCCGATCTCGCCCAGATCGTGAAGACGGCCGCGCGCTCCAAGGTGCGTCCGTTCTCCGGCCCGGTCACGCAACAGGCGACCTCGGCCGACTACAAGACCAGCGACTGCATCCTGGCGATCGGCTCGTCGACCGGCGGCGTCGAGGCCCTGATGACGATCCTCTCGGCCTTCCCCAAGAACTGCCCGCCGACCGTGATCACCCAGCACATGCCGGCGGCCTTCACCAAGAGCTTCGCCGCCCGGCTCGACCGGGTCTGCGCCGCCCATGTGGAGGAAGCCTCCGAAGGCGCGCGCCTGGCGCCGGGCCGCATCTATCTCGCCCCCGGCGGCGAGACCCACCTGGAGGTCGCCTCCAAGACCTCGCCCCAGTGCCGCCTGACCCGCGGCGACACCGTCAACGGACATCGTCCGTCCGTCGACGTGCTGTTCAACTCGGTCGCGGCCCTGGGCCGGCCGTCGGTGGGGGTGATCCTCACCGGCATGGGTCGGGACGGGGCCAAGGGCCTGCTCGAAATGCGCAAGGCCGGCGCCCGCACCCTCGGCCAGGACGAGGCGAGCTGCGTCGTCTACGGCATGCCCAAGGTGGCCTTCGAAATCGGCGCGGTGGAGAGCCAGACTTCTCTGCAGCGCATGTCCTCGGCGATATTGAACTTGTGTGCGGCCGCCGAGCCGCAAAGGAGCGCCTGATGCCCGCAGCCGCCGCGATCAAGACCCTGATCGTCGACGATCAGCAGACGATGCGATCGCTCGTGCGCACGAGCCTGCACGCGATCGGCGTCACCAACACCCGCGAAGTGGCGGACGGCGAGGACGCCCTGCGCGCCCTCATCGCCCAGCCGGCCCAGTTGGTGATCACCGACTTCAACATGCCCAAGCTGGACGGCCTGGGCCTGCTGCGCGCCATCCGCGCCCACGGCCCGATCTCCAAGACGGCCGTGATCATGCTGACCGGCCGCGCCGACCGCGACCTGGTGCAGCGCGCGGTGCAGTTCGGGGTGAACAACTACCTCGTGAAACCCTTCACCACCCAGACCCTGAAAGAGAAGATCGAAGCGGTCTTCGGGCCGCTGACATGAGGGTCGACAACATCTCCAACCGGCCGCACCACCGGGTGCATGTCGTCCAGGGCGAGCACTTCGTGTCGGGCGATCCCGACACGGTGATGACCACCATCCTGGGCAGCTGCGTGGCCGTGTGCATGACCGACCCCGTGCGCGGGGTGGGCGGCATGAACCACTTCCTCCTGCCGGAAGGCCGCGGCGGCGTGGCCGACGAGGACCGCCGTTACGGCGTGAACCTCATGGAACTGCTGATCAACGACCTCTTGCGCCTCGGCGCGCGGCGCGAGCGACTGCAGGCCAAGCTGTTCGGCGGGGCGCGGATGTTCGACGGCCTCTCCGACGTGGGCGCCGGCAACGCCGCCTTCGCCGAGAAATTCCTGCGCGACGAAGGCATTCCCATCGTCGGCCAAAGCCTCGGCGGCACCGAGGCGCGGCGCGTCCAGTACTGGCCGACCACCGGCCGGGCGCAGCAGAAGACCGTGACCGACAACGCCGATCTGGCGACCCTGCGGGTCAAACCGCCCAAAGTGGAAGCGCCCGTCGCCGACGGCGCGGTGGAGCTCTTCTGATGCCGAACGCCGCTGCTGCACAGGACGCCGACAACATGGTTCATTCCCCCGCGCTGCTGACCGCCCTCGCGCGCGAAATGGACTTCGCCGGCGATCTCTGCGGCAAGCTCGAGGCGCTCGTCTCTCGACTGATCGAAGAGAACCTCAACGACAAGGCCCTCGTGATGAGCGAGGCCCAGGCCGTCGACGCCCTGACCCAGCACCTGTCGGCCCTGTCCGGGTTCATCCGCGGCCTCCTCGAGGACGGGCTGATGACCGAAGGCGCCTACAAGCTGGAGGCCGGCCTCGAACGCATTCCGCTCGCCTCGCTCGCCAATCGCATCGCCACCGAGGTCTACAAGGCCCCGATAGACGAGGCGATCGCCGCCGAGGTGGCGGGAGACCTGGAGCTCTTCTGAGCCATGAGCGCCACGGGCCTCCCTCGCGACGTTCGGATGAACCTTGAGCGCAGCGTCGTGCTCCTGGTGGACGACAACCCGCAGGCCCTCGAGCTGCTCAGCGCCATGTTCCGTGGCTTCGGCGTTCACCGCCAGGTGAAGTCGACCTCGGCCAAGGACGCCCAGAACATCGTCAAGTCGCGCGAGCTCGACCTCATCGTCATCGACACGGCCATGCCGGGCATGAGCGGCTACGACTTCGTCCGATGGCTGCGCCGCGAGGCGCCTGAGGACGCGCGCTTCACGCCGGTGATCATGCTGACGGGCCACGCCGCGCGGGCGACCGTCGAGTCTAGCCGCGACTGCGGCGCCAACTTCATCCTCGCCAAGCCCTTCACGCCGGAGGTGCTGCTGCAGCGGATCTACTGGGTCGCCAAGGACGAGCGCCAGATCGTCTGCTGCGAGACCTATGTCGGTCCGGACCGGCGATTCAAGAACATGGGCCCGCCGCTGGGCAAGAAGGGGCGTCGCAAGGACGACCTGACCGGCAAGCTGGGCGTGGCCAAGGAACCGAACATGGTCCAGGACGAGATCGACGCCCTGATGCGTCCGCAGAAAGTGCAGCTATGAGCGAAGCCCAGTTCATCAAGCCCCGCTACAAGCTGACCGACCAGATCGGCCGCGAAGGCGGCATGACCGCCGGCATGGCGGGCGAGCGGGCCCGCCGCGAGCTGTCCGCCGAAGAGGAGAAGGCCCGACAGGCCGTCCGGGCGACCATCGCCCGTATCGAGGATCTCTGCCGCACGCGCGACGCGGGCATGGACGCGGTCTACGACCTGTCCACCGAGGTGCTGGACGTCGCCGGTCTCTATGATGATCGCCCGCTGTCGGAGAGCGCCTACGCCCTTTGCGAACTGACCGACCGCCTGCGCACGACCGGCCGCGAGGACTGGTCGGCGGTGAAGGTGTTCGTCGAGGCGATGAAAGGCATCTGGGCCGCCGAGGGCCCGGCGCGCGACCAGATCAAGTCTGTGCTCGAAGGGCTGTGGGCCCTGATCGATCACGTGAAGATGCCCGAGGCGGAAGAGCCGGCGGCCTGATCGCCGGCCGGCTCCCCCTGGAGCCTCAGAGCTTCGCTTCGTTCGAGAAGATCACCGTGCCCGAGGCGGCGAACATGCCGCCGACGCCGTGACAGACGCTGATCTTGGCGCCTTCCACCTGGGCCGGGGCGATCCCGCGCATCTGCCGTACGCTCTCCTGCAGGGCGTACATGCCGTACATCCCGGAGTGCATGTAGGAGAGGCCGCCGCCGTTGGTGTTCAGCGGCAGCTTGCCTCCCGGCTTTCCATCCTTCGGCGGCGCAGTGTTCCGCTCACGGATGAAGTCCTTGGCCTCGCCCGGCTTGCAGAAGCCGAGGTCTTCCAGGCCGTAGAGCGGCAGGTGGGCGAAGGCGTCGTAGATCATCAGGTGATCGACGTCGGAATGCTTGATCCCCGCCTCGTCGAAGGCCTTCTTCCCGGAAATGCGGAAGGCCGTTGACGAGTTGAAGTCGTACATCTGGCTGACCAGCGGGGTCTCGACGCTTTCGCCCGTGCCCAGGATGTAGACCGGCTTCTGCGGGAAATCCTTGGCACGGTCGGCGCTGGTGAGGATCAGCGCGCCGCCGCCGTCGGTGACGAGGCAGCACATCAGCATCCGGTAGGGCCAGGCGATCATCGGCGAGTTCAGCACGTCGTCGACCGTGATCGGGTCCTTGAACGAGGCCCGCGGATTCCTGGCGGCCCACTCGCGCTGGACCACGGCGACCGTCGCCAGGTCCTCTTCGGTCACCCCGTAGGTCTTCATGTAGCGAAGGACCGGGATGGTGAACATGGTCGGCGGCGTAGTGACGCCGTAGGGCAGTTCGAACTGGCCCATCAGGCTCGACGGCGAGCGGGCGAAGCCCGAGGCTCCGACACGCGAGCGCCCGGACTCGCCGTGGGTGATCAGAACAGTCTTGCACAGGCCCTCGTTGATCGCCGCCGCCGCATGGCGGACGTGCAGCATGAACGAGCATCCGCCCACGGCCGTGCCGTCGGCGTAGGTCGGCTTGATGCCGAGATAGTGGGCGAGCTCGACCGGGCTGATGCCCGCAGTGGCCACGCCGTCGATGTCCGAGGGCTTGAGCCCCGCATCGGCCATGGCGTTGAGCGCGGCGTCGGCATGCAGGCCGATCACCGAGACGTCGGGAATCTTGCCCATCTTCGTGGTTTCGGCGGCGCCGACCACGGCGACTGAATTCTGCTTCATCGGATCAGCCCTTCGCCGGTTCGAACATCGGAAGGGAGATCTCTTCGCTCTCCTTCTGGAAGACCACCTGGACGTCCATGTCCAGGACCAGAGCCTCGGGCGTCTGGGGGCAGCCGACGATGTTGGTCATCATCCGCGGACCCTCGGCCAATTCGACCACCGCGATCGAGTGCGGCTCGGTTCCCATGTCCGGGCGCGGACGGTGGTTGATGACGTAGCTGTAGAGCCGGGCCTTGCCGCTGGCGGCGTAGACCTCGACCTCGCGGCAGCCGCACTTTGGGCAGAAGGCGCGCGGCGGAAAATAGCTTTCCTTGCAATCGGTGCAGCGCTGCAGGCGAAGCTCGCCCGCTTTGCAGCCCTCCCAGAAATGCCGGGTCTCCGGCGTGGGCTCGGGCAGAATCCTAGGCATCGAAATCCCATCCCTCAATGAAAACAGTCTTGTGGTTCGTCACCGGCGGAAATGCGCCGGGGGCCTCAGCAAAGACGACCTTGGCCGCCGTGTCGATGGCGGCGTCGGCTCAGACCGGCGCGCCGGCCAGGACGCGCCGTTCGGTGGACACGACGAGCTCGGACCAGATCTCGGACTCCAGGGCCTTGGCCTCGGCCCCGTCGACGGCTTCGACCGCGGCGTGCAGTTCGATCAGGCCGGCGCGCAGGGCCGAGTTGGCCGCCTGCAGGGCCGAGACCCGGAGGTCTTCGTCCGCGGTCGCCGCGAGAGATCGCAGGCGCTCGGCGAGGGCCGCGTCGGCGACGACCGCCGCGCCCCTGGCCAGCAGCGCCCGCACGGCGCGGTTCTCCTCCACGTGGCGGGCCGCCGCGCGGTCGAATTCCTGGGCCGCTACGGCGAGCAGCATCGCGGTCAGCCCGAGGGCCGAGGCGCGATCTGCGGGGTCGACGTCGGGCTGGGCGTTGAACGCCACCAGGCCCGACAGCTCCATCAGGACCTCGGGGATTTTCGGGTTCATAGCCGTCCCATCACGGTAAGAGTGGCGCGGTCCTGGGCGTTCTCGAGCGCCCAGGCCGGATAGACCATGATGGGCTCGCGATTGCCGCCGTCGATCCAGGCGCGGCCGGCCGAGATCCAGATGGCCTGGCCCTTCACGCAGTTGAACAGTTCCCACCAGTGCAGGTCGGCGGGATCGGCCCGAAGGCCGCTGGCCGTCTCCCAGACGGCGATGGCCTCGGCGCGCGGCAGCAGGCCGCCGGCCTTGCCCTGGCCGAAGGTCCACACGGGATTGAGGCTCCAGCCGAGGTCCTCCAGCGGATCGCCCAGGTGGGCCATCTCCCAGTCGAGGACGCCGTGGATGCCGCCGGCCGTGTCGTAGAGGAAGTTGCCGGTCCGATAGTCGCCGTGCACGACGCTGATCTTCTGGGCGGGCCGGGGCGGATTGGCCCGCAGCCAGCGGATCGCCGCTCGGGTGACCGGCAGCGGGGCCGCCTCGTCGTCGTCGAGGATCTTCTCCCAGTGGTCCAGTTCGCGCTTCCAGCAGGCCTCGGGCTCGACAGGCGCCATCACCTCGGTCAGGCCCACGGCGGCCGGATCGGCCTTGGCGATCTCGCCCAGGATCGTCCACTTGCGGCGGCCGAGCTCGGCCAGGGTTCCCACATAGGGCTCTGCGAACAACAGGCCCGGACCGGCCTGGAAGCCGCTGATCTCCTCGGCGACGAAGAACGGATAGTCGAGGGCGTCCGACTCCTCCTCCAGCCACAGCATTTCCGGCACGGGCACGGCCGTGCCGCGGAAGGCGCGATAGGCCTCGAACTCGATGCGGCGCTCGGTGTCGATGAGGCTGGCCGGCGGATCGCGGCGCAGGATCAGCCGCCGTTCGCGGGCGGCGCCCTGGCCGTCAGTCCAGCTCAGCCGGAAGCGGTAGGTCTGGCGCGAGGCGCCGCCCGAGATCCGCGACAGGCTGTCTACCGCCACGTCGTGCGCGCCGTCGAGCCGACCGGCGATATAGGCCGCGAGCTTCTGTTCGAGGGGGAGGGTCACGGTCTCTCCGCTATTGGACGGTGAAGCGGACGGGCAGGCTCTTGGGCCCGTTCACGAAGGTGGCGTGGGACATCTTGGGCTCGCCGGCGAGTTCCAGGGTCTTGATGCGCGGCAGCAGCTCTTCCCACAGGATGCGCATCTCCATTCGCGCCAGATGCTGGCCCAGGCAAAGGTGTGCGCCGTAGCCGAAGGCCAGCTGCTTGTTGGGCGTGCGGTCGACGCGGAACGCAAAGGGGTCGGCGAAGACGCTCTCGTCGCGGTTGCCCGAGGCGTAGCAGAGCATCATCCAGTCGTCCTTCTTCAGCTGGCGGCCTTCGAACTCGGTGTCCTCGGCCACGGTGCGCATGAAGGTCTTCACCGGGGTGGTCCAGCGGATCGACTCCTCGACCAGGCCCGGGATCAGCGACGGGTCCGCCTTGACCTTGGCGAGCTCGCCGGGGTTCTCGGCCAGGGCCCAGAGCGCCCCGCCCGTCGAGGACGAGGTGGTGTCGTGGCCGGCGGTGGCGACGATGATGTAGTAGCTCATCGCCTCCAGCTCGCTGATCGGCTGGCCGTCGACTTGGCTGTTGGCGATCACCGACGCAAGGTCGTCACGCGGATTGGCCCGGCGGTCGGCGGACATGCGCATGAAGTAGGCGAAGAAGTCGGCGATCACGCCCTGGTCCATCACCTTGCTGATGTCGCGGGGCGCGTCGACCTCGCGGGACAGTTCCGGGTCGGCGGCGCCGAACAGCTCCTGGGTGAGGGTCAGCATCCGCGGCTCGTCCTCCTCGGGCACGCCGAGGATCTCCATGACCACGTGCAGCGGATAGTGCAGCGCCACCTGCCTGACGAAGTCGCATTCGCCGCCGGTCGCCAGCATCCGCTCGACCGCGCCGCGGGCGATGGTGCGGACGCGATCCTCCAGACCGCGCAGGTTCTGCGGCATGAACCAGGCCTGGGTCAGGGCGCGATACTTGGGGTGGTCCGGCGCGTCCATGTGGATCAGCGTGCGCAGCAGGTGCGGGCTGCCGCCCATCAGGGCGCGCACCTTGGCGTCCACCTCGGCGGCCACCAGGGTCGGCGAACGCGCGCCGGAGAGGAACAGGCTGTTCTGGCGGCTGATCTCCAGGATGTCGGCGTGGCGCGTGACGACCCAGAAGGGGTCGAAGCCCTCGGGATGCGCCACGTTGAGCGGGGCGTTGGCGCGCAGCCAGCCATAGGCCTCGTGGATGCGCCGGTCGGCATAGGCGGACGGATCGACCAGGGTCTGGGCGATGTCGGCGGGAATGCGGGCGTTCTCGGTCATCTGTGGTCTCCACCCCCTGGTGGAGCCGTATCCGCATTACGCCACGGCAGGATTGACCTCTCCCAACGTGAAGCCCGCAGATCGGCGGCT
>ENA-UOYA01000683-UOYA01000683.1-activated-sludge-metagenome-genome-assembly--contig:-NODE-683-length-40654-cov-18.904825_pt1 | contig 40654 bp, 38 predicted proteins | sample MGYA00238163_ERZ764804 | MGnify/ENA primary metagenome ERZ764804 (study PRJEB28919, sample SAMN05720223) | activated sludge metagenome | isolation source: Anaerobic digester | place: Hong Kong...
TTCCTTTCAGTCAGCGAGGCAGGATGGGGTTTCCGTTAGAAATCGGGGAGAGGACATTCAGTCTGGGAGGTGGACGAGATGATGAAGAAGCTGATCGGTCTGGTTCGAGATGAAGAGGGACAGGGGATGGTGGAGTACGGCCTGATCATCGCCGTCATCGCGGTGGCTCTTGTGGCCGCCCTGGTAACCCTTCGGGGAGGCATTTCCGGGGTGTTTCAAAATGCCTCCGATCAGATGAGCAGCAACAGCAGCGGGTCCTGAGCAAAACCCAGGCGCGAAGCAGGCGAGAGAAAGGGGCGGGCCTCCGCCCCTTTTTTCTCCCCGGAAGGCGAAAGCCAACCCTGGAAGAGGTGAGAACATGGCGGCTTTCTGGATCTTTCTTCCGGCGTCCGTTTTCGGAGGGCTTTGGGATCTCCGGTTCCGGAAAGTTCCCAACCTGCTGAACGGGGCGATCCTGCTGGGAGCCCTTGCCTGGCACGCGTACCGCGGGGATTTGGTCTCATCGGCCCTGGGAGCCGCTGCCGGGTTTTCGGCCCTTCTCCTTCCTTACTGGCTCGGCGGCATGGGAGCGGGAGACGTCAAGTTCATGGCGGCCCTGGGAGCCGCCGTGGGCTGGCCCTCCGCGGCGGATACCCTCCTCTGGTCCGCCCTGTCGGGAGGCGTTCTGGTCGTCGTGCTGGCCCTCAGGCCGGAGGACTGGACGCAGGCATGGCTGGAGGCCGCCTCCGGATGGAAAGAGGCGGTCCGTACCCTTTGCAGGAACGCAGGCTCGAGGAAACGGGAAAAGGTTCCTTACGCCCTGGCGATGACGGCCGGTTTCATCCTTTCCCATTTTTTCCCTCTCCTCGGGAGGGTCACCGCATGAACGGGGAAAAACATCGCGGAGCCGCCCTGGTCGAACTGGCCCTCACCCTTCCCGTGCTGCTGGTCCTCGTCATGGGGATCATCGAGATGGCCTCCCTCTTCCAGCAGTTCCAGGTTGTCCAGCATGCGGCCCGGGAGGGGGCTCGCCTCGCGGCAGTCGGTGAATCCCCCGAGGAGGTGACCGCCGCCGTCCTGAATCTCCTCTCCCTGCGGTCTTTCGCCGGGACTCCGACCATCCGGGTGGAGGAAGTGACCCTCTCTTCCTACGTGGAATCGAAAGTCTCCGTCTCGGTACCCCTGAGGACGGTCACACCGCTCGGCCAGTTCGTTCCCGCTCTTTTGGGAACCTTCCGGCCCACGGCGGTGGCCGCTTTCCGAAAGGAAGGGTGATCATGGGCCAATTCCGCCAAAAACGGGGCGGCGGCATCCTTGTGCTGACGGCGCTTTCCCTGGGCATCCTGCTTTCGGCGGCTTCGCTGGCGGTGGACTACGGTTACGCGGTCCTCATGAGGGAGCGCCTCCAGAGAGCCGTCGATGCCGCTGCCCTCAGCGGGGCCATGGAACTGGCCATGGGACATCCCCAAACAGCCGCCGACCGGGCCGTCCAAATGGGCAACGAAAACCTCGAGGCTTCCTATGCGGTCCGTTTCCCGGCATCCAACCGGTGCCACGTGGACGGGGAAAAAGCCCTCCGGACGTTCTTCGCCGTTTTCCTGGGAAAAGACACGATCCTGGTCCGGGCCCACGCGGAAGCCATCGCCTCCCCCGTTTCCGAGGTCCAGGGACTACGGCCTTTCGCCATCGTTCCTCCCGAGGGAGGGTTCACCTACGGCGTGACCTACGTGATCAAGTACGGTCCCGGCCCTGGAAGCGGGGCCTATCACGGCAACTTCAACGCGGTGGCCCTGGACCCGACGGACCGCGGAGCCAAAGACTATCTCCAGAACATCAAGTACGGTTCCGACGGCTGGATCCGCATCGGAAGCGAGATCTCCACGGATGACGACTGGATCTACACCGAGCCGGGCAACATGGCCGGACCCACCCGGGAAGGGGTGAACTATCTCGTGGGGCAGGATTCCCACGACTGGGACTATTACCAGTCCATGCCGGGCATCGAGACGAGCAGCCGGCTGATCACGATCCCCGTCATCGAGTCCATGGCCGATATCAACGGCCGGGAGCTGGTCCACGTCATCGGCTTCGCCAGGGTCTTCCTGGAAAACGCGGTGGGAACGGGCAACGACGTGGACATCTATGCCCGCTTCGTGAAGATGGCGACCCCGAATTCCAGGACCGCGAGGAACGTCCCCGACTACGGAGCCTACGGGATCCGCCTGGTCGTCCCGGAACCCTGAGGAGGGAATGGAATGCGAAGGAAAATCCTGCTTTTGACTCTATCGCTCCTTCTGGCTTTGATCGCAGCCGCGCTGGTCTTCGGGCAGATCCGGGAGTACCGGAAACGCCTGGTCGCCGCCGAGAACAGGATGATTCCGGTTCCGGCGGCCGCCAGGGAGATCGAGGCCTTCAGCACCCTCACCCCGGAGGACATCGTGGTCCTGAAGATGCCCCGAGGGGCCTTCCCGGCGGAAGAAATCCCGGCCGCCGACCAGCTCGCCGGCAAACGGACCCTCTACCGCCTCGCCAAGGGAGATCCCATCCTGAAATTCAAGCTGGCCGAAGCAGGGGGGAAAGGAAGCCTGTCCCTGACCCTGCCGAACGGGATGCGGGCGATCGCCATGGCGGTGGACGAAGTCAGCCTGGTTTCCGGGCATATCCGCACCGAGGACCGGGTGGACGTGGTCATCCTCGAAAAGCGCCCAGGCGGGATCACCCCTGCCCGCAACCTGCTGTCTGGACTGAAGGTCCTGGCCGTCGGGGTGGATGCAGGCATTCCCGCGGAAGAGCGGAAAAAGGCGGCCCCCGCCGAGCTGGCGAAATCGGTGGTCCTCGAGGTTTCGCCGCAGCAGGCCCCGATTTTGGCCTGGGCCCAGCGCCGCGGGGACCTCTGGCTTTCCCTTCGTCCCGCAGGGGACACGGGGAAGACCCCCGAAGCGGTCTATGCCGGGCCGGACCCCGCCGCGTGGAAGGAGCAGCCCAGGCCAGGCGTGGAAACCGCGCAGGCGCAGTCACCGTCGAAACCCGTTTCTTCACCGCATCCTGAAACCTCCGCCGGGCGCCCTACCCGAGGCTGGGCCGTCACGGTGATGGTTCCCGGAAAGACGGAATCCGTGGCGGTTCCAGTGAAATGAGGAGGACTGAACGATGAGAAAAAACCGGACCTTTCCTGTTCTCGTTCTAGCGACGGTCCTTCTGCTGTTGTCACAGCCCCTGCCTTCCGCCGGAGGGCCTGCCCAACCGCAACAGACCCTCCACCTGGAAACGGGGGAAAACGCCCCGCTCACGTTCCAGTCCCTGGCCCGGGTGGCCATCGGGAACCCGAACGTCCTGGACGCGCAACCCGTCAACCGGAACGACCTTCTCCTCTTTGGGAAATCCGAGGGCGTGTCTTCCCTCGTGGTCTGGGATTCAAAGGGATGCCACGTGTTCGACATCCTCGTCCATCCCTCCCGGCGAGTTCGGACCTGGGACCTTGAACAGATGCTGCAGGATTCGGGCATCAAGGTCGCCTTGACGGAAAACACCGTGATCCTGGAGGGAGCCGTCCGGACCCCCTACGAAAAGAAGAGGGCCGAGGCCATCGCCAGGGGCTTCGCGCCCAACGTCGTCAACCTCCTGAACGTCGAGGGGGACCCGCGAGTCAAAATCGAGGCCATCGTCATGGAGATGGCGAAGGGAAACGGGCAAAAGCTCGGGCTATCCTATCTCGAGGGCGGCAGGGGGCAGCTCGTTTCAGGCTCCGCGAACCTCGTCAACTCCGAGCTGGGACAGATCGGGTTCACCTGGAACCGGGCCGCCGATATCCCGTCCAATCTCAAGGGCCTTTTCGATGCCGTGAAAAACACGTCCAGCACAAGGATCCTCAGCCGGCCAAGCGTGAGCGGGCTCAGCGGAGAAAAGGCCTTCATCAACGTGGGAGGAGAAATTCCCGTTCCGGTCGGCGTCGAGAACAACCAGATCAAAGTCGAATGGAAACCCTACGGGGTCATCATGACGATCGTCCCGGAAGTCCTCAGCGATGGGGACATCCTCCTGAACCTCTCCGCCGAGGTATCGGAACTGGACTGGGAAAACCGCATCGTCACGAACGGCGTTTCCATCCCGGCCCTAAGGAGCCGAAAGGTAGAAAACCGGACGGTCCTGAAAGACGGAGAGCCGCTGGTGATCGGGGGGCTACTGGACAACAAGCAAACCCGAATGGTCAAGAAGATCCCGCTCCTCGCGGACCTGCCTCTTCTCGGCAGCCTCTTCCGCAGCAAGCAGTTCCAGAACAACGAGACCGAGCTCGTGATCACGGTCGTTCCCCAGGTGGTGAAGAATCCATGATCCGCCTTTTCCTGGCAGGCACCGAAGAGCGTCGAAACGGGTGGAAGAGGGGACTTCAGGAAAGTTCCACGATCGAGGTCGCCGGCGAGGCCGGTTCGTTTGCGGAGCTGAGGTCCCTCGTGCAGGCCGCCAGGCCCCACGTTCTTCTCATGGGATTGTGTGCCGGGGAACAGGAAGCGGCGGACCTCCTGGATGCGCTCAAGTCCCTCCAGTTCCTCCCGGGGATCATCGTTGCGGCCGAGGAGAACGATCCGGAGGCCATCCGGACCATCATCCGGCTCCAGGCAAGGGATTTTGTGCCTGCCGCCTGCCCCGTGGCCGAACTCGATGCCGCGGTGAACCGGGCCTATTCCGCTGCTGTGGGGCAAAACCGGGATCGGACGGGCGTCCTTCTCGGACTTTGGGGATGCCGGGGGGGAGCCGGGACGACCTCCCTCGCCCTGGCACTGGCCGGGGCTGCCCGCCGGAAGGGGCTCAAGGTCGCTGTTGCCGACGGGGACATCGCCCTGGGAGACACCGCGTTCTTCATGAACGCGAGGCCCACCCTGACCTGGGTGGACTGGGCCCGGGACAGCAGCGGCGGGGAACGGGACATCCACCGCTACCTCCTGACCACGGAGGAAGGCTTCTCGATCCTGGCCGCCCCCAAATCACCGGCCCAGGCCGAACTCATCCGCCCCCAGGCGGTGTCGGAAGCCCTGGACCTCCTCCAGAAGTCCCATGACCTGGTCATCGCGGACCTGCACAGGAGCTTTGACGAGATCACCCTTCACATCGCCGAACGGGCGCAGCGTCTCTGGCTCGTGACGGATGCCTCCCTCACGGGGGTCAAGAATGTCAGCCTCTTCTGGAACCTGATGGACCAGCTCCGGCTCGTCCATGAAGAGAGATGCGCCGTGATCAACCGGGTCAACAAGGGAAACGCCCAGACTGCCGCAAAAATGGCGTCCCTTTACAAGGCCTCGGCCCTGATTCCCGAGGAACCCGCCCTGGATCGGGCCTGGGAAAGCGGACGAAGCCCGGTTCTGACCCTTCCGCGCTCGCCGTTCGTGAAAGCGGTGGGAGAACTTCTGAACCGTCTTTTCCCTGATTCCTCCCCCGGCGGGAAAGGGAGGAAATCCAGATGAGCCTTCTCAAGCGGCTTGCAGGGCGTTCCGCGGAGGAACAGAAGGAAAGGATCCAGGTTTCCCCGGCCTTCCGGGCCGCGCAGAGGCGGCTTTTGGTCCGGCTTGCCGAGGAAGTCGACCCGAAGGACCTGGGCGGGTCGGACCCTGGAAGCCAGGGGAACGCCGAGCTTCGCAGGAAGGTCGTCCGAATCGTGGACAGCTTTCTTTCCGCCAGCCCGGAACTGTCGGCAGCCGAGCAGGAGCGGCTCCGCGAGGAAGTCCTGAACGAGGTGTTCGGGTACGGGCCCATTCAGCCTTTGATCGACGACGATTCGATCAGCGAGATCATGGTGAACGGGCCGGACATCGTCTACGTGGAGCGCCGGGGGAACATCGAGCTCACCGACGTCGTCTTCGCTGACGACGAACACGTCAAGCGGGTGCTCGAACGCATCGTCTCCCCCCTGGGAAGGCGCATTGACGAGTCCTCCCCCATGGTGGACGCCCGCCTGCCGGACGGATCGAGGGTCAACGGCGTCATTCCCCCTCTCTCCCTGGAAGGCCCCCTGATCACCATCCGCAAGTTCCGGAAGACCCCCCTGACGACCGCCGACCTCATCGCGGGCGGGACCCTGTCGGAGGAAGCCGTGGCGTTTATCCGGACCGCGGTGGAGGCGCGGTTCAACATCGTGATCGTCGGGGGAACGGGGTCCGGGAAAACGACGCTTCTGAACGTGCTTTCAGGCTTCATCCCCGAAAAGGAAAGGATCCTGACCATCGAGGATGCTGCCGAGCTCAAGCTCCAGCAGCCCCACGTCGTCAGGCTCGAAGCGCGGCCGGCCAACATCGAGGGGAAAGGGGCCATCCCCATCCGGAGCCTTGTAAAAAACGCTCTCCGGATGCGCCCCGACCGGATCATCGTGGGGGAATGCCGCGGAGGGGAGGCCTTCGACATGCTCCAGGCCATGAACACGGGGCATGACGGTTCCATGACCACGATCCACGCCAACTCCGCCCGGGACGCTTTGGCTCGCCTGGAAAGCATGGTCATGATGTCGGGCCTCGAGCTGCCCCTCAAGGCCATCCGGGACCAGATCGCCTCCGCCGTGGACCTCTTGATCTACCAGGAACGCCTGCGGGATGGGTCTCGGCGCGTGATGACCGTCACGGAAATCACCGGCATGGAAGGGGAGATCATCCAGACGCAGGACCTCTTCCATTTTGATCTCCAGGGATTCGACGAAAGGGGACGGGTTCGCGGAAAACTTCGGCCTACCGGCATCCAGCCGAAACACCTGGCCAAGTTCGAGCTCGCGGGTGTGGCCCTGCCCGCGGACTGCCTGGCGGGGCGGTAAGGGGGGAGAACGGTGCAGGACCTGCTTGTGGCTCTCCTGTCGGTTGCCCTGGGACTCGCCTCTCTCTTGTGCGTCTTCCGGGCCTTCCGTCCGGTTGCGGGAACCGATCCCATCGAACGGGTGAAGCGCTGGTTCACCCAGGACCGGCCTTCCAACGAGGAGCGCCAGCGCCTGCGCTTCGTTTCCTCGCTGGCCCCCAGGCAGCTTCAGCGGAAAGTCTCCCGGCTTTTGCAGAACGCCGGGATTCCCCTGGAAGTGGAGGAAGCCCTTCTTCTGTGGGCCATCCTGCTCTTGGCCTGCACCCTGTCGGGGTTCCTTTCGGCCGGAGTGTTCGGCCTTGTTGCCGGCCTTGCCTCGGGAGGGAGCCTTCCCCTGCTGTTTCTTCGGGTCCAAAGCGCCCGGAGGAAACGGCAAATGGAGGGTCAGATCCCCGACCTGCTGGACCTGCTCGCTTCCGGCCTAAGGGCTGGATTCAGCTTTTTCCAGAGCCTCCAGCACGCTGCCGGCCAGATGGAGGCCCCGATCGGCCCGACGCTCCGGCAGGTGATCACGGAGATGACGGTCGGTTTCGACGTGGAAACGGCCCTTCGGAGGTGGGTGGAACGCACGGGCAGTCTTGACCTGGAACTGGCCGTTTCCGCCATCCTGATCCAGAGGGAAGTTGGCGGGAATCTTGCCGAGGTGCTGGACAACATTTCCGGGATCATGCGCGACCGGCGCGAGGCCCAGATGGAAATGCGCTCCCTGACGGCCCAGGGGCGCATGGAAGGCTGGATCATCTCGCTGCTCCCGGTCGTCCTTGGGATTTTCTTCACCCTGACGCGGCCGGAATACATGGGCGTTCTTTTTCACACTCCCCAGGGAGTCCGGATGCTCACGCTTTCCGGGGTCTTCGGGGTGATCGGGATTTTCCTGGTGAACCGGATCGTCAAGCCCCGCTACTGAAGGAGGGGATCCGAATGGAAACGTGGATCTCGATGGTTCTGTTTGCGATGCTTGGGCTGAGCCTCTGGCTCTTCTTCCAGGCTTTTCTCCCGGGTGAGGACGTCCGGCTTCAAAGGGCTTCGGAGTACCTGGAAGTCCAGAGAAGAACCGAGACGCCCAGCTTCAGGCAGAGGATCCTCTCCCCGCTGGGAAAGGCCCTGGTGGACGTCCTGTCGCGCCTCTATCCCCCCAGGACGCTCGAGCGGCTGGACGAATACTGCGAAAGGGCAGGGCGCCCGCTGGGCATCACCGGAAAAGCTCTCGCGGTGTCCAAGGTGGTGTCGGCCTTCCTGCTCTGGACCGCCGCCGGACTGTTCGTCCGGGGCAGGTTTTTCCTTCCCGCCTCGATCCTCGCCGCCTGCACCGGCTACCTCCTGCCCGGCCTGTGGGTGACCTCCCGGACCCGGAGGAGAGTGGAACTCGCTCGGGCCCAGCTGGCCGACGCAATGGATCTGCTCGTCGTCAGCGTGGAAGCCGGGCTGGGGCTCGACGCGGCCCTCCAGCGCGTCGCAAGCCGGTTCCGGCATCCGCTGGGGGACCTTTTCTCGAAAGCCATGGCGGAAATCAGCCTCGGTTCTCCCCGCGAAAGCGCGTTCAGAGGCATCGCCGAGGCGTTGCCCTTCGACGAAATCAAATCTTTCACCGCCAGCATCATCCAGGCCGAGCGCCTGGGGACCAGCATCGCGGCGGTTCTCCGCGCCCAGGCCGCCGGGCTGCGGAAGCGGCGGCGCCTGAGAGCCGAAGAGCACGCGAGGAAAGCGCCGGTGAAGATCCTTTTCCCCCTCGTCCTCTTCATCTTTCCCAGCCTGTTCGTCATCATCCTGGGGCCGGCCATGATCCAGATCCTGGAGAACCTGAGGCCATGACGAAGCTCTTTTCCGGGGTGCCTCTCGCCGCGCTCGGCCCGGACGGCAGGACCTGGTTCGAGCCGGTCTGGGCGGCCGCCACGTTCCGGGAACGCTTCAGGGGGCTGATGTTCACGGACCCCAAGCCGATGGGGGTCTGGTTTCAAGGATGCCGCTCCATCCATTCCCATTGGATGCGCTACCCCCTGGATATCCTGTTTTTGGGAGAAGACGGGGCCGTTCTCCGGCACGTGGTCCTGAACCCCTGGTCCTTCGCCTCCCATCCCCACGCGGCATCGATTCTGGAGATTCCCCTGGGGTATGCAAACACGAAAGCCTTGCCGCCCCGCCTTTCCCTGGTACCGGCAGATACCGGGCTTTCGCCGGGTTCCCTTTGATACAATAGAAATCGTTCACGCTTCAGCTGCATTTGAACCGCACAGGGAGGGAACCGCGTTGGCCGGAAAAATCGCTGTCACGCTCCAGGAGGCTTCACTTTCGGAACAGGCGCATTTCCTGCAGCTTCTGAAAGATGCCGGGTTCTCGATCGAGGCGGCTCCATCCGCGCCCGGCGATGAAGCGCACCTTCCCCTCCTGGCGCTGGGGAAGGTGCTTACCCAGTCGGACCCTTCCGGGGAAGACCTCGCCGCGCTGGTAGAAGGCGTTACAAGGGTGATCCAGCTTCCCGTTTCCCTCTTTCTCCCGGTGCAGGAGAAGACCCTCCTGTCCTGCAGGGCAGCCGCTCCCGGAACCCCTCCCGCCTGGATCGAGGCGGAATTTCCGGCCGGTTCCGCAGAAACGGTCCTGAAAGTGCAGGGAGAGATCCGCCCTTGCCTTTTCCCCCTGGACAAAACGGAACTCTCCGCGGGGTTCCTCGTGGCCGCCCTCCGCGGATCCTCCGGGGAAGAGAAAGCCTTCTCCTTTCTGAACGAACTGGCGGGGGCGATCGGCGAGGCACGGGCGCGAACGGAACGCCTCCGGGCCCTCGACCGGGGCGCTTCCCTGCTGGATTCCTCGGTCGATGCCCTGGTGGAAGCGTGCACAACCCTGCTGGAACTCCGAGGGCACGAAACCGCCGGGCACAGCGAACGCGTGACCTCCCTCTCGGTCAAGCTCGGGGAGCGCCTGGGCCTTTCCAGCCGGGAACTGATCGACCTGCGCCGGGGTGCCCTGCTCCACGACATCGGCAAGCTCACCCTTCCGGACAGCCTTCTCCAGAAGAGCCCCCCGCTGTCGGAGGAAGACTGGAAGATCCTGCGGACCCACACGGTACGGGCTTTTGAAGCCTTCCGATCCGTGCCGGCCCTCCAGGGGGCCCTGGACGTCCCCCTACGGCATCACGAACGCTTTGACGGCAGCGGATACCCGGACGGCCTGAAGGGAAAGGACATCCCCATCGTGGCAAGGATTTTCGCCGTCGTGGACGTCTGGGACGCCCTTCTCTCGGAAACCTGCTACCGGAAACGGTGGAGCCCCGGGAAGGTCCTCGACCACCTCCGGCGGGCAGCCGGGGTGCATTTCGACCCGGAGGTCGTTTCAGCCTTCATCTCGCTTTTGGAGGAAGACCCCTCCCTCTTAGACCGGCCCTTTTAAAGACTCCTTTTCCGAAACGATCCGGTCGGTTTCAGCGAGGACTTCTCCGATGCCGCGCTGGATCACGAGGTGGGCCCTTCCGTCAAAAGGCGTGGCTTCGCGGTTCACGATCGCCACCTTCGCCCCGCAGGCCGCGGCGATGCCCGGGAGGCGATTCGCCGGAGAAACGGCCAGGGAGGAGCCCAGGACCACGAACAACCGAGCCGTGGAAGCCAGGCGTTCGGCTTCTTCCAGGGGAGCCTCGGGAAGGTTTTCCCCGAAAAGAATCACGTCCGGCCTTAGGCGGCCCCCGCAGGCAGGGCAGAAGGGCCCTTCCAGGAGTCTCACACCGGGGCTCTTCGCCCCGCACCCCCTGCACCGTGCCGTTCGAAGGCTCCCATGGAGCTCCACCACGCTACGGGAACCTGCCTCCTGGTGGAGACCATCCACATTCTGGGTCACAATCGCCGACAGCAGGCCCCGCCTCTCCCAATCCGCCAGGATCCGGTGTCCCCGGTTCGGGGAGGATGCCTTCAGGGCTTCCACCCTCATTCGATAAAAGGCGTAGAACTCGTCGGGCCGGTTTTCCATGGCCCACTCCGTCGCCAGCCGGGCTGGATCATATTGCGCCCAAAGCCCCTGCCTGGAACGGAAATCCGGAAGGTTTGACTCGGTGCTCATTCCAGCTCCCGAGAGCACGACGAACGGTCTTGCTTCCAAAATCCATTCCGCCAGCGTTTCGACGTCCTTCATGCCGGCTCGCCTCCCCTGAATACAGATCGGTTTCCTGCTTCATTGTACCCCGGTTTCCGTCGTTAGGTCAGGATTGATCAGCCTTTCCATCCTCCTGTAAAGCCGAAAAAAGCCTGATTCCGGGTTTAGCCATCGGGTTCCCTCCCTTTTTCCGGGTCAACTTGCCCGGCCGGTCCGCCGTTCTTCCCTGCCTCAACCGATTTCAGCCGCCCCGCACTGAGTTGCGCCCGGCTTTTGGCGGAAAAATCCCCTTTCAAGGAGAAAGAAGATGTTGTCTTTTTTTGACCTTTTAGAACGCCATGCCGCGCGGGAGAAAAATAAATGAAGGGGAGCCCCGGCTCCCCCTCCTGGTCCTCTTTTTGACGAAGCTTCCCAAAACCCATCCTGCCTAGGCCGGCGTTTTTTTCAGCCCCGAGCCCGTAAGCGGAACCACGATCCGTTCTTCTTCTTTCAAGCGTCGTTCTCGCATTGCCTTCAAGGCTGCCGCGGAGGCCACGGCAGCCGTCGGTTCTACGAGGAAACCTTCTTTGGCCAGGCGTTTCTGCTCCTGGAGCACCTCGTCATCTTTCACGAGGACGCAGGCTCCCCCCGTTTCAGCGACTGCGCGCTCCATCTCGGCAATCCGGGGCGGAACCGAAACCGCGATTCCTTCAGCGACGGTTTCTCCCGGTCCAGCGAAGGGTTTCCCGTGGAGTCGGGAAAAGAGGGGCGCACACCGAAAGCTCTGGCAGGCGAAGAGGCGGGGCAACCGTTCGGTGAGCCCCCTGGCCAGGAGTTCCGAAAAGCCCTTCCAGGCTCCCAGGAGCAGGGTCCCGTTCCCGGCGGGGATGAAAAGCACGTCCGGAGCCTGGAAACCCAGCTGTTCCCAGGTTTCAAAGGCGAACGTCTTTGTCCCCTCGAGGAAGAGGGGGTTCCAGACGTGGCTGGCGTAGAAACGGTTTTGCGCCAGTTTCCAGGCCTCCCTGGCCGTCGCCGTCCGATCCCCGTCGACGCAGCGCAGTTCGGCCCCGTAGGACAAAACCTGGTTCTTCTTTCCCTCTGCCGTGCCCGCCGGAACCAGGATCGTCGCCTTGATTCCGCTTCTTGCGGCGTAGGCGGCGATGCTCGCTCCGGCGTTGCCCGAGGAATCCTGGATCACCTCGGAAGCTTTTCGAAAGCGCGCCTCGGCCATCACCATGACGGCCCCCCTGTCCTTGAAGGATCCGGTGGGGAACAAGAATTCAAGCTTGTAGTACAGGTTTTCCGGCTCGCGGGCGCGGACCAGCGGCGTCCATCCTTCGCCCATCGTCGGCGCCTCCGCGAGTTCGAAAGGGAGCGCCGACCCGTAACGCCACAACCCGTGAGCCCTTCCGTCGATTCGCATTTCTTCCCACTCCACCGTGGTGTTCAGGGGGGAACCGCAGCCGCACCGAATGGGTCGGGTGTCCGTTTCGTAGCGCTGCCCGCATGCCGGGCAATCCGTTCGTATCCGCTCTTGCCAGTTCATCTTTTCACCTCCGGGAGAAAAGGATCCTCTCCGTCCGTTCTCAAGCAAAAGGGCCCCGGGCTTTCCCCGGGGCCCTCCTCCTGTTCAGTGCCCGTTTCCCTTCCCGGCCGCGGAGAGTCGGGGACCGATGCGCGAGGCGATGAAGGCCGCCGCGACTCCCTTCAGGAGATCACCCGCCAGGAACGGAACCATCCCGACCTTCGCGGCCTGGGCCCAGGTCATCGACTTGCCCATGACCAGGTTTACGTTCAGGTAAAGCCCCGCGAGCCCCAGGGCGTAGATCGCCGCCAGGCCCGCCAGGCAGGCGGTCAGGCACACGAAAAAGCGTTGCCCTTTCAGCGTGACGATCAAGGAGATGAGCCACGCCGCCAGAATGAATCCCAGAAGGAACCCGAAGGTGGGGTGGAGAACCACCGACGGTCCGCTTTCTCCCGCAAAAACGGGGAGGCCGAGCAGGCCCATGGCCAGGTAAAGGATCATCGACGTCAGGGCGGCCCGCGGCGGAAGCAGGACTCCGGAAAGAAAAACAAAGAGAACCTGAAGCGTCATGGGAACCAGGGGAAGCGGAATCCTCACCTGTGCCCCCACTGCAGTCAGGACGGCAAAGAGGGAAGCCAGGATCATGGTGCGGGTCCGGTTTGGCATCATGTGTCATCCTCTCTTTTCGTTATGGTTGACACATGGCATTATAGCCCCTCCCCTACTCCACCGCAATCTCGTGCAAAAAAGCCCCGATCGCTTCCGTCCCGAAGGCTCAGACCGCGGTAACGATTTCCTGGGCCAGCCCTGAGAATTTCCCCAGGTATTCCCGCCTTTCCTTCCTGAGATCGCCGATCATCTTCCTGTAGGTTTCGCTGTCCCAGACCCGGTAGGGGTCGAACCTCTCTCCGCCCTCGAAGGGGTAGGATTCCGGGATTTCATAGCCCAGGATATCGTCATAGCGGAATTGCAGCTGGCCCCGAAGGGCTGCTTCGATGCAGGCGAACGTGACCTCCGGGGTGATGTTCGCACCGCTGTTCCCTCCCACCCGGCCCGTGCTCATGACGTAGCAGCGGATCTGGGGGTTTTCCCTCAGGATCTGGAGAATCCGGTTCCCGTTCTTCTGAGGCTGGTTGACGATGAAGGGATCGAACCCGACCACTCGTTTCGCCTGGCCGACCCGGCTGGGGTCCTCCGCGCTGGTGATGGTGGATTCCCCGAGCATGAAATAGGCAGCCGCCTGTTCGGGCGAGACCAGCCGGCCGATCGGAGGGATATCGTAGCGGCGCATGTTGAAAAGAAGGATATCGGTATGAGGGAGATCGATGCGCTGCGATGTGTTGGGAATCGCCTCCCTGGGAACAACGGCCCGGCCGTTCGTGGAAATGGCGTGGTTGTCGAAATTGATGTCCCCGTCATCGTCGACCCAGCAGTTCTCCAGGATCGCCCGGCTGTCCATGGCTGCCGCCAGGAGGGGCGGCTGCTTGGTCACGTTGTCGGTCTTGATGTAGAAGTTCCGTTCCGTGCCCAGGGAACGGCCGTCCGACAGAAGGAGGTTGATGTCGTCCTGGAGGACCTCCACTCCTTCAGGGGCTTTCAAACCGTGATCCGCGGTGGTGATCGTCGTCTTGCCCGTTCCCGACAGGCCGAACACCAAAAGCCCAAGTTCTTTCATTCCGCTTTCCGACTGCAGGCGGATGTTCTTGCTCCCCGCGTGAAGACCGATGCCGTTCAGTTCCTCCCTCGCGATGTGCATCGCCATGCGGAGGGTCGCCATCTTCGTTTCCCCGTAATAGTCGCTTCCCAGGATATAGGTCACCCGCTGATTCGGGAAGACCAGGACCTTCCTCTGGTGCCATTCCGGGACCACCACGGTCACCATGTCCGCGAAGTCTTCGTCCACCTGGGGAAAGAAGTTCCCGTAAAACATGTGGGCGATCCGGGAAAACCTCCTCGTGACATAGAGATTTGCCTTCAGGGGACTGCCCTCCGGGGATCCGACGCGGGCACTCACCCGGATCAGCTGCTGCCAGCGGAGGTAGCCCCAAACCTGCTCCAGCAGGGAGATCGTTCCCTCGTCGATGTCGTAGACGTTCTCGGTAAAAGCCGCGCTCCGCGAGCGGATCCTGGTGACGTAGAGAGCCGCATTCCGGTTGTTCGGAACGCAGTCCGTCGCACTGAGGTGCCGCAACTCCTCCTCCGTCAGGTCGCGAAGAAGGCTGCGGCACACGGGATGCCTCAACCTTCGGGTAAGGGAGTCCTGCGTTTCTTCCTGTATCAACTTCGATTCGCCTCCTTCGATTCGGGTACCGCTCTTCAGCGCCATTCCCAGCCGAGAATCTGCCCCCTCGCGAGAAGAGAGCCGAAGAGTGCGGATGCCCGCTCTTCCATTGAAAGGGGGACGGGCACCTCCATGATCACCGCTTCTTCGTAACGGCAGTTCAGGGATTCGGCCTCGATGCCGAGCTCCCTGAGGTAGAACCTCAGGTTTCCCTGTTCCTCGTAGGAAAGGCGGATCACCGACGTCCGGGATGCGACTTTCCAAACGGTCCCTGACGCCTCGAGAGCCTTCCTCGCGGCGGCCCCGTAGGCTTCGATGAGACCCCGGACCCCCAGCTTGATCCCCCCAAAGTAGCGCGTGACCACCACGACCGTGTTGGTCATCCCCGCCCGCTGGATGGCCCCCAGGATCGGCTTTCCCGCCGTCCCCGCAGGTTCCCCCGCGTCGGAATAATACTCCACGGGGGGAAGTCCCACCCGGTAGGCCCAGCAGTGGTGATTGGCGTCCGGGCGAGCGGACGCGATTTGCCTCACCGCCTCCTTCGCCTCCGGCGGCGTGCGGGCCATCCGAACCGCCGCGATGAACCGCGACCGCTTTTCCGTCATCTCGATTTCAATCTCGGCGGCCGGTTCGAGAAAACGATCCTCTCCTTCATTCACGGGCCCGGAGCGCCTCCCTGAGTTTGGCCCAGGTCACGGGAAGCGCCTCGGGCAAGACACGGGTCTGTCCGGTGACGGTGATGAAGTTGGTATCCCCGCTCCACCGGGGAACGATGTGGAGATGGACATGGCCTTCCACCCCGGCGCCCGCGATCCGGCCGAGATTGACTCCCATGTTAAACCCATGGGGCGACATGGCTTTCTTCAGGGCTAGAATGCAGTCACCGGCCAGCCGGTTCATTTCAAGCAGTTCTTCGTCCAGGAGGTTCTCGTATTCAGCGATGTGCCTGTAGGGAACCACCATCAGGTGTCCTGGATTGTAGGGAAACGCATTCATGATGACAAAGCAGCTCTTCCCCCGGTGCAGGATCAGGAAGGCCTCATCGTCGCCTTTTTTGGGAAACTCGCAGAAAATACAGCCGGGCGTTTTTTCCGCCGATTCGATATACGCCATTCGCCATGGGGAATAAAGCGTATCCAATGAGATTCCTCCTTCGCTGTTTCACGTGAAACATTCCCTTACGGGCGTTTTTTCCCCCGGTCTTTCCAAAGGGGTCGAATCATCGCCCAGCCCTGAGACATCCCCACCAAGGCCCCCAGTGCCGTCGTGGCCGGCACCACCCATGCCGGGGCCCCTTTCCCGGCAAGCTGCCTTCCCAGCAGGAGTCCCAGGACGATGAAGCCGCAGATGACCAGGGCAGCGGAGAGGATCTTCGAGAACGCGGCGAGATCCTCCATTTTGAAGGGCATGGCTTACCCCTGGTCCGCCTGGAACACCCGGTCTCCGCCGGTGCGGATCAGATCGAGAAGTTCCTCGGCCTGCCATTGGCTCAGGCCTTCGAGCACGAGCGAAACCCCCTTGCCTTTCCGCTTCAGGGAAGCCTTGAACCCCTTCTCCTTCGAGAATACGGCAAAATCCTCAGGGAGCGGGATCTCGTTTTTCTCTCGGGGCGGGGGATCCAACCGCCGTTCCTTCTCCTCCTGGACGAGGATTTCCGTCTGCCGGACCGATAGCCCCTGCCGGACGATCCGCTCCGCCAGCCTTGTGACCCTCACCGGGTCGTCCAGCCCGGCCAGGGCCCTGGCGTGACCTTCGCTGAGAGACCGGTCCGCCAGCATTGCCTTCACCGGGTCGGGAAGAGAAAGAAGCCGGAGCTTGTTGGTAACCGCTGCACGGCTCCACCCCAGCCTCCTGGAAGCTTCTTCGTGCGAAATGGCAAACCGGGAGATCAGGTCGCGGATGCCGTCCGCCACCTCGAGGGGGTTCAGGTCCTCTCGCTGCAGGTTCTCGATGAGGGCGGCCTGGACCGACTGGGATTCGTTCATCACCAGGACGCGGACGGGGACTTCCTTGAGCCCGGCCAACCCGGCGGCCCTCCAACGCCTTTCCCCGGCAACGATCTCGTATCCCTCTCCGGCCGGGCGAACCACGAGCGGCTGGATGATTCCGTGCTGGCGGATGGATTCCGCCAGGGACTCAAGCTGGTCCGGGTCTATCCGTTTTCTCGGCTGTGCGGGGTTCGGCCGGATTTCGCCGATCGGCAGGCTGACCGGGACGGCTTTCGCCGTTGCATTCTCGCCCCCCGGGAAAAGGGCCCCGAGACCGCGGCCTAGAGCTTTCTGCCCAGCCATCTCTGTGATACCTCCTTTGCAAGCTCCCTGAAGGCTTCCGCGCCCGCGCTAAGGGGATCGTAGTAACCGATGGGTCGCCCGTGGCTCGGGGCTTCAGACAGCTTGACGTTCCGGGGGATGACCGTCTCCAGCACAAGATCCCCGAACTGTCGGCGCACCTCTTCCACCACCTCCCTGGAAAGCCGCGTGCGACCGTCGAACATCGTCATGACCAGCCCGGAGAGAGAAAGGTCCTCCCTGAGGTAGGATCGCACGAGATCCATGGTCCGCAGGAGCTGGCCCAGGCCTTCCAGGGCAAAATACTCGCACTGGACGGGAACGAGGATGCCGTCGCTCGCAACCAGGGCGTTCACCGTCAGAAGCCCCAGGGATGGGGGGCAATCAATCAGGACGAGGTCGAATCCCTTCAGGTCCGCCATCTTCCGCCGGAGACGACTCTCGCGGCTCATTGCCCCCGCCAGTTCCACTTCGGCTCCGGCCAGGTCCAGGGTCGCCGGGAGAAGAAAGACGTTTTCCCAGGCAGTGGCCACGACGGCTTCGGAAGCGGACAGGTTTCCCGCGATCACGTCGTAGACGCTGCGTTCAAGGGAGTTCCGGTCGATCCCGAGAGCGCTGCTGCTGTTGCCCTGGGGATCGGCATCCACCACGAGGGTCCGGACCCCCATCCGTCCCAGTTCCGCCGATAGGTTGACACAGCAGGTCGTCTTGCCGACTCCGCCCTTCTGGTTCGCGACCGCCATCACCAGCATCGACTCACCTCCACCAGGGTTTTCTTTCCAGCATCGCGGGATTCCTCGGGAATGCCGCCGGGGTGGGTTTCACCTTCGGCCAGCGGACGATCACGCGCTCCTTCCCGTCAAGCGGATACGGGTAGAGGACCGGATCCCCAAGCCCCAGGCGGGACCACTTCTCCCCAACCGCATCCAGCTCCTCGTGGACCCGGGGACCCTTGAAGGCCAAAAGGGTTCCCCCGACCGCCGCAAGGGGGCTAAGCAGCTCCGCTAGAGGCCCGGCGGCCGTTACGGCCCTGGCCGCCGCGATGTCGAATCCCTCGCGGTCCTTCCCGGCCAGTTCCTCGGAGCGAAGGCAGACAACCGTCACGTTTCTCAGGCCGAGCGAATCGACGATTCCCTGGAGGGCGATGCACTTGCGGCTCACGCTGTCGAGGAGGCTGATGGAAAGGCCAGGCCTGCAGATGGCCCAGACGACACCGGGCAACCCGCCTCCCGTGCCGACATCGACAACCCGTCCTTCTTGCGGCAGGAGGGGAAGGGCTGCCGCGCAGTCGAGAACATGTTCCCTCCACAGGGTTTCGGGGTCGGCCGGACCGGTGAGCCGGGCGCGCGTGTTCCCGACAGCCAGGGCCTCGCAGTACTTCCACAGCCGGTCCCGGTTCGCCCGTGCTTCCTCCAGGGCCGCCTCCAGGGGGAGGGGTTCTGCCGTCCTCATCCCTTCCGTCTCCTTCCCTTTCGCGAAACTCGTCCTCACAAGGTATCATATCGTATCGGACACGATTTCCGGGAGTTTTCGCCGGAAAGGGGGAACCCCGCCTTGCCCGGGCCAAAAAGGCCCTTCATCCTGCTTTTCCTGCTTCTCCTTCTGACCCTGCCCGGAAACTCCGCCGGGCCTCTTTTGCCTCTCGGGGCTGCCTGGGGCGAAACGATCCTGGGGACCGTGACGACGGTTTTCGACGGGGACACCGTGGAGGTCCTGCTCGACACCGGCCGCATCGAAAAGGTGCGCTACCTGATGATCGACGCCCCGGAGCTGCACCACCCGAAGAGGGAGGTCGAGGAATTCGGGCTGGAAGCCGCCCTTGCAAACCGAGACCTCGTCCTGGGAAAACGGGTTCGCCTCGAAACCGACGTCCAGCCGAGGGACCGGTTCGGCAGGCTTCTCGCCTTCGTCTGGATCGACCGCCCGAACGGATCGATCCTGGTCAACGAAAAACTGGTTGAGGAAGGGTTTGCGCTTCCTTTTACGCTTCCCCCCAATGTCCGGTTCGCAGGGCGGATCCGTTCCGCCCTTTACCGCGCCCGCAACGGGGGAAAGGGCTTCTGGGGGACCGCCGCCGGACGCCTCTTTACCCCGAAGCAGGTCTGGGCCGACCTGCCTCTCCTGGCGGGCTCCTTCATCACTCTCGAGATGCGAGTCGACGGGATGACCCGTTTCAAAACCGGCTGGCGACTGTTTGAACAGGGCACCCGCACCGCCCTGGTCCTGTACGACGAGCCTCCGGGCCTTTTCGGCTCGATCGGGGAGCTGAAAGGAGCCCGCGTCCGGGTTTTGGGAAAGGTCCAGGCCTCCTATCGCGGGGCAGAGATTCCCATCAGCGATCCGTTGCAGATCCTCTCAGTTTTCCACCCGGCTCGCCCCTAAGGGGACAGACCGCAGGGCGGTTTTCCACATTTTTTTCCACATATCCACAACCCCGCATAGATTACCTTATCCTTCTTCCACCGTATTAAAGACTATATCGGTTGCTCGTGTTGACTTGCTATTCATTTTATGTACCATGATGATAAAGGGAAAGGGGGTGTGGTCCTGGTGTGGAAGGCCGAAAAACCCAAAAATGACGTCGATTCAATCCCTCTTTACGCTCCAGGAACCGCGGAAAGGGAACTTCTTCTCGGTGAGCTTGAGCGCCTTCAGAAAGCTCCGGAAGAAATTCCCCTTTTCATCGGGGGTCGGCGTTCCTGGGAGGGAGAAATCCAGGAGATCCGCTCTCCGGCAGACCATCGCCTGATCCTTGGAAGGGCTCGCCTGGCAGGAGAAAAAGAAATCGATTCCGCGGTCGAATCCGCCCTGCAGGCCTGGAAAAGCTGGTCTTCGATGCCGTGGAGGGACCGCGCAGCCGTTTTTCAGAAAGCCGCCGACCTCCTGGCTGGGCCAAGACGGACGCGAAACATCGCCTCCATCATGCTGAACCTGTCCAAGACCCCCTACGAAGCGGAAATCGACCTGGCTGAGCTCGTGGACTTCTGGCGCTTCAACGCCTGGTACCTCCACCTCCTCTACGGGATGCAGCCTGAACAGGCCAGGGGGGAAATCAACCGCTTCGACTGGCGCCCCCTCGAGGGATTCGTTTTCGCGGTCAGCCCCTTCAATTTCTACAGCATCGCGGGGAACCTGCCGACCGCCCCGGCCCTGGCGGGAAACGTTGCCGTGTGGAAGCCCGCCCGCGCCGCCCTTGCCTGCAACTGGGAAATCATGAAAGTCCTGGAAGAAGCCGGATTGCCCGCAGGCGTCATCAACTTCGTCCCGTTTTCCAGCCGGTACGCACCCCGAATCCTTGAACACCCGGATTTCGCCGGCCTTCATTTCACGGGCAGCTACGACACCTTCATGACGCTCTGGCGGACAATCGGGAAAAACGTCGACCTGTACCGGTCCTTTCCGCGCGTCGTCGGGGAAACCGGGGGGAAAGACTTTGCCGTGGTCCATGCTTCGGCGGACCCCAGGATCGTCGCCGTCAGCCTGCTCAGGGGAGGCTTCGAATACCAGGGACAAAAGTGCTCCGCCCTTTCCCGGGCCTATATCCCTGAAAGCCTCTGGCCCGAGATCCGGAAAATCCTGCTGGAAGAAATTCCCCGGCTTCGCGTCGGTCCGACCAGCGACCTGGGCTGTTTCGTGGGGGCCCTCATCGACGAGGATGCGTACCGGAAGACTGTCCGCTACATCGAGTACGCCCTCTCCCGCCCGGAGGAATACGAAAGGGTCTTCGGAGGCAGCTACAGGAACGAAGAGGGGTGGTTCGTGGAACCGACCCTCTTCGTCACGAACAACCCGCATGGGAAGCTGATGAGAGAGGAAATCTTCGGCCCTGTCGTCACCGTCTTCGTCTACCCGGACGAACGCTACGGCGAGATCCTGGAGCTTTGCGATTCCAGCACACCCTACGCCCTGACCGGGTCGATCTTCGCCCGCGACCGAGAAGCCATCCAGAAGGCGGCCTGCTCCTTGAGATTCGCGGCCGGGAATTTCTACATCAACGACAAGCCCACCGGTGCCATCGTCGGCCGGCAGCCCTTCGGGGGATCCAGGCATTCGGGAACGAACGACAAGGCCGGTTTCCTGAACAATATCACGAGGTGGCTTTCCCCCAGGACGATCAAGGAAACGACCGTTCCTCCCACCGACTGGAGGCGCCCTTACCTGGGATAGTTTCCGTCGGCGGGGAGGCGGCTCATTTTCCCCCTGGCGTACCCCTCCAGGTCGACGAACCCTGCAGGGAAACCGGCTTCTTTCAGGATTCGAAGGACCTCTTCCTTCCGGGCGGCGATCCCTGCGGGGTCGCCCGTTTCCACCACCGCTCCGAATCCGGGAAACGACCGGACCCGGACGGGGGAAAACCCGAGAGCCGCGAGGGCCCTTTCTGCCCTGCCCACCTGCCGGAGCCGTTCTTCGCTCAAAAAAGTGCCGTGGGGGAAACGCGTTGCCAGGCAGGGGCTTCCGGGGCGATCCGCCCCCTCGATTCCCAGCTGCCGGGAAAACTCGCGGACATCCTCCCTTCCCCAACAGGCCTCCAGCAGGGGGTGACCGATCCCGTCCTCGTCTGAAGCTTTCCTTCCGGGACGGTCTTCCGCAAGGTCAGAAAGGGAAAGCCCGTCTACAACCGAAGTGAAGCCACTCTCTCGAGCCCACGCCCAGGCCCTCGCGTCCCGGTTTTTCCGACAGGCGTAACAGCGTTCCGGAGCGTTGTTCGCGATTTCCGGAACCGAGAGGTCCCCGGATTCCAGGCAGACGTGGCGGATGCCGATCCGTTCCGCCGCTGAAGAAGCCCTCTCCGCTTCCGAAGGGTCTTCCAGGGGTGAACGGAAGGTGAGGGCGACCGCCCGGTCCCCCAGCGCAAGAAAGGCCGCGGCGGCGAGCAGCGTGCTATCCACCCCCCCCGAAAAGAGAACGACCGCGTTTTTCTTCTCCTTCAGCAGACCCAGGAGCCGCAGCCATTTTTGCTCCCGCCCTGGACTTTCGCTCCCGCCGTATCCCATGGGCTGTCATCCCCTCCGGTAGGGTAAAATGGAACCGTCGCATTCCTTTCAAAGAGGTGCCTGATGCGCGGCAAAACCCGTTCTCCGGCCAAACTGGCCTTCTGGAGTTTCCTGATCCTGATCCCCGCCCTGCTCGCCGTCGCGGCAGTCCGAATGCCGTACGGGGAAGGCATCGTGCGCAACCTTGCCGTCCAGGGAGCGAAAAGCCGACTCGGTGCGGACCTTTACATCGGCTCCATGAGCGGGAATCCCGTTATCGGCTATAAGGCCCGGGACATCGTTCTCACGCGGGAGGGGCTGCCGGTGCTTTCCGCGGCCGAGCTGACCTTCCGCCAGGACCTTCCCTCGATTTTACAACGGCGCATTTTTATCCGGCGCCTGGATATCGGGGGGGCGGACGTTGACATCGACCGTCTTCGGGAGATCCTTCCCGAATTCCGGCAGGAAACCGACCGAATCAACCTTCCGCTCGATGCTGTCCGGCTCGACGATTGTCTCCTTCGGACTCCGTTCGGCAGGATTGACATCCGAAAGGCCACCCTGAAAATCTCGGACTTTGCAGTCGACGCGACGTTCCGTGCCGAGGTCAACGGCGTCGAAACCCGGGGACGGGGCCGGTACCGCCTGGTAGGAGGTCTTGCCCAGATCGAAAACCTCGAGATGGAGGCTGGAAAAGGGCACATCGAGGTCTTCGGGACGGTCCGCCCGAACCTCGGACTTCTCGTCCGCCTCTCCGGGGTTGAGCTCCTGACGCTGCGGAATTTCTGGCCGACCCTGGGGGACCGCTTTTTCGGCCCCCTCCTGACGGAGTTTCGGGTGGAGGGGCGCTGGCCTGATCTTTCCTACTCGGGGGATCTATCCCTCCGTTCCGGCCGCGTGGCCGGGATCGACTTCGAGAACCTGAAAAGCCGATGGGCGTTCGACGGGAAGATCCTCTCTTTCGAAGGGGTCTCCGGGAACGCTTTCGGCCATCCTCTCACGGGCACCGTTTCCGCGGACCTCTCGCAAAACCCGGTGCCCTGGACCCTCCGGGTTGCCGGAGAGGACATGGAGATCTCCCGCTGGAAAACGGTCCTGCCCTGGATCGGTTTCCTGAAGGGAACAGCCCGGAAGGTTTCCATCGACCTGAAGGGTCCGCTTCGGTCCCCCTCCGGAAAAGTGGAGGCCGAAGCGGAGGCCATGTCAATCGCAAGCCAGGACCTCACGGCCGCCCGGGCCGCCTTCACGGTGGAGGAAGGACGCACCGGCAACCTCGAACTTTCGGGAAAGTGGCTGGATTCTCCTGTCGAAGCCAGAGGACCGGTACAAATCAGGCCCCGGGTCGAACTCGACCTTCGCCTCAAACTCCAGGGCGTCGATTTCGATCGACTGGCGACCCGTTTCAAGGGGCTTTCTGAATTGAAGGGCAAGGGGATCCTGGGAGCGGACCTCCGCCTTTTCGGGCCCGCTTCCTCGCCTCGGTACGAGGGACAGATCCGCTCCGAACGGCTTGAGGCTCTCGGTGAATCCCTGCAGGGGCTCAGGGTGGCCTTCGCAAGCGACGGGAAAAACGCCCGGATCCAGGAAGGGACGGCGTCCTGGCAGGGGGGGAAAGCCAGCCTGTCCGGGCTCGTGGAAGGGCTCTTTGCCCCAAAACCGCGCCTGACCCTGTCCGGCCGCGTGACGGAAGTGGATGCGGTCCGGGTTGCAAACCGTTTTGGAGCCCTTCGATCCCTGGGGCTTGCCGGAAAGATCGGCGGTTCCTTCCGGGTTGCCGGCTCGACAGGGGAACTCTCTCTCGAAGCGAACCTGTCGGGGGTCCAGGCCCGCCTGCTCCCCTTGTTCCCCTTGCGGCGGTTCGACCTGTCCTTCCGTTTCCGCCCGGACCTTTTAGAGATCCTCTCCATGTCTGAAGCAGGAAGGAGCCCATCGCTCTTTCTCTCCGGCCGGATCTCCAGACTTTCCTCCCGGCCGGAGGCCGACCTGAAAGGCGGGTTCTCCCGAATGGAGATCGCCCCGTTCCTGGAGGGGCTGCTTCCGATCCCGGTTTCCGGCAGGGTCGAAGGACGCTTCAGCCTGAAAGGGGCCCTTTCTTCCCCGGCCTGGAGCGCGGAGGGCTCGTCGGAAAGCCTTACCGCAGGCGGGCTTCCTGTCGGTGGCTTCCATTTCAGCCTGGGCGGAGCAGACGACCGGTTCCGGCTCGAAAAATTGGAGGGAGAAGTCATCGGGGGCCGGGTGAAGGGATCGGGCCAGGTCCGTAGGGCCGCTGCATCCCGGCCGGCCGAGCTGGATCTCGAGGCTTCCGCCGAAGGGCTTGACCTGAAGGAAATCACGAACCGTTACAGCCTGGCGCTGCCGATAAGAGGTCTCGCTTCCGCCGAAGCAACGGTGAAAGGCCCCGCAAACCGGCCGACGGTCTCGCTTCTGGTTCGCGTTCCTGAACTGAACGTGTCTGGCCTGTTTTTCAGGCAGGTTCAAGTGAAGGGAGAGGGGGCGTCCACCGGGGAAATCCTGCATATACGGGAAGCCCGGGCGCTTGTGGGCGATTCACCCGTGAACGGGAGCGGGACGATCGTCAAAGGCAGGGAGGGATTCGAACTCGCCTTCTCAATGGAAGGCTCGAGACTCGAGCTTCAGGACCTCGTCCCCCGTTTTATCAGCGGAGCCAGGGGGGTTCTAAGAGGAGCCGTGGACACCAGGGTTTCCGGAAGGATCAGCGCCGAAGGCTTTCAGGGGTCCGGCCGCCTGAAGTCCCCCGAACTGGTGCTCTGGGGGTTCCACCTGACGGATGTCGAGGCCCCGTTCGCGACCACGGACGATTTCATCACGGTCGAGAGCGGAACAGCCAAAGCCTACGGGGGCGACGTGAAAGCCGCGGGATCCCTGGAGATGGGAAAAGCCCGCTGGGGAGCCCGGATGACGGTCAGGGGGGCCGAGCTGGCCCCCGCGCTGAAGGACGCCCTCAAGACCGAGGGAACCGTCTCGGGAAAGGCCGACCTCGATTTCCGTATTTCCAACGAGTACGGCAAGGCATTCCTCATGGACGGCCACGGTCTTCTGAAGGTGAAGGACGGGGCAGTGGAAGGATTCTCTGCCCTGAAAAGCCTCGTTCCCATCACGGGAAGCCCTTCCATCCGCTACAGCTCGGTCAACGCCAACTTCAACATCGACGGCAAGTCGGTCTTCCTCCTTCCGGGAACCCGGGCCAACGCGGTTCCCGGGGACCGGTTCTACCGTTACCTTTCGGTGGACGGCTCGATCGGGGAGGGAGGGAACCTGGACCTCAAGAGTTACGGAGAAATCAACGTCCGCGGACTGAACCTGCTCCTGGGGGGCCTGGAAGGGCTTCTTTCTTCCGACGGGAGCTGGTCCACGGCCACCTTGCAGCAGTTCCTCGGAGGAGCCCTTGGGGGAGCCGCACGCCGGGACTTCCAGGAAGTCAGCTTCAACATCAAGGGACCCTGGAGGAAGCCCGCCATCAGCGACCTGAGGGTCATCCAGCACCGGAAGGAAAGCCCGATCCCGTCGTCCCCATCCGATCCGGCAGAAAAAGCGGATCAGAACCAGATGCGGATCACGATCACCATCCCCACCGGCAAGGGGGGGACCCGGACCAGCGAGGACCCCACTACCCAAATCGGCGACCAGCTGCTTGAACAGATCATCAAGCAGATCCTGAAACCCGGCAACGGGGGTGAAAACTAGGCCCGGCCCTTTCCCCAGCGTTCGAGAACGGTCATCAGCCTTTCGTGGTCGATGTTCCCTCCCGAGATGACCACCCCGACACGAAGCCCGGAGAGGACCTCCGGGACCTTCCCTGCCAGAAGCGCAGCGACACCGACGGCCCCGGCGCCCTCCACCACCTGGTGGTGTTCGGCGTGCAGGAAGGCGATCGCCTGGCCGATTTCGTCCTCCGTGACGGCAAAACACCCTTTCATGCGTGTTTTCGCCAGGTCCAGGAGGCTCTGAGGAATGGAACCGGTTAGCCCGTCCGCCAGGGAGTCCCCGTATTCCACCTCGACAACCCTTCCCCCTTCCCAGGAAGCAACCCAGGGTTGCGAAGCCACCGACTGGACCCCCCAGATCCGGATATCGGGGCGGAGCGTCCTGGCCGCCAGGGCCACGCCGTTCATCAGACCTCCGCCCCCTGCCGGTACGAGCAGAAGATCCAGCTCGGGCTCATCCATCATGAGCTCCAACCCGACGGTGGCCGCCCCGCTGATCACGAAAGCATCCTCGTAGGACGAAACGAAGGTCATTCCCTCAGCCTCCGCAAGCCGGTGAGCCTCGTGTTCCGCGTCGTCATACAATTGCCCGACCACTCTCAGCTCAACCCATTCCCCACCCAGCCGCTGGATCGCTTGCCGCTTTGTCCGGGGACAGGCTCCAGGAACGCAAACCACCGCCTTCACCCCCAGCTGCGCGGCCGCGAAAGCCACGCCCTGTCCGTGATTGCCGCTGGAAGGGGTCACAACCCCCCGGGCTCGCTCTTCAGGGGTGAGAGAAAACATCTTGTTCAGGGCCCCCCTGATCTTGAAGGACCCGCAGAACTGCGTGTTTTCCCACTTGACGAACACGTCCGCCCCCGTTCGTTCGCTCAGGGGAAACGAGCGTTCCACGGGGGTATGGCGGACCCGGTTCCTGAGGAAACGGTACGCCCGAAGGACATCGGTGATCGAGGGGTTGATGGTCACGGGAAAAAACCTCCTTGGCTTGGATTTCGTTCCCCTAGTTTAGGACAAGCCTGCTGAAAACAACATCATCCGAAACACCTGTTCCCCAGTGGATTTAATCTGTTAGAATGAATTGAAGAGAATAGGGGACGGGGGTTCGAACCAGCCCAGGAAGAAGGAGGAATGAAAGTGAAGCCCATGCGATTGCGCCTGCTGGTCCAGGGCGGGTTTCTCGCCTTCATGACCTGGACGGGCTACCGGCACCAGGTGGTGGGAGGAGGACCGTCGGGCGTCCCCCCGGTTGACGCCCTGTGCCCTTTCGGAGGAATGGAGAGCCTTTATTCGTTTCTGGCTTCGGGGACGTGGCTGCGGCGGGTCGCGCCGAGCTCACTGATCCTGCTCGGAATTGTCCTTTTAACGACCGTCTTGATCGGAAGGACCTTCTGCGGGTGGATCTGTCCCCTGGGAACCCTCGGAGAATGGTCGGCCAAACTGTCACGGAAACTGGGAATCCGGCAGAAGGAACTCCCGGGGCAGGTCGACCGCCCGCTGCGCTTCCTGAAATACGCGATCCTTGCAGCGATCATCGGCTTCACCTGGAAACTCGGCACCCTCGCCTGGAGGGCTTACGATCCCTGGGTCGCCTGGATGCACCTTTCAGGAGGCCTCGATGCGATGGCCGAGGCTCCCTGGGCCTTCGTGGTCCTTTTCGTCACGGTTTTCGGCGCCAGCGTTTTCGTCGAGCGGTTCTGGTGCCGCTACCTTTGCCCTCTTGGAGCGCTTTTGGCCCCCCTGCAGAAACTTTCCCTTTTCAAGGTGCGCCGGTCCGAGGAGCACTGCATTCACTGCCATCTTTGCGCACGGGCATGCCCCGTGCGACTCGACCCGGAATCCGTTGAGGTCACGGCATCGGCGGAGTGCATTGCCTGCGGAGCCTGCGTTTACGCCTGCCCGAAGGAAAAGGCCCTTTTCTTTGGAAGCCGGTCAAAGGTTCTATCCGTAACCGCCGCGGGCCTTTTGGGAATCGCGCTGTTTCTCGGCGGTTATGGCCTCTCCCGCGCTGCCGGGATCTGGTCGACCTACGCTCCGCCTCCGGCCGACCAGATTGCACAGGACCCGACCCGTGCCGTTTTCGGATGGATGGACCTTCGCAAGGTTTCTGAAACCGTAGGCCTCCCGGCAGAGAAGATTCTCGAAATCACCGGACTTTCAGCCGATACGCCGCTGGACAGGCCGATCAAGCAGATCACGGACGACGAAGCCTTCAGAAAGGCCCTGGCGGACTGGTTTGCCGCCCGGAAGGAAAGCCAAACCGAAACCCTTTCGCCCCGCCCGTCCCTGAACCCGGAGGAAATCAAGGGCACAATGACCCTGCGGCAGGTCGCCCAAACCTACGGCCTGGAGGGCAGGAAAATCCTCGAAAAGGCTGGCTGGCCCGCAGACCTGCCCCCTGACAAACCGCTGAAGGAAATCGCCGCCGAAATCGGGAAGGAAGTCTCCGAGATCCGCTCGGCGGTAAGGGAACTTCTTGGAACCCCCTGAAACATCTGCTTTGGTATAATGAAACGAAATTTCGCACATCAAGGAGGAGGGAACCAAGTGAATGAAACGTGCCTGCTGATCCGCGGAGGAACGGTATGGACCGGGGATCGCCGGAATCCGCGAGCGGAGGCTGTCCTTCTCGAAGGAGAAAGGGTCCTTGCCGTCGGTTCAGCCGCAGATCTGGAAAACCTCGAAGGCGCAAGGGGCGCGAGGATCCTCGAATTGGCAGGGGAAACGGTGATCCCGGGAATGACCGACGCCCACCTCCATCTCCTTTATTACTCAAAACAAAGGGCCGGTGTCTCCCTCTTCGAGACAAGATCACTGGAGGAAGCCATCGGGGTCCTTCGGGAGGCTGCGGCCAAAACGCAGCCGGGAGACTGGATCCACGGCGTCCGCTACAACGATGCCTACTGGATTGAGAACCGGGCCCCAACCCGCCATGACCTGGATGCCGCGGGAATCGACAGGCCCATTCTCCTAACGCGGGTTTGCACCCACGTGCAGGTTGCAAACAGTGCCGCCCTGGCGGCTTCCGGCATCCCTGAAGAACAGTGGGGAGACGGAATCCTCCTGGAAACCGAGGTGGCACCGGTCCTCAAGGCAATGGAAACCTGGAGGGCCGAAACCGGCAAAACCCTGGGGATGATCGAAAAGGCCTGCCGAGATTTTGCGAGCTACGGCGTGACCGAGATCCAGACCTGCAGCGCGTCGGGCTATGGACTGGCCGACGACCTTGCACCTTTCCAGCGCCTCCGCCTGGAGGGAAGGCTTCCTGTTCGAGTGGTCCTTTACGAAGACCGCCTGCCCCAGTGGAATTTTATGAGCGGCCTTGGAGACGACTGGATCCGTTACGGCGGCTTCAAGCTCTTTCTCGACGGCTCTCTGGGAGGGCGAACCGCCGCCTTGACCTCCCCTTACGCCGACGACCCCTCAACCTGCGGACTCCTCAACCACGAAGAAGAGGCGCTCCTGGCCACCGTGAGGGAAGCCCACAAACGAGGGCTGCAGATGCTCATCCATGCCATCGGCGACCGGGCCCTCGATCAAGCCATCAATGCGGTGAGGGCCGCCTACGCGGAGGGACCGTGCCCGTGCGGCCTTCCGCACCGGATCAACCACGTCATGATCTGCCGGCCGGACCAGCTGGAGGCCCTGAAGACGCTGGGGGCCGTTCTGGACGTGCAACCGGCCTTCGTCCCGAGCGAGATCGCCATGGCCACGGCCCGCCTGGGCGAGGAGAGGATCCCCTGGAGCTATCCCTGGAAGTCTTTCGTGGATTCCGGGCTCGTTGTCACGGGGTCCAGCGACTGCCCCGTCGAACCGCCCTCCCCCTGGCGGGGGATCTGGGCAGCCGTCTGCCGGGTGGGAGACGACGGCCATCCGGAAGGCGGCTGGCAACCCCACCAGAAACTGAACCTGGAGGAAGCCCTGGAACTGTGGACCGTCAACGGCGCAATCGCGGTGGGAGAAGGCGGGCGGCGCGGGCGGATCTCCCCCGGTTACCTGGCGGACCTGGCGGTCCTTGACCGGAACATCTTCCGGATCCATCCCATGGAATTGAAGGACGTCAAAGCCAGGCTGACCCTCGCGGGAGGCCGGGTCACCCACGGAGACCTGCCCGGCTGGCCGGCTTGCTAGGCCACGCGAAAAACGATCCAAATGAAGCGGGGCCCCGGACGGGGCCCCGCTATTCCTATTCTTGGAGGTTCGGGAGACTAGAAATTGCTCTGGGGCTTGTAGGTCTCCAGGAAGACCATCTTCCCGCCCGTCGCCTTCAGGATGGCGGCAGGCTTGTTCAGCGGGTTGTGGGTTGCCTTGTCCACGGTCAGGGTGAAGTGGAGGAGCTTGAGGTTCTTCGTGTTTTCGATGGCATCCCGTACGGCAGGCCCCTCGGCTTTCCCGGCCCGCTTGATGGCGTCCGCGATCCAGTAGATGATGTCGTAGGCCGCGACGGTGTTCACGATCTCCGTCGGCTTCTCGCCGAAACGCTTCTCGTATTTCTCATAGAGGGGCTTCAGGATCGGATCGTCGAAGCTGAGGTGGTAGATCCAGTAGCTGCCCTCCATGGCCGGCCCGGCGATCTCGAACATGTTCATGCTGAAGCCGTCACCGCCGATGAAGACCGGTTTCCACCCAAGTTCCCAGGACTGCTTCATCATCAGCGACATTTCCTTGTAGAGGTTCGGCATGACCAGGGCCTTGGCCCCGCTGTTCTTGGCGTTGGTCAGCTGGGCACGGAAGTCCACGTCCCCGCTGCGGAACGCCTGGTTGGAAACGACCTTGCCGCCGAGACCGGTGTAGGTCTTGATGAAGTACTCGGTTAGCCCTTCGGAGTAATCGCTTCCGATGTCGTGGATGATCGCCGCTTCCTTGATGCCGAGCTTGTTGTAGAGATATTCCGCAATGACCTTGCCCTGGTAGGGGTCGGTGAAGCAGATGCGGAAGGAGTAAGGACGGACCTTTCCGGTCTTCGGGTCTACCGTCACGGCCGGGTTGGTCGGATAGCTACCGATCTGGGGGACCTTGTACTGCTCGATGATGGGGACCGTGGCGATGTTCAGGCCGCTGAAGTTCGTTCCCCCGATGGCAACAACCTTGTCCTCCAGGATCAGCCGGCGGGCGGCGCTGATGGCGTCCTCGGCTTTCGCCTTGACGTCATAGACGACGAGTTGCAGCGGACGGCCCAGAACCCCGCCTTTCTTGTTGATCTCCTCGACGGCCAGGATCGCTCCGTTTTTCTCGTGAACCCCCCAGGTCGCGGCATCGCCCGTTAAATTGGCCAGATAGCCGATCTTGATCGGCGCTGCCGCCAGAGCAACAGTAGAAAAAGCCAGCACGATGAAAAGCGCGATGCTCAAAACCTTTTTCATCCACAGAACACCTCCTGAACCGAATTTCCCTTGAGTATAGGGGAGCGGGCTTAATGCAGTCAAGCCACACCGCTTTGAAAGACTGAAATATCAATAGCACAGGGGGGCAGTGCCTTCGCACTGCCCCCCATGGATCGCTTCGCCTGGGACTCACGCTCCCCGCAGCGGCTCCAGGAAAGCCCCGATTCCCTCCAGGGGGACCCGCCTCCCGGGACCTCCTCCGACACCGGTGACTTCAGCCTCCAGTCCGTCCGCCACGAGTACCTGCACGGGACAACCGGCAAGACTGGCTTCAGCGAGACGCGCTTCGTCGGGAAGCGGCCGGTCGTCCAAAAGGACGGTCCAGCCCCGGTGTTCCAGTTCTTCCGCCACGGCTTCGGCAGCTTTCGACGCCTCCCGTCCTCCCGCGCCAAGAGGGATGACCAGCAGGTCCGCGGGCGACAGTCCAAGCCTGAAGGGCGCGTCGCCTTCCGCGGCCGAGGCCAGGGCGATCGCCTCCAGCAGGATTCTTCCTGTCCAGGTCCCGGGCAGGCGGCGCTTCCGGTTTTCGTCCAGGTAGCCTAGCGAAGGGAAGGCCGCCAGCGCCGGATGTCCCTTGGCAAACTCTGCCACGGGCCGGATCCATCCTTTTTCTACCGGTCTTCCGCAGGCAGGGCAGGCGCCTCCCGGTTCCAGGGCGGAGATGTCCGCTACCGGGGCCGAGTAATCCCTTCCCCAGCAAGCCCCTGTGAAGTGGGTTTCGGGCCGGTTGGCCCCGATCACGCGGTTTTTCGTGCCTGCCACGGAAGCATCGGCAATCACCCGAATGGTCTCCGGCAGGTCCACGGGCCCCAGGAAACCCGCCACGTCGCAACCCGCCTGTTTCAGATCGGCGCTTTCCGCCCTCCGAACCGCCGCACCCCCCAGGGCACGGGACAGCTTCGTCGGGCAGACGGCCCTGTCTCCCCGCACCAGCGCCGCCGCCACGAACGTCTTCCCGTCCTTTTCCGCGGCATAGAACATGGTCTTGATCGTCCGGTCTGGAGGACATCCAAGCTGCCTGCAAAGCTCCGCGATCGTCGTCGCGCCCGGCGTCAGCACCGCCTCCAGCGGGCGTTCCTCCTCCTCCGCTTCCTCTACCGGCGGGAGCAGGGCATCCACCGAAGCGGTCCACCCGCAGGCAGGACAGACCCTTGCCTCCAGGGCTCCCCTGGCTTCACCTTCGCAGCTGCAGGCAACCAGCGTGCGTTCCCCGAAAGGAAGTGCTTCCTGGAACACCGAGAGCTCCATCCCCCTTTCCTGGAGGAAGGAGAGGAGCCGTTCCGCGTAAACCGGCCAGCCCGGATGAGCTCCTTCCGGGTCAAATCCTTCGAGGAGGATCAGGGTCCTGTCTTCCTCCATGAGGGTCAAAGGAAGCTGGTCGGCAGTCTTGAGGACCCGCACCGCAACCGGCAGGGTTCCAGAGGGGGCCTGGCCGCAGAGAACGGGCTGTGCTCCGGCAGACCGAAACCGTGAAGAAAGCCCGCGTCTTACCCGGTCCAGGAGGGAGACTCCCCAGGGCAGCCAGAGGATCCTGTCTGCCGAAGCGTCGTAGGCAGCCGCACCGGAGCGGGCCAGGCGGATCAGCCCCTTGTCCTTCACCTTGGCCGGCGGGTTCTTCGAAACCGGGATCAGAGTTTCCGATCTTCTCATCATGGGCTTAAAGCGGCTCACTTCCTTTCGAAAAGGGTCTGTTGCTCGATCGTGGTCGTCATGGCTTCCAGGGCTTTCAGGAGAAGCTCGCGCCGGACCTTTTTGTCCGCCTCGGGCCCTTTCGCCGGATCTCCCACGGGATGGGGAATGGCCACGCCGGGAACGATCCGGTTGGACCCCACCGTGAGCATGATCGGGACGATCGTGGCGATCTGGACCACTGGAATCCCTGCAGCCTTTTCGATTTCTCGCGTCATCGATGCGCCGCATCGAGTGCAGGTCCCTCAGGTGGAGGTGAGAATCACCCCGTCGACGCCCGCCTCTTTCAGCTGCGCCCCGATCTCCCTCCCGAAACGCTCCGCGTGGGCCACGGCGGTTCCGGTCCCCGTAGTGGTATAGATCCAATCATACAGCTTCCCGATGACCCCTTCCCGCTCCAGTTCCCTCATCACGTCAACGGGAAGGACCACGTCCGGGTCCTGATTCGCCCAGACCCGGTCATACCCGCCATGGATCGATTCGTACGTTTCCGGGGTCAGGTCGTTCAATTCCGAAATGTTATACCGCCCGTAGGTTTCAGCCGAAGACACGCGAATATGGTCCGGGTTCCCCTTCGGAACGATCCCGCCCGAGCAGACCAGCGCGATGGTGGCTGTCTTCAGATCCTTGATGGGGGGAGCCGGCGGGATCCGCTTGAAGACGGGCATCTCGTATTCCGTCCGGAAGGGCCTGCCTGCGATCTTGTCCAGCAGCATCTCCACGGCCCTCTCGGCCCCGTTCTTCTCGAAGAAGAAATTCTTCCGGATCCCCCTGGAGATCGTCCCTTCCAGCCTGGCCGGGCCCAGCGGTTCCCCGGAGGCAAGCTTGAGGCCGACGCGGGCGAGCCCTTCCAGGGCCGCCTTCATCCCTCGGGCGCTGTCAGCGGCCTGGACAATGACGGTATTCTTCGCGAAAAGTTCCACTCCCGGGTTTTCCGGGTAAAGGGCGGTCACCGTGGGAATGCCCAGCATCTTGCCGGCGGCGGAACAGATGTCCCCGCAGGCGAACCCGTAGCGGCCCGCGTTAAAGGCGGGGCCGGCCACAAGGAGGTCCGGCTGGAAAGCCTCGATGAGGCGGATGCAATCCGCTCGTGCTTCTTCCGTCCGCTCGCCGTAGGTCCCGTCTCCACAGATGACGGTCCCGACGATTTCCGCCTTCTCGCCGAAAAGCGTTTGAAGCTGCACTCCAGGGCCAACGGCTCCCTTTCGGCTTTCAGGAAGGGCGTTGGCCGCCTCCTCGCCACCAAGTCCCGCGTAGAACTGGTTGATGTAATGGACAACCCTGATGGTCATCGTGCTCATTCCTCCCTCGCCTAGATCCATTCGCAGCCGATGCGGCTGAAACCCAGCTCGCAGGTGGAGCCGATCACGGCCTGTAGTTCCACGAACATGCTTCCGTCGGGACGCAGGCTTTCGGCCGCCCCTCCGGAGAGGTTCGCGATGGCTTCCGGGTGACCGAGGACCGTCTTCATGGGAGGCACTTCGATCATCTCGTTGACGTTCCCGGAGGAAACGAAGGCGGACATTTCCGGGGTGGCGTCCGCTAGGCTCTGGCTGGCGCCGTCCGTTCCCGCCGCCTCGTCGGAGATCACAACGGTACGGATCCCAAAGTTCTCGCATTTCTTCGCGTTCAGGCAGAGATCCGTGTCCGGGTTGCCGTACCCCTCCTCTGTGACGATGACCCCGTGAGCCCCGAGATTTTTGGCCAGCGCCGCGTTCATCGAAGAAGCCCGCTCCTTGCCGGCCAGCCGGACATCCTCCACGGTGGGGACGACGCCGAGGAAGTTCAAGTCCTTCCCGTGGCGCCGGTACAGCGCCTCCACCACGGGGTTGTTGACGTGATGGTAGGTCGTGTTCTTGTCGCAGGCCGAAACACAGTTGCCCGAGACGAGCGCCCCGTCAAGGACCTCGTTGGGGTGGAGGAGGGTGGGCAGGACGGTCTTCATGTCCGCTGAGTAGAGGAAGGTGTCGTGCAGCAGGCCCTGGGTGATGGCCATGCAGATGTAAAGAATCCGGGGCAGGTTCGGGTACTTTTCATTCTCCTCGGTGATGGATCCCTTTTCGAAGACCCGGATTTCGTCCGGTTTCGCCTCCCGGCACGCTTCCGCAAGGTACAGGGCCAGCTTCAGGCCCGCCAGGCGCAGGGCCTCCTCGTAAGCGTGCTTGCCAAGCCCCTCGACCGGTTCGACCGTCAGGACGAGGTTGTTCGTTTTCGAGAACGGCGTATAATCGGCGCCCGTTCCCGACATGTCGATGAACCCCTCCTGGAAAGCCACGATCGGGCCGCAGGTCACCACGGCCGCCCCCTTCAGGACGAGGGTGACTCCCTCGCCGGCTGTTTCCGGCGGGGCGAAGAACCCCGGGAAATACCCCCTTCCGCCCTTCAGCTTGACCCGCGGTTCCACGACATCCTTGACCGGAATGATCCGGACACTCTCTCCCGGGCGTGCCAGGTCCAGCCGAACCGAGGCGAACCGATCCTCCCCGGCGAGCGCAGCCGCGGCTTCTTCGCGGTTCACCCGAAGGACATGGTCGACCACCTCCGTCCTTTCTCCCCACTGGATATCCGAAACATGGACTTCGTGCAGCTCCAGCCTCATCCAGGCCCCTCCTTTCGCTCGTCCTGCTTTTTCTCTGACGTTTCGAACTGACGCACTGACAGCAGGAACTCCCAAAAGGTAGTGTACCCGTTTTTCCCTCTCGCTTTCATTGGACAATTGACCTACAATAGCAATGTTTTCCATCCGAATTTTGTGCAGATGCACATGCTACACAAGGGGGGGAAGGCTGGAAAAATGCTGAGAAGCTGCGCCCAGGAACTCGCGGAAAGCACCTCGGAAATCGCCGGGTACAGCGTCCTGTTAACCGACGAAAAGGGGATCGTCATCGGCTCGAGTGACCCTTCGCGCCTGGGTTCCCTTCACAGCCCCTCCCTGGGAGTGATCCGAACGCGGAAACCCGAGATCACCACCCCGGAGGAGGCCCATCGGCTGCCGGAGGGAGTCCGGCCCGGGATCACCCTGCCGATTTCCCTTGCGGGCCGGGTCGTCGGCTCCATCGCCATCGCGGGTCCGCCCGAGGAGGTCTCCCGGTACGGGCGGCTGGTCCAGAAACAGGCCGAACTCCTGCTCCGGGAGAATGCCCTTCTCCGCTCTTCGATGCTGAGAGAACAGGCCCTCCAGGAACTGATCCTGGAAATCGCGGCTTTCGACCCCCTGAAAGCGGATGAAACGCTGCTGGTGATGCGCGGCCGGGAACTCGGCTACGACCTGAGACCCCCCAGGGCCGTTCTCGTCGCCGAGATCCTTCACCCGGAGAAAGCCCCCCTGAACCGGCGCCTGGAGGCACAGGCTTTGGCCCGGCGATTCTTTTCTCACCCCCAGGACATCGTCTCCCGCCTCGGGGATGACAAAATCGTCGTCCTTGCCTTCCTGGGCCTCGCCGTGCGGGAGATCCAGCCTCTTGAGGAGGTCAGAAATACCGCCCGGCTTTTGGCTCTTTCCCTGGAAGAGCACGGGCTTTCGGCAAGGATCGGGATCGGCGAAATCGCCGCTTCCGCGGCTTCCCTGGGCGAGGCCTTCCGCTCTGCCGGGGAGGCCGCCCGGCTATCCCTCAAGAAGTGCGGAGAGGAAAAGGTCTTCTACATCGGCGACTTGCGCCTGGAGTCCCTCCTTTCAGCTGTTCCCAAGGACCGCGCGGCGGCCTTCTGTGAATCCGTCCTGAAGGATCTCCCCGGGGCTTCCGATGCCGAAGAACTGATCCAGACCTTCCTGGCCTGGTGCGACAGCCCGTTCGAACCGACCCGGGTGGCCCAAACCCTTTCCATCCATCGAAACACCCTGGCGTACCGGCTCCAGAAGATCGGACGCCTGACGGGGCTCGACCTCCGGGAGATCCGTGGAATCCTGATGTTGCGGTCCGCCCTCGAACTTAGGAAAACCGCGGATTTTCGCCGAAAGGCTTGACGGGTCGCAGGTACTGATATATGATGTATCAGCGAAAGCCCCGAGAGTGGGCATGCGAAAAAGGGGAACCTGTCATGAAAAGCGGCATCGTGTTCGACTTCAAAAAGTATTCCATTCACGACGGTCCGGGAATCCGCACGACCGTTTTCCTCAAGGGGTGCCCGCTTTCCTGCTGGTGGTGCCACAACCCCGAGAGCATTTCCCCCCAGCCTGCCGTCCTCTACAGGCCCGAGCGGTGCATCGGCTGCGGAGCCTGCCTGAAAGCCTGTCCTAACGGAGCCATCAACGCAACGCCGGAAGGATTTGCCACCGACTTTTCCCGGTGCGTTGGCTGCGGGGCCTGCGCGGACGCATGCCCGTCCACGGCGCGGGAAAGGGTTGGGCGTCTCATGACTTCCGAAGAGGTTCTCACCGTCATCAGGAAGGACATCCCCTTCTACGACGAATCCGGGGGCGGCGCGACCTTTTCCGGCGGTGAACCTCTCCTCCAGCCCGAATTCCTCTGGGAACTCCTGGAAGGCTGCCGCAAGTCCCACATCCATACCGCGGTGGACACCACCGGCTTCGCTCAGACGGCGGTCCTTTTGGAAACGGCTCGCCTCACGGATCTTTTCCTGTACGACATCAAGCACATGGATCCCGGGAAGCACAAGCTCTACACGGGGGTCGACAACACGCTGATCCTGGAGAACCTCAAGGCCCTTACCGATTCGGGGGCCCGGGTCGCCATCCGAATCCCCCTCATCCCGGGCATCAACGACGATGAAGAAAACCTGAGACTGACAGGCCGGTTCGTCGCGGCGCTGAAAGGCGTTGTTTCAGTCCACCTGCTTCCGTACCATGCGGCGGGGCGCAACAAGTACGCGAAGTGGAAAATCGCCTACCGGCTTCCCGAAACCCTCCCGCCCAGCGCGGAGGCCCAGGAAGCAGCGGCAGAAAACCTGAAGTCATTTGGACTCAATGTCCTCATAGGAGGGTGAAAGGCATGAACGACCGCATCGCCAGACTCAGAAAGGAAAGCTTCGAGACCCACCCGTCCATTTCCATCGAGCGGGCTCTTCTGGTCACCGAGTTCTACCAGGAAAACGCCGGGAAATACTCGACTCCCGTCATGCGCGCCTTGAACTTCAAGAACCTGTGCGAGAAAAAGACGATCTACATCGGCCCGGACGAGCTGATCGTCGGAGAACGGGGACCAGCTCCCAAGGCCGTTTCCACCTTCCCCGAGCTGAACTGTCATTCCCGGGAGGACCTGGAGATCCTCAACTCCAGGAAGATGACGAGCTACTCCGTTTCCCCGGAAGACATCGACCTCTACGCGGAGAAGGTCATTCCCTACTGGCGCGGACGCAGCATGCGAGACAAGGCCTTTGCCCAGATCCCCGCGAAGTGGAAGGCCCTTTACGAGGCCGGGCTGTTCACGGAATTCATGGAGCAGCGGGCCCCGGGTCACACGGCCCTGGACGGAACGATCTACCGCAAGGGGATGCTCGACTTCAAGCGGGAGATCGCCGAGAGCAAGGCGAAGCTTGATTACCTGAACGACCCCCACGCCACGGAGAAATTCGAGGAACTGACCGCCATGGACATTTCCTGCGACGCGGCGATCCTCTTCGCGGAGCGCCACGCCGACCTCGCGGAGAAGATGGCCGCCGAGGAAAAGGATCCCAAAAGGAAGGCCGAGCTCCTGAAGATCGCTTCCGTCTGCCGGTGGGTCCCTGCCCATGCCCCGCGGAATTTCTGGGAAGCCCTCCAGATGTACTGGTTCGTCCATCTCGGAACGATCACCGAGCTCAACGGCTGGGACGCCATGAGCCCCGGCCACCTGGACCAGCACCTGGCTCCCTTCTACGAGAAGGACCTCGCCGAGGGGACCCTGGACCGGGAAGGGGCCCGCGAGCTGCTTTCCTGCTTCTGGATCAAGGTGAACAACACCCCGGCACCTCCGAAGGTCGGAGTCACGGCCGCTGAAAGCGGAACCTACAACGACTTCACCCAGATCAATCTCGGCGGACTGAAGGCAGACGGAACCGACGGATCGAGCGAAGTCTCGACCCTGATCCTGGAGGTTCTTGACGAACTCCAGCTTCTGCAGCCCCAGGTGAGCGTTCAGATCAGCGCGAAGACCCCGGACGCGTTCCTGAAGTTCGCCGCGAAGGTGATCCGCCGCGGTTCCGGGTATCCTTCCGTGTTCAACGCTGACATGGTCATCGCAGAGCAGATTCGGGTCGGCAAGACTCCGGAGGATGCCCGCGAAGGGGGCACCAGCGGCTGCGTGGAAACCGGCGCCTTCGGCAAGGAAGCCTACATCCTCCACGGCTACCTGAACGTCCCGAAAATCCTCGAACTGACCCTGAACAACGGCGTCGACCCCCTCACCGGAAAGAAGGTCGGCCTTGAAACGGGCGACCCGGAAGGGTTCACCACCTTCGACGAGCTGTATTCCGCCTTCGAAAAGCAGCTTCGGTATGTCGTGGAAACGAAGATCGAAACCGACAACTACCTCCAGCGCATGTTCGCCACCTACGCTCCCGCTCCCTTCCTTTCCGTGGTGATCAACGACTGCATCAAGAACGGCAAGGACTACTACGACGGCGGGGCGCGCTACAACTCCGACTACATCCAGTGCTGCGGCATCGGCACCATCACGGACAGCCTCGCGGTCCTGAAGAAGCACGTGTTCGAGGACAACACGATCACCATGCGGACCCTGCTCGACGCCCTGAAGAAGAACTGGGAGGGAGAGGAACCCCTGAGGCAGTTCGTCTGGAACAAGACCCCTTTCTTCGGCAACGATGACGATTACGCCGATTCGATCATGCAGCGCGTCTACGATTCCCTGTTCCGCACCATCGAGGGGCAGCACAGTCCCAAGGGCCCGACGTACCACTTGAACATGCTTTCCACGACCTGCCACGTCTACTTCGGGAAAAAGCTCGGCGCGACTCCCAACGGGCGTTTCGCCTTCCTGCCCGAATCGGACGGGACCAGCCCGTCCCACGGTGCGGACCGCCACGGCCCGACGGCCGTCGTGAAGTCCCTGGCCAAGATGGACCAGGTCAAATCGGGCGGCACGCTGCTGAACCAGAGGTTTTTGCCTTCCGTCCTGGCGGGGGAGTCCGGCATCGATGCCCTTTGCCAGCTGATCCGGACCTATTTCCGCCTGGGCGGGCACCACATGCAGTTCAACGTCGTGGATTCGGACACCCTGAGGGACGCTCAGAAACACCCGGAGAACTACCGGGACCTGCTCGTCCGGGTGGCCGGCTACAGCGACTACTTCGTCGACCTCGACCAGTACCACCAGGAGGAGATCATCGCCCGCACGGCCCAGGAAAGCTTCTAGGGAATCCTTCGGCCAAGGGGAAAGCGACAGGGACCCGGGCGTCGCCCGGGTCCCTGTTTTCGTCTCAGTCGCTTCCTAAATGCTTCTCTCTACCTGCCCCGCTTCACCAGGACCAGTCCAGCCAGCAGGACCATGGCAGCCAGGCCGCCCAGCGGAGCCGCGGAGCAGCCGCCCGAGAGGTTCGGGTCGGAGGCTTCGCTCAGGGTCGTGAAAGAATGCGGGGAGGTGGTAAAATCGCCATCTCCGTCCACATGGGCAACGACCGTCCAGTAGTGCTTGCCGTAACTGACCGACTGGTTGATCGTCACGCTGAAGACCCCATCGACGACGTCAGGATCTAGGGCCTTTATCCCGGACCTCTTTGGAGCCCCGTCGAAAATGGTCTCGTACTTGTCCGAGAGGTACAGGTCGAAGGTGACATCCTCCGCCGTCAGGCTATTGTCCCCGGAATCGAATTCCCACTTGAACTCCACGTTCTGAGGAGCGACCCCGGTCTGGCCGTCTGACGGGCTCTTCAGCACCAGGCTGGCGCCCTCGCCCTGGGTCATGAAGAAGCTCGTCGCGCCCACGTCTCCAGAGGGGGTGTGAGCGACAACCTTCCAGAAATAAAGGG
>ENA-UOYA01000687-UOYA01000687.1-activated-sludge-metagenome-genome-assembly--contig:-NODE-687-length-40565-cov-8.809923_pt1 | contig 40565 bp, 30 predicted proteins | sample MGYA00238163_ERZ764804 | MGnify/ENA primary metagenome ERZ764804 (study PRJEB28919, sample SAMN05720223) | activated sludge metagenome | isolation source: Anaerobic digester | place: Hong Kong...
GCGTGCCTGGGCCACCTCGCTCTCGGCCTGGGCGCGACGCACCTCGGGCAGCGTTTCCACGAAGGAGTCGGCGAACGGTGCGTCGCTGGCTGCCGGTGGTGCGACGGGGAGCGTGGGCACCTGGGCGACGGCACCGCCGACCGCGGTCAGCGTCTGCCGGGCCTTGGCCTCGTCAGCGACGAGTTCGGCCTGCTGTGCTCGGGCCTCTTGCGCGGCCAGGTCTGCCAGATCCCGTTCCAGTGAGGGAATGTCGCCTTCACGGAAGCGTTTTTGCGCCAGCGTCGAGAACTGCGACAGCAAATCCACGCGCTGCGCGCCGAGTGCGACCTGGTCCTGCGCGACCTGCAGCGCGGCGGCGCCGCGCAGCCAGTCCAGCGCCACCTGCAGGCGCACGCCATCGCGCTCGGCCTCCACGGCACGCGTTTCCGCATCGGCCGCATTCGCACGGGCCCGACGCTTACCCGACCAGTCGATCTGCTGGGCGAGGCCCACGCTGCGCGTGTTCACGTCGGCGTTGGACGTCGTAACTTCCAGCTCGGGGTTGTACAGGGGCCGCGCGGCAGCCTGCGCCATCGACTGGGATGCCACGACCCGGGCTTCCGCGGCCTGCACTGCAGGGTTGCGGTCCCAGACTTCGCGGATGGCGGAGACGAGCGCCGGCGGAGCGCGGCCGGCATCGGGACTCGGCTGTTCCGCCGACAGCGCCGGCGGCGCCAGGAGCAAGGCGGCGGTTTTGACTTGTGCCGACGCAGAAACACACATCGCCGCGCCAGGCAGGCACAGCAACAGACGGACGCCGAGCGCCCGCTTCGAACGATTCATGAGGGATTTTCCTGATAGGTCAGTCCGCGACGCAGAAAAGGGCGTCGAACGTCACGCGTCGTGCGCGTGGGAGCGGCCGATCAGGCGATAGGAGGGCGAAGAACGGAGGGCTGGGGTGAACTGATGAAATCAGGGTGGCTGACACGTGGGGGTTGCGCCGGCGCCACCGCCGTACGAACGGCGACCTCCGCCACGGGCAGGGCCACGCCGTGCGCACAGGAGCAATGGCAGCCGCCCGCACCGCTGTGCCAGCAGGCCGCGGCATCATCGTCGCCGTCGTCGGCGACCTGGCTGCCGTCGTCGGCCTGGCTACTCACGGCCGCGCTGGCCACGGACACCGACCGAAGACCGTCCGCCACGCAGCTCGTCGCCAGGACCGTTTTGCCCAGCACGACCAGCGCGAACAGCCACACGCACGTCGATAGGCGACGGCGCAGGCGGGCGATGAGAGGGGTCGCGGAGCGGGACATGGGCCGAACTGTAGCCTCGCTCCCGGCAGTTACACAATTACCTAGACCAAGGACGCGATTGCTGCCATACCCATCGGGGGTATAGCATGCCTGCCATGCATACCACCCACGGCACTCACATCGACATCGTCAAACGCCTGCGGCGTGCGGCGGGACAACTCAATTCCATCCTCGCGATGATCGAGGACGGACGTCCTTGCGAGGACGTGGCCATGCAGATGCAGGCGCTAGAAAAAGCCATAACCCAGGCGAAGAAGACCTTCATCCACGATCACATCGATCACTGCCTGGAAGGTACGGCCACCTCGCCCAAGTCGCTGCGCGCGTTCAAGGCGATCTCCAAGTACCTGTAGCACCGATCGCAGCATCGCGCAAACCAACATCTACGCAGGGCGAATCGCTCTGTGTTCCTTCGCTTTTGCTTTGAGTACTCTCATGACCGACTTCGCTTCCCTCTTGCAGCAAGGCAATGCCTGGGTGTTCATTCCCAGCGCGATTCTCCTGGGTGCCCTGCACGGGTTGGAGCCGGGGCATTCGAAAACCATGATGGCCGCATTCATCGTGGCGATCCGCGGCACCGTCGCTCAAGCGGCCCTCCTGGGCGTATGCGCCACGCTGTCGCACACCGCTGTCGTGTGGCTGGTGGCGATGACCGGACTGTATTTCGGCGGAAAGTGGAACGCGGAAGCGAGCGAACCGTATTTCCAACTGGCCTCCGCGCTGCTCATCATCGCAGTGGCCCTGTGGATGCTCTGGCGCACGTGGCGGCAACAGCATGCTGAATCGAGTCACGACCATGGCGACCACGCGCACGGCGATGATGGGCACTCGCACGGGCACAGCCACGATCACGACCACCACGATGAAGCCAAGCGCATCGACACCGGCCACGGGGTCGTGCTCTTGAGCGTGTTCGAAGACGGGGTGCCGCCACGCTTCCGCATTCACCGCGAGGGAACGCGGCCGCTGGCTTGGTCGGCGCCGAACGTGCGCGTGGAAACCGAGCGTCCCGATGGCACGCGTCAGACCTTCGATTTCACCCAGGAAGACGGCTATCTCCAATCCCAGCAAACGATCCCCGAGCCCCATGAATTCGTCGCACGCTTGCGCCTGGGACACGACGATCACGACTACGACGTCGAATTTGTCGAGCACGCCGATTCCCACGCGGTCCCCGACTACGCAGGCCTCGATGTGTCCGCACCGGGCTATCAGGACCCGCACGAATTGGCCCACGCCAATGACATCCGTCGGCGTTTCGCCGGACGCGAGATCACCACCGGGCAGCTGGCGATGTTTGGATTGACCGGCGGCCTGATTCCTTGCCCCGCATCGATCACTGTGCTGCTGCTGTGCCTTCAGCTGAAAAAGATCGCCTTGGGCGCGACGCTGGTAGTGTGCTTCAGCATCGGTCTGGCCCTAACCATGGTGGCGTCCGGCACCCTGGCGGCACTGAGCGTGCGGCATGTCTCGCGGCGCTGGAGCGGCTTTGGCGAGTTTGCCCGCAAGGCGCCGTACCTGTCTGGCGCCCTCATTCTCCTGGTGGGCGCCGTCCTCGCATACCAGGGATGGGCCGCGATCCCGCGTTGATCGGCGTAGGCGCACTCCGATGTCTTCACCCGTGGGAATTGTGCAACCGTTTTGCACGCCGCTATGCTGAGGGCATGCGGTCCGTCGTCTCTCCGCTTCTCACCCGCCTTCGCCGCCACCCGGTGGCGATCACGTGGGTCTTTGTGGCAGTGACGCTGACCAAATCGGCGGTGGCGACAGCCTGCCTCACCGATGGGATGGACGCGGCACGCGCCGTCGCTTCGACCCTCACCACCGCGACCGACGCTCCGGCGCCGTCGTCGGTGGATGCTGACAGCGCCGCTCCCTGCTGGCATGCAGGCACACTGGGGTGTCACTGCGGCTGCGCGGATGCGACCGCGCTGCCGGTGGCCCTGCGGGCACTTCGGCCCGCCGCTCTTTTCGCTGACCGTCCGCGCACCGTGCAACCCTTGAGGCGATGGTAGATCAAGGTCTTCGAAATGCTCGCAGCCTAGGCAGGGTCTACCGCACCTTTCGCCGCGCTTTTATCCTATACCGCATATGCAAATTGGGGCCTACGCAAACACATCGTAAGACCGTGGAGATTGCGCTAACGTGTTCGCGAAAAGGGGACACTGGTGTCCTTGAACGCAGCGCACCACGACATGGCTGACCTAGAACGCTACCTTGCGGCAGCGACACGCCAAAACACCCTGCTCAGCTACGCCGCGGCAATAAAGCACTTTGAGGAGGAATGGGGCGGGCATCTGCCCTCGCACAGCGAAGGCATCGCCCGATACCTCGCCGCTTACGCGGATCGGCTGGCCATCGCGACGTTGCGCCAGCGACTGGCCGCGCTAGCCCGTTGGCACGCCGATCACGGATTCGCCGATCCAACCCGTGCCCCGATCGTTCGGCAGGCTCTGCGCGGCATCCAGGCCCTGCATCCGGCGCAAGAAAAGAAAGCGGCGCCCTTGCAATTGACCGCGATTGGCGACGTCAGCGATTGGCTTGAGCAGGCGGCCGCATCCGCGCACGAGCGGGAAGCCGCCGGTGAGGCCGCCAGGTTCCTACGCGACCGCGCACTGCTATTGCTCGGGTTCTGGCGAGGATTCCGCGCGGACGAACTCGTGCACCTTCGCATCGAAAACCTCCATCTCGTGCCCGGCGAAGGGCTCTCCGTGTTTTTGCCAAGCAGCAAGACCGACCGGGACAATCGAGGCCGCCGCTTCATGACGCCTGCGCTCTCGCGCTGGTGCCCTGTTTCGGCACTGCAAGCCTGGCTGGATGCGACCGGGCGTGCCGGCGGTGTCCTGTTTCCCCGCATCGATAAATGGGGACGGGTCAGCGATACCCCCATGCACGTCGACAGCCTTCCTCGCCTCCTGCGTCGCGCCCTGGCACGGGCCGGCCTTGAGCGGCCGGAGCAGTACAGCGGCCATTCGTTGCGGCGGGGATTCGCTAGTTGGGCAAATGCCAACGGCTGGGACGTCAAGAGCCTCATGGAATACGTGGGGTGGCGCAACGCCAACACGGCGCTTCGCTATATCGACGTAGGACAGCGCTTTGCTAAAACCAGCATCGAGTTGGCTGTCGCGCAACACATTCCTGCATCCCTGCCGGCGCCGGCCAGCACCTCGCTCAGTGCGCCGACCGCACCCGCCTCGATGGCCATCGAGGTCCGCTTCGATATGTCCTCCTACACACGCAATGCCCGCAAACGGGCAGCGGCACGGCGTCTCATCGAAGAGATCTGTCTCGCCCGCCACCGTGCGGTGCGCAAAGACGGCGATGGCTACCACTTTCTGCTCGACGTACCGGACAACGCGGACCTCGATGACGCCATGGCCACCATGCTGGACGACATGTACCGCATCGCCGACAACCACGGCTGCGCCCTCGAAGTCACGATCGCCGAAAAGAATGGACCGCGCCGATGGGACTGACGCATGCCCGTACACCCCGCGACTACGTCAAGCTCGCCTATCCGGAACTCATCACCAAGCCCAACGAAGCACAGATCAAGCAGTACTACACGGCCAGTGCCGAGGATTGGGCCACGGCTCGCCGCCTGGCACAAAAGGCCGATGAGCAATTGGCCATCTTGTGCCATTTGAAGTTGCATCAGCTCCTCGCGCGATTTGTTCCGCTGTCCGAAGTCCCGCGCGACATCCTGGAGACGATCGCACGCTCGGTCGGTGTGTCACGCCTTCCCACGGGCGCGGTCTTTCAGCGATACGATGCCTCGGCGAATTCACGTCGACACTTGGCGCGTCTGCGGGAACTGCGCGAAGTGAAGCCGTACACCGGCGCTACCGAACAGTGGCTCATCGCCATCGCCGAATCGACTGCCCAGATCAGGAGCTATTCCGCCGAAATCATCAACGTCCTGCTGGAAGAGTTGATCCGCCATTCCTACGACCTGCCGTCGCTAGACGCGCTGGAGCGCATCGATGCGCGGGCCCGCGAGAAGGTCCACGACGCCTACTTCGCCTCCATCACCGCGCAGTTGGGCGCACCCGTCCGCAAAGCTGTGGACGCCTTGTTGGAAACGGACAACGGCCCATCGGGGTGGAATTCGCTGAAGCGCGAGGCGAGGCCGCCGACCAACAAGGAAGTGCGCAGCTATCTGCAGCACCTGGTGCGGCTGCGCGACTTGTCGCAGCAAATTCCGGTCATCGCGCTGCCGGTATCCAAACGCCGCTATTTCCTGGATATCGCGGCCAAGTGCGACGTCCAGGAATTCAGTCGCTTCCGGCCCGAAAAGCGCTACGCGCTGGCCGCGCTTCACATTCGCGCCCAGTACGCAAAGACCCTGGACGAAGCCGCCGGCATCTTCACCCGCCTCATGCAGGACCTGGAAACGGTCGCCATGAAGAACCTCTTGGCGCACCAGATCGAGCACCACGAGCGGGGTGAAATGCTCGTGGCTCAGCTCAAGGATATGCTGGAAGCGTTTCTCCAGGAGGGTTCTGGCAAGCGTCGCCTCGCGGCGATCGCCGCATCGCTCGACGATGACCCGGAGTCGCTGGTTCAGCTGTGCACGGAGCATCTAGCGTACGCCGGCAAGAACTTTCTGCCGTTCCTCCTGAAGCCTTATAGCAACCAGCGCCCGCTGCTCCTGAATTGCATTGTGATCATGCGGCCGCGCAGCGCAAGCGATGACACGAGCTTGGAGCGATTGATCGAAATCCTCTTGCGCTGCAAGACCATGAAGTCACCGCTACTGGATCCAGGGACTGTCGGTATTGATCTGGATCGTGATCTCGACTGGCTCGACAAGCGCTGGCGTCCGCATGTTCTGGTATCCGGAATAGCAGGCGGATCCGCCGAACTCATCGATCGAAAGTATTTCGAGCTGGCCGTGCTTTGCCAAATCAAAGACGAGCTCACGTCGGCCGACCTATTCGTGCCGGGAAGCTCCGACTACGACGACTTTCGCGAACAGCTTATCGACGACAACACCCTGGACGAAAATCTGGCGGCCTATGCCGAAGCGTCCGGTATCCCTGCCGATGCACGGGAATATATCCGTAAGCTCAAAGCAGAGATGGTGGAGGTCAGCGATCGCGTCGATGCGAGCTTCCCGGACAACACGCACGCTCGGATTGTCGATGGAAGCATTGTGCTGACGCCACTCAAACGCAAGCCACTGGCTCAAGCACTGGCCAGCCTCGATATCGCGCTCACAGAGCGCATGGCGCAGACGACGATCATCGATCTCTTGGTGGAAACAACGAAATGGCTGGGGATAAAGCGTCATTTCCGACCGGTGAGCGGAAATGAACCGCGCATCGACGATCTCGTACGCCGCATCGTCCTCACGCTATTTTGCTACGGCTGCAACCTCGGGCCGTCCGGTACCGCGCGCTGCGTGAAGGGACTGTCGCGCAAGCAGGTGGCGTGGCTCAATCTGAAGTACGTCACAGAGGACACTCTGAAGGCTGCGATCAAGGACGTAGTCAATGCGTACAACAAGCTAGAGCTGCCCACCTATTGGGGCTCCAACGTCTCGGCATCTGCGGACGGCATGCAATGGATCATGCGCGAAAATACCATCATGTCGACCTACCACATCCGCTACGGTGGCTTTGGTGGGATCGGGTACTACGTGGTCATGGACACGTACATTGCGTTGTTCTCGCGCTTCATCGCGTGCGGGTCGTACGAAGGTCACTACATCCTCGACCACTTGATGGAAAATTCCTCCGACGTGCAACCAACTCAACTGCATGGAGACACGCACGCACAGAACTATATTGCGTTTGGGCTCGCCGACTTCCTGGGCGCAAAGTTGATGCCGCGCATGCGACAGTTCAAAAGGCTCAAGCTGTACCGTCCCACGCCGGCAAAGCGGTACAAGCATATCGGCGATCTGTTTGAGGGAGCCATCAACTGGGCGCTGATCGAGAGGCACTACCGCGATATTCTGCGCTACGTCGTGTCCATGAAGTTGGGTCGAATCAGCCCGTCTACCGTCCTTCGGCGCTTCCACAACAAGAGCCAGAAGAACAAGGTGTACCAGGCGCTCCACGAGTTGGGCGCGGCTCGGCGCACGATCTTCATGCTCCAGTACATCGAAGATCCCGAGCTACGGAGAACGATCAGCGCGGCGACAAACAAGAGCGAGGCGTTCAACAATTTCCTGCGTTGGGTCTTCTTCGCGAACGAAGGCATCATCGACGAAACGGTTCGCAATGAGCAGCAGAAGGTGATCCTTTACAACCACTTGGTCGCCAACCTGGTGATTTACCACAACGCTCAAGAGATGCAGCGGGCCCTGGCTGAGCTCGCCGGGGCAGGGTGGGAGATCACGCCAGAGATGATCGAAGCCTTGGGGCCGTATCGGACCCGCCACATCAACCGCTTCGGCCTCCACGAGGTCAACGTGGATCGCTCGATCGAAGGCCTTCGGGAGTCCTCGCAAATTCTGCTGGCTAAAACACTCAAGCACGATCGCAACACACGGAGCGAAGCTTCCCAGCAGAGTGTGCATTGACACAGAGAAGGAATGTCGTTCCAGCCTTTTATTTCATGGAGTTAGGCGCTAAGTGAGCGTTTTCGGCCATTTGCCGGCCATCCCTCGCTAGGTGACCACGCAATCACTGCGGCAATCTCGGCCGGGTACGTCGCCGCAAGGAGGATGGAAAGTGAAGCGCCAAGCGAGGTTCCGATCAGAATTACCTTGTTGCCTAGCCGTTCACCGAGCGTAAGCGCATCCATAGCGGCGCCGACAAGCTGCAATCCGGTCAATCCTCGCATCGCTTCGTCTTGATCCGATCCATGTCCGGGGAGGCGGGCTAGAAACAGGTTGCAACCGAAATGCTTTGCCAAGCGTAGATGTTGAGGCGATCCATCGCCTTGGCTTGCGGTCAGTCCGTGGAGGTAAACGATCGAAAATGCAGTCCTGCACGGACGTGACTGATCGTTCCAAACAATGCGAGCTTCGTTGTCCGGTTTCAGCGGCAACGCACCTTCGTGTTCACTTACCCATGCATCCAATTCAGCAAGGTCATCGGGTAACCCGTCGAGCTCAGCCGTATAGCTGCGCTTTCGCTGTTCCATGCTCTTGATCCTGTAGATCGTCGAGAGAGCGCGAAACAAGGCTTGCATGCTCTCTCACGCTGGGAATATGGATCGTTGCGTCCTGCCCGTTTCGTAACGCTTCATACATCGCCGAGCACGCCTCGACTCCCTTGCTGTAGCCGACGTTGGCGAACTCGTTCTTGAGCGCGTGTGTGCGATCCAGCGCGTCTTGCGTGTTGTTCTGAGCGATTGCGGCTTCTAAAGCCTCAACACTTTTTGTAAGCCCTTCGCGCACAGATCGTAGAAACTTCCGAACGAACTCCGGCCCGCCCAAGTAGCGGACCTCATCTAAGGGCGACATGCCGTCCGTTGGCTGTCGCAAATTGCTCTTGTTTCGCGTGCTCGTTGGCAACTTTGTCCCTTGCACTGCCGCGCGTGTGTTCAGCGTCGCAAGTGTATCGAGAAGCTTGCGAGTCGAGATTGGTTTCGTCAGGAAGTCGTGAATGTCGACCTGCCACACTTCGGCGTGCGCCTCGGCAGTTGAATCAGCGCTAAGCACTATCACCGGCGGATGACTGACTGAGTCTTCCTTCAGCTCCTGCAAGACACGCAGGCCAGACATGCCGGGCATGTGGAGGTCGAGAAAAATAACGTCGAACGGTTCCTTGCTGCGGATGGCATTCAGTCCGCTCGGACCATCCTCGGCGAAAGTCGTCCGATGGCCAGCAGCATCAAGAATCCAGCCGATGATGTCGCGGTTCGAGGCATCATCTTCGATCACTAAGCAGTGCATCGAGGGCATGTTTGCTTTGTGGTCGGCCAATGCCTCTTGAACGGATGCGTGCTTCAACGGCAGCTCGCCTGCTGCCGCGCGGCCGATTGGTACTTGCCACTTGAAGATCGCTCCTCCGCTCGGGTTATCTTCAACCGAGATTTGTCCGCCCATCTGGTCCGAGATGTTCCGGACAATGTATAGGCCGAGCCCTACCCCGCCATGGCGGCGATCTCGTCCTTGACTAACCTGACGAAAAGCTTCGAAGACGCGAGACTTTTCTGAATCAGGAATTCCAATACCGGTGTCCCTCACGGCACACCTTAAGATCGCGCCGGCCGGATCGTCGCTAGCTTTACAGTCAATCGTTACGTCAACAGATCCGTTGGCCGGGGTGAACTTCACAGCGTTCGTGACTAGATTGCTTAGAAGCTGTTCGATCCGGCCGGGATCGCTCAGGATGACGGACGGGAAGTCGGCCGCAACATCAAAGACTAAACGTATATTTTTTTCTCTTGCCAATGGTCCGCAGACCTCATTGACAGTCTGAACCACGTCGTGGATGCGGAACGGCTCAGTCTCCAGCCGGAGCCGTCCCCCATTGATCGCGGCGACATCCAATACCTGATTGACGCGATGCTGCAATGCCTGTGCGTTAGAGTGAAGCGACTTAAGAAGCTGGCGCTGAGCATCGCTCATGTGCCGTGTGTCGATAAGCGACGATGCGTTAACAACAGTGTTGAGTGGGGTCCTTAGCTCGTGGCTCATCATCGCTACAAACCGATTCTGCGTATCACGAGCGAGAACGGCAGAGCTCGAAACCTCGTAGAGCGCAGCGAGAAGTCGGTAGACGATCAGGGGCAGACCAACTACAAGCACCAACGCAAAGGCGCCGAACGAAGGACGATTTGCCCAATAACCGGGAGGTGCGGCAAATCCGACGATCAAAATCGACGCGACAACAGCAGTGAAGAACACACCGCGATTGAATCTGGCACCGATGACGATGCACACCAAGGGTAAGAAGGTAATGGTAGCGATCGACAGATTCCACGAAATCTTAAGCATGATGCCGATGCCGAGCAGGTTCGCTGCCGCACCCGCGGCATCGACCCACTCGCTCTGCTTGATAAGACCTGCCTTCAAGCTCAGCATCCATGCAACGCTCAGAACATAGAACCCAAGCAGCCACGGCAACACAGCTTCCGCTTCGCCTGGCAACTGTTTTCCAATGAGCGTTTTTAACGTCTCGGTCTCGGGAAGCATGTCGGAGCCGAGCCGGAAGAAGAGCGCCCACAAGATCATTAAGCTCAGGAGAAAGGTTCGCGTAACCGAAACACGCGACTCCCGATACCCTGAAACTATCCTGTCGATGCGGTCGGAATGAAGTCGCTTGGCAACGTCGATGAGCGATGTTGCCGACAAGAGGTTTTTGCCACGACTTCCTTCCAGCGCGATCATATCGGTCACCTTTGACCGGATGGTGGCGTGTTCCAGCCTAAAGCGTTGTAAACGTGATACCGAACGATTCCGACGTACTCGTGAACCGCCACGTCGGAAAGCGCGAAATTGAGCGACTCAGGGATCGGGGTGAACGGAACGCTTAGGTAGTCGGCGCGAATCGGCGTCGCTATGACACCGAAGTGAGCGAAGTACATCAGACTTCGACGCAGATTGACCGCCGATGACACAAGAAACACCCGGTCCGCAGCACGTTCGCCTTCTAGCATCACCTTCGTGAATTTGGCGTTTTCCCACGTATTGCGGCTTTTTTCCTCCAGCGCTATGTCGGCATTGGGAATACCAAGTTGCCTCAGCCTTGCTCCATAGATCGATGCTTCAGATTCGCCGTGTTTCTCAGGATCGCCGCCGCTGACGAGAATTCTACAAACGTGCCCTGCACTCTTACACGAGTTATAGAGCTCCAATGATTTTGCAATTCGGCTGTACGCGAAAAGATTGACCTCGGCATCGCGAGTCGCTTCGACACGATTAGCGCCGGCGCCGAGCAGGACTATTGTGTTTCGATCGCCCCATTCGGGTTCTCGGGCGAGGGCGTATTCTGCTTGCAGGCTGTCAAGCAGGTATGCTGTCGCGGGACCGCAGCCAACGGCAACAACAAGCAGACCCGAAAGCACGTAGAAGAATGCACTCGCCTTAAGCTGCTTACGAGAAGCAAACACAATCGCCGCAGCAAAGAGCACGACGAGTATAATTATCATTGTTTAAAATCCTCGTTTAAGATTAGCTGATGGCGAATATACGTTCCATTCTCACGCACTTCGAGCGCTTCTCCCGAAGATCGCCAATCCGCCAGCACGATTCGCTCAGCCACGCTCCCGTCAGCTAGCACATGCTCATGCTCGCGTGGTCGATGCGTATGTCCGTGAATGACGCGCTTAACGTGAAACTCGTTCAGATCTTTGATCACTTCCGCATCGACGACATCCGCTAACGACTCGCCGGCCATCAGCTTCGCTTGCTGGCTCGTTATGCTTTCCTGCCGAAGCTTCTGCGCGAGCGCTCGGCGAATATCGAGAGGGCAAGCGAGGATTGCCGCCTTCCATTCTGGCATCCGCGACTCACGCCTGAACTTTTGGTATTCGAGCTCGGTTGAGCAGTATCGGTCGCCGTGCGTCAGAAGGGTTTCAATGCCGCCCAAACGGAAAACCGAAGGGTCGTCTATAAGCGCCATGCCGGCGCGCTCAGCGTACTGCTGCCCTAGAAGGAAGTCGCGATTGCCGTGCATGAAGTAGACGGCGGTGCCGCTGTCGGCCACGGCACGAAGTTCAGCGGCGATGTCATCGACGAGTTTCGAATCGTCATCATCGCCAACCCATGCCTCAAAAATGTCACCCAGCAGAAACAGTGCTGGAACGGAGCGGGCTTGGGAGCGAAGAAACTTTACGAGGATTTCCGTAAGGATCGGCGTGTTCGTATCGAGGTGCAGGTCCGAGATAAGCAGCGCGTTCAAGCGGTCGTCTCCCAAGTTTCCTGACCCTTCGCTTCGCGGCACATGCGCGTGCATGCGTCACGTCTACGCGAGCGCACGCATGCGATATTTCTGGAAAGTTAGTTCGACTCGGCTTTATTGTGTGCAGCTCTATATTCGTTAACTCTGACGACTATTTCGGCGGTCTTTCGTTTCTCCTCCTCGGAAATAGGTCCCTTTGCTAACTGTTCGACAAGGTTAATCTGAGCATCCAAAAACGAGTCGGCCAATGAGCGGGCGCCTCGGATATCACCGTTGTCGATGCGACGAATTATTTCCATTAGTTCTTGGCTGTCGATACTAGCGTGCAGTAGGTCTCTTGACGCCAGTGTCGAGTCAGGACACGGATTTTGAACTTCCTTTTCGTCAGCGTTGACCAAGGTCGCAGGTAGAATGCAGCCTGTGCACAATACTAGTGAAAATAAATATATATATAAATTATTACCCATTTGTGCTCGCACCCTCATCGTTGGGGTTTGGTTTGTAATCTCCGCCAGCGCAGTCAAACAGACAGTCAACCAAAACACCGTACGAACGTTGGAGACAGGCGGGATTCGCTAAGCATTTTGCATTCCGTATCTTGTACTTGCAGTTGCAGCGACCTTCGCAGTCTTCTTTCCCGTCCGGACAAAGTAGCTGTCCGGCAGCAGCACCACCTGCCGTTCCTGCTCCGTTCTTGAATAGCCATTCCCAAAGTCCGCATGTGATGACTGGCTGCGCGCTCTTTGCTTCTAACCCGTTCGCGTCAACGAGGTTTAAAGGCGAAGAGCCTGCGTACGAATATGTTGAGATCGCTCCGTACAGCCCAATCGGGTCACTTTCGATGTAGCGACCAGTCCCGCTTTCGTACTCTCGATTGAGGTTGTAGTTGAGGCCGGTTTCAGCATCAAAATACTGGCCGGGGAACCGTACCCTTGACGCGCAGCGGCGCCGACGACGGTGCATCGCCTTGATGTAGCAGGGTCTGGCAAGGTTCGCGGACATCGAGACGGGCGTCTTCCTTCCTGCAAGCTCTTGAAGCGGTTTTGTACGCGCGCGCCCACACATTGGCAACCGAGCACGTCACAACCGCCGCACATGGCCCATGCAGTTGCGCGCCTCGTCCTGGATCGCTCGCGTCTCGGCCAGCACCCGCTGTACTTCCGCCACGCTCGCGCCTGCTCCCGGCCGTTCGGTCAGCCACGCCTTTAGCTGCTGCCCCAGCCGCCCCAAGTCGCCGCAGACCTTGGCCAGCAAGGTCACGGCGTCGTAGTCCAACATCGACTGGATCGGATGATTCAGCCCGGCCGTGCGCAAGTACGCCGATTGCGACAGCCCCGAGAGCTTCACCCGACGATCGATTTCCGCGCGCTGCTCGTCGGTGACCCAGACCTTGATCGGCCGTTTCCGATCGCACACCGGATGCCGGGATGTGCGGGCCTTCCTCTTACGTTGGACGGGTTCATGGCTCATCTTGGCGTTGGCCGCGGTAGCGGCTCCGGCTTTCCCGTCGAGCGCCGCAGGGGCGAGTAAGGGCGGTGTTGGAGGGCTACAGGTTTACCTGTAGGCCTACAACACACATCTTGCCGTCTGCTGGTTGGTGTCACAACGCGCCACAACGTTCTTCTTCGCTCCGGAAGCGTTCCGAAGCATCCCGAAGCGTTCTCAAGCGAAGAAGAGCGTTCCAACGCGCAGCGACGCGCTCTTAGAGCAGGCCGCAGCGACTATGCCTCGTCGGTATTCGGCAGGTCGGCGAAGCGCGCCCAGAACGCTTCCTCTTCGGCGGTGTGCGTGCCGTCCATCGCCTCGCCGAGCAAGTCATCGAAGAGGAGGGCTTCATCCTCCGACAGTTTCGCGGCGTCGTACCGCCCTGCCAGGGCGGCACGGATACGGGCCATCGAGTAGCCAGGGCGACGCGACTCGATATCGCAGACCGAGAATGTGTCTTTAGCGGTCATGGTGAGAAGGATACGCCTCCGCTTGGTTGTGGGGTTCGACCGGACGCTCCCGCTTCGCCGCCGGGTGCGTCGCCGTGTGGATGTCCTTGAGCTTGCCGATCGACACGTGCGTGTAGAGCTGGGTTGTATCGAGACGCTCGTGGCCGAGCATCTCCTGGATGTAGCGGATGTCCGCCCCGTTCTCCAGCATCTGCGTCGCCATCGTGTGGCGGAACAGGTGGCAGGCGCCGCGCTTCGTCACGCCGGCCGCATCGAACGCACGGCGCACGATCGCAGCGATCCCGTTGTTGCCGAGGCGCTGCCCGAACCGATTCAGGAACAACGCGGTTTCGTGCGCCTCGACGACGAACGACGGCCGCACCGTATCGAGGTAACGCCGCACCCAGGCCAATGCCCGCTCGCCGATCGGCACGACCCGATCCTTGCGGCCCTTGCCTTGCCGCACACGCACCACGCCATGCACGAAGTCGAGATCGAAGATCGAGAGGTTGCGCGCTTCCTGTCGCCGCACGCCGGTCGAGTACAACAGTTCGAGCAACGCCCGATCGCGCAAGCCCTGCCCATCGTCCACGTCCGGCTGCGCGAGCACCGCATCGACTTCCTCGGCGTTGAGTCCTTCGGGCAACACCACCCGCGGTGCGCGCGGCAAGTCGAGGTCGGCGGCCGGATTCGTCGGCAAGTGATGATGGCGCACCTGCCAGCGGAACCAATGGCGCAGGTGCGTGATCGCCAGGGCTTGACCGCGCAGGCTCAAGGGTTCGCCATCGGCCTTGCGCCATTGGAACAAGTGACGCTGATAGCGCTCCAGGATCGGCAATGTGATCTCCGCCGGCCGCGCCAGTCCCCGCTCGTTGCACCACTCCAGGAACACCGCCAAGGTCTGCCGGCGAGCGCGCAACAGTTCCTCGCTGTAGCCCTGCACCGTGAGCGCATCGAGATAGCGACGCATCCACGCCGCCATGCCATCCGGCGCGCCCGGCGCTTCGAGCAGGCGGCGCCGTTCGCCGTAGTGACCGACACGGGGCATGGCTCAGCCTCGCACCGGCGCACTCGCCGCACCGTTACGACGGGGCGGCGGCGGTGTCTTCCCGAGACGGGAGGTTTCGGTAAAAGCAGCGGTTAAAGGAAGAAGACCCGCATCCGCACTCGCGATACGAGGGGTTTCATCGACCCGACCACTACCCGATACCGCACCGACAGGGGGCCGATTGGAGGCCGACCGAGAGGGCGTTTCCCCCGACCGGTTCGCCGTCGTAGCCGCAGCCAACGCCGCCACGTCGATCAGGCCGATCAGCTGGCGCTGCGTGGCGTCGAGGTCGCCATCGAACACGAGTTCATAGTGATGACGAGGACCATGCCGGTGCACGATCAGGTATTCGTGATCCTCCAAGCGGGCCAGGTGCAGCTTGAGTTGTGTGTCCCCGCAGCACGTCGCCTCGCGGAGGTCGCGCCGGGTGAACCGCAGCTGCGAACGCGCCAGCCCTTGCGCCTGTCGACGCTGTTCGACGAACACGACCACCTCGCCGAGCACGCGGCGGGTCTGCGGCGGCAGGTCGTCCAGCGAACGCCCGAGCACCTCGCCAGCCAAGCGGTTCGCCCACGCGATGTCGTCGAGCGTGACCTCGATGTAGTCGATCGTGCCGGCGTGTTTTACAGCACGCTGGTGCTGGTGCACGAACGCGATCGCATCGATCAAGGTCAGGTATTTCGCATGGTCGCGGCGCAGCCGCGTGGACTCGCTGCGGAACGTCAACGCTTCCGCATACGGATTGACCACGGCGAGCGGGCGCAGCAGGCGCTGCGCCGCTTGGTGCAGCGAGCGGATCGCCGCCGCATCCTGCACGGCCAGCAACCCGGCCAGGGTGCGCGCCTGGCGCTGCCGACGGTGGATCGCTTCGGTCTGCTCGCGGGATTCGTTGATCGTCAGCACGAGGCAGCGATTTAGGAGTTCTTCGTCGATCTCGATCGCCGTCGTCGTCAGGAACAACATCACCGGCCCCTCGACCCGGTATTCCTCGGTTACGAGCTTGCCCGTGGTCGGGTCTTTGCCCGTGCTCGCGATCGTCAGCTCGCCTTGGGATTGCAGCAGCTTCAACGCATACGCCGCCTGCCGAACGCCTTCCTCTTCGGCGATCGCGAGGATCTTGTGCTTGAGGTCGCCTTCGCCGAGATAGAACAGGCTCTGCCCGGTCATCGCCGAGTAGTGCACGCGCTGTTCGTCCGGCATCAACGACAGCAACGCGTCCATCAGCGTCGACTTGCCGGCCGCGCTGGTCGACTGGATCAGGATCGCGAGCGGCTTGTCGAGCTGGCGACTCACGCAGGCCAGATAGCCGACCAGCGCATTGCTGTCTTCGCCGACGACGCCGAGCGTCGCCACGTCCTCGACGATGCGTGTCATCAACTGCGGATCGCGCAAGAACGCCATCGCCGTCGCGTGTTGTTCCGGCGTCAGCTCGGGCGCGCACGAGGCCGATGTGCTCGCACTCTGCCGTGAACGGATCAACGCGTCCTGGCGCAACTCGACTGCACGCAGCAGTTTCGCGAGGTCCGCTTTCATCGCGTCTTCGCTGAGACCCAGTTCGATGCTGGCCTGCTTGATCCACGCCTGCCGCTGCCGCGCCGCGTACAACTCCACCGTGTCGATGTGCAGGAACGCGCCTCGTTGTACCTTGACCCAGACTTTCAACTGCTCGTAGCTCGGATTTTTCTCGATGCCGCGCACCTGGTACGTGCGATCATCCAGCGCCAAGTGCAACGCCTCGCCGTCGATCGTGACCGGCAGCGGCGGAGCCGCCGCCGGCAACGGCGAAGCGGGCAACACGGCGGCTAAAGCAGGAACGGGATCGGGCGATGCAGGCACGGGCACTTCGGCCACGGGCAACGACTCGGCGACCGGTTCGATCGCGGAGGCTGGCGAAGGCGACACCGCCGTCGTCGTGATCGGCCGCGCCACACCGTTGCCGATCCACTCGGCCGAACGCAGCGCGACGCCCAAGCCCTGGCTCGCCGGCGTCACCTTCGCCGCGTACTCGTTCGCGTCCATCCCGCGCGGGAACCGCACGCGATAGCAACCGATACCGGCCGCGATCAGCTGCGCGGCCAGCTTCTCCGCCGCGGTGTCGCCGGCCGCATCGCGGTCATACGCGATCAGCACGCGCTCGATCCCGTGCCGCTGGAACGCCGCGAGGTGGTCGGCCGTGAAGCCCTCGACACCATAACTCGCCGTCACGTTCCGGTAGCCGGCACACCAGAACGTCAGCGCGTCGATCAGCGATTCGGTGAGGATGATTTCTTTCGAGGCGGCGAGCGCGGACTCGTTCCACACACCGTGATGCGGACCGGGCAGATACAAGTGCTTGGGCGTGCCTTCGCGCAGGTCGTCGCGCAGTTTGCGCCCGTACACCTCGGTGATCTCGCCATCGGGCGCGATCACCGGGATCACCAACGAGCCGGCCAGGTGTTCGTGCCCGCTGGCCCGATACACGCCGATCCGCTGCAGGCGCTCGCGGATCTCCGCGCCGGCCACGCGATTCTTCTCGGGCAGGCACAGGCCGAGCGTGCGGTTCGCATAGCCGAGCTTGAACGTGTCGATCGCGTCCGACGCATCGATGCCGCGGGCCGCGAGATAGGCCAACGCCTCGGGCGCCGTCTTCAACGTTGCGTGGTAGTAATCGATCACCTGACGCAGCGCCGCCGCATCGTCGGCGTCCACCGTCACCGGCGCTGCGAGCTTGCGCACCGTCGATTGCTTCACCGGCGCACCGGCGGCTAAAGGTAAAACGTCGTTGCGCAACAGCTCGACCGCGTGCCGGAACGAGACCCCTTCCCAGCGCATCACCCAGTCGATCACCGAGCCGCCCGCCTGGCACGCGCCCAGGCAATGCCACAGGTTCGTTTTCGACGACACCACTAGCGAGGGTGTCTTGTCTTCGTGGAACGGACACCGGCCCACCCGGTCCTTGCCGTGCGGGCGCAGTTCGATCCCGGCCGACTCGACCAGCCGCACGATCGACACGTGCTCCTTTAACCGCTCGATCTCGGTATCGCTGAAGCGGGCCATCGGCGTTCCTCCTAAAAAACCTGTCAAGCCCTCTGCGCAGATTTTTCGTGCTTGAAGACCGTGACATAGATTTGTACGATGTTCGTACATCATAAGACGCGCACCATCGTCGGACAAGCAACATGTACGAGAACCGGGTTTACTCTCCGGGGCGGCTCAGTGAAGGAACCGCCCCCATGCCCAAGCACCCCAGCCCGGATTCGACCGGGTTCGGCGCCCGGCTCGCGCAGTTGCGCAAGACCGCCGGCTACACCCAACAACAACTCGCCGACGAGATCGGCGTCAGCCGCCGCATGGTCGCTTACTACGAGACCGAGAGTGAGCACCCTCCGGCCAACCTGCTCACCGATCTGGCTCGCGTGCTGAACGTCAGCACCGATGATCTGCTCGGCAACGGATCGCGCAAGCGGATCAAGGCGATCGTCGTCAGCCCACGCCTGGAACGCCGCATGCGCCAGATCGAAGCGCTTTCACCCAAGCCCAAGCAGCAACTGCTCGGCCTGATCGACACCTTCATCGCCGCCGAGCACCATCGTGGAGCCAAGCCATGAGCATCGAACATCTGGTCACCATCGGCTATGAAGGTGCCGCACCCGAGGATTTTCTCGCCACGCTGGAGCTGTCTGGCGTCACTACATTGCTCGACATCCGGGAGATCGCGATGTCCCGCCGCCGTGGATTCGCCAAGACGGCCCTGCGCGAAGGGCTCGCATCGGTCGGCATCGACTATGTGCATGAGCCTCGACTCGGATCGCCGAAGGCCGTCCGTTACCAGCTGCGCGACGACGGCGACTACAACCGCTTCTTCCGCGATTTCGGACGTTACTTGAAGACGCAGGCTTCCCTGCTCGAAGCGCTGGCCGAAGAACTCGACGGCACCGTCGCTCTGCTCTGCTATGAGCGCGACTACACCCAGTGCCATCGGCGAGCCGTCGCTGAGGCGCTCAGCGCAATCACGGGACTGACACCGAAGCATCAGGGAGTGCAAGGACATGCCCAGCGGCAAGCAGCAGCGCGTTCGCGTTCGCATTCTGGTCAAGGCGTATCCGCAACCTAGCCGCACTTACGAAGAGACGGTCTGTGTCGCGGCCATCAGCGAGGACGGCCGCGAGATGCTGCGCCTCTTTCCGATCCGCTACCGGCATCTGCCCAAGGATCGCCAGTTCGACCGCTTCGATCTCGTCGAGCTGACGATGGAGTTGCCGCGCGACGATCATCGACCCGAGAGTCGTCACGTCCTCGAAGACTCGATCCATATCGTCGGGCACGGCAAGGACATCAGCCATGAAGCCAAGGTGCGGCTGTGGAAGCCCTTCGTCGCCTCGACCCTCAAGGCATTGCACGACGAGAACAAGACCACCCAGCGCAGCTTCGGCATCGTACGGCCCGATCCCGGCAGCGTGAAGTTCTTCGTCAAGCCGACCAAGGACCTCAGCGCCGATGATCGCGACATGAACCAGACCGCCTATCAGCAGGTATCTTTGCTGGAGGCGCCGCTGGCGAAGCTGCCAACACCGGACTACGCGTTCGGCTACAAGTTCACCTCCGGCGGCCATCCGCACGAGCACCTGATCCACGATTGGGAAGTGCAAGCCGCCTACATCGCCTATCGACGCCGCTACGGCGATCGGGGGCTCGCCATGCTCCAGCAGGAGTACGGCGAGCGCATTCCGACCCACAACCTGCACTTCATCCTCGGCACCATGAAGGCCCACCCGCAGACCTTCATCATCATCGGGCTGCTGCGTTCGCCGGTCAGTCCCGACGATCTGGACAGGCAGCCAGGCCTGTTCTGAGGCGCCCCGTCACCGCCAGGAGACTCGCACATGCACATGCCAGGGCTGGCCCGATTACACCGCAGCATGCTGCGGGTCGGCATCGATCGTGCGAAGTTTCGGGTTACGCACAACCACCTCGCCTTCGCCGGCGTGTTCCTCGCCGACAGCACGCCGTGGCAGTTGGGCTTGGCTTGCATCGGCCACAACTTCACGCTGCGGTTTGACGTGTCGAAGCGGTACGAGATTTCCACGTACATCCACGATGACGCAACGGTCGAAGCGCTGCGTACCGCCCTGCGCACCGGCGCCGGCAGCGGCCATCGCTTCAGCCCCAGCGAGTTCCTGCGCGAGATCGATGCCGCGTTGCCGGCGACAATGACGAAGAACGATCGACCGCGCCCGGCCGATATGGTGCTGCATCGGCGCGACGTCGAGGACGCCGAGAAGATTTACTTGTGCGGATGGGAAGCGCATGAACGCGGCGGCAAGCGCCACGTCACGGCCGAGAACCTGCACAAGACCCGGGCGCTTCTGGGTGACGCCGACTACGCGTGGTGCCAGCGCAACGACGTCAGCACCAAGTGGACGGACGATCCTGCACGCGCACTCAGGAACCTCGATCGGCCACGGGGGCTGGGCGACTCGTAGCGGAAGCGGGCACGTCATCAAACAAAGAAGCCCGCGCAAGACGGGCTTCTTCGTCAGCTGTGGCGGTTAAGACAAAAATCGGCGCGGGACCAATAAGTCACTCCGACCCCGTTCCGCAATAAAAAAGGAGCGCTTGCGCGCCCCTTTGGCTGCCATCGCAAGATGCGTTGGGTGTGCCTGATCAGTCCTGCCGGTGCAAAAGACGACGCAAGTCAGCAACCAACTCTCGCAAGCTGCCACGATACGCCCAGGCCACACCGCACAGACCATAGAGAGGTAGTGATGCAGCAAAATTCGCGGAGCGCATCAGCTCAAGCGCTGCCGGGTTTCTGAAGTGCCAATAAATCCAATAGCAGCCGTCGACGGCAAACCATGTTGCAATCAACGCTGCAGGCAGGAGCTTCCAGCGACGCTCAAACAGCACCCTGACTGACCAGGGTGCTGCCAAGTAAGTGAGCCCCGCCATGATGAAGCTGATCGGGACATCCCAATCAGGTGCGGGCTCGTAAAATGAACCCGCAACGAGCAGAGCAATGCCGAATGCCAACGTAACGAGTTTCCACGGCCTGGCGTACTCGGAACAGGGCATCGGTGCCAGCCGCTCAACTGGCCTTGGCTTGCAAAATCCCCGTGCGTATCAAAAGAAACGCAACTGCAAAGCTTGCGATCAAAAGGCTGTAGTGAATCAGGCCGACTAACTGGTTCCATTGAGTCCCAGCAGGGACATCCATCATAGGCGGTGCCGCCCACAGCCCGAGTGGAATAGCGAGCAGCACCGTCACCACCCGTATCACCTTCCATGTCTGGTCAGAAAACTTAGCAAACTGACCGACGATTGGGAGCAACGCGAGGAGCGTCACGCTGTAGCCAATCTCACCGTTGGCGTACGTTGGATGATGACGGGCACCGATCACATCGCACAGCCAAGCCGCTGCGACTAGTGCAACTGAGACGAAAATTAGTCTACTGGCATTTGCCATCTTTGCAGTGCTTCTTCCAGTCACTATCCGTCATTCCCGAGCTGTCGCTGCCACGCAAGCCGGCTTTGAGCGCGCACATGGAAAATTGCGTCGTGCCTCCACCGGGGCGAAGCTTTTGAAGCTGATGCATGTACACGTACGGTTTTGGAACCGCATAGCAAGCCGCATAGGCAAAGTTTTCGATCGTGCGCAAAGTAGGATCGTTCCAGTTACCAGCGTTTCTTTGCTGGTTTGCTTTTCCGAATACGCAGCAAATGTCGTACTGGCATTCGCCGAGTCGTTTGCACAACTCAGCATCATTCGGGCAGTCATCTGGGCTAGTTGGGCACGTGCCATATGGAGCTACCGAGCCATCCGGGCAGCCAACCCACACCTCCAACCCCAAAGGATCGAAACCACGCAGCGGCATAGACCGGACGTAATCGTACGTATTGATCCCACCGCGCACTCCCATCGGATCGGATTCAATGTATCGCCCGGTTCCCGGCTCATAGTCCCGGAAGTAGTTGTAATTGAGCCCGGTTTCGCTGTCGAAGTACTGGCCGGGGAACCGTACCCTTGACGCGCAGCGGCGCCGACGACGGTGCATCGCCTTGATGTAGCAGGGTCTGGCAAGGTTCGCGGACATCGAGACGGGCGTCTTCCTTCCTGCAAGCTCTTGAAGCGGTTTTGTACGCGCGCGCCCACACATTGGCAACCGAGCACGTCACAACCGCCGCACATGGCCCATGCAGTTGCGCGCCTCGTCCTGGATCGCTCGCGTCTCGGCCAGCACCCGCTGTACTTCCGCCACGCTCGCGCCTGCTCCCGGCCGTTCGGTCAGCCACGCCTTTAGCTGCTGCCCCAGCCGCCCCAAGTCGCCGCAGACCTTGGCCAGCAAGGTCACGGCGTCGTAGTCCAACATCGACTGGATCGGATGATTCAGCCCGGCCGTGCGCAAGTACGCCGATTGCGACAGCCCCGAGAGCTTCACCCGACGATCGATTTCCGCGCGCTGCTCGTCGGTGACCCAGACCTTGATCGGCCGTTTCCGATCGCACACCGGATGCCGGGATGTGCGGGCCTTCCTCTTACGTTGGACGGGTTCATGGCTCATCTTGGCGTTGGCCGCGGTAGCGGCTCCGGCTTTCCCGTCGAGCGCCGCAGGGGCGAGTAAGGGCGGTGTTGGAGGGCTACAGGTTTACCTGTAGGCCTACAACACACATCTTGCCGTCTGCTGGTTGGTGTCACAACGCGCCACAACGTTCTTCTTCGCTCCGGAAGCGTTCCGAAGCATCCCGAAGCGTTCTCAAGCGAAGAAGAGCGTTCCAACGCGCAGCGACGCGCTCTTAGAGCAGGCCGCAGCGACTATGCCTCGTCGGTATTCGGCAGGTCGGCGAAGCGCGCCCAGAACGCTTCCTCTTCGGCGGTGTGCGTGCCGTCCATCGCCTCGCCGAGCAAGTCATCGAAGAGGAGGGCTTCATCCTCCGACAGTTTCGCGGCGTCGTACCGCCCTGCCAGGGCGGCACGGATACGGGCCATCGAGTAGCCAGGGCGACGCGACTCGATATCGCAGACCGAGAATGTGTCTTTAGCGGTCATGGTGAGAAGGATACGCCTCCGCTTGGTTGTGGGGTTCGACCGGACGCTCCCGCTTCGCCGCCGGGTGCGTCGCCGTGTGGATGTCCTTGAGCTTGCCGATCGACACGTGCGTGTAGAGCTGGGTTGTATCGAGACGCTCGTGGCCGAGCATCTCCTGGATGTAGCGGATGTCCGCCCCGTTCTCCAGCATCTGCGTCGCCATCGTGTGGCGGAACAGGTGGCAGGCGCCGCGCTTCGTCACGCCGGCCGCATCGAACGCACGGCGCACGATCGCAGCGATCCCGTTGTTGCCGAGGCGCTGCCCGAACCGATTCAGGAACAACGCGGTTTCGTGCGCCTCGACGACGAACGACGGCCGCACCGTATCGAGGTAACGCCGCACCCAGGCCAATGCCCGCTCGCCGATCGGCACGACCCGATCCTTGCGGCCCTTGCCTTGCCGCACACGCACCACGCCATGCACGAAGTCGAGATCGAAGATCGAGAGGTTGCGCGCTTCCTGTCGCCGCACGCCGGTCGAGTACAACAGTTCGAGCAACGCCCGATCGCGCAAGCCCTGCCCATCGTCCACGTCCGGCTGCGCGAGCACCGCATCGACTTCCTCGGCGTTGAGTCCTTCGGGCAACACCACCCGCGGTGCGCGCGGCAAGTCGAGGTCGGCGGCCGGATTCGTCGGCAAGTGATGATGGCGCACCTGCCAGCGGAACCAATGGCGCAGGTGCGTGATCGCCAGGGCTTGACCGCGCAGGCTCAAGGGTTCGCCATCGGCCTTGCGCCATTGGAACAAGTGACGCTGATAGCGCTCCAGGATCGGCAATGTGATCTCCGCCGGCCGCGCCAGTCCCCGCTCGTTGCACCACTCCAGGAACACCGCCAAGGTCTGCCGGCGAGCGCGCAACAGTTCCTCGCTGTAGCCCTGCACCGTGAGCGCATCGAGATAGCGACGCATCCACGCCGCCATGCCATCCGGCGCGCCCGGCGCTTCGAGCAGGCGGCGCCGTTCGCCGTAGTGACCGACACGGGGCATGGCTCAGCCTCGCACCGGCGCACTCGCCGCACCGTTACGACGGGGCGGCGGCGGTGTCTTCCCGAGACGGGAGGTTTCGGTAAAAGCAGCGGTTAAAGGAAGAAGACCCGCATCCGCACTCGCGATACGAGGGGTTTCATCGACCCGACCACTACCCGATACCGCACCGACAGGGGGCCGATTGGAGGCCGACCGAGAGGGCGTTTCCCCCGACCGGTTCGCCGTCGTAGCCGCAGCCAACGCCGCCACGTCGATCAGGCCGATCAGCTGGCGCTGCGTGGCGTCGAGGTCGCCATCGAACACGAGTTCATAGTGATGACGAGGACCATGCCGGTGCACGATCAGGTATTCGTGATCCTCCAAGCGGGCCAGGTGCAGCTTGAGTTGTGTGTCCCCGCAGCACGTCGCCTCGCGGAGGTCGCGCCGGGTGAACCGCAGCTGCGAACGCGCCAGCCCTTGCGCCTGTCGACGCTGTTCGACGAACACGACCACCTCGCCGAGCACGCGGCGGGTCTGCGGCGGCAGGTCGTCCAGCGAACGCCCGAGCACCTCGCCAGCCAAGCGGTTCGCCCACGCGATGTCGTCGAGCGTGACCTCGATGTAGTCGATCGTGCCGGCGTGTTTTACAGCACGCTGGTGCTGGTGCACGAACGCGATCGCATCGATCAAGGTCAGGTATTTCGCATGGTCGCGGCGCAGCCGCGTGGACTCGCTGCGGAACGTCAACGCTTCCGCATACGGATTGACCACGGCGAGCGGGCGCAGCAGGCGCTGCGCCGCTTGGTGCAGCGAGCGGATCGCCGCCGCATCCTGCACGGCCAGCAACCCGGCCAGGGTGCGCGCCTGGCGCTGCCGACGGTGGATCGCTTCGGTCTGCTCGCGGGATTCGTTGATCGTCAGCACGAGGCAGCGATTTAGGAGTTCTTCGTCGATCTCGATCGCCGTCGTCGTCAGGAACAACATCACCGGCCCCTCGACCCGGTATTCCTCGGTTACGAGCTTGCCCGTGGTCGGGTCTTTGCCCGTGCTCGCGATCGTCAGCTCGCCTTGGGATTGCAGCAGCTTCAACGCATACGCCGCCTGCCGAACGCCTTCCTCTTCGGCGATCGCGAGGATCTTGTGCTTGAGGTCGCCTTCGCCGAGATAGAACAGGCTCTGCCCGGTCATCGCCGAGTAGTGCACGCGCTGTTCGTCCGGCATCAACGACAGCAACGCGTCCATCAGCGTCGACTTGCCGGCCGCGCTGGTCGACTGGATCAGGATCGCGAGCGGCTTGTCGAGCTGGCGACTCACGCAGGCCAGATAGCCGACCAGCGCATTGCTGTCTTCGCCGACGACGCCGAGCGTCGCCACGTCCTCGACGATGCGTGTCATCAACTGCGGATCGCGCAAGAACGCCATCGCCGTCGCGTGTTGTTCCGGCGTCAGCTCGGGCGCGCACGAGGCCGATGTGCTCGCACTCTGCCGTGAACGGATCAACGCGTCCTGGCGCAACTCGACTGCACGCAGCAGTTTCGCGAGGTCCGCTTTCATCGCGTCTTCGCTGAGACCCAGTTCGATGCTGGCCTGCTTGATCCACGCCTGCCGCTGCCGCGCCGCGTACAACTCCACCGTGTCGATGTGCAGGAACGCGCCTCGTTGTACCTTGACCCAGACTTTCAACTGCTCGTAGCTCGGATTTTTCTCGATGCCGCGCACCTGGTACGTGCGATCATCCAGCGCCAAGTGCAACGCCTCGCCGTCGATCGTGACCGGCAGCGGCGGAGCCGCCGCCGGCAACGGCGAAGCGGGCAACACGGCGGCTAAAGCAGGAACGGGATCGGGCGATGCAGGCACGGGCACTTCGGCCACGGGCAACGACTCGGCGACCGGTTCGATCGCGGAGGCTGGCGAAGGCGACACCGCCGTCGTCGTGATCGGCCGCGCCACACCGTTGCCGATCCACTCGGCCGAACGCAGCGCGACGCCCAAGCCCTGGCTCGCCGGCGTCACCTTCGCCGCGTACTCGTTCGCGTCCATCCCGCGCGGGAACCGCACGCGATAGCAACCGATACCGGCCGCGATCAGCTGCGCGGCCAGCTTCTCCGCCGCGGTGTCGCCGGCCGCATCGCGGTCATACGCGATCAGCACGCGCTCGATCCCGTGCCGCTGGAACGCCGCGAGGTGGTCGGCCGTGAAGCCCTCGACACCATAACTCGCCGTCACGTTCCGGTAGCCGGCACACCAGAACGTCAGCGCGTCGATCAGCGATTCGGTGAGGATGATTTCTTTCGAGGCGGCGAGCGCGGACTCGTTCCACACACCGTGATGCGGACCGGGCAGATACAAGTGCTTGGGCGTGCCTTCGCGCAGGTCGTCGCGCAGTTTGCGCCCGTACACCTCGGTGATCTCGCCATCGGGCGCGATCACCGGGATCACCAACGAGCCGGCCAGGTGTTCGTGCCCGCTGGCCCGATACACGCCGATCCGCTGCAGGCGCTCGCGGATCTCCGCGCCGGCCACGCGATTCTTCTCGGGCAGGCACAGGCCGAGCGTGCGGTTCGCATAGCCGAGCTTGAACGTGTCGATCGCGTCCGACGCATCGATGCCGCGGGCCGCGAGATAGGCCAACGCCTCGGGCGCCGTCTTCAACGTTGCGTGGTAGTAATCGATCACCTGACGCAGCGCCGCCGCATCGTCGGCGTCCACCGTCACCGGCGCTGCGAGCTTGCGCACCGTCGATTGCTTCACCGGCGCACCGGCGGCTAAAGGTAAAACGTCGTTGCGCAACAGCTCGACCGCGTGCCGGAACGAGACCCCTTCCCAGCGCATCACCCAGTCGATCACCGAGCCGCCCGCCTGGCACGCGCCCAGGCAATGCCACAGGTTCGTTTTCGACGACACCACTAGCGAGGGTGTCTTGTCTTCGTGGAACGGACACCGGCCCACCCGGTCCTTGCCGTGCGGGCGCAGTTCGATCCCGGCCGACTCGACCAGCCGCACGATCGACACGTGCTCCTTTAACCGCTCGATCTCGGTATCGCTGAAGCGGGCCATCGGCGTTCCTCCTAAAAAACCTGTCAAGCCCTCTGCGCAGATTTTTCGTGCTTGAAGACCGTGACATAGATTTGTACGATGTTCGTACATCATAAGACGCGCACCATCGTCGGACAAGCAACATGTACGAGAACCGGGTTTACTCTCCGGGGCGGCTCAGTGAAGGAACCGCCCCCATGCCCAAGCACCCCAGCCCGGATTCGACCGGGTTCGGCGCCCGGCTCGCGCAGTTGCGCAAGACCGCCGGCTACACCCAACAACAACTCGCCGACGAGATCGGCGTCAGCCGCCGCATGGTCGCTTACTACGAGACCGAGAGTGAGCACCCTCCGGCCAACCTGCTCACCGATCTGGCTCGCGTGCTGAACGTCAGCACCGATGATCTGCTCGGCAACGGATCGCGCAAGCGGATCAAGGCGATCGTCGTCAGCCCACGCCTGGAACGCCGCATGCGCCAGATCGAAGCGCTTTCACCCAAGCCCAAGCAGCAACTGCTCGGCCTGATCGACACCTTCATCGCCGCCGAGCACCATCGTGGAGCCAAGCCATGAGCATCGAACATCTGGTCACCATCGGCTATGAAGGTGCCGCACCCGAGGATTTTCTCGCCACGCTGGAGCTGTCTGGCGTCACTACATTGCTCGACATCCGGGAGATCGCGATGTCCCGCCGCCGTGGATTCGCCAAGACGGCCCTGCGCGAAGGGCTCGCATCGGTCGGCATCGACTATGTGCATGAGCCTCGACTCGGATCGCCGAAGGCCGTCCGTTACCAGCTGCGCGACGACGGCGACTACAACCGCTTCTTCCGCGATTTCGGACGTTACTTGAAGACGCAGGCTTCCCTGCTCGAAGCGCTGGCCGAAGAACTCGACGGCACCGTCGCTCTGCTCTGCTATGAGCGCGACTACACCCAGTGCCATCGGCGAGCCGTCGCTGAGGCGCTCAGCGCAATCACGGGACTGACACCGAAGCATCAGGGAGTGCAAGGACATGCCCAGCGGCAAGCAGCAGCGCGTTCGCGTTCGCATTCTGGTCAAGGCGTATCCGCAACCTAGCCGCACTTACGAAGAGACGGTCTGTGTCGCGGCCATCAGCGAGGACGGCCGCGAGATGCTGCGCCTCTTTCCGATCCGCTACCGGCATCTGCCCAAGGATCGCCAGTTCGACCGCTTCGATCTCGTCGAGCTGACGATGGAGTTGCCGCGCGACGATCATCGACCCGAGAGTCGTCACGTCCTCGAAGACTCGATCCATATCGTCGGGCACGGCAAGGACATCAGCCATGAAGCCAAGGTGCGGCTGTGGAAGCCCTTCGTCGCCTCGACCCTCAAGGCATTGCACGACGAGAACAAGACCACCCAGCGCAGCTTCGGCATCGTACGGCCCGATCCCGGCAGCGTGAAGTTCTTCGTCAAGCCGACCAAGGACCTCAGCGCCGATGATCGCGACATGAACCAGACCGCCTATCAGCAGGTATCTTTGCTGGAGGCGCCGCTGGCGAAGCTGCCAACACCGGACTACGCGTTCGGCTACAAGTTCACCTCCGGCGGCCATCCGCACGAGCACCTGATCCACGATTGGGAAGTGCAAGCCGCCTACATCGCCTATCGACGCCGCTACGGCGATCGGGGGCTCGCCATGCTCCAGCAGGAGTACGGCGAGCGCATTCCGACCCACAACCTGCACTTCATCCTCGGCACCATGAAGGCCCACCCGCAGACCTTCATCATCATCGGGCTGCTGCGTTCGCCGGTCAGTCCCGACGATCTGGACAGGCAGCCAGGCCTGTTCTGAGGCGCCCCGTCACCGCCAGGAGACTCGCACATGCACATGCCAGGGCTGGCCCGATTACACCGCAGCATGCTGCGGGTCGGCATCGATCGTGCGAAGTTTCGGGTTACGCACAACCACCTCGCCTTCGCCGGCGTGTTCCTCGCCGACAGCACGCCGTGGCAGTTGGGCTTGGCTTGCATCGGCCACAACTTCACGCTGCGGTTTGACGTGTCGAAGCGGTACGAGATTTCCACGTACATCCACGATGACGCAACGGTCGAAGCGCTGCGTACCGCCCTGCGCACCGGCGCCGGCAGCGGCCATCGCTTCAGCCCCAGCGAGTTCCTGCGCGAGATCGATGCCGCGTTGCCGGCGACAATGACGAAGAACGATCGACCGCGCCCGGCCGATATGGTGCTGCATCGGCGCGACGTCGAGGACGCCGAGAAGATTTACTTGTGCGGATGGGAAGCGCATGAACGCGGCGGCAAGCGCCACGTCACGGCCGAGAACCTGCACAAGACCCGGGCGCTTCTGGGTGACGCCGACTACGCGTGGTGCCAGCGCAACGACGTCAGCACCAAGTGGACGGACGATCCTGCACGCGCACTCAGGAACCTCGATCGGCCACGGGGGCTGGGCGACTCGTAGCGGAAGCGGGCACGTCATCAAACAAAGAAGCCCGCGCAAGACGGGCTTCTTCGTCAGCTGTGGCGGTTAAGACAAAAATCGGCGCGGGACCAATAAGTCACTCCGACCCCGTTCCGCAATAAAAAAGGAGCGCTTGCGCGCCCCTTTGGCTGCCATCGCAAGATGCGTTGGGTGTGCCTGATCAGTCCTGCCGGTGCAAAAGACGACGCAAGTCAGCAACCAACTCTCGCAAGCTGCCACGATACGCCCAGGCCACACCGCACAGACCATAGAGAGGTAGTGATGCAGCAAAATTCGCGGAGCGCATCAGCTCAAGCGCTGCCGGGTTTCTGAAGTGCCAATAAATCCAATAGCAGCCGTCGACGGCAAACCATGTTGCAATCAACGCTGCAGGCAGGAGCTTCCAGCGACGCTCAAACAGCACCCTGACTGACCAGGGTGCTGCCAAGTAAGTGAGCCCCGCCATGATGAAGCTGATCGGGACATCCCAATCAGGTGCGGGCTCGTAAAATGAACCCGCAACGAGCAGAGCAATGCCGAATGCCAACGTAACGAGTTTCCACGGCCTGGCGTACTCGGAACAGGGCATCGGTGCCAGCCGCTCAACTGGCCTTGGCTTGCAAAATCCCCGTGCGTATCAAAAGAAACGCAACTGCAAAGCTTGCGATCAAAAGGCTGTAGTGAATCAGGCCGACTAACTGGTTCCATTGAGTCCCAGCAGGGACATCCATCATAGGCGGTGCCGCCCACAGCCCGAGTGGAATAGCGAGCAGCACCGTCACCACCCGTATCACCTTCCATGTCTGGTCAGAAAACTTAGCAAACTGACCGACGATTGGGAGCAACGCGAGGAGCGTCACGCTGTAGCCAATCTCACCGTTGGCGTACGTTGGATGATGACGGGCACCGATCACATCGCACAGCCAAGCCGCTGCGACTAGTGCAACTGAGACGAAAATTAGTCTACTGGCATTTGCCATCTTTGCAGTGCTTCTTCCAGTCACTATCCGTCATTCCCGAGCTGTCGCTGCCACGCAAGCCGGCTTTGAGCGCGCACATGGAAAATTGCGTCGTGCCTCCACCGGGGCGAAGCTTTTGAAGCTGATGCATGTACACGTACGGTTTTGGAACCGCATAGCAAGCCGCATAGGCAAAGTTTTCGATCGTGCGCAAAGTAGGATCGTTCCAGTTACCAGCGTTTCTTTGCTGGTTTGCTTTTCCGAATACGCAGCAAATGTCGTACTGGCATTCGCCGAGTCGTTTGCACAACTCAGCATCATTCGGGCAGTCATCTGGGCTAGTTGGGCACGTGCCATATGGAGCTACCGAGCCATCCGGGCAGCCAACCCACACCTCCAACCCCAAAGGATCGAAACCACGCAGCGGCATAGACCGGACGTAATCGTACGTATTGATCCCACCGCGCACTCCCATCGGATCGGATTCAATGTATCGCCCGGTTCCCGGCTCATAGTCCCGGAAGTAGTTGTAATTGAGCCCGGTTTCGCTGTCGAAGTACTGGCCGGGAAAGCGCAGGTTCAGCGTGTACTGCTGCCCGTTCACGTCTGGATCTTCGTTCGGCAGTGTCTCCCCGAACGGGTTGCTCTGCCAGTCCCAGCGCCAGATCACCGTGCCGGCGGGCGTGGACGCTGCCCTCGGGGTATCGAGCTGATCGGTGTGCAAGTAGGTGATCGTGGCCGGCAGATTCGGCGGCAGCTCGAAACCATTGGCGAAGATGCGATCCGCCGGCACAGGCACGGTGCCGTTCAGGTCAATCAGGGCCACGGGCGTGCTGTCGACCCAGACGATTTCCCGCGCTGTGGTCGCGGTGTAGTCACCGAGCAGGCGGCTGCCTTCACCATAGACAAACCAGCGGCTGTCGTAGGTCGGGAAGGTGGCCGCCTTGCGCACGCGTTCGCCCTGGGCGTTGTAGAGGTAGTTGGCGATGATCGCGCCGTTGCGCTTGACGACGGTCATGCGATTCCGGTCGTCATAAGTGAAGTCGAGCGTCGCCGTGCCGGTGGTCTGGATGGTGTTGCCAGCGGCATCGAACAGTCTCGCATTGCCGGCGATGGCGTTCAGGCGGTGCGTGTTCGGCTGGTAACCGTAGACCTGCGTGGCCGCCGGCGGATGGGCTTTGCTGATCCGGTCGCCGGTTTTCGTATAGTCGTAGCCTTCGATCAGGCTGCCGAGACCGTCCTGCACGTCGCTTAGTCGATACAACGGATCATAGATGTACTGCTCGGTCGGCGGATTCGCGCCGGGATTGTTGCCTAAACGGTCGATATTGCCGAGCGCATCGCGGCGGAAATGCAGGTTCAGGGCATTGCTCGTAACGTCGGTCATCCAATAGTTCGCATCGAACGTCTTGGTCAGCGTTTGGCCGCCTTGGGTGAAGGCATAAATGCTTGCCGGACCGAATGGTCGATACGTGATGTTCGTCAGCAGCGGCGTCGCGCTGCCGCCCGGTGGCGTGACGGTCACGCTCTGGATGCGGCCGTCGAGGTCTCGCGCGTACGCTACTTGCGTGCCGCTCGCGTACACGATGCCGGTCATTCGGTCGGCGAGGTCGTAGCTGTAGCGGGTCGTGAAAAGGTAACTGGCTGTGGCCTGTCGCTTCTCGATCAGGTTGCCACGCCGGTCATAGCAATAGACCGTGCTGCCGCTGGCGTCGATCGCGCGAGTCAGCCGGCCGACCGGGAATGACATCGCACAGCCGGTTGCGGCGTTCGGCTCGTCGTAGACAAAGGTCACGTTCAGGCTGTTGGTGGGATAGCCAATGCCGATCAGCCGATTCAGCGCGTCATAGCTGAATGTCGAGGTAACACCGCGCGCGTCGGTCTGCGTCTTGCGGTTGCCGGAGGCATCTTGCGTGTACGTCGTCGTGCCGGTGTCTGGGCTGCTCAGCTGATCGAGGTTGTTCTGGCCGTCCAGGCCATAGGTCGTCGCCAGATTGTCGGGGTCATTCACCTGAACCACGTTGTCGCGCGGATCGAGATTGGTGGTCGTGGTCGCATTGGCGGTGCCCGGATCGCTGCCGAGGTAGTCGCCGACGGTCGTTTTGAGCCTGTTCAGAGCATCGAAAGTCCAGCGGGTCTTTACGCCCAGCGGGTCCGTTCGATCGGTGCGGTTGCCGTTGCCATCGAAGGCGAACTGATGAAACTGGCCTTGCGCGTTGAAGGTCTTGTCGAGTCGCGACAGCACAGTGTAACTGCGCGTCAGCAGGCGTGTCGGCGTGTTTGGGTCGCTGGCCGAGAAGGTTTTCTCGGCAACGCGGTGGCCTAGGGCATCCAGGGTGAAATCAAGGTGGTTGCCTTCGGTGTCGGTAATGCGATCGAGTCGATGCGCGTTATCGTAGCGGTAGTCGAAGAACACGCCGTCCGGCTGGGTCGTCCGGACGAGATTGCCGACGTCGTCATACAGGAAACTCGACGTGGCATCGGCGGCGGAGGGCGAACCATCGGCGTTTGCCCGTACGGTGCGCGAAGCGAGCCAGCCGCGCGGATGCCAGATTTGGTCGATGACGACGCTATTGGCGTCTTTCATCCGCAACACGCGGCCCGCGCCATCGTAACGGACGATCTCGACAACGTGCCCGAGCGCATTCGTCGTCTTCCACAAGTCGCCTTGACGGAAGTTGTTGCCGGGATCGTCGGCAAGGCGGTATTCGTAGGTCGTGCGGTCGGCCAGATCGGTGCGCGGGCCGTCCATGCGGCGCAGCAGTCCGACGCGCGGACAGCCCTTGGCCAGGTTCTCACCCGGGCCGATCGGATCAGGCGGGTTCAGATTGACGGCGTCGCAATAGACGTAAGTCCACATGCGTGGCGCCTCGTTCGTGCCGCTGGTGTCCGTCAGCGTTTGCGTCAGCACCTGGCCGCGCGCGTTGTGTGTGTAGGAGGTAGTGCGACCGGGCTCCACCACGGATTGCGGCACGCGAAAACCCGGATGCCAGGTGGTCGTGATGACGCGTTGTTCCGGTTGACCGAGCGCTTCGATCCGCTGCGTTTGCAGACCACGGCTGTCGTAGTCGTAGTTCGTCTGGAAGTTGCGAAAGTCCGTGACGAGATCGGGATAGCCGTTCGCCGCGTAGGTCTCGGCCTTGGTATGCGTTCCGCAGTAGTCACACGGCACGTCGAGTGCGGATAGCCGTGCGACGCCGAACTTCACGTCGAAGCCGGACACGCGGCTCTGGCCGAGCGCGTCGGTAACGGTCGTGGTGCCGTTCGGGTTGAAGACAAAACTGGTGCGGTCGATCGTGCCGTTGAACAAGCCATGCACGCTGAGGTTGGCGCGGCCCTGAGCGGTATAACCCCAGCTCGCGAAGCGGGCGCCGTTCTCGTCCTCGATACCCGTCAGCGCATGCGGCAGATTGGCGCCGCCGGTCTGGCCGGGTTCGTTGTAGCGGTACGTACGAACCTTGGCAATGCCGCTATCGTCGGGATAGCTCGCAGTGACGAGGTTGCCGTTGCTGTAGCCAAAACTCCACACCTGATCGGTGCTGTCGGTCAGGCTGGTCAGTTGACCCGCGGTGTAGCCGAATACAAGGGCGCGGCCTTCGGGATCGGTGACCGACTGCACCTGAACGTGTGAGGTCGTCTGCGCATCGTTGTCCGGGCCAGTCGTGTACTTGAGCGTTTGCACGAAACCGGCGCGGTTGGCCAGCGACACCAGGCGACCGAGCTCGTCGTACTGCTCGACCGTGTCATTTGGCATGGTGAGGGCGGCCGAGACGTAATTGCCCTGACCGTCGATCGTCACCGACAACCGTTCGGGCACGTCGGGCTCGGCGTTCCAGACGTTGCCGCTGCGCGTAAACGTCAGAATCCGTCCATCGCTTCGATAGGCATACGCGGTGTCAAGCGTGGTGCCGTTGCTAAGCGCCACGACATTGATGCGGGCGAGGTACGAATGCGTCCAGCCGTAGCCGAGTGGCGTCGCGAACGTCGTTACCGTGCGATTGCTGTTGTAGAAGCGCTCGAACGACAGCGGGAAGTTCCCGACACCGCGTAGATCGCTCTCGCGCTGGTACTTGTTGCCGGATGCCGTGTGGATCGGATTGCTGCCGTTCGAGCCCGCACCGCCGCTACCGGCACCGAAGCCGCCACCGCTACCACCTCCGAAGGCGCCGCCGCAATCGCCGCAGCACTCGCCGGTGCATTTTGGCGGACCGCACTGGCCGTTCACGGCATCGGAATAGCCGACGATATTGCAGGCGTCGGGCGACCCGTAGGACCAAACCATAGCCGACACGGTTTCGACGGGAACCCATTGCACCGGTGGGTAGTAGAAACGCCGCTCGATTACACCCTGACATAGACGGGAGCCGAAGCCGTCGTCCGGACCCAAATTCATCGAGCGATAGCGGTATTTGCGATGATCGTTTTCCTGATAGCCATCGATACGCCGGATCAGCTCGCCGACGAGGCAGGCCTCCTCGGCGGAACGATGCCGTGGCAACGCATCGCTGCTCGAACCGTCAGAACGAGAATCCTGCCAGTAGGTTTCGGCATAAATCGGTGCGCTGAACCCTGCAAAGATCAGCAGGGCCAGTACAAACATGCGAGAGATTCCCCAGCCGAAGCCGGGCAAGCGGAAAAGAGTGCGCATAGCAAAAACATCCGTCAGTAAGACGCCGCATCCCCTGCCCTGCATCAATTTAGGTTGAGGGGGATGACCCAGCCCGAGCAAAAAATCCGTGTCCGGATGCCCGCTATTGTTACGATGTAGATTACTAGAGTAATCTACTCGAAGCCAGTGCTAAGGGGTCGTCAAGGTAGTGCGGAGACTGTTCCCTTCTTGTCTGACGGCAAAGAGCCGAGGCAGGCAAAGTTTGCTGCCCGGCTAAGTTGAGTCTAGAATCAGGGCGTTACAGAAAGAGAAAGCCCCCGGTGCTACCAACACCGAGGGCTTTTATGAGGACCGGAGACGCGGAGTAGGCGTCCGGCCGCGACGACACTTGCGGCTACTTTACTCCGCGCTGAGCCGGTGTGCAACCGTGCCTGCGGAGAAGCGTTCATGACCCTAAAAAGGTCGCTTAAACGCCTCCCCCGTCCTGGGGGAGGTAGATGGCCATAGCCAACCTCTCCCCTTCTCTCTCTCTGCGTGCGCTTCGCTGGAAGCATCCTTCGCAGGTCAGATATCCGAACGTCATCGAGCTGGGGCTGTCCAGAGCCGTTGCTGCGCTCGATAAACCCCAAGGGCCTCAGTTCCGAGCGATCTTCGGAGAGGCGCCGGTGCCCGGCAAAGATCGAGAACGGCGTAAGCGCATCGACGGCGCTACCAATGTTGTGACGTTGATCTGCACGCTGATCGCGAGCGCTGACATCAGCCGAGGGTTAGTTGCAACCCCTGCCGGCGACCATTGGAAGCGTAAAACATGGTCTGACGTGGATACCCTCGGCTTCGGAGCGCCGGTGCCGGGCGAGCGCAGCATCAAGCGAACTGAGAGGGCCGCGGCCGAGCTTGAGGCGCAAGGCTTCATCCGCACCGACCCGTGGAAGGTTCCCACCGAGCAAGGCTTTCGATCCTTGCCAGGTCTTAAGTTCGTCACGGACAAGCTTTGGAAAGCGCTGGGACTGTTGGACGCCGTGCGCAGCGAACGGCGGCGGCGTTCACAGCGTAAGGGCGAAGAGCGTTTGAAGGCGCTTGGAGTCGACGTTGGCAAAACTCGGCCGCCTGCGGAGAAGAAGATTCCGCCGGCACTTCCCGTAGATCGTCCGAGCGTTCCCCTCCCCTCCCCTCCCGCTACGCGGGCCGGACCCACAACAGCCAGCGATGCGGCTGCGGCCGCGTTCGCAGCCCTCAAAAAGCACTTCGGTAAGTAGCCGAGGGCGACGGCTGCACGGATCATCAAAATCACACGATTCCGGACCGTTTCCAGCCCTCAAGGGGCCTCCGCTTCTGTCAGTTGGCCATCGTTTCGATGGCAGATCGCCATTCTGTCGTGGCTTTCCGCTGCGCTGAGGGCGGAAGCTGGACAATCGAGAATCCTTAAATGTCGGTACTTTTCGCCTTAAACGTAGGGTCTTCTCATCCCTTTTTATATAAAAAGGATCTGATCGCATCGCTACGCGATGCAATAAAGAGCGGCCTACGGCCGCAGCGAAAGCTGTAATCAAGAAAAGCCGAAGGGGCTGGCAACTGAGGCAAGCCCCAGACAAAAGAAAGATCAAGAGCAGTTCGGCAGTAGAAGAAATAGAGCCGAAGCGTTTGGCTTTAAGCTCGTCCTTGTGTAGAGTAATATGCAACTCTACAACTCTACATCTAAGGACGATCAGCTATGCGGATACGTTGGATTGTCGTAGCACTTAGCTTGTTCGGAAGTCCTGCCATCGCGATGAAAGCGATGCTCACCGATGCGGTCTCGAAGGAACTGCGCCAGATCACCGCTGCTGATCCTGTATTGCTGGACTGGTCAGGTGACGGTAAGCCGGCTTACGTGAGGATCGATGGGAAGGTCTACCCTGTCATTGGAACGCAGCCATTCGAGTTCTACCCAGGTATCGTCTTGCATGACGGTGCGCAACTGGACAACTGCCATCGAGCGAACAATTTATCTCTCACCCATTCTTCAATGGTGTTCGTCGGCAATGGCGGTAGCGGCTACATCTATGTCGCCGCGGCGCACTTCAAACCCTACGCACAGTTCAAGGTCTTCGACTTGAAGACGCCCGACGGCGACGTGATTTGCGATAACTCACTCTCCCCCGACCCCACGGATTCGATCTTCAAGGCGAACTTCGATTCTGCCAACGATGGCATCTTCAAAAACGGGTTTGAGTGACCAAGATTTCATGAGCGAAAGCGACGACAACTACGCACGATGGGGACCAGACAATTCAGGGCGTCCCCCTACCCCGTCGCCCATCCGATACACGCCTTCATTTTCCGAGCTCGACAGCTTCGGATTTGTTACCTACCTCATCGCCGTCCTTGCGCTCGGAGCTAAGCTTTACGCCATTCTAGACGGTTTGCCGCCAGTTCTTGTTTGGACAATTGAGGGCGGCGCCGGTCTTCTCCTGCTTTGGCTCTGGCCGGCCATCTACGCGGTGGGAATTTTTCTCGTTTGCGCGGGCGCCATCGGGTTCTGTGCCCTCCAAATTTTTCGAGCCTCCGTCGGCTAAATTCCCTTGCAACATGATATAAATTGGACCGTTATTTCAAGCGGTTCAGGTCACTTTTCGGGGGTATCCATGCGAACAATTGCGGTCATGAACCAGAAAGGCGGCTGCGGGAAGACCACCGTATGCCTGCATCTAGCGATTGGTCTTAGTCGCGATAGCGACGCCAAGGTAGCGATCTTCGATGCGGACCAGCAGCGCAGTGCTACGCGCTGGGCCGCGAAAGCGCCTCAATTCAACCGGAAAGCACCGAAGGTTGTCAGCGTTCAAGCGGAGGACTTGGAAGGGCACCTTAAAGCGAGTGCCACCGAGCACGACTTTTCGCTGGTCGATACGGCAGGTGACTTCAAAGCCGCTGCTCAGCATCAAGCGCTCGAACTTCTCCCCCTGGTCGACCTTGTCATCGTCCCGATTCTGCCGACGCCGCTGGATGTGGACGGGGCTCACGATCTGTTGCAAGCACTCAAGGCTTACCGAACTGCGAACGCGAAAGCGCCGCAGGTGTTGCTCGTGCTGAACAAGTCTAAGCGGAACGGGCTAACTCGGCAGGCTAAAGACATGCTACCGAGCTTTGGTTTCCCGATCACCAAGACAGCGCTTCAAGATCGGGTTGCATACGCCTCAGAGGTCGGGTTCGGCGGCACGGCTTATGACCGGCGCCCAAGCGACAAGGCGCGGCAGGAAATCGAATCGTTCGTTGCAGAAGTGAAGGGCTATCTATGAGCAAGACAGCAGTGAGTGCGTTTGCGGCGACCGCTACAACCGAACTGGCCGAGGACGTGAAAGCGCGTTTTCAACGTGGTCCAGATGGGCACACGTTGGCAGACGAGAAGGTCATTCAAGTACCCATTGACGAGATCGCTCCCGATCCGCAGAACGTCCGCCCGCAGGACGATCCGAGCATGTCGCCCGAAGTGCTGGATGGCTTGGCATTGAGCATTGAAACAGCGGGCCAGCGAGTACCGGTTATTGTCGGACCGCGGAACGGGCAGGGTAAGTACCAGCTCATTGCAGGCCATCGTCGGTTTGCTGCTGCACAACGAAGCAAGACGATCCGGACCTTGAAGGCGATCCTGCTGCCGAAGCTGCCTGAAGGAGGGGAGCGCGGAGTCTTAACCATTCAGCTACTCGAAAATGCGCATCGGCCGGATGTGAATCCGGTAAGCGATGCTGAGGCAGTCAAGCGATTGAATGATCTTTACGAAAACGATCGGAAGAAGGTACAGGACATTCTCGGCCTCGATCGAGTGACCTTGCATTACAAGCTTCAAGTCGCCGATGCCTCGACAGAAATTAAGGACTTTGCCAGACGTACCAATGTCCGCGATTTGCAGGCAATTTGCGAACTGGTGAAGCTATGGAATGAAGACACCGACAAAGCGAAAGAACTCATCGGTGTGAAGCTTGAGGGCGGCGATGCTCAGGGACTTAGAAGGGAAGTAAAAGAAGTTCGCGCGGCAATGCGTGAAGCACCGAAGCCTGACAAGGAACAGACCAAGAGTGCCGACGCGAGCACATCGAGTGGAACGCGGGGTAGGGCGCCTGCCGTGACCAAGATCGAGCTGGACCGCACTAAGCAAAACCCCATCCTCTACATCGAAGCGAAAGGACACATGCATCGCTTCGCGCTTTCGGACGACGATCTTTCCACCCTGCTAAACGCATTGCAGGCGTAGGACGAAGTAGAGGCGGTCGGAGCCGGTGTAATCATGATTACACCGGCTGGCTAGGACGGTTGGATGCCATGCTGTAATCATGATTACAGCATGTGCCGGCGAGGCGGGCGACGATGACAAACCTGAACATCTCATCGGAGCTAGTTTTAAGGCAAGATACGCATTTGTGTATGCACGAAGTGTATGCTACCCTTCGGCAACACAAATGCTCGACCCTCCCGGCCTTGCCGAAAGGTCGTCTTGCGGCCGGGTCGCGCGGCCGAGAGCGATTGCAAAGGACACACGCATGGCTCGTACCTCGCCGCTTGTTCTGCGAGTTAGCGCCCTCGAAAAAGAGGCGCTGAGGGAACTCGCCGAGGACACACACCAAAGCGTAAATGCGCTAATGACCAAGGTCGTTCGAGAGGTCATCGGAGCTGGTCCGCATCTTTTTGACGATGGGCTCGAAGGGCTTCAAGAAGCGACTCAACAGCTCGCGGCGATTGGCCGAAATCTGAATCAGCTCGTTCGGGCAGTGAACAGTTCGCCGAAAAAAAGCTTCTCGGTAGATACCGATTATTTGGTGTCGATCAAGGCGCACGTTGACGGTGTTGCGGTAGCAACAGGCAGACTGATCGAGCAACAAAAAGCACGCTGGGCGCCGGTGCGGAGTTCGGTAAATAGTGATGGCTGATAAATCACGGGACTCAGAAAAATTCGAGCTTCCTAGCGCGAAAAATAATCGCGTCAGGGACGTTCGTATTTCGCCGCATAAGTCGTCGGGTGGCGGCGGAAAAAAATTTGGTTTTGCGGGTGTGGCAAGCCGCGCCCATCGAACTGCCGGACTTGCTTCGGTCTCTCAAGCTGTCGTGAAAATCACGGGCTATTCGAAGCAGTCACAGCAGCGGGTGAGGGATCACGTCGCTTACATCACGCGGCACGGCGAGTTGCCCTTGGAGCGTGAAAACGGCGAGGTTTTACGCGGGCGAGCTACGCCCTATGAGTTAGTACATGCGTGGGGTGACAAGCATCTTGGCATTGACGGTCAGCAGTCGTTTGCTGATGGCAGATCGCCCCGTAAGGCGGCGCATCTGATGCTCTCGTCGCCTAAGGGGACTTCCGCTGAAAAGATGCGAGAGATCGCGCGTGATTTCCTCCATCGTAGATTTGGTGAAGTGACTCCCTATGCTTTTGCGGTGCAC
>ENA-UOYA01000688-UOYA01000688.1-activated-sludge-metagenome-genome-assembly--contig:-NODE-688-length-40516-cov-29.725217_pt1 | contig 40516 bp, 28 predicted proteins | sample MGYA00238163_ERZ764804 | MGnify/ENA primary metagenome ERZ764804 (study PRJEB28919, sample SAMN05720223) | activated sludge metagenome | isolation source: Anaerobic digester | place: Hong Kong...
AAAATGCAGATCAGCAACCACCCCGGCAATCCTGCGGTTGATTTCCTCCGGGAACGGCTGCCACTTGTCATCCGTCCGCAAACCTGCCTCCACGTGCCCAACCCGGATTCGGTTGTAGTAGCAAAGCAGGGCGGTCGTCATGACCGTTGTGGTATCGCCCTGCACCAGCACCCAGTCCGGTTTCTCGGATTTTAACACCGGGTCCAGGTGGGTCAGAATCCCGGCGGTCAGGTCCGCCAGGCTCTGGTCCGGGCGCATCAGGTTCAGGTCAATATCCGGAACAATCTTGAATACGGAAAGCACCTGGTCCAGCATCTGGCGGTGCTGGGCGGTCACACACACCCTGGATTCCACTCCCGCGGTGGCTGCCAGTTGCAGTACCACCGGAGCCATCTTGACTGCCTCCGGGCGGGTTCCAAAAATATTCAACACGTGAATTGTCATTACCGGGGATCCTTTCCCACGCCCAAGCGGTGGATGGTAAACCCGGCAGCCCGCCATGCCTGGGGAGACCATCCTCCCACACAATCCATTGCGATTCTGGCGGATGTCAGCCCAGCCACACTTGCCGGGTCCAGTTCCCGCAATTGCTGATGCCCCACCAGGAGCAGCAATGCATCCGCCCCGGCAACAGCCTCGTCCAGGGAAGGATGGGAGGTTGCGCCCGGAATCACAAAATCTGGTTTGAAGGGTTCAAAAACTTGCACAGTTGCGCCTGCGTTCACCAGCAGGTGGATAACCTCAACGGCAGGGCTTTCGCGCAAATCATCCACGTCCGGTTTGTATGCCAGACCCAGAGCGGCAATTGTCTTCCCATGAAGGTTGCCCAGGGCGCGCTGGACCATCTGTAAGACAAACCTAGGCTGCGAGTCATTGACATCCCGGGCAGTATGAATCAGCGGCGTCAGGTCGGGGGCTGCCTGCACCAGAAACCAGGGGTCCACGCTGATGCAGTGTCCACCCACACCCGGACCCGGATTCAGAATTTTCACCCGCGGGTGCCGGTTTGCCAGGCGGATCGCCTCCCAAACATCCACGCCAAACCGGTCTGCCAGCCGGGAAAATTCGTTGGCAATGGCAATATTGACATCCCGGTAGGTATTTTCCATCAGCTTGACCATCTCTGCGGTGGTGGCATCCGTCAGGATGATTTCCCCGCGCACAAAGGTGGCATACAGATCACGCCCTGCCCGGGCAGATGCCTCGGTGACACCACCGATAATGCGGGTGTTTTCCACCAGTTCCCGCAGGATTTGCCCGGGTAAAACCCGCTCCGGGGAATATGCCAGGTGGAAATCTTCACCTGCAACCAGCCCGCTTTTTTCCAGGATGGGGCGGACCACATCCAGGGTCGTCAGCGGCGGGGAAGTGGATTCAAGCACCACCAGGTTGCCCCGGCGCAGACACGGCAAAATCATCTCTGCAGCAGAAATGACATAGGAGAGATCCGCCGATTTATCTTCATGAAAAGGAGTGGGAACAGCAATGACAAAAGCATCCGCTTCCGGAACCTGGCTGCTGACCGTCAACTGTCCACTCTGCAGGGCATCCTGGACCAGGCTGCGCAGTCCCGGCTCGTAGATGTGAATCTGCCCGCCCCGCAGACCATCCACGATCCCCTGGTTGACATCCACACCCACCACCCGGATGCCGTGCGTCGCAAATGTACTTGCCGTGGGCAGTCCAATATACCCCAGCCCAAGAACACAGACCGATTGGAAATTCATAAAACCTCGATTGCTCCAGTTGTCAACATTGTGCAGGCTGAATTATCCCATAACAATGGATGATGGGGAAGGCTTTCCCTTTTCAGCCGGTTTTAACCAATCTCCAATTCCTGATATAATTCCTCCCATCTTCCTGGCGGATCTCATCCCGCCATTCCCCATTTTATTCAACATAAGGATCACCAAATGGTTCCTCCACGCAAGCCGCAGATTCTGTTTACTGTATTTATGCTGGCATTCCTGCTGGCATCCCTGGCTCTGCCCCAGGCGGTCACGCTGGCAAGCCCGGTTTTGTCTCCTCAATCGGATCCCATCATTACACCCATAGTTACGATGGATGTCAGACACGACACCTCCATTCCCCTCCGGCAAATGCAAGCCCTGCCGCCGCCGGATCAACCAGCTGCAGAAGTCCAGCGCATGGATCGCCCGGGGCTGGAAGGATTTCCCGCGAATGATAGCACCGATCCCGATCTGATTCAACAAAATCGCGGGCTTGATTCCATGCCCGTGACCACCGTGAATTTTGACGGCATCCCGGGCATCAATAATGTCCATCCACCAGACACCAACGGGGACGTGGGACCCAACCATTATATGCAATGGGTGAATCTCTCCCTCCAGGTTTGGGACAAGGAGGGTAACAGCCTGTTTGGACCAGTCAACGGCAACACCATCTGGCAGGGTTTTGGCGGGATTTGCGAAACCACCAACAGCGGCGATCCCATCGTCCTCTATGACGAGTTGGCGGACCGCTGGTTTATCAGCCAGTTTGGGCTTGGTTCCACCTATTATCAGTGTATTGCCGTCTCCGCCACGCCGGATCCCACCGGCGCCTGGCACCGGTATGCGTTCCTGTACAGCAATGGCTCCGTGATGAACGATTACCCCAAGTTTGGGGTCTGGCCCGATGCCTACTACATGTCCGCCAACCAGTTTTATGGGGATTACGGTGTCGGCGTGGTGGCGTATGAACGCGAGAAGATGCTGCAAGGCTTAACCGCCCGGCAGGTTTACATTAACCTGCGCCCGGTCAACTCCAATTTCTGGGCGCTGCTGCCATCCGATTATGACGGAACCCCGCCACCGGCGGGTACCCCCAATTATTACCTCTCCTGGGACGATTCCTCCTCCGGGATCAGCCCCAACGATGCCATCCACATCTGGGAGTTTGATGTCGATTGGAACAACCCCGCCAACTCCACGTTTGGCATCAACGGTCAACCAAACCTGACCATCAACACAGCCAGCCTGGATCCAAACATGTGCAACTGGGATCGCGACTGCATCCCGCAGCAGGGTGTCAGCCAGGGACTGGATGCAATTTCCGGACAGGCAATGTACAGGGCACAATACCGCAACTTTGGCACGCATGAAACCCTGGTTGGAAATGTTACCGTGGATGCCGGCGGGGACCATGCAGCCGTGTACTGGTTTGAACTGCACAATTCCGGGTCGGGCTTTCAGATGTACCAACAAGGTGTCTTTGCCCCGGACGACGACCACCGCTGGATGGGCAGTGCAGCACTGGACGGCATGGGAAACCTGGCTCTCGTCTACAGTGTCTCCAACAGCGACATGCACCCTGCCATCCGGTATGCCGGCAGGCTGGTGACTGACCCATTGAACCAGCTCACCCAGGGGGAAGCCACCCTGTACCAGGGTCCGGCATCCTCCATCAGCACATATTACCGGTGGGGAGATTACAGTATGATCGGCGTGGACCCGACCGACACCTGCACCTTCTGGTTAACCTCGGAATACATGCTGACCCAGGGCGTTCGCACCTGGGCAACCCGGATCGGCGCATTTCAATTTGGCAATTGTCAGGGTCCCAATGCCGGTACCCTGCAAGGCTATGTCATTGATCAGGGCACCCAGCTTCCCATTGAAGGGGCGGTTGTGTCCGTGGGTTCCGTCTCCACATTGACGGCTGCGGATGGGAGTTACTCCATGCTGCTCCCAGCTGGAACCTATGATGCAACAGCAGAAGCATACGGGTATGATCCCATCACAGAAACAGTGGAGATCACTTCCCAAAACGTCACCGAAAAGAATTTTTCCTTGACTGCACTGCCGCTCATGCTGGTAAGTGGAACAGTGACGGATGGAAGTGGACATGAGGGGATGCCTCTGTACGCCCTGATTGATATCGGCGGTGCGCCGCTGGATCCAATCTATTCAAATCCGCTCACGGGCGAATACCAGGTGATGCTGGTGCAGGGATACACCTATGCATTTTCCGTCTCAGCAGTCGCAGCCGGTTACCTGCCCGTATCCCGGGATGTTACCGTTCCGGAAACCCCGGCACCGGAAGACTTCGAATTGCTGTGGAACCCGGTGGAATGCACTGCTCCCGGTTACAGCTGGACCACGGATGGGTTGTATGAAGCCTTTGAATCCGGTGCAATTCCAACCGGCTGGAGCATTGTGGACAACCGGGACAATGGGCAGGTATGGCAATTTGACAATCCCGCAAGCCGGTTAAATTACACCGGCGGGGCTGGCGGATTCGCCATTGTGGATAGTAATTTCTATGGAGCAGGCGGGACCCAGAATACCGAGTTGATCACCCCCGTCCTGGATCTCTCCGACCAGACCACCATCCAGCTCCAATTTGATACGGACTTCAACCAGCGCTCAGTGGAAATCGCCCATGTGGACGTCAGCAGTGACGGTGGAACCACCTGGACGAATGTTTGGGCAAAAACCTCCGATTTCCGCACCCAGCACGTGTCGCTGGACATCACTCCCCATACAGGCGATAAAACCAACGTCCGCGTCCGGTTCCATTACTATAACGGCGTCAACGGTTATTGGTGGCAGGTGGATAACGTGCAAATCGGGCAGGACCCCACCTGCGAGGCAATTTCCGGCGGACTGGTTGCCGGGCAGACCCTGGATGCCAACACCGGCATGGAACTGAACGACAGCCCGGTATCGTCCAGCCTGCAGACAGTCCATTCGTTTGCAACGCCACTGGATGAGAACATCGGGGATGGATTCTTCATTGTCTTCGCTCCGGCAGGTGAAAGCACCCTTTCTGCAACCCATGCAGGTGGATATGGAACAGTTGCTGATTTTGTTTCCGTGGAAGAAGACCTGGTTACAGCCCACGATCTGAACATCCCGGCGGGTATGATTTCTCCTGTTCCCGGCAGCATTGAGGTGACGCTTGGCGAAGGAATGTTGAAACTGCTGGAAATCCGCCTGCAAAATACGGGGGGCGTGGATGCGGAATTCAACCTCACCGAAATGGCTGGACTGCCATCCAATCCCGAACCAACCGGACCCTATGCCAGCCGCGGGCGCCTGGTGGGACCCAAGCGGATGAGCGAGACATCCGCAGCGTACGTTCCTGCACACGATTATCCAACCGCACCCGACTGGGAAAATGCCGGTGAAATCCTCTCCAGCTACCAGACGGGATTGCCGGGAGCCTGGGGACTGGCTGTCCTGCCGGATGGAACCCACTGGGTGGGTTCCATTGAACCGACCGGCGGAGATGGTTTTAATCACCGTTATCTCAACGGTGTCCCCACGGATGACCTGATGACAGCCCTATGGGGCGACGACTGGGCGGCGGATATTGCCTACAACCCATTTACCGGGAACCTCTGGCAGGTCAGCCTGGCGGATATCAACTGCATCCAGGAATTGAATCCCGGCACCCGCCTGCCGACTGGAAGACAGATCTGCCCCAGCTTCGGTGTATCCCAGCGGGGATTGACCTTCGACCCGGTCAGTAAAACCTTCTACTCCGGCTCCTGGAATGATGGAATCATCTACCACTTTGATTCCAATGGCATCATGCTGGATTCCATCAACACCAGTTTTGATATTGCCGGGCTGGCATATCACCCCAATACGCACCACCTGTTTGTGCTGCAAAGCGGCCTGGCAGACCATGACGATGTCTATGTCCTGGATCCCGATGCAGGTACGCCATCCTGGGGTCATTCAAGGTGGAAGGGCTGGTTGATTTTGCCCAGGCTGGCATGGATATGACATGCGATGGCAGCCTGTGGCTGGTGGATCAGAACACCGGCGAGGTGAAACAGGTTTCCTCCGGTGAGGCTTCCACCTGCAGTTTTGCCGATGTTCCCTGGCTGACGGTGGAACCGCTGAATGGCACCATCTCGGCGGGCGGTGAGCACACGATTTCCCTCACCCTCAATGCCCTGCAACTGTTTGAAGGCACCTACCAGGCATATATCGAGATTGGCAGCGATACACCCTATCCTGTCAACCCCGTCACTGTACAATTGACGGTGGTACCCGGCTTGCGGATTTTCACCCCGTTGATCCTGCGCTAACAATACATTGACCCAAGCAAAACGGGTGGGAGCGTTGCTCCCACCCGTTTTGGTTAATCCTGATACTTCTTAGCGGAGAATGATCGGCAGCACAATCCGGAAGGGATTGGTCACCACCGTCAGCGTGAAGGAGTCCGCTGGAACAACAACCGTTCCATCTGATGCAAAGACAATAATTACGTACGGTCCTGCATCGATATTGGCAGGCGTGCCGGAGAAGGTCCGGGTTTGACCATCAAATACCAGCCACGAAGGCAGCGGAGCACCACCGTATAGTTCGGCAGTATAGGTCAACTCATCCCCATCCGGGTCGGTGAAGGGCGGCACTTCGTATGTATGGGCTTCTCTCGCCAGCCACTCCACATCCTCAATCGCCGGGGGAACCGGGGCATCGTTGACCGGATTGACCGTGATGGTTACAACGCCGGTATCCGTCAGGAAGCCATCGCTGACTGTGAACGTGAAGCTGTCCTCGCCCGCGAAATCTGCATCCGGGGTATAGGTGAACGTGCCATCCGTGTTCACAACCACTGCCCCATACGGAGTGTCGCCCGTGCCGCTGTAGGTGAGGCTGTCGCCTTCGACATCGGTTGCAGTGACCGTCCCGTCCAATGGAGTTTCTTCATCGGTCTCCACGTCCTGGTCATCCGCCACCGGGGCATCGTTGATCGGATTGACCGTGATGGTCACTGTGGCAGCTTCCGAGTAAAGCGCACCATCATAGACCCGGAATGTGAAGGTGTCGCTGCCATTCGCGTTCAAGTTGGGGGTGTAGGTGAAGGTGCCGTCAGCATTCACAACCACGGATCCAATCGTTGGATCGGTCACCTTTTCAAAGGTCAGCGGATCCTCATTGAAATCCGAACCGGTCAGTGTACCATTCAAAGCCACATCCTCATCCGTGGAAGTGGTCAAGGGATCAGCTTCCGGTGCGGTGTTCAGGTTCAATCCCAGGATGACCGGGTCGTGATCGCTGGCGCGATACTGGTGAGGTTCATACAGATCAACTGTTTTAAATTCGGTATTGTAATCAATTACCGATGTTTCATCGGCATTGATATGCCAGAATCCCACACCCGTGATCTGGGATGTTGCGGATGCAGTGCTGAGCGCATGATCCAGGTACCCGGCGGTGCCGTCAAAGACATAGGAATACCGATCTGCTTCCGGCACAAACGCTGCCACCTGGTTCACCAGCCCGCCATCCGTCAGGACGGCAATCGGGTCTTCAGCACCGTAGGCGTTGTAGTCGCCAACAAAGAGGATATCCGGGTCAAGCGGTGCCAGGTCTGTCTCGGCAAAGCCCAGGAGTGCTTCCGCCTGCTGCATGCGCTTCAGGTTCCAGCAGCCCTGCCCATCCCCGGCGTCAAAATTTCCATCGTAATCCGGGTCGGTTGGATCCGGACAGGAGCCCTTGGATTTGAAGTGATTGGCGACCACCACAAACTGTTCACCAGTGGCAATTTCCTCAAATTCCTGGGCAAAGGGAGAGCGGTCAAAGATGGGATCATCCACACTCAGTGCCAAGCCAACCGGTGCCACGGTGGCAACCTTGTAGATAAGTGCCACCTGGATGAAATCACTCTCCGGGTCTGTGAGGGGGTCAAAATGCCCCAACAGCGGATCGGCAATCACGGCATAAGCCTGGGTGGTTCCAGTGGGATCCAGGTACAGGTTCAGCGCATCCACCAATGCCTGGGGAGCCCCTTCTCCAGCATAGGCACCATCCCAGGACTCAATTTCCATCAAGCCGAACACATCCGCATCCAGCCCGGCAAGCATTGCCACCAGTTTGTCCTCCTGGCGGGTGAATTCAATTTCCGTATCCGCACCGCGTGGTGTATTGCTGCCGCCATCATAAGGTGGGGTGGACCGATAAGGAGCCATATCCAGCGTGGTAAAATAATTCAGCACGTTGGTGCCAACCACCTTGATGCGTCCGCCCACATCCGGCGGAGTTGCCGGTCGGGGATTCTCCCGAACAAATGTGTCGGGAATAATTGTGGGTTGCAGCCGGTAATAGCGGTACGGAAATGCAGACCCAGAGGAACTGTTTGTTCGCCCTTCATCGAGGATGCCGGTTACACCTGTGATCGTATCTCCCGTCCGCATGTAGTCATCTTCCAAATAATAGGGGATGGGAGCTGGATTCTGACGGGAATTGGCATCATCCAGGATAACCATCCTTGTGTATTCATACAGGCTGCCGCCATCCTTGGTAAGGTTGTGCATTTGGGCAATCCTGCCACCCGCACCAAGCGTCACCTGACCATAGCGACCCTGGAAGTAGTTCTGCTGAACAGTGAGGGTTTCACCAAATGTAACCAGCATGTTTTCGTAAGGTTCCAGGGTAAACCCGGGGGTCGCCACATCCGGCAAGTCGAGCGCAACCGGATCGGGGATGAGGTTCCCCGTGCTGCATACCGCCACCAGGCTTAAGCTGGGTGTGCCAAGCTCGGTCAGGTTCTCATATTCGGTGACCGTCCCCTGGACACGGACAACATCACCCAGGCTGACAGCCATGGTATTGCTGTACACCATCAGCCCTTCCGAGGTCAACGGATCATCATCCACTTCACTTGCCAGTGACTGGATGTAGAAGCCATTCATCCCCGTGGTGGCACCCTGCATATCCGCAACCACCAGCCCTTCCACGGTGACCAGCTGACCAACCAGCGGGCTGCTTGCACCGCTGCCCTGGATGGCGGATATCAACGTATGGGCTGCTCCACAGGGGTTGGTGGTGAATGACCAGGTGTAATCCGCCAGCATGGCGTCATACGGATCCAGCAGGTCCTGGTCTGTCACCCGCGTGTTTTCCAGCGTTACCGTGCAGAGTTCACCCGGGACAAAATCATAGTTCGGGTTCAGGGTAAAGTCAGTTGGTCCCCCGGTGACCTCCGCTGAATGAGCACCGCTTAATGCGCAAGTGATATCGTACCAGCCGGTTGCCACGTCCACCGGCTCGCTGAATGTGACCGTCAGGTTGGAATCCAGCGGGACGAGCGTGGCGTTATTCAAAGGCGTTACAGCCGTCACCGTGGGTGCCGGGTCCGGCAGCGGGGTGGTGAACGTCCATTGGTAATTAGACGTCATCGGTGTGGAAACACCATCCTCGTCAGTCACGCCTGAGGCAAGAACCGTGACCGTGCAGGTGTCGCCAATCACAAAGTCCAGCGCCGGGTTGATGACAATCACCGGGTCTCCGGTTTCATCAACTGTACCCGTATGCGTACCACTGGTGTCACAGGTGATGTCATACCAGGCGCCGGTCAGCGTCACCGGTTCGCTGAACGTGACGGTAATGTTTGCATCCAGGGCAACGTCAACGTCATCATTCGCCGGGTCGGTGCTTTCCACGCTGGGAGGAATATCTACCGAACAGGTATGTGTAGGCGATGCAGAATTCCGAGGAGCGGGAGTGACGGCAGTGAAATCCAGATTATTATTATCTGTATCTTCACAACCACCATTGCCACGGATAATGGATGTTATGGTGGATGGAGCAGGCGCAGCCAGTGTTCCTTCATAGCAATTTGCAGAAGTTCCATATCCAACAAAATCCATAATAGCCGGATCGGATGGACAGGTTCCTGTAAGTGCAGTTGTTGACTGAACCAGCGCCAATTTTCCCGTCGAACCTGACAGGTTTACCGTACCAGTAAAATCGGGGGTTGGAATGGGGTCGCCATTTACACCACCTGCACCTTGAATCAGGAAATACCCCCCCGGTTGGATCGTACCCGAAAGGACAAACATGTTTGACCATGAAGTACCGGTTGCACTGGCATACTGGACAGACCAGCCTGATAAATCAATTGGCGTTGTTCCACTATTGTATAACTCCACATAATCATTCCTGAGCAAAGCTCCGGAATTTCCGCCTGCTCCATAGATCTGGCTGATCCTTAACGGATTCGCAGCCTCCACCGGCTTTGCCGGCGCCGTGATTGCCAGCGCGCTGAATACCAGCGACAGGGCAACCAGCACATTCCAGATGCGGATGCCAACTTTCATGTTGTTCCTCCTTGAATAACAATATGGATTAAATTGGGATCGGGACGATTCGCCCTCTGATGGTTTGATTGTATCATATGCCGCCCGCGCAGGCAGGTGAGATTCAACACCTGCCTGTGGTACAATATGCGCTGATATTCAGGAGGTGAATTTTGAAAAAGGCATTGATTACAGGCATCACCGGTCAGGATGGTTCCTACCTGGCGGAACTCCTGCTCCACAAGGGATACGAGGTGCACGGGCTGATCCGGCGCGCCAGCACGTTTAATACCCGCCGTATTGACCATATCTACCACGACCCCCACGGCAACAACGGGGAGATCAAGCTTTACCTACACTACGGCGATGTGGCAGTTCCGGACAGCCTGCTGGACGTAATTTACAACGTCCGACCGGATGAAATCTACCACCTGGCAGCCCAAAGCCACGTCCGGGTGAGTTTTGATATGCCCGAATATACCGGGGACGTGACCGGGTTGGGCACCATCCGCATCCTTGAGGCAATCCGTAAAAGCGGCATCCAGACCCGTTTCTACCAGGCGTCCTCCAGTGAGATGTTTGGCGCAGCCAAACCCCCGCAAAGCGAAATCACTCCGTTTGAACCCCGCAGCCCGTATGCTGCCGCCAAGGTTTATTCCTACTGGGTGACACGCAACTACCGCGAGGGGTATCACCTGCATGCCTCCAATGGCATCCTTTTCAACCACGAATCCCCCCGCCGCGGCGAAACCTTCGTCACCCGCAAGATTACCCGCGCCCTGGCAGCCATCCGGGCAGGCAGACAAAACACACTTTACCTGGGTAACCTGGATGCCCGCCGGGATTGGGGATATGCCCCCGAGTATGTGGAAGTAATGTGGAAGATCCTGCAAAAGGATGCTCCCGCAGATTACGTCATCGGCACTGGAGAATCCCATTCGATTCGCGAATTCCTGGATGAAGCCTTCGGGTACGCCGGGATGGACTGGCACCAGTACGTCCAGATTGACGCCCGCTACTTCCGTCCCACCGAGGTGGACTTCCTGCTGGCAGATCCCACCCGCGCCCGCACCGAGCTCGACTGGCAGCCCAAGGTCACCTTCCGGGACCTGGTGCGCATCATGGTGGATGCCGACCTGGAGCTGCAGGGGCTTCCCATGCCCGGCGAGGGCAGGCGCATCCTGGAGGAGCGCTTTGGCGGCTGGCACCGCTGGGAACACCAGGTTGTCAGCATGGAACGCTAGCCGGGGCTTGCAAATTTGTAATCCCGGAACCACTTTTCATATTTAAGTTTTAAGGTAAAATTTAGAAACGGTGCCAGGAGAGGGTGCCTCCCCTGGCACATTCATATCATCCCCCAGGAGTTAAGGAATGAAATCCAGAACCCGTTTTGTTTTCATCAGTGTCTTCTTGGTACTGGTCCTGGCGACCCTTGCATGCAGCACGGTCAAAGGAACCCCCACTGCCCCCTCACCGGCAACCGAAGCGGTGACTGAAAAACCCACCGAAAAGCCCACCGAGGCTGTCACAGAAAAACCCACTGAAAAGCCCACCGAAGCGACTGGGGGCGAGGTTACAATTGTCCAATCCTATGGCTACCAGGACAGCTGGGATTATTATCATGTGGTCGGCATCCTCCGGAATGACTCCAGCGAACCCGTTAGCGGGCTGGAGCTGGATGTCGAAATTCGGGATGCCAGCGGCAAGTCGCTGCTGATGGATGGTGACGCCTCCGTGGAATTCCTGACCGCCTACCCCTCCTTCTACACCCTGCAGCCCGGGGAGGAAGCACCGTTTGATTTTTATACATCCATCGAATCCGGCGAACCATCCGATTATGTCGTCACCATTACCGAAGGGTATGAGGGTGATTCAGAGGACCGCCCCAGCCTGTCCGTGGAAAACACCCAGTTGATTACGGATGGCGATGGCTCCTATTACCTGACCGGGGAACTGGTCAACGACCATAATGAAGGGGTATATATTGCCAGCCTGGTCGGCGCATTGTTTGCCGATGACGGGACCATGGTTGCCACATCCAACTCCTACGACAAAGCCTACTCGCTGATGCCTGCCGGTGATGAACGCGGCATGGACCGGACACCTTTCAGCATCAGCATGGATGCACCGGAAGATGGCGATTTTACCGATTGGCAGGTGTACATCGAATCCAGTGAGGACGATGAGGTTGTTGTTGCACCCATTTCAATCGCTTTTACAAACAACTATCTCGACGAATGGGATTCCTTCCACCTTGTTGGCACGCTGACCAATGAAACTGAGGATAATGTCGTGTATTCCACCAGCCTGATTACCGGGTTGTATGATGGCAATGGTGTTGTACTGGATGCCAGGACTTCCAGTGTTCCCATGTACATCCTGCCCGGTGAAACCGTTCCGTTTGAAATCAGCTACTTCTACATCCTGGAAGAAGGCGACAACATGGACCGCTTTGAGACCTTCACCGTCCAGATTGACCCCTACTGGACCTACGAGGTGGACTACGACCTGGTGGACCTGGCTGTCACCAACGAGGATGCGACCTATGACTCCAGCGGCATGTGGACGATCAAGGGCGAAGTGACCAATAATTCCGGGAGCGACCTCACCAGCGCCACCGTGGTCGCCGGTCTGTTTGATGCAGAGGATACGCTGGTTGCCATGAATTGGACCTACATCTGGCCGGATGGTGAAGTGATTGCCGATGGCGAAACTTACGATTTTGAGATCTATATCTATGCAGATCCTTCCCTGGATCCCGCAAACCTGTTCTACGACTTCATTGTCCAGGGCGTGCTGGATTAATCCCTAACAGATCCCGGTACAAAAACCTCCCGCATCTCCTGCGGGAGGTTTTTGTATTCCACAGGGAAAAATTCTAATCTTTTGTTCTTGTTTAATTAGAACAATTGTGCTATTATCATTGCATATAACCAGTATTCGCCCGTGATAAGAATTGACTGATGAACGCCCGCTCAACCATTTTCCCCGCATTTATGTTTGGCAGCCTGGTGATTCTGCTGATCATCCGGTTGATTGCCAATCCATCCCGCATGGTGATTGCAGCCCCGCTCCCCACCCCCATTCCCCCCCAGCCTACCGCCACCATCCAGCCGACTGCTGCACCCACCCCCATCCCAACCACGGCACCCGCAGAACCGCAGGCAGTCATCCCGGCGGGAAGCTGCCCCATCGGCACCGCCTATCCGGCTTCCATTCAGCAGTGGTGCAGCCTCATTACCCGCTATGCCAATGAGAACGGGTTGGAGCCCGACCTGGTGGCAGCCGTCATGCTGCAGGAATCGGGCGGCAACCCGGATGCCTACTCCTCCAGTGGCGCGGTGGGCTTGATGCAGGTCATGCCCCGCGATGGGATTGCCGCATCGTTCCAGTGCAACGGTCGCCCGTGTTTTTCCAACCGCCCTTCAATGGAAGAACTTTTTGATCCCGAATTCAACATTGAGTACGGCACCCGCATGCTTGCCGGGTTGATCTCCCGGCGCGGCAGTGTCCGTGAGGCACTTTTTGCTTACGGTCCGATGGACGTGGGATATTCCTATGCTGACCTGGTCTTGAAAATCCAGGCAAATTATCAGGATTAATCAGGAGAGAATTTCCAGGTTTGCCAGCGATGCCAGCAGGCGCTTAAAGCCCACGCTTTCAAAGAACACATCCACGGTTTCCTCGCCATCCTCGGCTATTTTTGATTGCACCACCAGTCCCTCCCCCCAGGCGGGATGCCGGACGCGCTGGTTGATGCGATAGCGCGGTTGCCGGGATGGAGTTTGTTGCGGCTGGGTGGATGCCCGGCTGCCGGTTGATGATGGCTCATTCCAAATTCGCATGGATTCCCTCCGCTGCACCCGGCGCTGACCCTGGTGCTGGACCAGGTTGTCCGGGATATCACGCAGAAAATTGGAAGGAATTTGATCCTGGAAGCTGCCGTAGCTGCTGCGCTGTTCCGCCCGCACCAGGTAAAGCCGGTCACGGGCGCGGGTGATGCCGACATAAAACAGGCGGCGTTCCTCCGCCAGTTCCTCGGGGTCATCCAGCGAACGGCTGTGGGGCAGCAAGCCCTCATCCAATCCGATGATAAAGACCTGGGTGAATTCCAGTCCCTTGGCTGCATGGAGCGTCAACAGGGTGGGCGCTTCCGTCTGTTCCGGGATGGTATCCTGATCGGACACCAGCGCCAGGTTTTCCAAAAACGGAACCAGGCCGCGTTCCGCATACTCAAACGCCAGCCGCCGGAGTTCCAGCACGTTTTCCCAGCGTTCCCTGCCCTCCTCGCTGCCATCGTCGAGGTGAGACTGGTAGCCAATCTCCGTAACCACCCGGTCGAACAAACCCGGCAGGGGCTGGTCATCCCGCACCTGCTGCCAGGAAGCCAGCAGACCGCCAAAGTCCGCCAGCACAATTGCCCCCCTGCCGGAAAACGTCTTCCAATGGGGGGAATCTTCACCATTGCGTCCCAGGTCCAGCAGCAGCCTGCCTGGCGTGGAATTCGCCTGGCGGGCAGCCATTTGCAGAGCAATCAGGGTCTTGTCACCAATCCCGCGCGGGGGCACATTGATCACCCGCTGCAGGCTGATTTCATCGTCGGGATTCTGCACGAGCCGCAGGTAGGCAATGATATCCTTGACCTCCCGCCGCCCATAAAACCGCTGGGCACCCACCAAACGGTAGGGCAACCCGGAGTGCAGAAAAGCCTCTTCCACCAGGCGGGACTGGGCATTGGTGCGATACATGACTGCAAAATCACCACCGCGGGCAGCCCCGGCATCCAGCATCTGCCGGATGGAATCAACTACAAAGGCAGCCTCGGCATGGTCATCCACCGCTTCATGGATGACAATCCGGTTCCCATCCCCTCGGTCGGAAAACAGGTGCTTGGGGGTGCGGTGGCGGTTCCGGTCAATTACCGCCCGGGCGGCGTTCAGCACCGTCTGGGTGGAACGGTAATTCTGTTCCAGCAGGATTTTCCGGCATTCCGGGTAATCCGTCTCAAACCGCAGCACATTCCGATAATCTGCGCCGCGCCAGCGGTAGATGGACTGATCTTCATCCCCCACCACGAACAGGTTGCGATGATATGAAGAAAGCAGCATCAATAATTCATATTGGGCACGGTTGGTATCCTGGAACTCGTCCACCAGCACATGTTCAAACCGTCGGGCATACCGTTCGCGCACGGATGGATTGTCCACCAGCAGCCGAACCGTCCAGATGAGCAGATCGTCAAAATCCACTGCGTTGGATGTCCGCAGCATTTCCTCGTAGCGTTTGTAAACCCGGGAAACCACTTCATCCCGGTAGGTGCGCACCGGGTAATCCTCCGCCAGTACGAGGTCATTTTTGGCAGCAGAGATGGCAGCATGCAGCGCGGATGGGCGGTAGAGCTTGTCATTCAGATTTAATTCCTTGACCGCCCGTTTGACCAGGGTTTCCTGGTCATCCGCATCCATGATGACAAAGCTGGAGGTGAATGGCAGGTAGTTGGCTTCCCGCCGAAGCAGCCGGGCACAAACAGAATGAAACGTCCCCAGCCAGATGCCTTCCAGTTGATTGCCCAGGCTGCCACCCAGGCGGTGTTCCATTTCCCGGGCTGCTTTGTTGGTAAAAGTAACCGCCAGGATATGGAACGGCGGAACTTCCATACTTTGGATCAGGTAAGCAATACGCTGGGTTAGAACACGGGTTTTCCCGGAGCCGGGACCAGCCAGGACCAGGATCTGTCCAAGACCGGCGGTGACCGCCTCGCGCTGTTGGGGATTGAGGTTTGCCAGGATATCCATCGCTCCCATTCTACCCGCTGGGGGGAAGGGTGTCAATCAATAAAAATCGGTCAGGGATGCTCCATCCCTGACCGATTTACCTGTTTCACAAAATGGCTTACCCGGTTGTTGCTTTCTTGCGAAAGACCAGTTGCTTGTTTTCCGGATCCAGGTCCACCACAACCGTGTCATTGGTGGCAAACTGCCCGGAGAGCAGGCTGACCGATAACGGGCTTTCCACATATTTTTGCAGGGCGCGCCGCAGCGGGCGGGCGCCAAAGGCGGGATCAAAACCCTCCTGCGCCAGCCACTCGCGGGCGGCAGGGGTCAGTTCCACCTTCAAACCATGTTCCTCCAGGCGGGAGCGGACTTCCTGCATTTGCAGATCCACAATTTCCCGCATTTGTTCCAGCGAAAGCGGCGAGAACATAATGATCTCGTCAATCCGGTTCAAGAATTCCGGGCGGAAGGTGGATTTGAGAGCTTTATCAATTTTTTCATGAACGCTGCGATCCTCAGCCGAGTCGCTTGGGCGCAGAAAGCCCAGGGTTCCGCCATGCTGGACAAATTCCGTTCCCAGGTTGCTGGTCATGATCAGAACCGTGTTGCGGAAATCCGCCACCCTGCCCTGTCCATCCGTCAGGCGACCATCATCCAGGATTTGCAGCAGGGAGTTCCAGACCTCCGGGTGGGCTTTTTCAATTTCATCAAAGAGGATAACACGGTATGGGCGACGCCGGACTGCTTCGGTCAGCTGACCGCCCTCTTCGTATCCCACGTATCCGGGAGGTGCGCCAAACAGGCGCGAAACCGTATGCTGCTCGCGATACTCGCTCATATCCAGGCGGACCAGAGCTTCGGCATCACCAAACATGAACTCTGCCAGCGCTTTTGCCAGCTCGGTTTTCCCCACACCGGAAGGACCGATGAAAATAAACGAACCAATCGGTCGGCTGGGATCCTTCAAACCAGCACGCGCCCGTCGGATGGCATCCGAAACGGCATGAATGGCTTCCTCCTGCCCAATGATGTGCTCGTGGAGGCGTTCCTCCATGTGGAGCAGTTTTTCCGCTTCCGTTTCCATCATCTGGCTGACCGGTATGCCCGTCCACTGGGCAACCACCTCGGCAATATCATTGACATCCACCACTTCGTCCAGCTTGTGATCCGCTTCCCAACGGTCACGTTCTTCACTGAAATCACTTTCCAGGCGCAGACGTTCCGCTTTCTTGCGGGCAGCCCGTTCATAATCCCGTTCCACGCCTGCCTGCTCTTCCTCGGCACGCAAGCGGTCCAGTTCCACTTTCTTTTGCTTTAATTCCGGCGGCATGGAGTAGAGGGCAACCCGCAGCTTGGCGGCTGCCTCGTCCATCAGGTCAATTGCCTTGTCAGGCAGTCGGCGGTCCGTGACATACTGTGCGGAAAGCCGCGCCGCCGCCACCAGGGCTTCATCAGAGAAGTGAACCTTGTGATGCGCCTCATAGCGGTCACGCAGACCGTAGAGCATTTTAATCGTATCCTCCACAGTCGGTTCCTCAACAAAAACCGGGGCAAAACGACGCTCCAACGCGGCGTCCTTTTCAATATATTTCTGGTACTCATCCAGGGTGGTTGCGCCAACACACTGTAATTCACCGCGCGATAATGCGGGTTTCAACATATTGGATGCATCCATGGCACCCTGCGCTGCACCTGCACCAACCACGGTATGCAATTCATCAATGAACAGGATGATTTCGCCTTCCGAACGCTGAACTTCTTCAATCGCTGCCTTCAGGCGTTCTTCAAATTCACCGCGGAAGCGGGAACCCGCAATCATGGCACCCAGGTCGAGGGAAATGACCCGCCTGCCCATCAGAATTTCCGGAACATCGTTGCTGGCAATTTTCTGCGCCAGACCTTCCACAATGGCGGTCTTGCCCACACCCGCCTCTCCAATCAATACCGGGTTATTCTTGGTGCGCCGCGAGAGGATCTGCATGACACGCCGAATTTCCATATCCCGTCCAATGACCGGATCCAGTTTGCCTTCCCGTGCCAGTGTGGTCAGGTCACGCGAATATTTTTCCAGCACCCGGTAGCGGGTTTCCGCCTGCGGATCTGTAACTCGCTGCCCGCCCCGCAGTTGAAGAACCGCTTCATTAACTCGTTCGCGCGTGACACCTGCTCCTTCCAGCAGGCGGGCAGCAGGTGTATTACGCTCGGTCATGATCGCCAGGAAGATATGCTCGGTGGAGATGTATTCATCCTTCAACCGGCTGGCTTCTTCATTCGCCAGGTCAATGATGCGCTTGACGCGCGGCGTGATGAAGATTTGCCCTTGTCCACCAGCAAAAATGCTGGCTTTGGGACTGGTGCGCAAAATGTAATCCAGCCTTTCCGTCAGCATGGCTGGGTCCACTTTGAGGATTTCCAGGATTTGCGAAATCACTCCCTGGGGTTGTTCAATCAATGCCAGGAGCATATGTTCGGTATCAATCTGGTTATGCCCGTAGCGCTGGATGATCTCGGCAGCACGCTGGGCAGCTTCCTGGGCTCGTTCAGTAAAACGATCAAATCGCATCATAGGTTTCGTTCCTTCCTTTTCAACCCTTTCTTGGGCTTGAAGGCATTATAGCACGACGGGGTTAATCCAATCATAACAGTGCATAAGAATTATATCAGAGGCTTTCCTTGCAGGACTGCAACACCATCCCTACCCAAAGTGCAAGGTTCATTCCACTTTTTATGGATTGCCGCGTGCAAAAGTCGGGTAAAATGATACCTGTATCTTGGACCACGAGTTGACACCATGATTGATTTTTTCCAGACTCTCCATCCAATCCTCCAAGCACTCCTTGCGACCCTGTTCACCTGGGGTGTGACTGCACTGGGGGCAGCGGGCGTCTTTCTGACCCGCCAAGTGAACCAGCGTCTGCTGAATGGCATGCTTGGTTTCGCCGCCGGCGTCATGATTGCCGCCAGCTACTGGTCCTTGCTGGCGCCAGCGATTGAAATGTCCGGCGGGAGCTGGGTTCCAGCGGTCATCGGCTTCCTTTTGGGTGCGGGATTCCTGTTTGGAATTGACAAGCTCCTGCCCCACCTGCACATTGGAATCCCCAACATGGCACCGGAGGGCATTCATACCACCTGGAAGCGCAGCGTCCTGCTTGTTTCTGCAATTGCCCTGCACAACATCCCCGAAGGATTGGCAGTGGGGGTGGCGTTCGGTGCGGCTGCCATTGGACTGGAACAGGCATCCCTGACCGGCGCTGTGGCACTGGCAATTGGCATTGGGCTGCAGAACTTTCCCGAAGGGCTGGCTGTTTCCGCCCCTCTGCGGAGGGAAGGATTGTCGCGCTGGCAATCCTTCTTCTGGGGGCAGCTCTCCGCAATAGTGGAACCGATTGCCGGTGTTGTGGGAGCCGCCGCCGTCCTGTTGATGCGCCCCATCCTGCCCTATGCGCTGGCATTTGCCGCCGGTGCCATGATTTACGTCGTCATCGAGGAACTCATTCCTGAAGCGCAGCAGGGGGAACATTCGGATATCTCCACAATCGGAACTATGCTGGGGTTTGCCATCATGATGCTGCTGGATGTAGCGCTTGGCTGAGTCCAAAACCCGCACCACCCGCCTGACCCGTGCTGCCCTCCTCCTGGGCGGTTTCTTTGCCCTGGATAAAGGTGTTGCATTTGTCCGCCAGGTCATCATTGCCCAACAATTCGGTCTATCCGCGGAACTGGATGCATTCAATGTTGCCAACAATCTGCCGGATATGTTATTTGCATTGATCTCCGGTGGTGCGCTGGCAATGGCTTTCATACCAGTACTCTCGGAAGTTCTCAATCGTGACGGTCAAAAAGCCGCCTGGGATCTCTTCAGCCGGATTGCCAACCTGGCATTCCTGGTCACAGCCGGACTGGCTGTGGTGGTTTTGATTTTCGCCCCCCAGATTGTGCGCAGTGAGGTGGGAATTGCCCCAGGGTTTGGCACGCCCCAGCAGGACCTGGTGATTGATCTGATGCGGTTGAACCTGGTTGCCACGTTAATTTTCTCCATCAGCGGGCTGGTGATTGCCGGATTGCAGGCAAACAAGCATTTCCTGCTGCCTGCCCTGGCGCCGATTCTTTACAATATTGGTCAAATCTTTGGGGCATTAATCCTTGCCCCCCAACAGGGGTACGCATTGGGAAGCGTGACCCTCCCGGCTTTTGGCATGGGAGTGCATGGTCTGGTCTATGGTGTTGTGATTGGCGCCATACTGCACTTGGGAATTCAAATCCCAGGGCTGATCCGGTATCATTTCCAGTGGACGCCGAAAATCGGCATCCGCACCGAGGGTGTGGCAAAGGTGCTCAGGCTAATGGGACCGCGCCTTATCACCATGTTTTTCATCCAGTTAATATTCATTGCCAGAGATAATTTTGCATCCCGGCTGGAAGTTGGATCCGTAACGGCATTGACATACGGCTGGATGATTTTTCAGGTCCCCGAAACCCTGATCGGCACCGCCATTGGCACTGCCATGCTTCCGACCCTTTCAGAACTGGCTGCCAGCCAGCAATGGACAGCCTTCCGCCGAACCGTGGAAAATGCCATTCGTGTCCTGGTGGCACTCACCCTGCCCATCGCGGCTGTCCTGTCGTTTGGCTTGCGTCCGCTGCTCTCGCTTGCCTTTGGCTTTGATGACGCCGGAACTGATTTATTATTATGGGTAACGCGGGCATACCTGCTGGGTCTGGCAGGGCAATGCCTGATGGAAGTTGCCGCCCGCTCCTTCTATGCCCGCCAGGATGCCATCACCCCCTTAATCACAGCAGGCATCAATTTAACACTGTATGTAGCGCTCGGCTATTTCCTCTCTGGGTGGCTGGGCGCTCCAGGCATCAGCCTGGCGGATGCCATTGCTTTCACCATCCAGGCTGCCATCCTCTTCCTGCTGCTTAACCGGCATCTGCCGGTACGGTTGCGGTTGGAAGGTTCGCTATGGCGGGGAATCCTTGCAGCACTTGCGGGCGGTGGAGCCACCGCAGCCATCGTATGGTTTGGGCGGGGTTCTCCTGTCCTGTTTGCCATTGCGGGTCTGGCTGCTGGTGGGCTGATTGCCCTGCCAATCCTCTGGAAGGAACTCCGCATCCTCCTCAGGTTATAGTACGGTATAATAACCCTCATGACTGACGAAAACCTTGAGGCAACCGCTCCATCGCGGCTGCAATCAGATTCAATTGAACCGAATGCCCCCTCCCCGGAGACGCCAAAGGAACCGACAGGGAAACCCATCAAATCCGGCAGAGGCAGGATCGTCTGGCTGGGAATATTATTCCTGTTGCTGGCCGCGGTCATCAGCGGTTTGTTCGGCTACCAGCGAGGAATTGCCATGCGGGTGGCGGAAGAAGACAGCCAGAAAGCTATGCTGACAACTTACCAATTCCAGCTTGCGGAACTGGATATTCAAAACGGAAGGCTGGATGCCGCCCGCCAGCGGTTGGAATATGTCATCTCGCTGGACCCGGGATTTCCCGGTGCCCAGGAAAAGCTGACCGATGTTCTGCTGTATGCGGCGCTTACCCTGACCCCCGCTCCAACTGCCACACCCACACTGACACCCACTCCCGATCTACGCGGTGTGGAAGAAATGTTCCAGCAGGCACAGCAGCACATGGTTGCCAAAGAGTGGGCTTCTGCGCTTGCCAGCCTGAATGCCTTGCGCGACCATGACCTCACATATCGCACCGTGGAAGTGGACGGCATGTATTACATCACCCTGCGCTTCCTGGGTGTGCAAAAAATCCTGTATGAAGGGAATCTGGAAGGTGGGATGTACGATCTTTCCCTGGCAGAACGATTTGCTCCGCTGGATGTGGAAGCGGACAGCTACCGCACCTGGGCAAGGTATTACCTCTCTGGAGCCAGCTTTTGGGGGGCAAACTGGGAGCGGGTGATCGCCTATTTCAAAGATATCTATGCCTATGTTCCCAACCTGCGGGATGCTTCCGGGGTGACCGCTACGGAAAGATACCGCCTGGCATTGTTTGGCTATGGTCAACAGCTTGCCGGGCAGGGAAAGCATTGTGACGCACAAAGCCAGCTGCAGGCATCGCTGGATATTGCGTATGATGAAATCGTCAAGAACGCCCTGGACACGGAAACCGAGAAGTGCAACAAGAGCCGGGCAACCCCCATCCCTCCCCAGCCAACCGCAACCCCCACGGAGGGAGGGGGCGAAACACCCCAACCGACCGAGGAACCCACCCCGGAACCAACCCCCACGCCATAAATAATCCGCTCAATCAGGGATTGGGACGTTCCGCTGTGTAGAATTTCCTCGGTAGGTACTGTCAATTACAAGCGCACCAGGACCTGTGCCTGCCAGATATACGCCATTTCATCTTCTACTGTGGAGCATTCCTTTAAACACCTGCAGTGTGACCAGGAGGGAGGCTGCCAAAGTCAGCACTGCAAGCAAAAGAGCCAGCACATCTGTTCGTTTCACGCGGTTTTCCCCCTCAGGCTTCAGCTTAATGCAACCCGCCCTGCCAGGTCATGCACCAGGGCACTGGTAATCTGAACCGGGATAATTTTTCCTTCCTCCGCCCGCCCTTCAATCATGACCATTCCATCAATCTCGGGGGCATCCCGGAAGGAACGCCCAATGGAAATCTCATCAGAAATACCCTCCACCAGCACAGGCATCGTCCGCCCCACCCACGCCTGGTTTCGTCGCAGGGATATACCCTCCTGGTGAAGCATTAACCGTTCCAGGCGCTCATCCTTCACCTCACGGGGAATAGGATCACCCAGTGGTTCGCTGGTGGTGCCAACCTCAAAGGAGAACGGAAAAGCACCCACCCGGTCCAGTTGAATTTCCTCGAGGAAATCCAGCAGCATTTGAAAATCCTCTTCCGTTTCACCCGGATATCCAACAATGAAGGTGGAACGCAGAGCAAGGTCTGGCAGCGCAGCCCGCATTTTTTCCACCGTGCGGTGGACCCAATCCATGTTGGCAGGACGGTGCATTCGTTGTAAAACAGCCGGGCTGGCATGCTGGAGGGGCATATCGAGATAGGGCAATATCTGCTTGCGCTCTGCCATAACGGAGATCAGTCGGTCCGTTACGTATCCCGGATACGCGTACATCACCCGAATCCAGGGAACATCCGGGATGGCGTCCGTCATCTGCTCCAACAATCCTGCAAGACCATCCTTCATTCCCAGGTCATGCCCGTAATCCGTGGTATCCTGGGCAATCAGGATGATTTCCTGGATGCCCAGGTCCTGTAGAACCCTTGCCTCACGCAGAATATCATCCGGGCGGCGGCTGACAGTGGTTCCCTTGATCAGTGGAATGGAGCAAAATGCACAGGGTCTGCGGCATCCGTCTGCAATCTTGAGGTACGCACTGCTTCCCTGGATGGCTGCCCTTAATACACCATATTCAGCGTGTCCCACGTCCGGTACATCAGGAAGGTGATAGAGAGCCTGGGGTGGTTTCCCTCCCCGCAATCCTTCCACAACCTGCAGGATATCCATCCAGCGGCGGGTGCTGAGAATTCCATCCAGCCCGGGAACTTCAGCAACAATCTGCTCACCATAACGCTGGGTAAGGCATCCGGCAGCAATGACTTTCTGACCCGGTTTCTTGCGGCTCGCAAGCCTGCGCAATTCCTCAAGCGATTCTTCGCGCGCTGGCTGAATAAATCCGCACGTATTGACAATCAGAAATTCCGCCTTGCCGGGGCGATCCACAGGTTGGTACCCCGCGCCCCCCAGCAATTCCATCATGGACGCAGAATCAACGGTATTTTTGGCACAGCCCAGGGAAACAAGATAGTACGTCTTTGGTTTCATCGGTTTTATGGTATGTACGGTGTAATAGTCGGGGTTACCGGTGTAGCAGTCGGCTGCAAAGTGGAAGTGGGTATCTGGGTTGGGGCACGTGTTGCTGTAAACTGCGGAGTTGCAGTCAGGATTTGACCGGGAGTAAACACCAAACGGACGATCTGCCCAACAGATCCCAATGTCCCAAGATCCTGTTGATTAAAATAGATTTGCAAAGCCGCTGCATTGGCTCCTGTTACCTCAATCCGTTCCACGCCCGAAAAAGGATATGCTGTACCGGGGGTAGTCCTGCCGGAAAACACAGTCCTGCCATCAGCAATGACCTGCATCCAGACCCGCTGGCGGGCAATGATATAAATTTGTAGTGGATCGTTATTCATCGGTCCGATGGTCGGGGTTGCCTGATTTGCCTGCCCGGGGCTTTCTGCAGAGGATGTTTCGGTGATTCCTCCAACACCGGGAGTGGCAGTTGAAGCAGTGAGCAAGATTTCTGCAATGGGAGCGGCAGTTGCGTCCGGTTGATTGTTCCCCAACAGGTTGATCTGAGAAACCCCCCAGATGAAAAATATCAGAACCAGCAGGAACAACCCCCCGCCAATTGCCAGATCGGGAGTGAGGAATCTAAAAATGCCTGTGCGCGGATGGGCTGTGGAAGGAGTTGATGGTGCTTTCCTGAACCCGCGTTCCGGGCTTGGAGCCAGTTCCGCCCGGCGGATTTGCAGGGCATCTGCATATTGCAGCAGGATGGTTTCAGGATTCAAGCTGAGGAATTCTGCATAACTGCCCAGTGCCCCCCGTGCCTGCACAAGCGATGGCAGAGCATCCATCCGCCCATCTTCCAGCGCTTGGAGGTGATGCTGCCGCATGTGTGTCATCCGTTCCACATCTTCCAGGGATAAGCTCATTGCTTCCCGCTGTTTGCGCAATTGGTGACCAATCTGTCTGAATTTTTCCTCTGCCAGCATTGGAACAGCTGACTCGGCAATCTTCCCTGCCGGACGAGGAGACATCTTCTTCTTTGCCTTTTTGGGGGCGGGTGGAGGGGTGACTTCCTCCGGTTCAATAAAATCATCACCCGGTTCTTCATCCGACCCATCAGTGATGGGCTTTTCTGAAACAACTTCCTGGATGATGGGGGCTTCCTCAATTGGGGCGGGAGACGGAGGGACAATTTCTGGTATTTTTCCCATCCACTGGTCCAGCAAGGGCTCCACCGGCAGTCCAAGATAATCCGCATACAGGCGAAGGAAGCCCCTCCCCTGCACGTCCGATGGGAGGTGGTCCCGATCGTCCTCCTCCAGGGCACGGAGATAATGTACGCGCACCCGCGTGACATGTGCCGCCTGTTCCAGTGTCACATTGCGTTGGGTGCGTGCCTGCTTTAGCTGTTCGCCAATGGTTGCCATTTCGGCAAAATCCTCATGCTGGGAAAGAAGAACCGGTCAAGGCAGCCCCGTGCTGACCCCGACCGGTTGAAACACAATGGTTTGAACGGAATGGAGAACTTTATTCCGCAGCTTCTTCTTCCGCTTCGGGTTCCACCACTTCCGGTTCCACCGGAGCCGGGGCAGCAGCAGCAGCCTGCCGGCGTACGTCCCCTTCGCGGTAGACATTGATCGTAATCTCGGGAATCAGGTCAACTGTCAGGCGGATATGGGCTTTGTGTTCACCCAGGGTACGGATGGGTTGAACTTCAATCTGGCGGCGATCAATCCTGGTGCCAACTTTTTCATTGATGGCATCAGCAATCATCTGGGTGGTAATGGAGCCGTACAGCTTTCCAGTTTCGCCCGCCTTGGAAGTGAAGGATAAGACGACACCGTCCAACAGTTTGGCAATTCCACCCATTTCATTATTCAGGACAACCCGGCGGGCTTCCGCCTTGGCGCGGATATGATCCGCCTGCTTGAGCGCACCGGGGGTGGCGAGAACCGCCAATCCCTGGGGGAGAAGAAAATTGCGCCCGTAGCCATCCGCCACACGGCGCACATCCCCTGCCCGCCCAAGTTTATACACATCTTTAATCAACAAAACTTTCATTTCATCAAGCCCTTTCGGAGAATATGGTTTTCGCTGAGGTTCGAAGGGTACAACGAACCAAGCGGAAGGATTGTACCAGAGGAAGGGGAATGTGTCAAACAAGCTATTTGATTTTCCATTCCATTCCGAATATACTTATGATCAGAAAAGGAGACCGATCATGACCACTTCATCCAATCCCATGGGAAGCAGTTTTAAAACGACCATCGAGCGGTATTGTGCTCACTTCAACTGGCAGGTTGCCGAAGCCACCGAGGAATATGCCAAACTCCAGTTCACAATGGAGTCCCAGCGCAGGCAGACTGTTTATATCCTCCGGTATGAATCCACCCTTGAATTTGACGTTCCCAGCATGGCAGCGTTTGATTCCGAGGAGCAGATCCCCCACCAACTGTCCACCATCCTGCTCAAACGTTCCGCCCAACGGAAGGTTGGCTTCTGGTGCATTGAAGAAATTGGGGGAAAACACGTCTATTCCTATATGCACAATGTGGAACTGCGCCTGCTTGATATGGAGTATTTTGGTATGGTTGTGCGTTCCCTCATTACTGAAGTGGATGATTTTGAGGGCATCCTTTTGAAAATGTTGAATGATGACTAGGGTACTTCGGATAGATTTGGGGAAACTCCTCCGTTGACTTTCCGGAGGGGTTGTTTTTTCAATAGTCTGCCTGATCTACTAGCTGCCAACCTGCCAGGAAAGCACAAATTCCCGCTGGATGGGTGCTTCGGGTGAAGTCTGCCACCAGCTTGGCAGATTGTGGCGGAGCTGAGCCAGGTATTCCAGTGCCTGGCGTCCAAGCATGCCGTGCCGCACCAGGTAACACCCAATCACTGTACCGGTCCGTCCAATTCCCGCCAGGCAGTGCACATACACCCTGCCCCCCCGGTCCACTTCCTTGTCAATATGATCCAGAATGTTTGCCATTTCTTTATCGGTGGGAATGAAAAAGTCGGGGATGGGGGAACGCCAGTGCAGTATAGCCGGACCCGGATCGCTGGAGATCTGCGCAAGCAGGGCTGCATAGGGTAAATTCTCGCCTTCTTCCGTCAGATCCACCACCATGGTGACACCGGCATTCACCAGGCGTTCCAGCCGGGAGTGCATCTGTTTTTCATCCCGCACACCCGGATACTCTCCAGCCAGCAGGTGCTCCGGCATCACCCAGTATGATTCACGATATGGCAGTTCGATGATTTTTCCGTCCATCTGATTTAACTCCCCTGCGGCAGAGCATTCCGCCGCGCTTGAAAGATGAGTGGCAGCAAAATCAACGCAAGCAGGTTCAATCCCGCCAGGATCCAGAACGTTATTGGATAATCCATGGAATCCGCCAGCGCCCCGCTGACTCCCAGTCCAATCCCGGTTCCAATATTGGCAATCGCCATCAGGATGGAAAACATGGATGCCGCAATATGCGGATCGGTCCGTTGCATGGAAATGGCAAAGTAGACGGTTTCATAAAATCCATACGCCAGGCCAAAAAGCCCGACGAGCAGCCATGCCATGGGAAGTGCCTGTATCAACGGCAGGCATCCAATCGAAACCAGCGAAAGACCAACAGCAATTGTCGTTGCCCGGCGATGGTTCAACCAATCGCTGATTTTTCCACCAGTCAGACCGCCAATCACAACACCAATTCCCCAGACCATTGTAAAAAATCCCGCCTGGTCGTATCCAATGGAAAATTTTTGCTGCAGGAACGGATTTACCAGTTCATTGGCGCCATTGATGATCAGCGAATAGAGCGCACCCAACAGTCCCAGCGCAATCACCGGGAGGTGGGAAAAAGCCTTGAAAGCTTTCCATTGAAATTTCCGTTCGGCAGGGCGTTCACCTTCCCGCACCATCCAGACCAGGGGCAGAGGGAGGAGCGTCAGTGCTGCCAGAAGGTAAAACGCCGCCGACCAGGAGGTGCGCTGTACCAACAAACCAATCACACCCGAGACGACAACCACCCCCAGGGCGCGTCCCCCCACCATGAGACCCTGGATGGTGCCTTGCTCGGATTCCGGGGTGGTATCAAGTGCAAGACCATCCGTGCAGGTATCATACAATGCCATTCCCGCCTGCAAAATAAAGGCAGTCAGCACATACAGGGGGAATTGATCCCCCGGATGAATCAGGGTAACCAGCACAAGGCAGACCGTCTGGATGAGCAAGCCAATTAGAATGTACGGCTTGCGATGCCCCATGCCAAATAATGCGTACCGGTCACTTAGGATTCCCATGAATATTTTTAAAACAAAAGGAATCAGGGCAATGGTGCCCATCAAGCCCACATCCGCAATGCTTCTACCCACGGAAAGGAGATATAGACCATTTAATGCAGTAAAGAAGCTGAGAACAGCCCCCTGGGAGAAGTATAGAAGAGCAAACATGCTGTAACGGGCTGTGCGGTTGGCAATCATGGCGGCTCCGTCTTTTGAGGATGCATCCATTCTAGCATGGATTGAAACACACCTGCCTTCCAGCGTCCAGATATTCAATCCGGTTGTAGAGTATAATCATTACCACTGGCGAAACATAAGCCCAAATACCCATCAAAATGGATTGTTCATAGAAGATGAGCACAACCCAAACCACTGAAACAACTTCCTGGCTGGACCGACCAATCGCTGAATATCTGCCCAGGTTGACGCTCGAAAACATCCTGGCAATTACCATCATCATCCTGGCAATCGTCTCCCGGTTTTATGGGGTTGGCATGCGTTCCATGAGTCATGACGAGGTCAACCACGTGGTGCCGGCGTTTGACCTGTACGAAGGCCGCGGCTACCGCCACGATCCCATTACCCACGGACCCCTCCAGTTCCACCTGCTGGCATTGTCTTATTTCCTTTTTGGAGACAATGATACATCCGCCCGCATCCCGGCTGCCCTCTTTTCTGTTGCCACGGTGGCATTTGTCCTGTTCGGATTCCGGCGGTACCTGGGTCGGTCCGGGGCGCTGCTTGCCGGGTTGTTTTTCCTGATCTCGCCCTATCTGCTGTTTTACGGGCGGTACACCCGCAATGAAGCGTTCGTGGCACTGTTCGGCGTGATGATGATCTATGCCACATTGCGGCACCTGGATCGGGGGGATGCTTTCTCGCTGTATTTACTGGCAGCTGCTCTTTCATTGCAATTTGTCACCAAGGAAACCGCCTTTATTTACACCGCCCAGCTTTTGCTCTTCCTGGGCATCCTCTTCCTGATCCGCATGGACCAGGCGCGCTGGAAAACCGCCCAGTCCCGCAGTTTTGCAATCGGTCTGACCATTGCGTCGCTGGGATTATTTGGAGTTGGTTTGGGGCTGGCAATTGCAGATGCTGCAAACAAAAAAACTGCCGGATCCGAATCCATGAGCCCTCTTTCAATCTCGGCAGTTGTCCTGGTGATCATTGGCTTAATCCTGGGGATCATGCTGTTATTCCACATCGTCAAATCCCTGGGATGGAAGCGGGTGCGGGCGGAACGATCCTTTGAATTGCTGGTGCTTGTGGGAACCTTGATCCTCCCGCAACTGGCAGCCTTCCCCATCAAGATGGTTGGCACGTTGCTGGGTCAGGATTGGAACCCGATGGATTACACCAGCACAGCCGGGATCATCCGGATTGTGGTCACGCTGGTTATCCTCTTCCTGGCATCCACGGCAATAGGCTTGTGGTGGAAGCCGCGCATCTGGGTGACAAGCGCGATCATTTTTTATGGAATCTTTGTAGTCTTCTACACAACGTTCTTCACCAATGTGACTGGCTTTTTCTCCGGCATCATTGGCTCATTGGGGTACTGGCTGGAACAACAAGGAGAGGTGCGCGGCAGCCAACCGCTGTATTACTATCTCCTGTTGCAGGTACCCATTTATGAATATTTGGGAGCATTTGGCACACTCGTGGCAGCCTGGCTCGGCGTAAAATACCGCAAGCTGGAAAGCATTCCCGGAATCAGCCCAACTCAACCTGATGTCGTGGAAGACCCGGTTACAGTAAGCCGGGAGGAGTATGCAGACCCGGAGCTTCATGATCTGTCCCTGGCGGACGGCAACGCTGTCACTGTACAGATGGTGGAGGAGTGGATCCAATCCGAAGAGGCGGAGGAACCCATGGGTGCCCCGGCTGAGGAGATCATCCACCCGAAGGCAGTTCCCACACTGGCACTCCTGTTATTCTGGTCTGTGCTCAGTTTGTTGGCGTACAGCCTGGCTGGAGAACGAATGCCCTGGCTGACGGTTCATATCGCCCTGCCGCTGGCACTGGCAGCCGGATGGGGGTTTGGCTTCCTGGTGGACAGCATCCCCTGGAAAAAAATAATCACCGGGCGGGATGTGCTTGGACTGGCTTTGATACCGGTCTTCTGGATCAGCCTGGCTGCCGTGGCGGGTCGCCTGCTGGGAAATCAACCGCCCTTCCAAGGAAAGGAACTGACCCAGCTAACCGCCACAAATTCCTTCTTGTTTGCCATCCTTGTCCTTGCAGGCTCCATCTGGTTGATCAGCCAGGTGTTTTCCGATTGGAATGGCAAGAACATCCTCAGGCTGGGCGTCCTGGGGCTCACCGCCATCCTGGCGTTTTTAACCGCCCGAACTGCATATACTGCCAACTATATCAATTACGACAATGCCAGGGAATTCCTGGTGTACGCGCACGGGACAGGTGATTTTAAACGGGTGGTTAACCAGGTGGAGGAAATTTCCCGGCGCACCACCGATGGATTGAACGCCGTGGTGGCGTATGATAACGATGCCCTCTATGCAGGCTGGTGGTACTTCCGCCACTATCCCAACAAAATCTGGTATAACGAGCCCAGCCGGTCCCTGCAGGATGCTGCCATGATCATTGTCAGCGAGGAAAATTACGCTGCCATTGAACCTGTCGTGCGGGATGACTATATCCGCTTCGACTATGTGCGCCTCTGGTGGCCGATGCAGGATTACATGAATCTGACCTGGGAACGCATCAAAACGGAACTGGCAAACCGGGATCTTCGCACCGCGCTTTTCCAGATCTGGTTAAACCGCGATTACACCCTTTACGCCCAGACAAAGGGCATTGCCACCCTCACGCTGGAAACCTGGCAGCCCGCTGCCCGGATGCGGTTCTACGTCCGCAGGGATATTGCCCAGCAAATTTGGAATTACGGGCTTGCAGAAACGCCCATTGAGGATCCTTATCAAGACAAGACCATCGATCTGAAACCCGACCTGGCATTGGGTGGATCCCCGGAAAGCACACTGCAATTCAACCGCCCGCATGGGCTGGCATTTGCCCCGGATGGCACGCTCTATGTGGCTGATTCAGGCAATCACCGCATCCTGCACATCTCCACCAATGGAGAAATTCTGCATAGTTGGGGAACATTTGCCGACCAGGCTGCCATGGAAGCGCCCGGGGGAACGTTCAACGAGCCATGGGGGGTCGCGGTCAGCCAGGATGGCACGGTGTATGTCACCGATACCTGGAATCATCGGGTGCAGAAATTTACCGGCGATGGTCAATTCCTGGAGATGTGGGGATATTTCGGACAGGATATCAACACCAATTCCTTCTGGGGACCGCGCGGTATTGCCGTGGATGACCTGAACCGGATTTATGTGGCAGATACCGGCAACAAGCGGATCAGCATTTTTCTGCCGGATGGTCAATTGGTGGCACAGTTTGGCACACCCGGAATGGGAACCGGTCAGCTGGATGAACCGGTGGGGATTGCTGTGGCACCCAATGGAAACGTCTATGTTGCAGATACCTGGAACCGGCGGGTGCAGGTCTTCCAACCGGACAGCGAAACCGGAACCGTTTATACTTCCATCAGCCAGTGGGATGTGCGCGCCTGGTTTGGTCAATCACTGGAGAACAAGCCCTTCCTGGCATTGGATGCAGCAGGAAATTTGTATCTGACAGATCCGGAAGGTTACCGGATTATCGAACTGTCTCCTGCCGGAGAAACGATCCGTGTCTGGGGGGATTTCAGCACCACCAGTGACGGGTTGGGATTGGCTTCAGCAGTTGCAATCGATGCCGAAGGTCAGGTTTGGGTCAGTGATGCCGCCAACCATCGCATCCTGCGGTACACCCTGCCATAAAAAAAGCAAATGAAACCAAATGCGGCGGCATCGGATACCGCCGCATTTTTATACCCGGATATGTTCCTATTTTTCTTTGAGGGATCCGCGGAAGAACAGGCTTAGAATAAAACTGACAACACTGACAATCAACGCGCCCAGGAAAGCCCCCCAGAAACCATTCACTTCAAATCCATATCCAAACGACGTACCAATCCAGCCAGCCAGGGCAAACATGCCCGTATTGACCAGCAGGGTGCCCAACCCAAGGGTCAGCACAATCAGCGGACAGCTTAACACCATGACCAGCGGTCGGATGATGGCGTTCACCAAGCCAAAGATCAACGCCATAATAATGATTCCTGTCAAGTCGCTGGACTGCGGGAAAATGTGTGTGCCGCTCAGGAGCTCAACTGCCACCCACATCGCCACGGAATTAATTGCCCAACGAATCACAAAACTTTTCATGTCATTCTCCTCTCTGTAAGTACCTGCAATATATACGAGAGAATCAACCGGATGGTTTCAACTTTACTTCCATCCAAATCAGGGTGTGAAGGGCTTTGAAGTTTGCATCTTGAAATGCAGAAACCGCCCGCCCTGCCGGATAATTAACCGCCAGGGGACGGCGAGCCTCCAGGCTGTGAATGGCATGCGGGAGCAGGAGGTGGAAAGCCTGTTCATCCATGTCTGCGGACGAGGCTGCCCACAACACATCTGCATAACTGGTGGTGGGTTCCCAGGCAAGGCTCCCCATCAGGCTATTGTTTTGGTATGCTGCCCATTGTGCAACTGCGCCGCCTTCCAGCCACCGAATCAGCCCCGTCCAAAAACCGGTTTTCAGACGATCCGGATGGAACCCCAGGTTCCAGCAAACCTCAGGCGGATAATTTTCCTCCAGCCATGCCCGCTGCCGGTCCCAATCCGCCCGCCGAAGTTGGCGGATACTTCCGCGGTTGGATGCCAGGGTTGGTTTGCCATCCCGCGGCTCCCACTGCCAGGTGGTTCGGGAAGCCCGTTCCACAAACCCCAGCGAGCGGTACAGTTGTTGCGCCGCAGGATTATCGTCGCGCACATGCAGCCAGGCGGACGCAGCCCCGCGCTCAGCAGAGAGTTCCAGCGCCCGGCGGGTTAATGCCCGACCAATCCCCTTCCGGCGATGTTCCGGCAGAACCGCCACGTTGGCAATCAGGTTCAACACCCGGTTGCCTTCGCGGAAAGGGATGATGGTGAGATTGCCGATCACTTTTCCGTCATCCTCCCAGACCAGTCCCTGGAGAGAGATGCCAATCCCACCGCGCTGGGCAGCCTGGCGCAGCCGCTGGAGATATCTGCGCCCATCCGGGTCGATGGTCGCTGAAAAACAGGCATCAATCACATCTGCCACTGCAGATAAATCCCGCTGGGGGTTGACCGGACGGATGTGTGGATCTGCTGGCTCCGGCTGTTTTTCCATGCAACTGATTGTACACCCCGCGCCAGTTCTTGACAAATGGGACATCCGTGATAATATTGAAAATGATTTTCAATATCAATTTTTGAAGAATGGAAACGGAGTCAAAAAACAACCCATGCCCTCCTCCACGCGCCTGGATCACTGGCTGGACATTTTTCAGTCCTCCGGATGCCGTCTCACTCCTGCCAGGCTGGCTGTCCTGGAAGTGCTGGCAAATTCAAGTACAGTCCTCAGCCCCATGCAGATTTTCCTGGCAGCACGGGACCGCGCACCCCGGCTGGGGCTGGTCAGTGTGTATCGCACCCTGGAAATTCTTGAGAACCTGAAGTTAATCCAACGCGTGCATCAACCGGACGGCTGCCAGGGATTTATCAATGCGGCATCGGGACACCAGCACCTGTTAATTTGTGTAAACTGCGGACGGGCGGTCTATTTTGAGGGGGATGATGTGACCGAACTCGCGGAATCCTTGAAGGACAAATTTGGTTTTCACATCCTCAATCACTGGCTCCAGTTTGAGGGAATATGCCGGGATTGCCAGTCCAAAAATCCATCGGATCCAGAAAAGCCATGAAAAAATACATATTGCTCATTATCTTTACCATATTAACTATTGCACTATCAGGATGCCGCCCTACTGCGACCGCATTTACCGGTCCAGTTCATGTTCTTGCCGCAGAATCCTTCCTCCAGGACATCGCCCAGAACGTTGCCGGTGACCGCTTGCAGGTTGAATACCTCGTCCCAGCAGGCATTGACCCACACACATTTGAGCTGACACCCGCAGATGCAGCCAAGCTGGAAGATGCAGACATGTTGATCATCAACGGTGGAGGGCTGGAGGAATGGCTGGAAAGCTCCATGGATTCTCTCAGTGCAGATCTTCTGGTTGTGGAAGCTTCCGCCGGGTTGGAATCCCGGGAGACTGGCGGTGGAGAACCTGGCGGTGACCATCATGATCGCGATCCTCACTTCTGGTTGAACCCTCTCCTGGTCCGCACTTATGTTGAAAACATCCGTGACGCCCTGATCCGGCAGGACCCGGACGGCAGAAATGTCTATACCCGGAATGCGGAAGAATACATCCGGCAGCTGGAAGAGCTGGATGCCTGGATTCAGGCGGAAATCAACCCCATTCCACCAGCGGATCGGTTATTGATCAGCAACCATGAAAGTTTCGGTTATTACGCCGATCAGTATGGTTTAATCATAATTGGAACCTTGTTGACCAGCGCCAGCACCAGTGCATCGCCATCCGCCCGCGAACTGGCAGACCTGGTGGATCAAATCCACGCCACAGGTGCAAAGGCAATCCTGTTGGAAACCGGTGCCAATCCCCAGCTTGCTGCGCAAATTGCTGAAGAAACCGGCATCCGGGTTGTTTCAAATATCTATACACACTCGCTCACAACCTCCGATGGTCCCGCCCCCTCCTACCTGGAGATGATGCGATACAATACAAGCGCCATCGTTGCTGCATTACAGGGCAATTGAGCCGGAGGAATTGGAAAGAAGTTCATGAAAAAACAGCAAGCCATACCCGAAAATCCAGCCCGGATGGAAATCCGGCATATAACAGTCCTGTACGATGGCGAGGTTATCCTGCAGGATGTGGATTTCATCATTCCCCACGGCGCCCAGGTGGCAGTTGTGGGTCCCAATGGAGCCGGGAAATCCACGCTTTTCAAAGCCATGGTGGGTTTGATTCCTCTGCAGGAGGGAGAAATTCACATTCACGGTGAACCACTGGGAAGACACACCAATTGCGTTGCATATATCCCCCAGCGGGAAGAGGTGGACTGGCGGTACCCCATCACGGTGGAGGAAGTGGTCATGATGGGACGGTATGGCAAGTTTGGGTGGCTGGGTCGCCCCACAAAGCGGGACCGCGCCGTTGTCCGTCGCTGCATGACACAACTGGGTATTACCGACCTGGCAAACCGTTCCATTGGGGAACTGTCCGGCGGGCAGCAGCAGCGGGTTTTCCTGGCGCGCGCCCTGGCACAGGAACCCCACATCCTTTTAATGGATGAACCATTTACCGGGGTGGACTCAACCACCCAGGAGACGATTCTTCGCCTGTTGGATGCCCTTCAAGAGGAAGGGGTAACAACACTGGTCTCCACGCATGACTTAAAAATGGCTGCCGAACGCTTTGACCAGACCCTGCTGTTGAACCGCAAGTTAATCGCGTTTGGTACACCTGCAGAGGTGTTCACCCAGGAACATATCGGCAAAGCCTTTGGCGACCAGTTATTAAAAATTAATGGTGCGGTGGTTGTTGATCAATGCTGTCATGGTGAGGATGGTGAGGTGCTGGAATGATCAATGCCCTGCTTCAACCCCTGGCTTACGGTTTTATGCAGCGGGGCATGATTGCCGCCATCCTGGTGGGAATTGTGTGCTCGGTGATTGGTTGTTACATTGTCCTGCGGTCAATGGCATTCCTCGGGGATGCGCTGGCACATTCCATCCTTCCTGGCGTGGCAATTGCCTACCTGCTTGGCATCAATCTCCTGGTGGGCGCCCTCACCACTGCCATCCTGGTTGGGATTGGCATCAGCTTTCTTTCCCGCAGGGGACAGATCAAGGAAGATACGGCAATTGGCATCATCTTCTCAGCCGCACTTGCCCTGGGTGTGGCGTTGATCAGCAGCATCCGTTCCTACGCAGTGGATTTGAGCCACATCCTGTTTGGCAATCTCTTGGGAGTCAGCGTTACTGACCTGTGGTTGATTGGCATCCTGGCTCTGGTGGTAATCATTGCCATTATCCTGCTGTACCGCCCCTTCCTGGTCATCACCTTCGATCCCATCCTGGCAACCACGCTCCGCCTGCCAGCCCAATTGCTGCGCACCGTTTTACTCGTCCTGATTGCCCTGACCGTGGTGGTTTCGCTGCAAACCGTGGGAGTGGCACTGGTGGCAGCCATGCTGGTGACACCTGCTGCCACCGCCTACCTGCTCACCCGCCGCCTGCCAGCCATGATGGCGGTTTCCGCGGGAATTGGAGGATTTTCAGGGCTGGCAGGATTATATCTTTCCTATTACCTTAATATTGCATCCGGATCAGCAATTGTCCTGGTAGCCACGCTGCTTTTCCTTCTGGCATTTGTATTCTCTCCCAAAAAGGGAATGCTTTGGAAAAAATTGCGAATAACCCCCGTATCCAAGCCCGGAACAAACATATGAAGTCACCAGGTACACTGTATATTGTGGCTGTCCCGATTGGCAATGTCCGGGATATCACTTTGCGGGCGCTGGATACACTGCGCCAGGTGGATGCCGTGATCTGCGAAGAGATGCGCCCCGCTTCCACACTGCTGAAGCGGCTGGAAATAACAGATAAGCCTTTGATTGAATTGAATGAACACAATGAAATGGAAAAAGCTGCCGAGCTTGCCATCCGCATTGCCAGCGGGGAATCCTTTGCGCTGATTTCGGATTGTGGCACACCGGTCTTTGCTGACCCCGGCGCTGTACTGATTCGTGAAGTCAGCCTGTTGGAACTGCCAGTGGTTCCTGTGCCCGGTGCAGCGTCATTCATGGCTGCCCTCTCGGTGCTGGATACACGGCTGGACCAGTTCGTTTTCGGTGGATTTCTCCCCAGGGATCCGGAGCGGCGGCGCCAGGAACTGCAGCGTTTGCGGGGGATGCGCATGCCCATTATTTTGATGGATGCACCCTACCGCCTGGCAGCCATCCTGGAAGATGTTGAGAAAGTATTCGGCAACGGGTTGCAGATCACCCTGGCAATGGACCTGACCCTCCCAGGGGAAACCATCTTGCGCGGCTCGGTGCGTGAGATCCGAAAACGGGTGGGACCGCGCAAGGCGGAATTTATCCTCTTTTTGCACCCCCAGAACCGCTAATCTTCTGTAAATACTTTCCCAGCAGCAGCTGCCTGCGCCTGGTTCTGCGGCAGAAGAATGGTGAACCGGCTTCCCCTGCCCTCCACGCTCTCCACCAGGATTTTCCCGCCATGGCATTCCACCATGTCCCGGGCAATGGATAAACCCAACCCCATTCCTCCATGTCTTCGGGTAAGGTGTTTCTCCACCTGGTAAAAACGCTGGAATATTTTTTCCTGTTCAGCAGGAGGAATACCAATCCCGGTGTCGGTTACCGAAACCCGCACGTATCCAGGCACCTCCTCCACCCTCACCACCACCCGTCCGCTGGAATTGGTGAACATCAGGGCATTTTTTATGAGGTTGCGAATTGCCACCTGCAGCCTGCCCCTGTCTCCCTGGATGACCAGGCTGCCTTTTGTTGTGAACATTTCCAATATCACCCCCCGGGAATGTGCCAGGGGTTGAAAAGATTCCACCACCTGCCATGCCAGGCGGTCCAGCGCAACCGAAGTCAGGTGCAGGTTGCTTCCAATAACATCCAGTTGATCGATGGTTGCGAATTCTTCAATAATTTCTTTCAAGCGATTGGCGCTGTCAATCATGGTATCCAGTGTCCGGCGGCTGTCCGGATCAGCAGTCTCCTGCAGCATCAAGGCATGTCCCAGCACCACTCCCAACGGCGTCCGCAATTCATGGGACAGCATTGCCACCAGGTCAGACTTGGTGCGGTCCATCTCCAGGACGCGCTCGTAGGCTTCCCGGGATTTTCGGACATGCAGGTCAGTTTGATATGCCATGGCAGCCTGAGCAGCCAACGTTTCCAGGATAAAGATGTCTTCTTCCAGGTAATCCTGTCCTCCAAGCTTGTTGACAGCAATTAACACACCAATGGGTTGCCCCCGAAAAGCGACCGGTACTGCCATGATGGAACGGGTGGGAATCCCCAATTCGGCATCCACAACCCGGTAGATGCGGGAATCGCTGGCAGCATCATGAATCACCACGGGAGAACCACTGAGAAATGCCTGCCCGGCTGCGCTTTCATGAACTGGCAGGCAAATTCTGCGCATTTCATTTTGCTTAAACCATGGTGCAGAAATAAACCGCAGGCTGCCTGCATCCGGCTCTACAGCAAGAAAGGCGCAATACTCGCACGCCGTCAACTCTGCGCCCACTTCGATCAGGTATTGGAGTAATGGTTGTGGCTCAAGGTTTGCGCTGAGACTGCGGCAAACTTCCACCAAACGAACCAATCGACGGGTATAATCAGAGGTATCCATGAAGCTGCACCTGTAATCACTTACATGATTAAAAATTATAGCACACGCAGGTTCGTGTGCCCTTGCAACGGGAATTGCCCTTGATTGACCGGTACTGGCACAGACAGACATCCTCCACTGCCCGTGAGAAGAACAGGGGAAGAACCAGTTTAACCCCAACCGTTATCAAACAGGTTCCTCCTGGCGGATGGGGATGGATCGCGATGGTTTTGGCATTGCTGCTGGTGACTTTGATTTCCTCCCCCGTCTTTGCTGATGTGGAACCACCCGTTTCCCCCTTCAGCACATCCCTGCTGCGCCCCGGTGTAACCGGGGAAGCCTATCTCGACCCATGCCGGTACCTGCAGTATCAGTGGGACACAAATCGATCTGCACCCGGGACCGTGGTTGTGCCTATCATGTTCCATTCCATCACCCAGCCCGGAAAAACCCCACAGGAAAATACCGCCATCACCGCCGAATATTTCGCCGAAATTATCCGACACGCCCGGGAACTGGGGTTTGAGACCATCACGAGCGGGGAATTGCTCCGGTTCCTCAAATACAACGAATCCATCCCGCCCCGTTCGATGATTTTTATTGTGGATGACCGGCGATTGGGTGTGGTCCAGGAGCACTTTCTGCCCGTGTTGGAAGCCAATGACTGGACGGTGACCCTGGCATACATCACAGGAGCAGCCACTGAAACCGAGTGGACCCGAATGGAGGAATTGCTGAAAACCAACCGCCTGGACGTGCAGGCACATGGATTCCTGCATAATGGCTCAACCTACTTTACAAAATGGACACCGGAGGACGTAATCCAGCAGGAAATCTGGAAGCCAATCTCACTGATCGAACAACATACGGGAGAACGCCCGCTTGCATTCATCTGGCCGGGTGGCAATTTCACTCCCCGCTCCATTGAAGTGGCTCATACAGCGGGCTACCAGCTGGGATTTACTGCCTATTCACGTGGTCCGCTGATGTTCAACTGGATTCCTTTGGGGCAGCCTGAACGCGACATGCAGGATCCACTGATGGTGCTGCCCCGCGCCTGGAGCACTGCCGCGTATGTTAATCTAGATGAAGCGGTTGCCATCAGTAATCAATATATCGCCTTTTCCGCCAGCCGGAAAATCCAGGAATTACTGTATTATTACACCCAGTGTCCTGCACCTTTGACAACCTCATCCCAATTCCCAACACAGAAAATGGAGTAAAACAGCACGCATGGAGAACTGCCCGTTTTGCAGCATCATTGCAGGTGAGCAGCCTGCGGAAATTATTCATCAGGATGAACTGGTAACCGCATTCAAGGATCACTATCCCAAAGCCCCGGTGCATTTCCTGATTGTCCCCAACCGGCATATTTCCTCTGTTAACGATGTTCAGCCCGGGGATGAACTTGTGCTGGGGAGGATGTTCTCAGTGGCTCGGCGACTGGCGGATCAATACAATATCCGTGAAACCGGGTACCGCCTGGTGGTCAATACCGGGCGGGATGCTTTCCAGACAATCTTCCACCTGCACATGCACCTGATTGGCGGCAGGCATCTTTCCCACGTCTTCCGGGATTAATCCCATGCGCTCAAAATACAAAGCCGTCATTATCCTGTTCTTCCTGTTCATTTTCCTGAGTGGGTGCGCCCGTCCATCCGGCGATTACGCAATCTGGCGGTTGGAACCAACCGTGGACCCCAACCTGCCTGCCACCAAAACCCCCTTTCTGCCGGCAACCCGTGTGCCCGGCGCTCCCATCCTGACGCCCACACCAGATTTACCCCGCTCCCTGCCGGAAGCCCGAACCGAAAGCGAAACTTATATCGTTCAGTACGGTGATTCGCTCGGTGCAATTGCCAGCCGCTTTGGCGTGAATATCAACATCATCATTACAGCAAACAACATCACCAATCCCAACTTGATTGAACCCGGGCAGGTATTGCTGATTCCAGCACCCACCATGCAGCCCGAAGGTTCGGGGTTCAAAATCATTCCCGATTCCGAACTGGTGTACGGACCCGCTTCCACGACCCTAGATGTGGATGCCTTTGTTCGCTCCTCGTCAGGGTGGTTAAAGACCTATTCCGAACCCGTGGATGGCGAGCAAACCAGCGGAGCGGCGATCATCCAGAGAATATCCGAAGAGTATTCCGTCAATCCCCGCCTGCTGCTGGCAATCCTTGAATATCAAAGCGGAGCTCTCACCTTCACCTCCCAATCCGCCGAGATGAA